>RCUK01000430.1_pt1 | contig 38679 bp, 38 predicted proteins | sample 2166381 | NCBI WGS metagenome assembly RCUK01 (sample SAMN09932809, study PRJNA488358) | compost metagenome | isolation source: compost soil in an enriched community | place: Germany: Experimental Botanical Garden | reverse complement strand
GGACGGTTATCATGAGTAATCAGAACAGCCGAACCTTCCAGATTATCCACGGTCAAGTCGTCACTCCTCTTGGGACTGTCAAGGATGGGGCCGTCACGGTTATTGACGGAATCATTAGTTATGTCGGTTCTTCATCCGGAGCCCCTTCCCTGGCCCCCGACTCGGCCGAGGTTATCGATGCTAAGGGAGCCTATGTCCTGCCAGGATTCATCGATATCCATGTTCATGGAGGAATGAAAGAGGACTTTACAGATTCCACGCAGGAATCGCTGGATATTATCACGAAATTTCATGCGGCTGAGGGCACAACGGCGATGCTGGCTACAACAATGACATCGCCCAAGGAGGTTCTGGATCAGGTTCTGGAGGAAGTCCACACTTACAAATCCAAGGATATGCCCTATGCACAGCTCGAAGGCGTACATCTGGAAGGACCCTTCATCAGCCCGAAATGGCCTGGTGCACAGAATCCGGAACATATTGTTCCCCCGAGTAAAGATTGGATTGAAGGTTGGGAAGCGAAGTATCCCGGCTTGATCAAGCAAGTCACATTCGCGCCTGAGCGCGAAGGGGCACATGATCTGATCCGCTACCTTCGCAGTAAAGGAATTGTGGCAGCGGCAGGCCATACCGATGCAACTTATGAGGAGATTATGGCTGCCGTGGAAGTAGGACTGCATCACTCCGTACACATGTTCAATGCCATGACCCCGCTCCATCACCGGAAGCCTGGAACGGCAGGTGCCATTCTCAGTTCTCCGCAGATGAGTGCCGAAATTATTGCTGACGGGATCCACGTTCACCCTGCAGCCATTTCCATCATTGCCAAGCTGAAGACAGATGAGAACTTCATCCTCATCACCGATGCGATGTCAGCGGCAGGCCTTGGTAACGGAGAGTATATGCTTGGCGATCTTCCGGTTATTGTTCAGGATCATGTATGTACGCTGAAAGAAAGCCCTGAAACACTTGCAGGAAGTACGCTGACCATGATTCGCGGATTTCGTTATCTTGTTCAGCAGGTAGGACTTAGTGTGGAGCATGCTTCCAGCATGGCCAGCGGCAACCCTGCCAAGCTGCTTCGTATCGAGAATCGTACAGGCTCCATTGAGACCGGGAAGCAAGCAGATCTTCTGCTTGTAGATCAGCAAGAGCTGGAGATACTGAAGGTCTGGATTAAAGGTCGCCTAAATTAAGTAGCTGGACAGTATAAAACTGGGCTGCAGATATCCTTCTCAGGTACCTGCAGTCCAGTCCCTTATTTACACTTAATTCTTACCCAAACAGCTTAGCGGGTAGTTCCGCCGGAGAATCCATTTCCTGGTTGAGGGCCATGGATCGTATTCCCGATTCCATTTGTATTTCGCGGAGTTGGTGTATATCCGCTTGGACCGGTCATTGTTCCGGTACGGGACGGGAATATACGCTGAATCAACGCGCTGAAATCATTCTCTACACCTCGAAGCAGTTGTCCGCCTTGGGACTGGGTAGCATAACCGCTGACGCGGGATACAAACTCAGGATGACCGGAGACATGGACATTCTGGATATGCGGTGCAGTTGCTTTGATTTTGCGCTCAATCTCGTTCTTTAACGATTGTGGGATATTATCCAGAGGGCCGGTACCATTCGTACCGTAGCTGCCATTCGTACCATAAGTTCCATATGTTCCTGTAGTTCCATTGGTTCCATTCATGTAACTTCCATTGGTGCCTCTCAAGCTGTTCGAACGAAGCGCATTTCCGTCCAGAGCGTTGCTGCTGAAGTTATTTGCTCCATTCAAACCCGGATGATTCGTATTCATCGTTCCATTCCCGGTTGTTGTACCCATACCTCTACTGTTCATGATGTTCCCATTCATACCGGTCGAATTCGTACCTGTGCCTCCAATACCAGGGGCATATCCATAGCCTGTACCCGCAGCGGATCTTGGACCTGTTCCACCCCCGTAAGAGTAGTAAGAGTTCCCCGAGATTCCTCCGTTCATACCGCCATAATAGCCAGTGCCCAGGTTGGTTCCGGCTCCTCTGCCATCTGCACCATACGTTCCGTAAGTGCGGGTACCGCCTGTTCCGTTCGAACCATAAGTCCCCCCTCTGGCAGCATCCAGGAGACTTCCCGCAACACCGGATCTTCCAATGCCATGGCCCAAACCGTCATGTCCAGTGCGGTTGCCTGGACCTGGGGTTACACTCTTGGCGCTGTAGCCAGTGCCTGAAGTTCCATGAGGCCCATGGAGGGTCACAGCTACATAAGCGTCACGGTCAGTTACAAGAACTTGTGCGGATCTGATCTGGCTTAGCTCGGATACTTTGTTACTCAGGGCCGGGCTGTATTTCAGACCCATAATCCGGTTGTTCTGTACCGAGTTCAAATCATACCGATTCCCTGTCTTCGCATTCTGGGTGCGATAATTGTTGTTATTCGGATTCTTGCCACATCCAGTAATACCGACCATACCAGCAAGCAGCGCAGCCGATAATGTCAAGCTAACAACCTTTCCTCCACGCATGAATTCATCCCCCATCATCATTGTAATAAAGATAATGACTAACAAGGATTAGAATGCGCCCTACAGATCGCGTGTATTCAGTTAAGATTTAGCAGGGAATGAATATGTCCGTGTCCGTTATATATACCCACACCATAATCAATAGGCTTTCATACCATATTCTAGTATCTCTAGAACCTCTGCGGGAGGATGAGCACATGAAGATTTTGTTTACCTTTTATGTTCCGAGCGGCGGAGTCGAGACTTTGAACAGACTCCGATGTGAAACCCTGCGTAAATATGGTGTTGAAGGACACCTGCTCTATACAAGCCCCGGTTCCGGGCTTCAAAATATTACAGATACCCCAACTTACGTTACAAATTATGATGAAGACATCTCGCAAATCCTAGAGGCCCAGAAGTTTGACGCCATTGTAGTTACTTCCGATTATTTGATGACCGAGCGACTCCGGCGGCTTCAATTCCCAGGCCCCATTATATTTGAAGCTCAAGGATTTGGAACGATGGAGCAGGCACACAGATTAGTTGAAGACGCCTCCTTTTACCTCAAATCCTACTGCCAGGCTGTGGTCCTTCCCCCCACCTCCCACCTTATCGAACTATTCAACCAGGTATGCCCTTGGCTGCGCCAATTCATTATAATGAACATGGTGGACACCTCTGTATTTCATCCCCGCGATATCGGGGTCTCCCCCCATCCCATCCTGGGATGGGTAGGACGGCTGGAGAAGAATAAGAATTGGGTCGAGTATTTGAATATCGGCCATCGTCTCTCGCAAATCATGCCTAATCTTGAGCTGCGAATGCTCACAGACGAGACACTGGCTGCACCGGAAGAGCAATATAATTTCAAGAAATGGGTAGCTAACTTGAATTTAACCCGCTTACAGACCGTATCCAATGTTCCACATAACCAAATGCCGATTCAGTATTCGATGATAGCCAATTCAGGGGGATTTCTATTATCCACGTCCATGGTGGAGGGATTCGGTTATGCGGTAGGTGAAGCAATAGCCTGCGGCTGTCCGGTGGTGAGTACAGATTCCGACGGAGTAAGATCTTTCATTAAGCATAATCAGACCGGCAAATTCTACAGCCTTGGAAATGTTGATGAAGCTGTAAGCGAAGGGCTGGATATGATGCGTAATCTTCCGTTAAGACAGTATATATGCGAGCAGGGCATTCGGCTAATCACAGAATCCTTTGCCCCGGTGAATTACGCAGGGTCCTTCATTCATATGATGAACTGTCTCGATGTCAGTTAATTTCACCAGGCTTATACAATAATAAAATATGGAGCCAGACGCTGGGTGCTCCTGATTTACTCTTCATCATACTTCGGAGCGGTTCGCAAATTTTCACCATCGGTAACAGCGGCCTAACTGTCAATTCTTTTAATGATGTAAGCTTTAGTTTCGTAGATACGAATGTTCCCGAGGGTTACTATGGTTATACTCTTGTTGTATCCATCACCACCCCAATCCAGCTCAACCTCGCGAACATAATTGGTCCAATTATCTTCTCAGGTCTCTCTCTAACCGCATCCTAACTTATTATGTATTAAAATACAGGGTACCCCCTTGGGTATCCTGTATTCATGCTAATCAGCCAATTTATGAAGTTGATATTCACTCAGTACACCGATCACCACACCATATTCATTCTTCAGATACATTCTGACCACACAATGCCCCGGTGTGAACCTGTTCGTTATAATTCGAAGATTAATAGGATCATAGTAGATCCCTACATTCTGAATTAGCGCACTTCCATTAGGTGAATTAGCCGGACCAATTCGGTATAGAAACCTGAACAATTCGTTCCTGGAATCTTGTGCATCCAAGTAGACATCATAAGTCTGTGATCCAGAGTTCGCGATAACAATATCCATCAGATGAATGGCACACCCCTCCAGCAGACTCCTGTTCATCGTAAAAGTATAGTAAGCCACCGTACCTCCTCCTTTGTGACAGTATATGATGGACAGTCGTGTCAGTTTGGACCCCGGCGGACAAGAGAACTGCCGATCCAGCGCCCTTTTTGTTCTCAGTCTCGTACCTTGGAGAGATCGGTACATAAAATAAACTAAGGTACCCCTTCAAGTGCAGAGGAGGATTCATGATGAAAATATTGCTCGTGACCTATTGGTGGTTAACAAGTATGGGCGGAATACGCACTTACATGAATCAACTCGCAGATCGTCTGAGAACTCACGGGCATGAAGTGGACCTGATGGGGACAGACCTCGGCACCAATTCCGTGTATGTGGCGGGACAGAATCGCCGGTTCTCCAAAGACTCGGTTCTTCCCTTGATTCGCCAGAATCTGGCGGGTGCACCGCTTCCGCAGCTTCATGGATGCCCCCAAGCTATGGCCATCGAGAGTGACCGGTATGCATTTGAGATGGGTGCCGCAGCGCTTGGGGTGAATCATTATGATTTGATCCACGCCCAAGATCCTATCGCCGCGCTCAGTATTAGAAGAATCCTCCGCAGGCCGATTCCACTGCTTGTTAGCTTTCACGGTTCCCTGGCAAGGGAAGGTTACCATGACTCCCGTTCCTTCCATCCCGGGCTCACTTGGACCGAATTTCGTTCAGGAACCTACGGCAAGCATTATAGTTCGTTGGAGTATCTCGGAGCGGAAGCTTCGGACCTTGTACTTGTCAGTTCCAGTTGGATCAAGGGGCTGATTGTAGAGTCTGGAATCCCCGCGGCGAAGATCCGCCAGGTACCTTACGGAATAGATATTCCCGTCTTTTTGGCTCAGTCGGCCGCAGAATTCCCCAAGGCAAAAAATCCTGACAGGAAGCTCATCATGTATACGGGACGGCTCGAATACGTGAAGGGTGTTCAGGTACTTATTGAAGCTCTTGGGCTTCTAAGCAGAACCCGCAGTGATTGGAACTGCTGGATTATCGGGGATGGCGGCATGCTTACGCAGCTCCAAAACCGGTGCGTAAAACTGGGAATCGACCAGGAGGTGGAGTTTCTGGGTATGATTGATAATATCCCTTCAGCTCTCAAAAAGGCGGATATCTATGTCCAGCCGAGCCTTCAGGATACCCAGCCTTTCTCACTGACTGAAGCACAGCTTGCCGGAGTGGCTTCCATTGCTGCGAATGCCACGGGAATGCCCGAAATGATTCAAGAAGGCGTCACGGGATTATTGTTCGCTCCCGAGGACCCTGCTTCATTATGCGCTCAGCTCAGCCGTCTGCTCAGTAGTCCCGGGGAGCGCAGCACTCTTGGATATCATGCAAGCCAGTGGGTCTTCAGGAACCGTACGCTTGCTCAAATGTATCAGGGAACTTGGCGGGTCTATCAAGAACTGACAGGAGGTTAAGATCAAATAATGGAATTAAAAGTACCTAGTGACTTGTACAATGCGTGGTTTCTATACCCTGCCGGATCGTCAGGTATGGCAGTAGATTATTTCATATTAAATACAATTATGGAGAACCTGCCGGATAATTATGTAATACCCGATCCCAAGGTGATGAGCTGGATCGAATAGCATCATGCATCAACCAAAGAAAAACAGCCACAGAATTGGCTGTTTTTCTATTTTACCGCCATATAATCTCATTCACGGCCTGCTGAAAAGCCTCTACACTGCGCTCCCAAGTGTACTCATAAGACACCCGCTCACCTTCAAGCGCCAGAGACTGACGGAGACCAGGATCTTCAATTAACCGGATCACATCCTGTGCCAGACGGTTCTCATAACGGTAGGACATTAAGCAATTTCGCTCATGTCTCCCATACTTTAAGTTCCCGCCTGAATACACCGTGACTAATGCAGCCCCGCACCGCATAGCCTCCAGGCCTGGAAGTGACCCCGCATCGTATGTGCCGGAGCTTACGAATATATCCGTGTGGTTATAGTGATAACGCAGCTCGACATCATTGGCAGGAGTTAGAATCCGGTATCTTCCGGTATCACGGAGTCCCTGCAGGTTAGGCGATTCCTGGAACTCCTGAGGAGGACAGATCAGATTGACGATTACTTCAGGGTGAAGCGCCTGAACCAGGTTCAGCTGGGAGATTAAGTAGTCTTGTTCACGGTGCCAAGAGAATTCACTCTCGATCCTTCTCAGAATGGCGGATATATTCAGAGGTTCCGCAATCTGTTCCCGGATGTGGAGATTCTGGAAGTAGGAGCTGACTCCAATCGGGACAATATATCCCTTGATCCCATGCAGAAGCTGGATTAGATCCTGCTGCCATTCGGAGAGGACCAGCAGGTTATTCGTCATATGGTAAGTGGGAAAGGAGAGGTGATTGTCGTACAGGAATGCCGGTTCATAGCATAGAGATAGCCGAATATGAACCCCCTTGCCCATCTCGCTTGCCGCCTGAGAACAGGCTACTGTTGTGAAGAAGTTAGATACGATGACATCGCCTTCAGGGAAGTCATCTGCATACAGGTCCATATTCCCCGTCTGGATGATGCGCGAACGAACCTCATACTCCACAATGCCCTGTTTGGGCATAAGAATCGTCACTTCATGACCCAGGCCGATAAGTCCGTTCGTAATCTCAGCCAGCATCCGCTGAGCCCCGCCATGACATAGCGTTACAATAGGAAAAGTGAATTTCATCCCTAGGCCCTCTCTTTCTCAATCAAGGTTCGCAGGATACTTCCGTACTTGCTCTGTATAACCAGCATATCCTGCTGAATTTCATCCCAGTGGTTCAGTGTTCCCATTGTTCCATGTACCCGATATTCAAGCAGACTTTCATCCAGATAGTGGAATTCGAAATACTGCAGCAGCCGAAGCCATAGATCATAGTCATGGGTATAGCGGCGCTGTTCATCAAACATTCCAATGCGTTCAAAAATATACATATGCAGCATGACACTACAGCCATTTATAGGACACCCGCTGAGCAGCGTCTCATAGAAATCCTTCTTAGTGGGAAATTTCGCGTGAATTTCCCCCGTCCGGCTTCCAGCTGCATCGATATAATAATAGGCTGTATGGCTGGCTATGGAACCTATCCTGTTCATGAAGGCAAGCTGCCGCTCGATCTTCTCGGGAACGTAGCGATCATCTGCGCTGAGCCATGCAAAGTATTGTCCGGTGGACTTTGCGATGCCATAATTCAAAGCGCTGGCCGTTCCCCCGTTCGGCTTATAGAAATAACGGATCCTATCTTTATAGGGTTCCAATAGATGCTGGTACTGCGTTGATCCGTCATCCACAACGATAATTTCGATATTACTATAGGTCTGAGCAAGTGCGCTGGCGATGGCCTGATCGATATATTCGCAATTATAGAATGGGATCACGATCGACACTTTAGGTTGAGCACTCATGTCATGCACCACTTTCCCGCTTTGTTTTACTGATTTCAGCCCTTATCCGTCACCAGTTTCCAAGCAAAGATTGCATCGACAGGCGGATGATCCATCCCGTAGGCCTCCACAAATGAAGGGTTCTCCGCGTGATGGAAGTTCTTAAACACTTTCACGTTATATCCAAGCTGAAGCAGTTCGCCCGTCTCCCAGCCGCTATAATGCTTTTGATATTTCTCACCGCTCAGCCCGTAGTTATCTACTCCCTCTTGAGGGAAGAAACCACGCGGCGTGAATACAATAACCTGATCTCTTGCAATGTTCTCCGCTTCCTTCAGCACCTTAAGCCCATCCTTTTTCGTAAAATGCTCCAGTGAGTCTATGAGCGTCACTGCAGAAATGGAGCGCGGCATGAACAGTTCACCTATTCGCCTGGCATCTGCATGAATCGGAATAGCCCGGCGCGGAAGATGGATCAGGTGCTCCAAGTAGGCCCGGTGAATATCCACCCCAATGATGATTTTGCTGTCATAATGATCCCACATGGCACCGATTCCGCAGCCGATATCCAGCACGCTGTCAGCGAACCTCAGCCGCTCCCGGAGTGCCGATATAAAGCGGGGTTCCTCGGTCTCTTCATACATACACTTTCCCCCTTCGACTCGGTCCGTCATCCGAAACTGGAGAGTCAGAGCTTAAGCCGGCGTAATAGATATGAGATTTCTAAGCTGCTCCGAATAACGAGAACGGACAATCTCTATCTCCCCGGCAATGACTGCACTATGACGAAGCGTGCCCATACCGGTGTGCCAGCGGTACGCAGTCAGATTCTCATTCAAATAGGGCAGCGACATTCCCGCCAATACAGCTCGCATCCAGTACTCATAATCGTGTGTGTAGGTCAGACTCTCATCAAATAGACCGATCTGCCCGAACAAATCCCTGCGGGCCATCACGGTACACCCATTAACCGGATTGCTGTTAAGGAAGCTGCTGTATAGCTGAACAGGAGTAAGGGGTTCGCCCCCTGCCCCGTGGCGGGTTACCGCCCCATCGTGGTTAATATAATTGAAATTCGTAAATGAGATCGAAGCTCCCGTCCGCTTCATGAACTGGACCTGATGCTTAATTTTATTTTTGTAAAATAAATCATCCGAGCTCAGCCAGGCAATGTACTCTCCCGATGCATGCTTAATTCCGTGATTCAGAGCCGTTGCCGTGCCCCCGTTGGCTTTTCCTAAATAATAGACACTCTTCATGTAAGGTTTGATCAGCTTCGTATAGCTTGTAGAACCGTCATCCACCACGATAATTTCGATATTGTCATAGGTTTGCTTCAGGGCACTCTTGATCGCCTGTGCAATATAAGGACAATTATAAAAGGGAATCAGGATTGATACCTTTGGATTCACAGCCACTCAGCCCTTTCCACCCGAAAATAATCCAGAATATCGCCCAGGGACTGTTTCCAGGCATATTCCGGCTTCCATCCCAGTTCCCATAAACGCTGAGGCTGTACAGCTTCAGCAGCACCGCTTCCTGGGGCATTTCCGGCTTCAATAGCAACTTCTGCAGTTGATAACGATTTAAATAGATCTGCCACTTCGCCAAGTCTGCGCTCCAGACCTGAACATACCGGGGTAACACTCCCGGTCTCCCCATGCAGAAGGAGCACCTCGTATGCGGCAACGGCGTCCCGGACATCCAGGAAGTCTCTGCGCTCTTCAGCCGAGGATAGACGAAAAGGCTTCTGCTCTTCCCCCTGCTCGGCGTTCACGACATACTTGGCGAGCAGCGCACATATACCGGTGGAAGGGCCTGGTCCGATCAAATTGCCCGGTTCGGCGACCAGCACGTCCTGATGAAACAACTTCCCCCAGGACAAAGCAGCAATCTCTTGTATCGATTTGCTTAGTGCATAAGGATGTGTCGGATCCAAAGGCACGCTAAGTTCGAACTTGAGCCGGGAACCGGCAACAAGGACACGGCTCGCACACCCTGATTCCCGAAGTGCCTGAAGCAGATACAAGCTTCCCATAATGTTGCTCTCCATATATAACAAGGGTTCTCCCCAGGATTCCGGCACAGAGTTCTTTCCTCCTAAGTGCAGAACATACCGGGGATTAGCCCGCTTGACCAACTGCCGAACCTGCTCCTTGTTGGTAAGATCACAGGTGATGTACTCCACACCCGGCTCACCCTGTCTAGCCGGATTACGGACGGCGGCAACGACATGATAGCCTTTATTTACAAAGTAACGACAGGCATGACGGCCGGTAAATCCGGCCGCGCCTGTAATAAGCACATTAATTTGGCTCATAACGACTCATCCATTCTGCAAGCTCCCGCAGCATCACAGGATAGGCGGGAAGCTTAAATTTGACGTCAGGGCGGGTGGATACCAAGGTCCGATCGAGATCAGGCTCATCAGAGGGGACAATACGGATATCCGACTTGTTCCAAGTCTCCTTGAACATATGCAGCAGCTCATACTTGCTGACCGTATCCGGATGGGCCAGATGAATAAGACCGGAGAGCTCCGAATCAAGTGAGGCATCTATAACTTTAGCCAGTTGAAGCGTGGTCACTCCGTTCCACAACACACGCCGGTAACCTGACACGTCTCCAGTCTGACTCAGGAACCATCCCAGAAGACCGATACCCGAGGGGCGGATCTCCGGCCCGATGATCGAGGTGCGGATCGTCAGATGGCCTTTACTCCGAATCTCTCCCAGCGCCTTCGTTATGGCGTAAGAGGAAGTCCCGTCGGGCTCATCATCCTCCGTGTATTTGCCGCGGGTGCCCAGAAAGACACAATCTGTGCTGATATGAATCAACCGGGCGTTAATGGACTCAGCCGCACGCCAAAGCCGATGAGGCAGGAAGCCATTGACGTGGTAAGCCCCGATTTTGTCAGTATCTGCAGCCTGGTTCAGAACCCCAACCGCATTAATGATGACATTCGGCCGGACGATCTCCACCGCTTTCTCTACGGTGGTCAAGTCGTTCACATCCAGGACGAGGCCCTGCGGATCCTGAAGGTTCCGGGTTGTATAGAACACTTGATGCTTGCCCTGCTCTTTGAAGTAGCGGACCAGCAGATGACCGGCCATCCCACTTCCGCCAAATATGAGCAGCTTCATGACAAGAAACCTCCCCGTATGAGGATGTCTTTAATCTCCTCTTTGGTCATAAGATTCTTCTCAGAGCTGAAGCTTGAGAAGGATACCCGCGGGGAATGCTGGTAATACTCTTTCAAATTTGGAATGTTCAGCGTAGGAAGAATCACTAAATATTCTTCGTCGTAGACGACGGTAGTCTGGCTTTCGAAGTCACTCATAAGAATTTCATGAATCTTCTCACCTGGACGAGTTCCTGTCTCGATGATTTCTACATTTTCCTTGCCAGAGGCTTCAATCAACACCTCGGCAAGATCGACAATTTTGCATGTCGGCATAGTCATCACGAATATTTCTCCGCCAAGGCTCTCTACTGAAGCTTTGAACAGAAGCTTGATGGCATCAGGCAGGGTAAGAAAGAACCGGGTCATCTTCAAATCCGTGATTCTGACCTGTCTCTTCTGCTCAATCTGGTTCATGAATAAATGAACAACGCTGCCGTTCGTTCCAAGCACATTGCCGCCGCGGACACAGACGAACTTCGTACGGGTAGGAAGCAGGTTCGCGTAGACAATAAGCTTCTCCCCGATAGCCTTGGTCATCCCATAGAAATTGGACGGATTTGCCGCCTTATCGGTGGAAATATAGATCACTTTCTTCACGTCATTATCCATCGCGGCATCAATCACATTCTGGGTGCCGATCACATTCGTCTTCAGAGCTTCATAAGGCTGGTCTTCACAGACCGGTACATGCTTCAGCGCTGCCAGATGGAACACATAGTCGACATTTTTGCAGGCTGCTGTCAGCGCCTCCTTGTCCCTGATATCACCAATACGGAAAGTCAGACGATCATCTTCAAAGGCCCGGCTCATGGCTACCTGGGTCGATTCGCTTCTGGAGTATATAATGATCTCTTTGGGCTGCTGTGGGAGCAGCTGCTTGATCAACTCATACCCCCAAGAGCCGGTCCCGCCTGTGACTAATATGACTTGATTATTAAACATGCTGTTTCCCTCCAAGCAAGAATTTAACTACCTTCTCCGAGACATGATCTGCCAAATAACCTTCAGGGCATTCCCAATTGCGGTCCATTTCCGTCATCAGCCTTACAGAATCCGCAATGCGGTCCGCATCCAGTCCAGAGATAATGTTGCTGCCGCAATCGACAGTCTCGGGACGTTCAGTTGTCCTGCGGAGCGTCACCGTCGGCACATGCATAATGCAGCACTCTTCCTGAACGGTACCGCTGTCCGTCAGCGCGCACAAGGTGTGCCGCTCCAAGTGAACAAAATCGAAGAATCCGAACGGCTCATGAAATTCAACGAGTGGATTCATCTGCAGCGTGAAGTCCTTCTCTATACGTGACTTTGTTCGAGGATGCAGACTGCAGATTAACCGGCGGCCGTAAATTTCAGCTACCTTATTAAGACCCTTCATGATTTCAAGCAGATGCTCCGGACGGTCCACATTCTCAGCCCGGTGAGTTGTAACCAGGAAATAGTCTCCCGGCTTAACATCCAGCCTCTTCAAAATGTCGCTGCCTAATATCTGTGCCTCATAGTGCTTCATAACTTCGTAGATGGGATTGCCGGTCAGCACGATCCGGTTGCTCGGTACTCCCTCCTGAACCAAATGCCGCTTGCTTTGCTCGGTATAGGGCATGTTAATTGTAGAAATGGCATCAATAACCTTGCGGTTCTTCTCTTCAGGTACATCAAGATCAAAGCATCGGTTGCCTGCTTCCATATGCACGACCGGGATACCCATGCGCTCAGCCAATATCGCACACAGGGCACTGTTCGTATCCCCGAGCAGGAGCACCTTATCAGGCTTCTCCTTCTCAAGAATCGCTTCGGCTTGCAGGAACATGGCGGAGAGCTGCCCACCAAGGGAAGCCTGCCGATCTTGCAGCACATAATCAGGAGAACGCAGACCGAGCTGGGTGAAGAAAATTTCGCTTAGGCTGGAGGTAAAGTTCTGACCCGTATGCACCAAAACATGCTTTTCAGCATATCGGTCAAGCATGGGAATAATCAAACTTAACCGAATGATTTCAGGACGTGTTCCCAAAATCGTCATAATCCTCATGTGCTCAACTCCTTTTCTATTATTTTGAGCTCATAGAGGCGAGAGCAGCTTAAACATAGACACCCTTCAGACGATTCATAGCACCCTCGCCGTTCCAGCTGAATTAAGCCGTCTTCCTGGACCGCTTCTTACGTTTATGGGTGCTGGACAGACTCCTCAGTCTGCCCCTTGAACGCTTGTTAGCCGGCTTGATCGACCGGCCCACCCTGGATTTCCTCCTGTGGGTACCTCTTTTTAGAGCCCTTCTTCGCTTTGCCCGCAGTACTTTGCTCTTCCCTTCGTGTCTTCGGCGAAGCCCCAGCTTACGGCGCTTTCTCTTCCTGCGCACGGGTTTCGCTGCATTGCTGAACTGTTCAACTCCTGCATGATTCGGCTCCGTAGCTTTCCCATTCGACGGCTTAAGTGAGATACAGCGCAGACCATTCACACCTTCTTCCAGCCTAATAAGATCCGGATGGTGCAGGGACCACTGAATCAACAACTGCCTGAGTCTCTCTTCAAAGGCCTGGGGTCCAAAAACTTCATTCACCCGCTGCAGATTCATAGCCGCCGTTCCGGCTGAAAGTCCTGGATCACTCAGCAGCAGATTTACTCTATCGGCCAGGTGATGGGTGTTCCCGGGTTCTGCCAGTAAATACCCTGAACCCGCTACCTCCAGAATTTCCCGAAGCCCGCCTGAAGCATAGGCAACAACCGGCTTCCCATAAGTCATAGCCTCGAGTGCCGTTAACCCGAATCCTTCCGGCATGAGACTTGGCACAACCACAATATCCATGGCACAATAGGCAGCCTCCACCGATTCCTCGAAGACTACGAAAGTAAAGCGGGCCTTATATTCCGAGACGTTCACTTTAGATAGACATTTGGCGTAGAACTCCTGGTCTATAATCCTTCCAATCACGAGAAAGTGAACATTCTTATCGGCTATACATAAGGACAGTGCCATATCAATGAAATGCTCCAACCCTTTTTCCTGTGTCAAAAAAGAAGAAATATATCCGATCAACCGATGATCTGGACGAAGCCCCAGCTCCGCCCGCTTGCCTTCACGGATCTGTTCCCACTGCTGTGGATGAACCGATTCCGGATTCCAAGAGGGAAATAGAATCCCCACTTTCTCAGCTGCAGCTGTGCCTTGAAATACGGAGACCGAAGATTCAGAAATGCCCGTGATCCACCTGCTGTACTTATCAATCAAGCTTATAGCCAGCGGGGTGTATTCATTGATGACCATGGTCTCTGTAATGTTCCAGATAACCGGAATACCTAGAGAAGAGGCTGCCATGGCAGGCAGAATATTTACACAGGTATTGGTCAGGACAAAGTCAGGCTGCTCGTCACGTATCATCTCGGCCAATCTCTGACATCCCAGACTGTTTCTCAGCCGTTCCGCTTCTTTATCCAGATTGGCTGCCGGGGTATACATTTCATGAAGCAGTGAATAAGCGTGTATCTTTGTTCTTAATCCGAGTTGTTTGGCCCGCTTGGTCAGCTGCCCTTCCTGCGGGGCAACCAGAACACATTCAAAGTAAGGAGACAGTTTTTGGCAAAATAGCAGCAGCAGCTTCTCAGCGCCCGTAATACTTCGGGTATTACTCACATGCGAGAACAGCAGCAGCTTCGCTTTATTCCCCATCGCTATAGGTTCTCCTTCGCTTAACCGAAGAGGAACGGTTCACCTCCGTCTATACCTAAAGTTCATTTCAGCCGAAAATTACGCTCAGCATTTCATTGATCCGGTGGGAGTAGGTATGTTCCGCGTAGGTTCTTTCAAGTCCTCTCAGAGCAATATCGCGCCGCTCCTTTTCATGGGTTAAATAGAAATCCACCTTCTCCAGCAGCTCCTGCGGAGATTCATAAGTCTCTATCTCCACACCCGGTTTGTAGAAGCGGGCAAGATCCGCTCTCTGATCAATCAGCTGAAGTGTTCCACTGGCTGAAATTTCAAAGGTTCTTGGGTTAGGCGAGTCGGCCGGCAGCTTCACGGCATTGTTATTAATCGTATCGTCATCATGAGCACGGTGAAGATTTATGACTACCTTCGAACCGCTATATACCTCTGCGGTCTCTTGAGGTCCCATCCATTTGCCAAGCTCAATCCGGTCCGCATATAAAGGATATTCGGGCAGACGATCCCACCAAATTCCGTTGATTCCAAGTCCACGCTCCATCAGACCTCCAAGGATCGGAGTCAAGAAATTGATCCGGTTCCAGTAGCCAGAACCTATGAAGCTAATCTCACGGCGGATGGATGACATCGTACGAACAGGTTTATAGTGCTCCGTAAAGGCTCCGAACGGCAGGTAGTGTACATTAGGACAGCCAATCTGTTGGTAAAATGCCACACAGTTGAGTTCGAGTGTGAATACATAATCATAATGGGGGGTGAGATGAACGGTGATATCTGTGTAATAGGGATCATCTGTTAGCCAGACAGCCGTCTTAACTCCCATCGCCTTGATTGCCTCTACCTCTTCCACTCTCAGATCCATTCCATCCAGCGAAAGGAGAAGATCTGGAGCATGCTGATCTGCCAGCTGAGCAACAGCCTGACGAGGATCGGTCACAATCACTTCGGCAGTAAGTGAACGAAGCGTCGTAATCACAGCTTCATCAATTGGAGAGTAAGGGAAACCCTTACCTGACGCCACATACAGAACACGGATGTTCCGCATAGGAAATGAATTGCGGTACCGGTTCACGATAACGTCCGCACGGCCCCGAAGGTAACCCTCGTCGTAACCGTCCTGTAGACCAGCGGCTCTTCCCCGGCTTCTCGGATCCGCTCCGAGATCAGCGGGGATAAGCAGCGCTGCGGTCTTTACCCGTTTTCTCAACATATCTTCACTCCTAAACAAGTATTGTGCTGTAGTAATTCCGCCAGGATGATCTTATTTACGAAGACACCGCTGCAGCGAGCAACCTGCTGACGCGATCCCTGTAAGTATGGTGCTTACGAGTCGTCCAGAGTGACCGCCAGGCCATGGTGATCCGCTCCTGCTCGTGTTCCAGATAGTAGGTGATTTTCTCCTGAAGTTCTTGCGAGCTGGAAAATGTCTCGATATCATAGCCAGGGCGGTAATACCTTGTCAGGTCTTCACGAATATCTGTAATCTGAAATGTTCCGCAAGCACTAATCTCATAAGTGCGGGGATTAATGGAGCGGCCAGCCAAGTCTCGGCTGTTTCGATTGTCCTGTCCCGCCTGGGTCGGCCGGTGGACGTTAATGACAATCTTGGCTCCGTTGTAGTAACGGACGGTCTCCTCCGGATCAATCCAGCCATGCTGTACACAAGAGGCAAGCTTCTCCATATTGCTCAGCCGGTCCCAGAAGCCGCCCGCAATGAACACTTTTTTGCCTTCGAGGAAAGAAGCCATACCATCGAATAATGCGACTCTATTCCAAAAGGCGTTTCCAATGAAACAAATATCATACTGATACTGCGGCTGGGCCGGCTGTGGTCTGAACAACTCTAAACTGGCAGCAAGCGGGAGATAATGGACATTCCGGCATCCGATCTCCTTGTACAGCGATACACCTGTGAGTTCATGCGTAAAAACTTCATCGTAATGCAGTGCTAGTGATGCTGTTTCATCGGATAAATACGGATCATCCACGAACCAGACTGCTGTCCGAATTCCCATCGCCCGGATCTCATCGATATGCGCAGCGTGCTCAGGTGGAAATACATGAAGTCCGTTCATTACAAGCACGAGGTCCGGACGTACCTGCGCAGCCTGTGCCAGCATTTCGGCAGCCTGTGTTACGATACACGCTGCAGTTACTTCTTCCAGCGCGCTTATAACTCCCCGGTCAATGGCATCAAATCCCTGCTGCACATACATCACCCGCAGATTACATACTTCCGGTGGTCCCACTGGTATTTGTCCAAGTACAGCCTGACAGCCCCCGAAACGATAACCTTCCCAATAGCCGGGGGGGTTGCCGTCACGCCGATCTGCTTCGAGCAGAGTCCTCACGGCACTCATCCTATCTGTCTTGGTTTAAATGATCCCTATACATATATGCACCGGGGTCACGTGCATCATGGACGACTACCCTTACAGGCAAAAATTGGCGAATGGCGGGGGGAGTGGAAAAAGGAGGGCGAGCAAGTGGTGAGCTTGGGCGAACTTGGAGCAATACGATGGCTGAATGTGTATGCCTTAGGGCTTGGATCGTTGGCGCAGCGTAGAGTTGGCGTGTTTAGGCCGCTGCGGCTCCCGGATCGTCCCTTCGATCGCTGTTGTCCCCGGATTCCCTTGATTGAAATGAATGCGGTTGGAATCCGGGGACAAAGGCGAACGCTCCGCTTCTACGGGACGATTCCGGGTTCCTCCGCTGCTTCGTGCGGACTTTCACTTTCGGAGTACTCTAGGTATCGAGGATTGCTGTATTTAAGGGATTGATATATTCGGGAATATTCTACGTATCAAAAATTTGGCAACGCCGGGGCATGGTTACATTGGAGCGGGGCGGCTCGTCCTCTTTTTCCAGAGGAGAGTAGAGGGAAATGATAGTTTGAGCTATTCTGCTCAAACTACCTGAGATTACTTCGCAAACTACTCCCACCGGGGAAGGTGTGACGGAGGGGAAGCTTGGAACTTCAGGAGCGCACACGGGTCGCCTTTGTCTTCTGAATTCAACCTCACAATGTGATATGTGAACATTTTTACATAGCTGTCCGGCACACATTTTGTTGCAGGACAAAAAGAAAGAGACTGACAGAGGTTTAGTTCCTATCAGTCTCTTAGAGATTGGATGTTCAATTAAGGCCGTGATCAGGGGCTGGAATTAACGATCCGGGTCGCTGTATGCGAGCCGGTGGCCGTCCTCGAAGCCTTGGGCGAATCCAGCATTGAAGCCTTCCTGGTAAGTTTCACTATAACCCTGCTGATATTCACCCACAGGGTCTTCTACTACTGGAGCTGCTGCGGGAACCGTCTGCTGAATGTCTTCCAGCCGGCGAAGCCTCTTCTTGCGCCGGGAGATTCTGCGCTTTAACAATTTGCGCTTTAATGATTTATGTTTTAAGACGCTTTTGCGTGTCCGGCGGGCTGCCGATCTGCTTGGACGGGGCCTTTTGACTCCTTGTCTGCGCAGCTTTCGCGTGCGGATTCTGGTTTTCCTCGACACGAGAAGCCTTCTGCTGCGGCGGGCTGCCGAACGCTTTTTCCTTGTTGCCATCAAAATTCCTCCTGTTCTCCCCGGGCTGCATATGCTGCATGATCTAGAGCTTCATTGATCCACGGCGTTGTAGGAGTTCCATAGTATTGGCGATTCAGCCTCACGCCGGTCAGCATTTGGGCCATCGCGCTCTGATAATTGGTGAGTACTCTTATATTCTCATACAGCTGCTTAGACGCTGCTTCGGACTGCTCCGTTACATCCGCGATACTGTCCAAGATCCGGGCCAGGGCTTCCTGGCTCTTCACCAGAGATTGAACCAGCTGCAGCTTAATCTCATGCTCGGATGGGGTAGGAGCAATCATTTTTCCATATCCCCGAGATCAAAACCTCCACCTCCGAACATACCTCCCATACCACCGGAGTCATTCGATTCTTCCTGCGGCGCAAGCACCGCTTTCAAATTGCTGCTTAACCCGGTCTGAAGCTTCGTAATTCCTTCAAGCACCTCAATGATTTGCTCATGAACGGTTATCGGCTTCGAAAGCTGGTTCTCATGATCGTCAAAGCTGTGACCATGCAAATGATTCAGTGTCCAATTTCGCACCTTCTCCGCTTCCACGGCTTTCGCTTCAAGCATCATTGCCACATTCCACTGGATTTTGGCTGAGGCATCCAGCATATTCAAATAGGCTTGATTTCGGCTCATATGATCAACTCCGCTTTGGTCAGTCTATTCTTCATCTTCCACGTTCATTTCCTTAATCACAAGGCCCAAATTCTCAGCAAGAGCCTCCTGAAGATCAGCCATAGCGTTTAAGTATGAAACCACATTTTTGTTCACACGCCCCGCATTCTCCATCAACCCGTCTATCCCGTCAAAGGACGGCTCTGAATCAGGCAAGTCATGCACAATCTGAGCCATCCGGACGGCGACCTGTCTCTCAGCGTCAATAACCCGTGCCATCTGCTGATGGGAGTGGGACATATGAACAATAAGATCCGTGATTTTCTGCTCCACTCTATTTCCTCCCTGCCGGCTGCCTTTTAAGCTGCCCGGTATTCTCTTCTACTCCAACATATGCGCGAGCAAAAAGGTCCGTTCCAATTAGGGATCTTCATTACAGTAGATTGTTACCCTAAATCATAAATGAGCCGAGGTCAGGCAATTCCGGGGCAGAATAGGAAGACCCTCCTGCAAATTCTGAATTTCCTCCGGCACTTCATCCAGAAACCGGTCGGTAAGTCCCCAACTATCCGCAGCATAGCCGGTAATAAATTCTCTGTATTTATTATGCTGAACCTGAACCAGCCGCCCATCCGATAGGCGGTACAAGGCTCCTTCTCGTCCTTCATTCTGCAATTTACCTGCGCCAAGTCTCAATCTCAATTCCTCTGCACGAATCGGTCTACCCATCACAAGCTGCCTTAAATCCAGCATAGACATTTGAACCGGGACCGGTAATCCATCCATATGTGGTATATAGTTGACCACCGGCCGCTTGATCCCATATTCCAGCCAATAGTTCCTTCCCCTTAAATCGCTTACCAGAATATGAGCCGGGAAATAATCCGCCGACTTCAGTGCTTGGTTCAGCATTCCGTGGTTACCAAGAGTGGGAAGCCGCTTATGTGGATCTCCCCATTTGTCAGGCAACAATCGGCTGTTCTCTTCATTTATCTGGCCTTCCTCAAAGCCCGGTGGTGCTCCACCAGTCTCACTTGTCACATGATGAATGAAGGTGTCTCCCGCCATGACCATCACTCGTCCAAGATAACGAAGGCGTATCATCCAATCGTCATTCTCAGCATTTCGGAGCCTGTAATCCTCATCGAAATATCCTGTCTTCTCCAGTGTCTCCCGCTTCATCAACACACAAAAGCTTGCAAGCCGATCAGTAAGCGCCCAGCGACGGCTGTCCTTCTGGTTATACTTGGCGGCGAAAGTCCACATTTCAGATACTGTGTTGTAAGAAACCTCCCTCTGCTGCGGTCCTTCACTATTGTTCGTAACCGGGCCGACTGCTCCGATATCCGGCCTGCTCTCCAGACACAGGAGCATGTTATTCAGCCAATACTCGGTCACCAGCATATCGGGGTTAAGCCATACAATATTTTGCCCTTTGGACATCATTAGTCCTGTATTCACCGCTCTGGCATATCCCAGATTCGCCGGGTGGACGCCAACCCGAATGCTCCCTCCACGACGTCTGCGGAGAGCTTCTACCGTCCCATCGGTGGAAGCATTGTCTACAACGATAATCTCATAAGGCATCGGCGTATTTGCCTCTATACTATCAATACAGTTCATCAACAACTCCCGGCTGTTAAAGGTCGGAATGATGATGCTGGTTCCTTCAAATATACTTGCGAAAGCTTCTTGCCCCAACCTAACTCCCTGCTCATACCCGGCCTTCCACCCCCGGCTGAATTGCTTCCGGTGGCGAGGACCCGATGCGGATTCGGGAGGTATGGACGCAGTTACATGTGTTGACACTCTTACTTTGTGTCCTGCCATAGTCGGCTTGGTTCTGGCTCTGTGCGGCATAGGGTGACCCTCCTTAGGTAAGCGCTGTACAACCCTTTGACAGATAACTTCCTTGATTAAATATCAACCGCCCTGGAAGAAAAATAATAAGGAGGAGATGCCTTCCGGCTCTGCCTCCCCTTCATGTCATTCTTCTAAGTTCGTTTTATATGGGGTACAAAACTAGTTTCTGTTTATCGTCATAATCCGCAGCGGTATTCCCCGCTTTCAATCCGGCGAAGCCATTCTTCTGACTGAACATACCATCTTACAGTACTGTTTAGGCCCTCTGCCAGATAGATCTCAGGCTTCCATCCGAGCTCCGCCTGAGTCTTGGAGGGATCAATCGCATACCGAGTGTCATGTCCCAGTCGATCAGTTACAAATTCCAGCAGACTGAGAGGCTTGCCCAGTAAATCCAGAATATATTCAGCCAGCTTCAGGTTACTCATCTCGTTATGTCCACCAATATTGTATACCTCTCCCGCATTCCCCTGACGAAGTGCCAGATCTACGGCCCTACAGTGATCTGTGACATGGAGCCAATCGCGGACATTCTTCCCGTCACCAAATATAGGAATCTTCCGGTTCTTAAGAGCCCGTGTAATAATCGTGGGAATCAGTTTCTCCGGGAACTGACGCGGACCGTAATTATTGGAGCAGCGGGTAATGATTACTGGTAAGCCATAGGTATGATAATAGGATCGAGCCATAAGATCAGAACCCGCCTTACTTGCAGCGTAGGGACTGTTTGGAGCAAGCGGAGATTGTTCTGTGAAGAATCCATCATCGCCCAGAGTCCCGTACACTTCATCTGTTGACACATGAACGAACTTCTTCACATTATGTCTTCGTGCTTCTTCGAGCAGATTTAAAGTCCCGAGCACATTGGTCTCTGCAAACAAATCAGGGGTGGAAATACTCCGGTCCACGTGCGATTCAGCAGCAAAATGTACAACCGCATCGATTTGATCCACAAAGGCCTGGCGGATCTGTTCCGCAGACCTGATATCTCCCCGAATCCAGCGGTAACTCGGATTATTCCGGAAGGATTCCGTATTATCCGGATTCCCGGCATAGGTTGCCGCATCGAGATTAACAATATGAAGGGAAGGATATTTCTCAAGCATATACTCAATAAAGTGACTTCCTATGAAACCGAGCCCTCCTGTAACAAGCAGACGAATCACGGCTGAACCCCCTTCATCTGCTGACCGGCTTCTTCCAAAGATTCGAACGTTCCCGCATCTCCCCACCATTTATGCAGGACATCATATTCAAGCTTGCCCCGCCGGGCATATGCATTGTTCACATCGGTAATCTCCAGTTCTCCCCGGCTTGAAGGAGTTATGCCGCTAATGGCCTCAAAGACAGTGTCATCGTACATATAGATTCCTGTGACGCAGTATCCTGACTTGGGCTCTGAGGGCTTCTCTTCAATATACGAGATCAATCTGTCATCATGTTCATCGAACACAGGCACTCCGTATCTTCTCGGATCATCGACCTGCTTAAGCAGCACGCGCGCGCTCCCATAAGGCTGCTGGAGAAACCTGTTTATAAATGGGGTTAAATCATCCAAAAATAGATTGTCTCCAAGCAGTACAACAAATCGTTCCCCAGGAGCAATATAACTTCGCGCCAAATCCAGAGCCTCGGCTATTCCCCCGGCGGACTCTTGTATTTTATAAGTAAGACTTACCCCCAGAGCCTCTCCGCCTCCAAGAAAGTCTGTATATAGTCCTGCCGACTGTTTCCCGATGACGATGAGAATATCGGTGATGCCTGCCTGGCGGAGTCGGTCAATAGCGTAGCTCACCATCGGTTGCTTGCCCACGGGGAGCAGATGCTTGTTGATGAGACGGGTAAGCGGATTAAGCCTGGTCCCTGTCCCGCCCGCCAAAATCACGCCTTTCATGGACTCTCCTCCTTCGTCACGAAATAATTATTATTATATAAATATTAGGGGATCTACGCCCCATTTCTCTATAAACAGCTGTCTCCCTCTGCTGATAATATCAGTCCATCCCTCAGGATGATCTGCCTTAAAGCTGGCACTGCCTTCATGATGTATGAAGGCGTCCCCACAGATCAGCAGTCTGTATCCGTGGGCTCTTGCCCGATAGCAGTAATCATCGTCTTCATAATGGCCCGGACTGAATCTCTCATCCAGCTGTCCTACCACTTCGAATGTGCTTCGTTTTATTAGGAAGCAAAGACCTACAATCCGCATGGATTCCTGCCATTTCGCCGGGTCAGGCAGGTTATAAGCAGCCGCGAACTTATAGAACTCTTCCGGTCCGCTGTAGCTGCACTCCACCTGCTGCTTGCCGCTGGCATAGTTAGTTACCGGGCCCACAATCCCAACATCTTCGGCACTATGCAGTGCTGCCAGAAGATTGGAGAGCCATCCTGGTCCAACAAGGCAATCATTATTAAGCAGCATAAGCTGTTCCCCGCTGGCAATCGACAGCCCTCTGTTACAGGCGGCCGGGAACCCCTCATTCGAGGGTAAAGAAATGAAGGTCAGTCTCTCCCGCACACAGTATTCTGCGGTCCCGTCATTCGAACCGTTATCTACAACGATGATCTCATAGGGGTCAAGAGTATGCTTGCGGATCGACTCTATACATGGAGACAGCAGGTGGAGACCGTTATAGGTTGGGATGATGATACTCGTTAACCCGTTCATACGGAATTCCTCACTTTAGCTAGCTCGGCCCGTCCTTGAGAGGTTAGTCCCAGGCGGGTCCCTCCTCTGCTCATCGCTTCTCCGAGTGCTTCAATATGATCGCCCAGAATCATCCTTGATACCATATTGCCATTCCCGGTATTTCCTGTTCTTACACGATTGTGCCTGATTACATCTACGGCTAATGGAGCTGTAACTATGAGTCCATGTTGGATCGCCAATGCCTGAGCCTTGGGCGGCACAGCCAGGGCAGCGGTTCCTATGGTCTGAATAGCCCGTCTTGAAAGAGCATGCGGAACGGCGGTTAGAGAATTGGCCTTAAGATCCGGCCGGCCCAGAACAAGATTCAGGAATGATTTACTGCGGGTGACTTCATCCTGCTTGGAGAAGGCAGGCAGCCAAGGAGTAATATTGTTCAGAGCCAGATCAGCTCCCTGATCCACCGCATAGAGGAAGGCGGCAAGCTCCTCTGCCGGGATGACCAAATCCCCGTCTGTGAACAGCAGAATATCTCCTTTGGCAGCAGCTGCCCCGAGAGATCGGCCCACATCGTGACCTAGACGCTCAGGAAAATGCAGCAAAGTAACTCCCGGATGCTTACGGACTTCCGCGAAGCTTCCATCCCTGCATCCATTAAGAACAACAATGATTTCGCAGAGGGGCAGCTTCGCAAGCTCTGACAATACAGCCGAGATCGTCTTCATTTCATTACATACCGTGACCACGGCTGAGGCGCTTCTTCGAAGCGGAACCGGGATGCCGGGGCGCACATTTCCGGATACGGATGTATATCCTCTACAATACGCTTTTAATATAGGGAGCACACGGGAGAAAGGAATATTCGTTAATCCGGATTGGATATGCCATGTACTGTACGTCATTTGCATATGTGCATCACTTCGTTGTTCCCGGGGAACAGCAGTGGCCTGAGTCATTCCAGCCCGATAGGCCTTAAGATCAAGCCCGCTGTAGGCAGCTTGCCGCTTACGTGGAACTCTCCTTCGGGTACGTTGTCTGGCCGCGAAGCGAGTTCTCGCAACCTTTCTGGATCTTCGTGGCCCCGGTCTCTTGTAACCCGTATGTCTTCGCCGGAATCCTGTACGTCTCCTTCTCATCGGAGCCTCCTCCGCTGACGGCCCATATCGCCATAACCTGCACGTGGACCCAGCTTGTCAACCAGCCAGCTTACAGCCTCCAAATGATCCCCGGTCACAAGGGAAGTGAGTGAATCAGCACCCTTAATTTTGGGTCTGGGTGCATTTAATCGTCCTACAGGAACCGGATGAACCAGCTTTATGCCAAGTCCCAAAGTCACCGCCATCGCTTGAGCCAGTGGAGGAATCTCCAAAGCAGGAAAGCCGATGATCTCCACAGCGCGGCGGCTTATCGCATGTGGGACAGCGGTCATCGATGCCCCTTTGAGATCAGGACGTGAAACAAGAGCGTTCAGTGTATGTTTGGCCAGCACCACGGGATGTGCATCCTTACGCTCCACAGGACCGCTGTAATCATTGAGCGCCACATCTGTTCCGGATAACACGGCATCAACAAAGGGTTTAAGATGACGCGCAGCGATCAACATATCCGCATCAATGAAGAGAAGGACCTTGCCTTTAGCGGCCTCAGCACCAATACGTCTCCCCACATCGTGTCCGAGCGGATCAGGATAAAAAAGGAGCCGGGCCCCATGCTTCCCCGCAATCTCTGCAGTCCCATCAGTCGAACCGTTGGCAACAACGATGATCTCACTGCGCGGGTGCACCCCAGCTGCCTCACGCATCACACCTGCAATGGTACGCCGTTCATTCATCGCGGGAATAATGATGGACACCAGCGGCTGTGGATCATTAACGATATGCCAGATTCGCTTAGTTCTTGATTTCAAACGGGGGGGTCGGCGGCCCCTGTTCATGATCGCCGTCTTCCGCCCACTCTCCATGGTCATCCACCTCCTTGTGACTGAATTGTTCCACGGAATATACCATAGCTTATGTCACACCGAACATCTTGTAACGGCAAACGTACAATTGCCATAGACTGCACTGAGACAAATTGCTGAGGATGATTGTCCGTGTGTCAGCAGATCATTCTCTATATATACGGCCAAAAGGCTGATCGGACACAGATGAGTAGTGTCCAATCAGCCTTTTTTGGCCTTAGTAAGAGATATCAAACGCTCCAGCTGTGTATGGTTTTTGACAGCTCAGCGCTCATCAGGTCCGCCCAGCGCGCCGCGCAGTGCTGCCATCTGAATTCGCTTCTGGCGAGTTCCCTTCCTGCCAGCCCGAATTTCCGCTTCAGCTGTTCATCTCCAAGTATTCGCAGGACGCTTTCTTCAAGCACTTCATCGGCACATCCCTTAGGCAGCAGTATACCTGATTTCTCATGCTGAACAATTTCAGGAATCCCCCCTATCTCCGAAGCAATAACTGGCACCGCCGAGGCCATGGCTTCCAGATTGACCAAGCCAAAGGCTTCATCCTCAAGGGACGGAACAACAACCACATCAGCCAGATTATATAAATCTGCAACACGCGGGTAAGGAACATAAGAAAGAAACGAGACGTGTTCACTCATCGGCTCCGCCAGCTTCCTCAAGCTTCTTACATAAGCCGTCTCGCGGTTCACTCCGTAGAAGGCACTTCCTACTATGAGGGCGAGTGCACTCTTCTCCTTTGCCACAATTCCGGGCAGCGCTGCCAGCAGCCGGTGAATTCCCTTTCCCTGAAGCAGGCGGCCAACGAAAAGGATGATTTTACGGTTCTCCCAGCCATAATCAGATAGCCTTGCACGTCTTTGCGCCTCACCTGCAGGTGTCCAGCGCGGAGTGAAGTCTTCCAGGCTAACACCCAGCGGATTAACATGTACCGGAGTCCTCAGTTTAGGGAATCGGCGCAGCACCTCATCACGAAGATACCAACTGTTCACGATAATTCCGTCCACACTCCCCAGCATCAGACGCGCCTTGCTCTCTGGAAGACAGGATGGGCTGATGAAAGTTGTGGAGTGGAGCGTCAGATTAACCCGGATATGAGGCAAATGCCTCTTCAGCCCGTAAGCAATTGCAGGACGGTTATGCACATCGGCCGTGTCCGGCATCCAGTTCTTCAGATGACGCAGAATGCCTGGCAAATACGCGGCACCTCCTGGAATACGATAACAGGGCACTGTCCCGAGCATACCCTTGGCCGGCAGGTGGCCTCCCGATCTGCTGAACACCCGTATATCGAACTTATCGGGCACAAGGGGCATTGTCTTCTCAATGACGCGCTCTACGGAACTGCTCCGCCCTGAAGGAATGACAAATACCCCCGGCGTAATTACGGCCACCTTTTGCTGAACTGACAACTTAAGTCCCTCCCCTATCCGGTTTTCACAATCTTAATATATTGGGATATCCGAGCAGTTGTGACACAGTCCCAAAACAGGCTTCTGCCATGGCACAGTCGTCCACTCCTTTTAAGAGTCTATACATAGACTGACAGAAGACACTTTTAGAACAGGGACTCACCGAAGATGAAGAGGAGGACCGGGCATGAGCTATAGATATGTGGGTATTCTGCTTAATGCTGCGATGTACCGCGGTGTACCTAGGCGAAAAACCGGACAGGAATCACTCTCGAACTATGAAGAAGCGGCAGCAGAATTCGGCTTGATCCCTGTGTTTATCCATATCGGCGATATCTTTATTCATAAGGGCCGGACAGCCGCCTACATTTATCAAAACCATCAATATGAGCAGGTGTCCATGCCCATACCTGATGTCATTCATAACCGCGCTATATTTCAGGAAAATTCCGCCCAGCGGAAAATCGAGGCCCTTATTTCCAGAGGAATAGATGTCTTCAACGTGAATAATCGTTATGGCAAAGATGTAATACACCGTCTGCTGTCGGCCGATCCTTACCTAAGAAGCAGCCTGCCTGATACAGCCGTGTTCTCCTACCCGGCCCTTCGCCGCTTCATGGAACTTCATGACGATCTGATCCTTAAGCCATGCCGGGGTACGGTTGGAAGAGGGATCATGCGATTACATCGTGAAAAGTCCGGGTGGAGAATCACTTATCCCTCATCTATGCGCAACCCAACATGGATTAAGCACAAGCTTAGGGGAAGCGAACTACCTTCTTATGTACAGCAGTACCTGCACCGAGTCCCCTATCTTATTCAAGAACGGATTCCACTCGCAGAAAGCAAGGGCCGTTCCTTCGACATTCGTGTTTCTGTGCAACGGGGAATGACAGGAGAGTGGGCAGTAACTGGCATGTTCGCCAAAAAATCTCCACCAGGTATATTTATCTCCAATCTGGCGGGAGGAGGAAAAGCTTACCCCGTACCTGAACTTCTTTCCTATGTGATGTCTCCTTCCCAGGCCTCGAGGGTTATAGATCAAGTGGAGCATTTAGCCTTGACTACAGCTAATTACTTATCCCTTAATCTCCCGCTTCTTGCCGATCTCGGACTCGATATTGGAGTAACTGAAGATGGCAGAATCTATTTCATCGAATGCAACGGACGTGATCAGCGATACGGCTTCAACAAGGCCGGAATGAAGGATACTTGGAAGGCATCGTATCGTGAACCTATGGCTTTTGCCTGGTACCTATATAACCGCAGGGAATGAATGATTATCCGGTGCCGTATCCTCACAGGACCAAACCCTTATCAGCAAAAAAAGACGGGCGCTCCGTAAAACGGACTGCACGTCTTTTATCTTTTATATCAGGGTCAGCGATTTGGGCAAGATTGCTGCAGAATCAGGACTTGATTAAATAGCCATCGCCAAATGTGAATTCATTTCTCTTGCTGCCATCAGAAATATCTATGGTAACTGGAAAATACTTTGCTGCTTTATCCGAACCGAACCAGATTCTCCCCACTGCCGCAAGAATGAATAGTCCTTCTTCGTCACCCAATGGGGTGAATGTCGGACTTGCTGACTTATACACCTGAAGATCATACTTACCTCTCAGCATTTCGGATATCGCCGTTACGTCTTGGGTGGGAAGGCCTATTTCGCTTATATTCTTAATATCCGCAGCTGTAAAGAGGGCCGTATCCTCATCCTTCAAATCATGCCTGGCAATGAATTCAACGATATTTCCCACAGGATCATTGAAGTAAATCGAATCGGAATTCCAATTCTCGCTATGCTCTATCTCCTGACCGTTAACAGAATGGACAGATATGTCCTTTTGCTTCAGCCAGTTCAGCGCCTGCTCACATTTCTGTTCAGGGATGTTGTACGCAAAATGATAGTACGGAGACTCATATTGATAGGAACGTGTAAAAGTAAGTATCGACTCGCCTGCCTTCAGCGAGATGACGTCCTCTGTCTCTTTTAGAATCACCTGTTCAAGTACTCCATGATAAAACGATTTGATGGCTCCGATCGAACCAGTCAGCAGTTCCAATTCTCTAATCCGCATGACTTTGCCTCCGTTCTCTCTTACTTCCTACTTGATCATAGTCTTCTCGATCTATGAGCGTCAATCTGAAATAGGGCTCCCCATCATAGTTCCTGATTCTCAATATTTTGCTGCCCAAATCCGATAAACTATAGAGAAGTACCTTATCAATGATGTCTGTTCGAAAACGCAAACTTACTGAGAGGTAAGGACGCAAAGCCACAGGCCAGAACTCCAATGGCGGCTGGGTTGCCGAAAACAGCAATTATCTTACTAATAGGAGAATTTGCTGTATGATTAATGAACTGGGTCTATCACAAATGAGTTATGAAACCTTAGTTAAGGCATACCAAAATGCACTTAGGCTTGAGCTGAATCAAGAATTCCTTCAACTGCTTGAAGAGGAGATCGAACGAAGAAATACAAGCAAAGAAAGTGATCCACCCACCTCACTGTAATTGTAAATGCGGACACCGGTGTTGGAGTTCTCTCAGAAAGGCTTCCTGATCTAAAGGAGAAATCTGGACGTACTCATATCTGTCATAATGAATTTCAATCCGGTGAATGGAGGTTGCCGTGCTGGCCACCCATGAGCGAACAGGCTTGGCTTTGCTGATACTTCCGAGAGGAATTGATTTGGTAGCCGGGCCGGTACGTATAAACAAATCGTTCTCATTAATTACGTAGTAAGTAGATATCCATATCCAGGCTATTAATCCCGCCATCGAAATACACAGCAGGAACAGTAAGACTCCCCCAATCAGGCTTACTCCTCCCACGAAAGCAGGAGACAGGGCGCTGCCAATCAGGAAGATAATACTGGACCAAATGACAATAGATAGAAAGAGATCTCTTCGGGAATGAAATTTCATGAAAAAGTCCTCCATGTCCTGAAATTTTAATTTATTCATCTCTAAGTTAACCCCCACCGCTTTGTCCACGATTCAAATCTTCTTTACTCATGTAAGTTGAACTTAAGAATTACCCTTAGGCAAGAGTGTGAACTGATTCTGGAGAAGCGAAGCGTTCGCCTTTGCTCCCAGACTTCTACCTTATAAATCTAATTAAGAAGTCTGGGAGCAACAGCGATAGGAAGAACATTTCACACGGCTGCCTGACGTGCAAATCAATAGTTCAACTTATTTAGCACCCACTATACGATCGCTCCCAACATACACTATTTTCCATATGGTGTTCAAGTCTCTCTGGGTCAAAATACGGGTTAAAGGTTGATTTCAAGCAGGTTCTATGTCAATATAAGCTTTGTCTTATCTGTTTGTAAGGAGGATGCCCCCATGGCAAAAAAAGTGATGAGGCTGATGACCGAGCTTTCCTCCCGGAAATGGATCTCTCAAATCATGGGACACTTTTCCCATTCCGGATTCAGCCGTCACATCATTCCCACATTTGCGAGAACCTATAATATTCCGCTGCATGAAGCGGAGAAAGATATTAGTGAATACCGCTCCCTGAACGAATTCTTCTCCCGCCGTCTGAAAGCGGGTATGCGTCCGATACCAGATGTTCCAGATGCCCTGATTAGCCCCGTTGATGGCCTGATTACCGGTATGGGGCCTGTAAATGCAGGCTTAATCCCGGGTGTTAAGGGCCAGGACTATTCACTGGCTGAGCTGCTGGGCCATTCTCCTCATATGGAGACCTATAAGAATGGATTCTTCTTCGTGCTCTACCTCAGCCCGACTAACTATCATCGCATCCATGCCCCGGTTACGGGTCAGAAAGTAGAGAGCGAGCATCTGAAAGGCCGGGTATATCCGGTCAATGATTTTGGACTGACTCATATGAAGGGCGTTCTGAGCCGGAACGAACGGCTGATTACCTACATCTCCCATGAACTGGGTGAGGTGGCCGTCGTTAAGGTGGGCGCCATGAATGTCAGCAGCATCAAATATACAGATGACACCGCTAATTCTTGGAATCGCGGAGATGACATGGCTTATTTTGAATTTGGCTCTACGGTTGTCTTGTTGACGGAGAATGGGACCTTTGAACCTATGCCTGATCTGGCCATCGGCACACCGGTGAAGCTTGGTACATTGCTGGGAAGATTCTACCGGAATTAACGAGGGCGGAATATAGAAAAGCAATGAGCAGCCTCGGAAGAGACTGCTCATTGCTTTTTATTTCCCGGACAATTTACTGATCTCCTCCTCGTTCAAGGCCTTGTTGTAGAACTGAATATCGTCCATGCGCCCTCCGAAATAAGCATCTGCTGCAAATCGGCTTTTACCGAGATAGGCTTCCGCTGCCTTTAGCTCCTTCGGGTTAAAGTTCATATCCGTATTCGTGGCCGCAAGCTTGCCGTCCACATACAGCTTGCCTGTATTCCCCTCCAGGGTCACCGCCACATGACTCCACTCATTCTTCGGCAGCGGCGCTGCTGACAGCAGGCTTTGATCGGTGCCCTGCTCATGAATGGTGAATTGAAGCACGCCGCTGTATTGCGACGGAGTAAGGAACATGAAGGAGTTCATCCCATTTCCGATATCGAAAATGCGCTGCCAGTCTCCTCCCCCTGCCCAATTCACCCACGCAGCAAAGGTGAACTCCTCCGCATCGGCAATAGCGCCAGACAGCTGCACATAACCGTCCTTACCGTTAAAGTTAAGGGAACCGCTGCCGCCAGCTGCACCCTGTGCATCCCAGCTTACTCCACCGATCAGCTTACCCTGATAACCATTCGCCGAGCTGTCCTGGATGATACTGCCCTTATCTTCGTCCAAGGAATAACGGGCCACCAGCGGACCTTCATTTTGCTGAAGCACTACTACCTGCAGGTTCTTCACTGCCTTGGCCTTGCCTTTGGTTATGGCAGCCGTTAAGGTGACTGTGGCATTGCCAGATCCAGCCGCTGGGCGATTCACAGTCCCACTGGCTGACACAACATCTGGAACCGAGGAGGTCCAGGAAATTAGGGAGTCTTCTGAACCTGAAGTAGGAAGAGTAAGATCATTATAGATGCCGCTGGTATCACCCAGGCCGAGATCATTTTGTACATCCTCTACAATTTGCTTGTCACTGCGGTTCATGATCCGGCTGCCCCAGATCGATTCTCCCTTGTTCGACAAAGCGCTAAAAGTGAGCACATTCTGCTGATTATCAGGATTCCATTGATAGGTAAATACACCACTGTATTGAACACCAGCTATCGTAATCTCTGCCTTATTGCCGCCGGTAATCTTCCATTTGCCGGTCACATCACCGCTAATTCCGCCTTTCTTATCCAGTACAATGGAGACCGATTCCTTAATCACAGAAGTGATCTCCTTCCCGTGATTGATGAACTTGTATTCACCTGCGATATCATTCTTATTGATAGGCTTCTCTGTCATCTTATCGCTCGCATCCCCAGCATACCGGTACGGGGCTACTACCGGCCAGCCGTTCACATTCATATACATTTCATGGACGCGAATCTCGTGCTCCTCCCCTCTTTGCGGAAAACGCGAGTGGAAGATCAGGTAATACTTACCTGTCTTGTTGTCATAATAGGCCGAATTATGTCCCGGTGAGACATAGCCGGTACCTATTCCCTGCCCCGGATCACCGATCTCCCGCTTGAACAGGTAATTCCCCATCAGTTTGACCCCATAAGGCTCAACCGATCTGTCATCAAACAGCGGCAGACTTGGATTCGCCTTCGCTTGAAGCATGTCATTCCCATCTGCGTCCAGGAATGGACCATCCGGTGTCTTTGAGCGGGCTACGCGCATATTGTACCCGCCGTTTGCATCCAGGCCGCCAAACGACAGGAATAAGTAATAATAGTCCGTCTCCGGGCTGTAGAGCATATAAGGTCCTTCAATGCGGCTGTGATTGCCGCCGGTCAGCTTCTTGCCATAGCCCTGATCCGGCAAAGGCTTGCCGGTCTTGGGGTCCATTCTAAGGATGAAAATACCTCCCGAGTAGGAGCCGTACACCATCCACAGCTTCCCGTCTTTATCAAAGAACACATCCGGATCAACGACGTTCGGATGCTTGGTAGCATCATAAATGGTTCCGTCAGCCCCTGCCTCGCCCCACATGCCTGACTTCAAAATAATCCCGAGGTCCTTATACGGTCCCTCCACGTTATCCGCTACCGCCACACCCAGGGCCGAACGGGGAGAATCCCCTTTACAGGCGTTGTAATACATATAAAATTTCCCATCTGCAAGCTGGATCACGTCTGGAGCCCACAGCGTGTCCGACTGTGCCCAGGAAAGGGTATTCTTAAGCTCCTCGGTCACGTTCGGGATCAACTTATTGCCATCCTTCACCCCGGAAGCGATCATGTCCCACTTCATGAAATCCTTGGTTTTAGCTGCGGCCAGATGAGATCCGAATACGTAAAAGGTGTCCCCCACCTTGATCACGGAAGGATCATGCACAGATGCCTCTTGAAAGACTGGGGCTTGTGATGGCTTCTTCGCCGCATTCTGGGATGACATCTCCGCTGCCACCACTTGATCTGAATTCATAAGTCCCGGCTGCGGTACAAGGACAGCTGCGGTTAATAAGGCGGCCATACCTGCGGCCATGGTTACTTTACGCACTTTCTTTTTCTTCATGTTGTTCTCCTTTCATTTGGAAGACGAATTTTTGTAAACCCTTACATTTCTTCTTACAAAAAACTTCGTTGCTCTACCATTTCAGGACACTACAAAGGTAAAGCGCTTTCTTGTTTAATTTAAATAAAACTAAATAAGTTTATATTTTTATACAAACAGTATCTATGCTCGTCATTTTATTGTCAATGGCCTATATTTATTTTATATTTACATAAAACAAATCGTCGTATAAGAGGATTTACCCATAAAAAAAGACTGCCGGGTTTCCCCAGGGCAGCCTCTTGACAGCACTTTAGTGCCGAATATGTGATTGACTTGACATACTTAAGTATTAGAACCAGAATTCTTCACGTTCAGCAGCTGGCCGAACCCGGCGCATACGATTCCGAAAAATGCTGCAACCTTGAGAAAAGCTCCCTCTGCTGCGCATCCGCCGTCTTCTGCTCATAGTGACACCTCCCCCCTCTACTTAAAAGTAACATAAATAACCATTACCCCGCCACTTTCCTCTTGAAACAGGCATTTCAAAATAATATTCACCGGATCTCTGAAGGACTCTTGCCCGTATACTGTTTGAACTGGCGGCTGAAGAAGAAGATATCCCGGTAACCAAGCGCATCAGCCACTTCCGTCACATTCATACCCGCATGCAGCAGAAGGTGCTGGGCACGATCAATTCTGCACTTGATAATATAGGATTGAACGGAGGCCCCCGTCAGCTCCTTGAACTTAATCGAGAAGTATCTGGCTGAGAGGCCGGCTCTTGCAGCCAGGTCTTCAACCCGATGAGGCAGCCCGGGATGCTGAAGCACATAGTTGGCCACCTCATGAATGACTTCGGTCAGCTGATTGCTGACCTTTCTTTCCACCGGCTCCTCCCGTTCCTGCCGAAGCAGATAGATCATCAACTGCTTCAGAATCAGGCGGGCTTCCTCCTCGGCCGCATAGGCTTTGATCAGGAAGAGGCGCACATAACGGGACAGCATATATTCGAAATCGAGTGTATCTTCAAGTACCCGGTAAGCTTCCGGCACCTCGAATACGGGCTCGTCAACATCAAAATGAATGTAAGTCAGCACCAATGGCTTTTGCGGATTATGCGTTGCACTCGTATGATCGCCCGGGCGGAACAGGAAGCAGCTTCCCCGGCTAACCGGAATCGGACGACCGTTCAGAACCACGGTTCCCTCGCCGCTCCATACATAGAACAAATCGTAATTCTCCAGCGGTTTCTCCCGCTTCTGCCATTTCCAGCCGGGCTCACAGACGATTTTGGCAAAGGCAGGCTTCAGCACAAATGAAGACGTAGAAGCGTGAAGCATGACATTCCCCCTCTGAATAATGACATTCTCTTGCTTACAGCTTTCCTTAATATTAATTATACCTTGTATTCAGCTTTTCTTGTACAAGCCTCCAAGATTTGATAAGCCGCTGAACCCCCTCGGCAAGTTCATTCATCTGTAAATGGGCAAAGGAAAAGCAAGCCGCCGGTAGAGATGGAGTCAGCCCGTAGGTGCGGGCATCTCTGAAATCAACGCCGTTCTGTACGGATAGCTCGCACAGCATCTGGAATTCCTCTTCAGAGCGGCGCCACAGCGCATAGATATGCAGCCCGGCATCCGCTGGCAGCACACGGAACAGCTTATGCATCTCGCCCTCAGACAAGAGGCTGCACAGCGCATCATGCCTTGCGTGGTAGATTCTCCGCATCCGGCGCAGATGCCGGTCATACTCGCCCCGGATCATGAACCGGGCGAGCGCCCGCTGCTCAAGCATTGCAGGCGGGGTCGGCTCATACAGCGCCTTGGCGCAGCGCATCGGCGTGATCAGACCTGGCGGCAGCACGGCATAGCCGATCCGAAGCGTTGCGAACATCGTCTTCGTGAACGAGCCGACGTAGACGACACGCTCGTCCTTGTCGAGCGCCTTGAGCGGCTCAAGCGGCCGCCCGCCCCAGCGGAACTCGCTGTCATAATCATCTTCGATGATGACCGCATCTTTCCGGCGGGCCCAGGCCAGCAGTTCCCGCCGCCGCGGCGAAGACAATACGGCGCCGGTCGGGAACTGCCTGCCCGGCGTAACGAAGAGCAGCCGCGCCTGCCAGTCCTGCGGCACAATCCCGCTGCCGTCAAGGGCAGCCGGCAGCGGCCTGCCGCCGCAGGCGCGAACGGCCTTGACGATCCCGCGGTAGCCGGGATCTTCCACCACGGCCGGCTCATCTTCCCCCAGTAACAGCTGGGTCAGGAGAGCAATGGCCTGCATGGAGCCGCTGAAGAGGCAGATTTGCGCAGGTTCCGCGGTGATGCCGCGGCTCCTGCGCAAATGGGCAGCTATCGCGGCCCGCAGACTCTCATCCCCGAACGGCTCCTCGGGGATGAGAGTCTCGCTTGCCACCGCTTCCTTGCCAGCAAAGGCAAGCGCGCTTTTCCACTCGGCATGCGGGAAATGCCTCATGTCCGTCCCGCCTTCCGCGAAGGAAAGATGGCTGGGCGGTTCCCCACTCCTGCGGTCCGAGCCCTTAGTCCCGCTTAAATCCCGCACCATATCCCGAGTACCGGAGTGCCAATCCAACATTCGGTGACCCCATGCGGATAACGGCAGCTCAGCCCGAGCGGGTGTTCTTTCCGTCATCTCCGTAATCAAAGGCGCCACATAGGTACCTCGGCCTACCTCCGGCAGTACATACCCTTCGGCAAGCAGCATATCGTAGGCCTGGGAGACACTGCCTCTGGATATCCCATACAACTGCGCAAGTTCACGGCTTGAGGGCAATCTCGCGCCACCAGGCAGCGTCCCCTCATGAATAGCAGATCGAAGCGCGTGATAGAGCGCCAAATATTTGTAGCGATACTGCTGCAGGCAAGTTTCCCAGGGAAGCATCAAATCCAAGGTCATCAGCCCTCTCTTTACATGGGATGAATTTAACTTTTAGTATTGGACCAATAATTTTAATGTAAATTGGTTCTTTTTATATGTCAATTTCAGATTTATGCTGGAAATCAACATGGAACAGTGTCAGCCATTCTATTCACTTATTAGGGGGACTTCAGATGAGACGGAAAGAATTCACAGTATCCGAGGAGCAGGAAATTGAACAATTCCTGTTCTCGCAGAGCTTTGGTTTTCTGGGGACAACGGACCAGGACGGATGGAGCCGGGTTACCCCGCTTAATTTTGCTTACGGACAAGGTGTCTTCTATTTTCACGGTAGTCTGGCCGGTGAGAAAATGAAGCATCTCAAAGCCGATAACCGGGTCAGCTTTACGGTGGCGGAGGAATACGCACGGATTCCCTCCTATTACACCGATCCGGTCAAGGCCTGTCCGGCAACGGCCTTTTTCAAGAGTGTGATGGTGAAGGGTAGAGCCGAGAAGATCACGGATCTCACCGAGAAGGCTGAGGCACTTACGTTATTTATGAAGAAGCTGCAGCCCGAAGGAGGATATGCTCAAATTGATGCGTCAGACCCGAGGTATGCCGGAGAACTTAAGGCGGTATCTGTCGTACGAATCATTCCTGAGCACATGACCGCCAAATTCAAATTTGGACAAAATATGACCGAAGATAAGCGAAATCAGATTGCACAAGGACTCACGGAACGCAATCAGGGCAAAGATACGGAGACGGTACGCATGATGACACAATTTTGTCCTTTTCATACGGAATAAGTGCCTTTTTAGTCCGTGACGGTTCCGTAGATAGGATGTTATAATGTTAGGCAGTAAAAACCGGAACTATGGAATCCAAACAGACTGGAAGGATGAACACGCGATGAACCCACTTGCCGAACAGTTAAACGAGAATATTAAAGCTGGTAATGCCAATGTGTACGAGGTGCTCTCGACACTAGGAAGAGAGATCTACTTCCCCAAGGAAGGAATCCTGAGTCAATCGGCTGAAGCCACAGCGAATGCCAAGAAATATAATGCGACCATCGGGATTGCAACCGAGAACGGCGGTCCGATGCATCTCTCTGTATTTCAGAAATCGCTGTCTGAATTTAATCCGAAGGACCTGTATCCTTATGCACCTCCGGCTGGTAAGCCAGAGCTTCGTAAGGTATGGCGCAGCAAGATGCTTCAGGAGAACCCTTCTCTGGAAGGAAAGAGCTTCGGTAATCCCGTTGTAACGAACGCTCTCACGCACGGACTCAGCATAGTCGCGGATCTCTTCGTGGGTGAAGGAGACGCAGTGATTTATCCAGACAAGAACTGGGAGAACTACGAATTGACCTTCGGAATCCGTCGCCACGGTCATATCGTGAATTACCCGCTTTTTACAGAGCAAATGACCTTTAACAGCGCCGGTCTGCGGGAAGCCTTGCTGGCACAGAAGGATAAAGGCAAGGCTATCGTGATCCTGAACTTCCCTAACAACCCGACTGGTTACACCCCCGGGGAAGCTGAGGGCAAAGAAATTGTAGACGCTCTGTACGAAGCAGCTGAAGCTGGCATCAATGTGGTTGTCGTTACCGATGATGCTTACTTTGGACTGTTCTTTGAAGACTCGATGCATGAATCCTTGTTCGGCAAGCTGGCGGGCCTTCATCCCCGCATCCTTCCTGTCAAAATTGACGGTGCTACCAAAGAAGAATACGTTTGGGGCTTCCGCGTTGGCTTCATCACATTCGCCTGTGACAATCAGGAGGTGCTCTCCGCGCTGGAACAGAAGACACTCGGAATTATCCGGGCGACCATTTCAAGTGGAGCTCATCCTTCCCAGACTTTTGTGCTTGAGGCGCTCAAGTCTCCCGAGTTCGGCTCACAGAAGGAAGAGAAATTTGCCGTGATGAAAGGACGGGCCAACAAAGTCAAGTCCCTGCTTGACAGCGGTAAATATGGTGAGGTCTGGGATTATTATCCGTTCAACTCCGGTTACTTCATGTGCCTTAAGCTGAAGGATGTCTCTGCCGAGAACCTTCGTCAGCATCTGATTCATAAGTATGGTGTCGGCACCATCGCACTAGGAGACCATGATTTGCGTGTGGCCTTCTCCTGTATTGCTGAAGAGAATCTGGAGGAACTGTTCGACCTCATCTATCAGGCTGTTCAAGACCTGTATCAATCTTAAGCCTTACCCAGGCACCGGCCCAAGCACAGAACCCATCCCTTTCATACTATACCGTGTACCTATACACTAGCGGAGGGAAAGGGGATTACTTTCATGGGTGAAGTTAAAGAAGCAAGAGGCGGTTACGGCGGAATTGGCGGTGGATTCACAAGCACAGGTGCAATCTTGGTCCTGTTCATTCTGCTTGTTATCATCAGCCGTACCATTCTCCTCTAAATAGGCTTAAGGCAGCATAAAAGGCTGCTCCCACAGTATAATAC
>RCUK01000426.1_pt1 | contig 38914 bp, 37 predicted proteins | sample 2166381 | NCBI WGS metagenome assembly RCUK01 (sample SAMN09932809, study PRJNA488358) | compost metagenome | isolation source: compost soil in an enriched community | place: Germany: Experimental Botanical Garden | reverse complement strand
CATCCATGTCCTTCACACCCAGGCCGCTCAAGGTCAGCGTGCCGCAGCGGTCGCCGGTCATGCTGCCGGTGCGGGTGGCCTTGAGGATGTAGCTGGGTGGGGTGTCGCGCGCGAAGACGGCGATGGTGTAGTTGGCGGCGCCGGACTTCGGCGACTGCTGCAAGGCCTTGGGCAACAGGCTCTCTGCGCCTTTCTTCTGCTCGGTCTCCTCGCCGGCATCGCCCGCGGCAGCGGTGTAGCGGTCGTTCGCCGAGTAGTAGCGCTGCATGAACTGCGCGGCCTCCATCAGGATGCCCTGGGCTTCGGCGCGCTTGGAGCGGCGCACGTGCTCCTGGTAGTTCGGCAGCGCGATGGCGGCCAGGATGGCGACGATCGCGACGACGACCATGACTTCGATCAGCGTGAAGCCGCGGCGGGAGCGCGAAGAAGCAGAAGGCAGGTGTGTCATGGCGATGAAGGTCATGAAGTCATTTGTCGCGCGTCAGCACGGACTGCAGCCACGCTTCGGCGCCCTGGGTGGCGATGCCGGTCGACGTCTCGAACCTGGCGTTGTTGGCAAAGCCCCGGGCGGTGATCAGGTAGCCGGTCAGACTGGGCGTCGAGGTGGTGGCGATCTTCTGGATGAGGCAGCGCGGTTCGATCTCCAGGGGCGTCGCGTCGACCGTGGTGCCGGTGGGCTTCTTGTTGGCGTAGGCCTTCGGAACGACGATCGCGCTGTTGCCCGCCCAGCTGGCCTTCTTGCGCCATGCCGCGGTTTCGTCGAACTCCGAGCCGATGGGGGTCGTGATGATCCGGGCGCGCATGCCGACGGAGGCGTACTCGGTGTAGTCCTTGTCGTCGCCGTCGAAGATGGCCACCTGTTCGCAAAAACGCAGCGCGGTCTCGGCGGCCTCGCGCGCGACCTCGGTCGAACGGATGCCGTTCACGCTGCGCTCGCTCTGCGTGGCATTGCGGATCGCGAAGGTGCCGACCAGCGACAGGATCACGACCAGGATCAGCGTGACGATCAGCACGACGCCGCGTTCGTACGCACGGCCGGCGATGCGGCGCGGAAGAGGGGATGGCTTCGTGTTCATGGGGTGATCAGGCGGTTGCGCAGCAGCACCGTGGTGGTGAAGGTCCTGCGCAGGTAGCCATCGGTGCCGGTGCGGTCGGTGTTGTCGCATCGCTTGTAGGCAAGGCCACCGTCGGGCACGTCGCGCACCGGCCGGTCGCTGCGCATCTGCAGGCACACGCGCACGCTCAGCACGCGGCTCCAACGGTCTTCTGCGAGATCGGCCAGGACGCCGCTGCCGGGCAGAGCATCGACACCCGCGGCATCCAGGTACTTGACGATCTGGTGCCGTAACGGTTCGTAGGTGGCCGCCAGTTCGATGCTGGGACGGCTGGCCACGCCGTACAGAATGCGCATGCTCTCGACGTTGGCGAGCAGCGGTTGCGAGGGGCCGATGGCGTTGACGGCGTCGCGCTTTTCCATGCCGCGGCAGGACAGCATCGGCGCCGTGCTCGCGTCTGTCACCAGATAGCGGTTGTCGGCCAGTGCGTAGTTGGCGGGTGGGGGCGCGCCGGGGGCCGGCGTGGGCGGCGGGCTCACCTGCGATGGCGTGAGCGCGTTGATGCCGTTGCCCAGGCAGTTCGTCGCCAGCTTGGCGTCGGTGCCCGTGGGCATGGTGTTGTCGGTGGTGGCTTCGTAGCGGATGGCGATGGCGTCGCTGCCTTTGCCCGTGCACGACAGCTTGTCGAAGGCGGCTGCGGCGTCGGTGAATCCGCCGGTGCATCCGCGCACGGCGGGGCCGGCGTAGTTGCCCATCACCGTGGCGCCGTTGCTCGGGATGAGCTGCTGCGAATAGCCGGCCTGCTTGAGCTGCTGCTGGATCAGGTTGAGCGCGAGGATGCCGTCCTCGTTCAACTGCGTCTCGGCCTGCGACAACTGGCTGCTGCGGCTGGAGGTCGAGAACGTGGACAGGGCGGCTGCCAGGATCACCAGCCCGATCGTCAGCGAGATCATCAGCTCGATCAGCGTGAAGCCGCGGGCCGCGTTGCGCGTGCGTGGGAGTGCAGTGAAGACGGTGCTCACAGCGTGATCCGGAAGTACATGCAGTTCACCTCTGCCGGGGCCGCGATGTTGGCGCCGGCGATGGGGCAGGCCTGGTGCAGCCCGAAGCCTGCGTCCTCCGCGATGGCGCGCCAGATCAGCCAGATGTTCAGCACGCGCGTGGCCGGCAGGCCGTTCACGCCGGAGGCCGCGTCGACCAGTTCCGTCGTGACGTAGGCCGTGCCGCCGGGCAGCCGGTTCCCGACATTCGTGAGCCACTGCGCGAGGTCGTAGGCGGCAATGGCCGCGCCACAGGTGTTGACCGGCCTGTCGGGAACGGAGGTGTCGACCTCGCACGCGGCGGGCGGCGGCGTGGGGTCCGTGGAGGCAGCCTCGCGCGTGCTGGCGTTGTAGGCCTTGGCGTGGGTGTAGCCGGCAAAGCCCGCGAGGTTGGCGCGGGCACGTTCCGCGTAGTCGTTCACCAGGCTCAGGCCGGTGGCGCGCATGCGCGAGAACTGGTTGTACTTGAGGGCCGCCGAGGTGAGCCCCGCCATGCCGAACAGGCCGATGGCCAGGATGACGATGGCGACCAGCACCTCGATGAGGGTGGCACCGCGTTGTTGTGTGGGGCGCTTCATTCGTCGTTGCCCGAACAGTCTTCGCCATCCGCGGCGTAGCGGATGCGCCCGGGCTTGCTGATGCACAGCGTCTTGCGTGCCCATGGGGTGGTGCTGGCCGTCTCGAATCCGGGGGCATCGACGGTGATGCTGTTGCTCCCCGAGCTCACCAGACCATTGGGCAGGAAGACAAAGCGGCCGGCTTTGCCCAGGGCAATCTTCGCGATGCCGGGCAGTGCGTCCTGTCGCAACAGCACCTCGTCTGTCGACTCGGAATAGGCGAAGTCGGCGTCGCGGTCGTTCTTGGCGAAGACGATCCAGCCGGCCGCGAAATCGTTGCCGCCCGAGCCGGTTTCGCACTCGACCGCGGTGCCTGCGCGCAATTGGCAGACGACGACGGGTCTTGCGCGGGCGATGGCTTCGGTGCGTGCGGTGCGCAACGAACCGGTCACGGCGTTGACGGCGTTGGACAGCCGCCATTGCACGATGAAGCGCGTCATCGAAGGCGCCGCGATGCCGATCAGGATCGCGAGGATCGCCAGCGTGACCATCAGCTCGATGGCGGTCAGTCCGCGCTGGTCGCGCAGCCGCGCCGGCCGCGAAGAATCGCGTGGCCTCATGTGCATGTGTCTCCCTGTTGTTTTGGAATTTCAGCCGACAACTTCTGGGCGCGAGACTAGGGGGCGATGCACATGTCCGACAACGGCTTGCCGACATTCGGTGCGTTCGAAAGGATGAGCGGAAATGCCTCGAAGCGCCGAATGAAAGTCTGGTATTTCGGGGTGTTTGGCTGGTACTTTTTCTCTTCTGCGGAAGTGGGCTTCGCGCCCGTGTCCGCGCGTCGTTTTTCAACCTTGAATCACAATGCTTCGATGACTGCCGCATCCCCTTCCGAATCCGGCTTTGCCTTGTTCCCGACCGCCATCGGCGTCTGCGCGCTGGCCTGGGGGCCACAGGGGCTGGTCGGTGTGCAGCTGCCCGAAGAGCGGGGCGAGGCCGCGACGCGTGCGCGCATGCGCCGGCGCTTTCCTGATCTGGAGGAAGCCCCACCGTCGCAGCGCGCGCAGCACGCCATCGCGGGTGTGCAGGCGCTGCTCGAAGGCGCGACCGACGACCTGTGCGACATCGAGCTCGACATGCGCGGCGTGTCCGAGTTCCATCAGCGCGTCTATGCGATCGCGCGGCGCATTCCGCCGGGGCAGACGCGCACCTACGGCGAGGTGGCCGAAGAGCTCGGCGACAAGGGCCTGTCGCGCGCGGTCGGCCAGGCCATGGGCCACAACCCCTTCGCGCCGGTCGTGCCGTGCCACCGCGTGCTGGCCGCGGGCAACAAGCCGGGCGGCTTCTCGGCGGGCGGCGGTGCGTTGACCAAGCTGCGCATGCTCGACATCGAAGGCGCCACGCCGAGCGGAACGCGCTCGCTGTTCTGAGCTTGAACGGTCAGGCCGCCGGCACGGGCAGTTGTTGCAGTCCTGCGATGCGCGAACCGCAGATGATCGCGGCCTGCAGCACGAAGCCCGCGAGCGCCAGCAGCAGGCAGGCCGGCTCGCCCCACAAGGCGCCGACCAGGCCGCCGAGCGCTGCACCGACCGGGCGCGCACCCGCATTCACCGTGAGGAACACCGCCGACACGCGGCCCAGCATCGCCGAGGCCGTCACGCTCTGGCGCAGCGTGGTCGAGGTGATGACCCAGACCATCGGCCCTGCACCGAACAGGAAGAACGAGAGTGCGGCCAGCGAGGCGCTCGGCACGACGAGCGTGGCCGCCATCGTCGCGGCGGCGGCCACCGCCACCGCCGGACCGACCTGGATCGCGCGGCCGAACGGCAGCCGCGCCGTCACGCGCGAGGTCAGCAGCGCACCGACCACCATGCCCGCACCGTACATCGCGAGCGTGAAGCCCACGGCCTGCGCGCCGAGGCCCAGCACGCGCACGGCGTAGGGCACATAGCCCGCCTGCAGCACGAACCACGAGATGTTGAAGACCGCGCCGGTCATCAGCATCGGCCGCAGGAACGCGTGCTGCCAGACGAAGCGCGCGCCATCGTGCACGTCGCGCAGCGGATGGCGCGACGGGGCTGCAGGGCGGGGCGCTTCGTTCAAACGCAGCAACAGGCCCACGGCCGCCACCGACAGCACCGCCGCCAGCACGAAAGCCGACGACGCGCCGGCCCACGCGACCAGCGCGCCCGCGAGCGCGGGCCCGGCCGTGAAGGCGGCACTGCGCGCCAGCTCCAGCCGCCCGTTGGCGCGCGCCAGCGCGTCCCGCGGCACGAGGGCCGGCACCAGCGCGGGCGCCGCGACGCTGAAGCCCACGGTGCCGACCGCGCCGAGGAACCCGAGCACGGCCAGCCCGCCGATGCCCAGCGTCGACGACAGCACCATGCCGAGCAAGGCCAGCAGCGACACGGCGCGCAGCCCCTCGGCCCACACCATCAAGCGACGGCGCGACATGCGGTCCGCGAGCAGGCCCATCGGCAGCGAGACCAGCAGGAAGGGCAGCGTCTGCACCGCCGCGAGAAAGCCGATCTCGCCCGGCCCGGCGCCGAGCGCGAGCACGGCCACCAGCGGCACGGCCGCGAGGCTCAGTTGTTCGGCGGACTGCGCCGCAAGATTGGCCCAGGCAAGGCGGGAGAAGGAACGGGGTAGAGGCGAGGGCATGGGGCGGCACACGAAGAGAAAGACCGCATCCTCGGGGCCGCGCCCGTCTGCCGCTGGCCGTTTACGGACGTGGAAGCCTCAGCCCGCGTTCATCTGCTCGAACCACTCGGCCACGCACACCGCCTCGGGTGCCGCGTCAGGCGCGAGCCCGTAGTAGTAGCGCTCCAGCGTCATCCGCAACCCAGGCAACGGCGATTGCAGCCGCCCCGACGCCAGGTCGTGCGCCACCAGCGAGGTCGGCGCCAGCGCGATGCCCAGCCCGTCGACCGCGGCCTGCAGCACGAAGTGCAGGTGATCGAACTGCAGCCGACCGGCCGGTCGCGCGCGCGGTGCGCCGACCTGCTTCTTCCAGTCGTCCCAGTCGTCCTTGCGCGTGCGCGCCGACAGCAGCACATGCGAGGCGAGGGCGCGCAGGTCGGGCAGCGGCTGCGCCTTGAACAGCGCGGGCGCGCCGACCACCAGCACTTCGTCTTCGAGGAAAGGCCGCACCTGGATCGACGACGGCCAGCCCTCGAGGCCGCGGCGCACGGCGATGTCGAAGCTGTCCGTGGCCTGCTCGGGCATGACGGTGCTGGTGACGACCTGCGGCTCGATATCGGGATGGCGTTCCACGAACGACGGCAGCCGGGGAATGAGCCAGCGCACCGCGAACGAGGGCCGCACGTTGATGCGCACCGCGCGCGCCGGGCCCTGCAGCTGCAGCGCGCGGGCCGCTGCGTGGATCTGCGCGAGCGCGGGCTCGGTCTCCGCGAAGAACTGCTGGCCTTCGGGCGTCAGCGTGACCTGACGGATGCGGCGCTCGAACAGCGCCACGCCCAGGCAGGCCTCGAGGCTCTTGATCTGCCGGCTCACCGCGCTGTGCGTCACGTGCAGTTCGACCGCGGCACGCGTGAAGCTCAGGTGGCGGGCCGCCGCCACGAAGGCGCGCACGGCATGGAGGGGCGGTTCGCGAAGCGGCATGCGTGCGATTTTCTCACGCATGCCGCGCGGGAATGTCGTTTGTCGGCGGGCGTCGCGAGCGGGCACGATACGGGCTCGATGTCCGCCGCACCACCGCTTTCTCCCGCCGTTCCCGTCCGTTCCACCGACCTGGATTCCCGCCACGCCGCGATGGCGCTCGGCCTCTCGCTGCCGGCCGACGTGGTGCTGTACCTGCTGCTGCCCATGTACGCGTCGCAGTTCGGCGTCTCGCTGGCCGAGGTCGGTCTGCTGCTGGCGGCCAACCGGCTGGTGCGCATCGCGGGCTACGGCTGGGTCGCGCGTTTCTATGCGCGCCACGGCGACCGGGCCAGTTGCACGCTGGCCGTGGTGGCCGCCGCGTGCTGCGGGCTGGGCTACGCCACGCTCTCGGGGTTCTGGGCGCTGCTGCCGCTGCGGCTGACCTGGGGCCTGTGCTTCGCGGCGCTCAACCTGTCGACGCAGGCCCTGGCCACGGCCGACCCGCTCGGTGCCGCGCGGCGCAGCGGGCGGTCGCGCGCCTTCATCGCGACCGGGCCGGTGCTCGCGCTGCCGCTCGGTGCGCTGCTGGCGTACACGGTCGGGCCGCGCGCGATCTTCGGCGTGCTGGCGGTGGTGTCGTTGCTCGCGCTGTTCGTCACGCGGCGGCTGCCGTCGAAGCCGCACCACAGTGCCGCGCCGACGCGGCGCTTCTCGCGGCCGAACGCGCTGGACGGCTGGTCGTTCATGGAAGGGCTGGCGCTCGACGGCCTGTTCATCGTGGGCCTGTCGTACCTCGGCAAGGACCTGCTGCCCGGCGGCGCGGTGATCGTGGCCGGCGTGCTGATGGCGCTGCGCTACCTCGCGGAAATCTTCCTCGGGCCGGTGGGCGGGCGCATGGCGGAGCACTTCGGCGCCGAGCGCCTGCTCGTGAGCCTGTCGCTGGTGACGTCGCTCGCGCTCGTGGGCTTCGGCCTGGGCTGGCTGTGGAGCTGCGCGGCGCTGATCGTGGTGCTGCGCGCGCTGCAGCTGCCGCTGCTGCCGCCCATCGTGGCGCGTCGCACACCGGGGCCGGAGCGCGTGCGGGCGCTCGCGGCCCGCGCGGTCTGGCGCGACATCGGCGCGGGCGCCGGGCCCTTGCTGGCCGGCGTGCTGCTGCCGATCGCTTCGCCGCCGTGGATCTACGGCAGTGCCGCGCTGTTGCTGGCGGTGGCGGCGCTGGCCTGTGTCCGGCGCGCATCGCCACCCACCCCGATCCAGGAGAACATCGCCCCATGACCACCATCGACACCGTCGCCCAACTCGAAGCCCTGTTCGGCCAGCCGGGCGAGGCTTCGCTCAAGAAAGAGGTGCCGTACCTGCACCCGAGCTACCAGGCGCTGATCGCCGCGTCGCCGTTCGCGGTGCTCGCGACCACCGGCCCCGGCGGGCTCGACGCCTCGCCGCGCGGCGACGCCCCGGGCTTCGTCGCGGTGCAGGACGACAAGACCTTGCTGCTGCCCGAGCGGCGCGGCAACAACCGCATCGACAGCCTGCGCAACATCGTGGCCGACCCGCGCGTGGCCTTGCTGTTCCTGATTCCGGGCGTGGGCGAGACGCTGCGCGTGAACGGACGCGCACGCATCAGCGTGGCGCCCGAGCTGCTGGCGCGCTTCGCGGTGGAAGGGCGTGCGCCGCAGTGCGTGATCGAGATCAGCGTCGAGACCGTGTTCTTCCAGTGCGCCCGCGCGATCCAGCGTTCGAAGCTCTGGGCGCCGGTGCCGCAGGACGCACCGCGCACCGTGCCGACGCCGGGCGCCATCCTCTCGGCGTTGACCGATGCGGCCTTCGACGGCGCCACCTACGACCGCGAACTGCCGGCGCGGCAGCGGTCGACGCTGTACTGAACGGCGCTGCGTACCGCCCGGTAGAACGAATGCACTAGCGGCGAAAGCCGCCGACCCCACGCCTGCACCGATTGCGAGCCTTCGCCACAATCGACCCAATGCGTTCTTCTCCGTTCTTCAAAATGGCCCTGTTATTGGGCCTGCTCTCCGCCATCGGGCCTTTCGCGATCGACATGTACCTCCCGGCCTTGCCTGCCATCGGGCAGAGCCTGCATGCGGACATCGGCGCGGTGCAGATGAGCCTCACCGCCTTTTTCCTGTCGCTCGGCGCGGGGCAATTGCTCTACGGCCCGATCTCCGACATGGTCGGGCGCAAGCCGCCGCTGTATGCCGGGCTGGTGCTGTTCGCGCTGGCCAGCGTGGGCTGCGCGCTGGCGACCGACATCCAGACCCTGATCGCGCTGCGCTTCGTGCAGGGCCTGGGCGCGGCCGCCGGCATGGCGATTCCGCGCGCCGTGGTGCGCGACCTGCACACCGGCACCGACGCCGCGCGGCTGATGTCGCTGCTGATGCTGGTGTTCAGCGTGTCGCCGATCCTGGCGCCGCTCGCGGGCAGCCTGGTCATCGCCTTCACCGGCTGGCGCGGCGTGTTCTGGGCCGTCACCATCGCCGCGGTGGCGGGCCTGGCCATGATGGTCAAGCTGCTCGACGAAACACGCCCGGCCTCGGAGCGTGTCGAAAGCAGCCTGGGCAGCGCGCTGTCGGCCTACTGGCTGCTGTTGCGCGACTGGCACTACCTCGGGCTGGTGTTCATCGGCAGCTTCGCCATGGCGGGCTTCTTCACCTACCTGGCCAATTCGTCGTTCGTGATGATCGACCACTACGGCCTGTCGCCCGCGATGTACAGCGTGGCCTTCGGCGTGAACGCCGCGGCCTTCATCGCGGCCTCGCAGTTCACGGGCTCGCTGGGCGAGCGCTACGGGCTGGTCAACCTCGTCAAGTTCGGCGTGGCCTGCTGCGGCGTGGCGATGGTCGCCATGTTCGTGTACTTCGCGATGGGCGGCGACAACCTGTGGGTGCTGATCGTCCTGTACTTCATCGCCTCGGGCTTCATGGGCCTCGTGATCCCGACCACCGGCGTGCTGGCGCTCGAGATGCACGGCGCCATCGCCGGCACGGCCTCGGCGCTGCTGGGCACGCTGCAGATGCTGACCGGCGCCTTGGCGATGGCGGTGGTGGGCCTGTTCTCCAACGGCCGTCCGCTGCCGATGGTGGCGGGCATGGCGGCCGGCGCGCTCATCGCGCTGGTGCTGACCTGGCTCACGCTCGGCGGTGTGCGCTCGGAGCCGACCGGGGGCAGGGCGCAGGAGGCCTGACATGACGGTCGCCATGACAGGCAACGGCCCGCAGGCCCAGCTCGACGGCCTGGCCGCGCCCGCGCGCGGCTGGGCGATGCTGGTCATCATCCTCGGGCTCACGGTCTCGGTGCTCGACGGCACCATCGTCAACCTGGCGCTGCCCGGCATCGCGCGCGAGCTGCAGGCCACGCCGGCGCAGGCCATCTGGGTGGTCAACGCCTACCAGATCGCCACGCTGGTGATGCTGCTGCCGCTGGCCTCGCTGGGCGACCTCGTGGGCTACCGGCGCGTGTACCTGGTGGGCATGGCGGTGTTCACCGTGTCGTCGCTGGCCGCGACCTTCGCCAATTCGCTCGCCACGCTGATCGCGTCGCGCGCGCTGCAGGGGCTGGGCGCGGCGGGGATCATGAGCGTCAACGCGGCGCTGGTGCGGCTCACGTTCCCCTCGGCGCAGCTGGGGCGGGGCATGGCCATCAATTCGCTGGTGGTCGCCACCTCGTCGGTGGCCGGGCCTTCGGTGGCGGCGGCGATCTTGTCGGTGGCGTCGTGGCCGTGGCTCTTTGCCATCAACGTGCCGCTGGGCATCGTCACCTTCGCGCTGGGCCTGCGGGCGCTGCCGTTCAACCGCGCGGCGCCGGCCGCGGGCGCGCGCTTCTCGCCGATCGACGTGACGCTCAACGTGCTGATGTTCTCGCTGGTCTTCCTCGGCGTGGACCACCTGGGCGTGCGCGAGGGCGGGGTGCAGGCCACGGGCACGCCGTGGTCGGCCTGGGCCACGCTGGGGGCCGGGCTGGCGGTGGGCTTCGTCTACCTGCGGCGCCAGCGCACGCAGGCGGTGCCGCTCTTTCCCATCGACCTGCTGCGCATCCCGGTGTTCGCGCTGTCGATGGGCACCTCGGTGGCGGCGTTCTGCGCGCAGATGCTGGCCTACATCGCGCTGCCGTTCCTGCTGCTCGACGTGTACGGCCGCAGCCACATCGAGGCCGGCCTGCTGATCACGGCCTGGCCGCTGGCCATCGTGGTGATGGCGCCCATCGCCGGGCGGCTCATCGGACGCTACCCCGACGGGCTGCTGGGCGGCATCGGCCTGGGCCTGCTGGCCACGGGCCTGGCGCTGCTGGCGGCGCTGCCGGCGCACCCGGGCAATGCCGACATCGCCTGGCGCATGGCGCTGTGCGGCCTGGGCTTCGGCCTGTTCCAGTCGCCCAACAACCACACCATCGTGAGTTCGCCACCCGCGCACCGAAGTGGTGCGGCCAGCGGCATGCTGGGCACGGCGCGGCTCACGGGGCAGACGCTCGGGGCCGTGGTGCTGGCGGCGGTGTTCAGCGTCTGGAGCCCGCACGGCGGGCATGGCCCGGTGGTGGCGCTGGTGCTGGCAGCGGGCTGCGCGGCGGTGGCGGCGGTTTTCAGCAGTCTGCGGCTGAAGACGACAAGTCCGCATGCCTGAATAAGGTAGGGTACGGCCTCATGAAGGAAGTACCTGACACCGTGGTCTGTCCGGGCTGCGACGCGGTCTACGCCCGCACGCCGCTGGCGCCGCGCGACGTGGCCGAGTGCCCGCGCTGCGGCACCGAGCTCGACCGGCACCCGGGCGCGCAGCAGCGGCGCATCCTGCCGCTGACGGTCGCGAGCCTGATCATGTTCGCCATCGCCAACCTGTTTCCCATCGTCGAGATCGAGCTGCAGGGCCTGCGCAGCCAGACCACGCTGGCCGGCGCGGTGGTGGTGCTGAGCGCCGAGGGCATGTCGCCGGTGGCGCTGCTGGTGCTGGCCACGACCATCCTGTTTCCGCTGCTGCAGCTGTGCATCCTGGCCTACCTGCTGGTGCCGCTGGCCCGCGCGCACCGGCCCTGGGGCTTCGCGGTGCTGGTGCGCATGATGCAGTCGCTGCGGCCCTGGGGAATGATCGAGGTCTTCCTGCTCGGCGTGCTGGTGGCGATCGTCAAGCTGTCGAGCATGGCGACGGTGGTGCCGGGGCCCGCGCTGTGGGCCTTCGTGGCGCTCACCGTGACGCTCACGGCCGTGCTGTCGTTCAACCCCGGTGCGTTCTGGGAGATGACCTTCCGCAAAGCCGATGAAGAGGATGCAGCCGCGCCGGAGGTGCGCGCATGAACATGCGCGGGCTGCCCGCCCGCCTGGCCTCGGCGCGCCCCTGGGAGGCGCAGGCCGACGACGAGCACGACCACGAGAACCCGGTGCCGACGGCCGCCGCGCTCGGCCTGCACGTCTGCACGCACTGCACCGCCGTCTGGCGCGATGCCGAAGATGGCGACGCCTGCGCCCGCTGCGGCACGCACCTGCACACGCGCAAGCCGCAGAGCCTGAACCGCACCTGGGCCTTCCTGATCGCGGCCTGCATCATGTACATCCCGGCCAACCTGCTGCCGGTGATGATCACGCGCACGCTGTTCGGCGCGCAGTACGACACCATCCTGAGCGGCGTCATCTACTTCTGGGTGTCGGGCGCCTGGGGGCTGGCGGCCATCGTGTTCATCGCGAGCTTCCTGGTGCCGCTGTTCAAGCTGGCGGTACTGCTCTTGCTTGTGGTGCTGGCGCAGCGGCGCAGCAACTGGCGCCGGCGCGAGCGGGCCAAGCTGTATCACATCATCGAGATCATCGGGCGCTGGTCGATGCTCGACGTGTTCGTGGTGTCGCTGCTGACGGGGCTGGTGCAGATCCAGGGCTTCGCGGTCATCACCGCGGGCGTGGGCATTGCGGCCTTCGGCGCGGTGGTGGTGCTGACCATGCTGGCCTCGCTGAGCTTCGACCCGCGCCTGACGTGGGACGGCCCGGTGCCGCAAGCAGACACGGACGAACGACACATTGAAAGCAGGGAAGAAAAAATCGCATGAGTGAAGAAGACACGCAACCGCAAGACCGTCCGGCAGCGTCGGCCCCGCCCGCGCTGCCGAAGCCGAAAGTGGCGCGCCGCCGCGAATGGCTGCCCTCGCTGATCTGGCTGATTCCCATCGTCGCCGCGCTGGTCGGCGTGACGCTGGTGGCCCGCATCCTCATGGAGCGCGGCCCCGAGATCGTGCTCACCTTCAAGACGGCCGAGGGCCTCGAAGCCGGCAAGACCGCCGTGAAATACAAGGACGTGCAGATCGGCCTGGTGCAGAGCCTGCGGCTGGCGCGCGACCGCTCGCACGTGCGCGTGCTGGTGCAGCTCAACAAGGACGCCGAGGGCTTCACTTCGGCCGACTCGCGCTTCTGGGTGGTGCGGCCGCGGCTGGACACCTCGGGCATCTCGGGCCTGGGCACGCTGCTGTCGGGCGCCTACATCGGCGCCGACGCGGGTGTCGAGAAGGAAACCGCGGGCGAGTTCACCGGCCTCGAAGCCCCGCCCATCGTCACGCGCGGCGACTCGGGCCAGCAGTTTTTGCTGCGCGCGCGCGACGTGGGCTCGCTCGACGTGGGTTCGCCCGTGTACTTCCGGCGCATCAAGGTCGGGCAGGTCGCGGCCTACGAGCTCGACGGCGACGGCCGCGGCGTCACGCTGCGGGTGTTCGTGAACGCGCCGTACGACAAGTTCGTCGGCATGAACACGCGCTTCTGGCAGGCCAGCGGCATCGACGCGCAGCTCAGCGCCAGCGGCTTCACGCTGCGCACGCAGTCGCTGGCCACCATCCTGCTCGGCGGCATCGCCTTCCAGGCGCCCGACGACGCCATGGGCCCGCTGGCCAAGGAGAACACGGCCTTCGTGCTGGCGCAGGACGAAAGCGCCGCCATGAAGGAGCCCGACGGCCCCTCGCAGACGCTGCTGATGTACTTCAACCAGTCGCTGCGCGGCCTCACGCCGGGCGCGCCGGTCGACTTCCGCGGCGTGGTGCTGGGCGAGGTGAAATCCATCGGCGTCGAGTTCGACCGCGCCGAGCGCGAGTTCCGCATGCCGGTGCTGGTGCAGATCTACCCCGACCGCCTGCGCCGCCGCGAAAGCGGCGCCGGTGCGCAGGCCACGGAGTCGCGCGCGACGCAGCAGGAACGGCTGCGCTTCCTGGCCGAGAAGGGCCTGCGCGCCCAGCTGCGCAACGGCAACCTGCTGACCGGCCAGGTCTACGTGGCGCTCGACTTCTTCCCGAAGGCGCCGCCCGCGAAGATCGACCTGTCGAAGAGCCCGATCGAGCTGCCGACCATCGCCAACGGCCTGGACGAGATCCAGTCGCAGGTGCAGGAAATCGCCACCAAGCTCAACAAGGTGCCCTACGAGCAGATCGCCACCGACCTGCGCACCACGCTGGCCACGCTCAACAAGACGCTCACCAGCACCGAGCAGACCGTCAGCCGCATCAACAGCGACGTGACGCCCGAGCTGGCCGCCGCCATGAAGGACGTGCGCAAGACCGTCAACTCGGCCGAACGCACGCTGGCCGACGACTCGCCGCTGCAGCAGGACATGCGCCAGACCCTGCGCGAGCTGACGCGCGCCGCCGGTTCGGTGCGCGTGCTGACCGACTACCTCGAACGCCATCCCGAATCGCTGCTGCGCGGCAAACCGGACGACAAGAAATGAAGACGACGACGACCTTCGCGCTCGCGGGCGCCGCCGCATTGCTGGTGCTGGCAGGCTGCGCGAGCAAGCCCGACAGCTACTACACGCTGGCCAGCCCGCCCGCGCTCAACGACGCCGCGCCGCGCATTCCCGACGCCGCCGCGCCGCTGTACATCGAGCTCGCGCCCGTGGCCGTGCCCGAGCGGCTGGCGCGCCCGCAGATGGTGGTGCGCCGCCCGACCGGCGGCGTGCAGGTCGACGTGCTCGAGCAGCACCGCTGGGCCTCGTCCTTCGAGAACGAGCTGCGCGACGCGCTCGGCAGCGGCATCGCCAGCCGGCTCGGCGCGCTCGACGTCACGCAGGGCGGCCGCCAGACCTCGCAGCCCGTGTGGCGCGTGGCGGTGCAGGTGCGCCAGTTCGAGATGGTGGACGGCGGGCGCGTGGACGCCGGCTTCACCTGGACCCTGCGCCGCTCCGACGAGGCGCGCACGCTGGTGTGCCGGCTCGACGCGGGCGAAGCCACCGGCGGCGGCATGGATGCGCTGGCGCAAGGCGCGCAGCGCGTGACGGCTGCGGCGGCGGCGGCCATGGCGCGCAGCGTGAACGCGGCGCGGACGAACCCGGGCGCGACGGCGTGCGCGACCTGAGGCTTTCACCTTTCCCCGACGGGGGAAGGCACCACGCCACCATCCGCTAGAACGGAGGCCCCATGGCACAGATCGGCAAGGCGCCCTGCGACGACACGCTGATCCTGCATGGGTCTCCATCTCCCACGGAAGAGGGCGCCTGCCCTGAAGCCTCCAAGCCCTGGGTGCTCGCCGCGGCCATCGTCGGCTCGAGCATGGCCTTCATCGACGGCACCGTGGTCAACGTTGCCTTGCCTGCCATCCAGGCCGATCTGCACGCCACGGCCTTCCAGGCGCAATGGGTGGTCGAGTCGTACGCCTTGCTGCTCGCGGCGCTGCTGCTGGTGGGCGGCGCGCTCGGCGACCGCTACGGGCGGCGGCGCATCTTTGCCATCGGCGTCGTTGTGTTCGCGTTGTCGTCGGTGGGCTGTGCGCTCGCGGCCGACGTGCAGCAGCTCATCGCCGCACGCGCGATTCAAGGCATCGGCGGGGCGCTGCTGGTGCCGGGCAGCCTGGCGCTCATCAGCGCCTCGTTTCCCGAGAAGGAACGCGGCAAGGCCATCGGCACCTGGTCGGGCTTCAGCGGCATCACGGCGGCGGTGGGGCCGGTGCTGGGCGGCTTCCTGGTCGATCACTTCTCGTGGATCTGGGCTTTTCTCATCAACGTGCCGATGGCGCTGCTGGTGCTGTGGATCGTGCGCCGCCACGTGCCCGAGAGCAAAGGCGCCGCGGCGCGCGGCGGGCTCGACCTGTGGGGCGCGCTGCTGGCGACCGCCGGGCTGGGCGGCATCGTCTACGCCTTCATCGAGGCACCCACGCAGAGCTGGCGTTCGCCGGCCGTGCTCGCGGCGCTGGCGATCGGTGTCGTGGGCAGTGTCGGCTTCGTCGTCGCCGAGCGCCGGGCGCGCACGCCGATGCTGCCGCTGTCGCTGCTGCGCATCGGCAACTTCAGCGGTGCCAACCTGTTGACGCTGCTGCTGTACGCGGCGCTGGGCGGCGGGCTGTATTTCTTTCCGCTCAACCTGATCCAGGTGCAGGGCTACTCGGCCACGGTGGCGGGCGCGGCGCTGCTGCCGTTCATCTTCCTGATGTTCGCGCTCTCGGGCTGGGCCGGGCAGCTGGTCGACCGCTTCGGGCCGCGCGTGCCGCTGGTCATCGGACCGGCCATCGCGGCCGTGGGCTTTGCGCTGTTCGCGCTGCCGGGCGTGGGGGCGAGCTACTGGAGCGGTTTCCTGCCCGCCGTGGTGGTGCTGGGTTTCGGCATGACGGTGACGGTCGCGCCGCTCACCACCACGGTCATGAACGCCGTGGGGCCCGACCTCGCGGGCGTGGCCTCGGGCGTGAACAACGCGGTGTCGCGCGCGGCGGCGGTGCTCGCGATCGCGGTGTTCGGCGCCATCATGGCCTGGGCCTTCGACGCGGCGCTGGCCGAGCGGCTGCAGGCGATGGGCGCGTCGGACGAGGTGCGGGCCTTTCTTGCGGCCGAGCGCGACCGATTGGCCGCGGCCGGCGCGCCGCCGGGTGCCGATGCGGCCACCGTCGCGGCCGTGAAGCGCGCCGTGGCCGAATCCTTCGTCGCGGGCTTTCGTTGGGTGATGCTGCTGAGCGCCGGCCTGGCCGTACTGAGTGCGGTGAGTGCCTGGTTGATGATCCGGCGCGCGCCAACAGAAAACCAAGACAACAACAAGCCATGAGACAGGAGACAAACCACCGATGGAAGCAGCACAACCGGCCGTCGCGCCGCCGCATGTCGATGTCCTGATCGTCGGTGCCGGCCTGTCCGGCATCGGCGCCGCCTGCCACCTGCAGGCGCAGTGCCCGGGCCGCAGCTACGCGATCCTCGAAGGGCGCGAACGCAGCGGCGGCACCTGGGACCTGTTCCGCTACCCGGGCGTGCGCTCCGACTCCGACATGTACACGCTGGGCTACGTGTTTCGCCCGTGGACACAGGCCAAGGCGATCGCCGACGGTCCGTCGATCCTGCAGTACGTGCGCGACACCGCGCGCCAGCACGGCGTCGAGGACAAGATCCACTACCAGCACCGCGTGGTGCGCGCCGCCTGGTCGAGCGCACAGGCCTGCTGGACGGTCGACGTGGAGCAGGGCGCCGACAAGCAACTCGTGCAGTGGCGCTGCAACTTCCTCTTCCTGTGCAGCGGCTACTACCGCTACGAGGCGGGCTACACGCCCGACTTCGCCGGCATGGCCGACTTCAAGGGGCGCACCGTCCATCCGCAGCACTGGCCCGCCGACCTGGACCACAGTGGCCAGCGCGTGGTCGTGATCGGCAGCGGCGCGACCGCGATGACGCTGGTGCCTGCGATGGCGAAGACCGCCGCGCACGTCACGCTGCTGCAGCGCTCGCCGACCTACGTGGTGGCGCGCCCGGCCGAAGACCCCATTGCCAACCGCCTGCGGCGCCTGCTGCCGGCGATGGCCGCGTACCGCCTCACGCGCTGGAAGAACGTGACGCTCGGCATGCTGTTCTTCCGGCTCGCGCGGCGCAAGCCGGCGCGCGTCAGGCGCATGCTGCTGGGCGGCGTGCGCCACGCGCTCGGGCCCGGCTACGACATCGCCACGCACTTCACGCCGCGCTACAACCCGTGGGACCAGCGCCTGTGCCTCGTGCCCGACGGCGACCTGTTCGCGGCGCTCAACGCGGGCCGCGCCTCGATGGTCACGGACCACATCGACACCTTCACGCCCGAGGGCCTGCGGCTGAAGTCGGGCCGCGTGCTGGAGGCCGACATCGTCGTCACCGCCACCGGCCTCGAACTGCAGGTGCTCGGCGGCATCGAACTGAGCGTGGACGGCCGCCGCGTCGACCCCGCAGCGACCTTCAACTACAAGGGCATGATGTACAGCGACGTGCCCAACCTGGCCTCGTCCTTCGGCTACACCAACGCCTCGTGGACGCTCAAGTGCGACCTGACCTGCGCCTACGTCTGCCGGCTGCTGAACCACATGCACAAGCACGGCTGGCGGCAATGCACGCCGCACAACGCGGGCCCCGACCTGTCGCCCGAACCGTGGATCGATTTCAGCTCGGGCTACGTGCAGCGCTCGCTCGACAAGTTTCCCAAGCAGGGCACGCACACGCCGTGGAAGCTGCACCAGAACTACCTGCGCGACATCCTCCTGCTGCGCCTCGGGCGCGTGGACGACGGGGTGATGGCGTTCTCGAACCGCGCGGTTTGATCGCGGCCTGACCGCGTTGCGTGACACGTCGATGTATAGCTCTGCTCAATACAACATCGAAGATTTTTGAATTGGATCGATGGCAGGCGGCGGTGATTTACTCCGCCCGGCGTTGCACTCGCACTGAAAAAACGGCGAGGCGGCACCCGGGAATCACCCCACGACCCTGTGATGAGGAGACCTCATGAAGTCATCGATCCGTGCATCCCTGGCGGGCCTGCTGTTCGCAGCGCTGGCAGGACATGCAAGCGCTGCCTCGCTGGACGCTTTCGCGGCCACGCCGAACGCCGCCATCTCCGGCAACAACATCGAGAACCTGACGCAGTCGACGCCCGAGATGTGCGCGTCGGCCTGCCTGGGCGCGCCACGCGGCGCCTGGTGCGTCTCGTTCGACTACAACAAGGCCGGCCAGAGCTGCGACCTGAGCGACAAGCGCGCCGCCGACGTGGGCGGGCTGAAGACAGACTACCCCGGCAACCCGTATGACCACTACAGCCTGAAGCCCGATCCGCTGAAGCCTTTCGCGCGCACGCCCAATGCGGCCATCAGCGGCTACAACACCGAGGCCCTGCAGGCCGTGACGCCCGCCGACTGCGCCAACGCCTGCACCGACGCGAGCCGCTCGTCGTGGTGCAAGTCCTTCGACTACCACAAGACCAACCAGCGCTGCGACCTGAGCGACAAGCGCGCCAGCGACATCGGCGGCCTGAAGACCGACTACGTCGGCAACCCCTACGACCACTATTCGCTGATCGCGGGCGAGGGCGTTCCCAACCCCGTGCCCGGCAACAAGCACATCCTGCTGATCGGCATCGACGGTCTGCGCGGCGACGCCATCCAGTGCGCGGGCTGCGTGCAGACGCCCGCGATGTCGGCGCTGATCGCCGGCGGCGCCTTCCACGGCAACGTGCTGGCGGGCGGCACCAAGCAGGCGACCGTGAGCGGACCCGGCTGGTCGTCGGTGTTCACCGGCTTCTGGGCCGACAAGCACGGCGTGACCTCGAACACCACCACCTTGCCGCTGAAGAAGACGCACGTGTTCGACCAGATCAAGGCGGCCTGGCCGACGGCCACGACGGCGGTGGTGGGCGACTGGTTCAACATCACCCACAACCTGCGCCCGGCGCTGGCCGACTTCGTGGTCGCCAACGCGGCCAAGAATTCGCAGCAGGCCACCGATGCCGTGAAGGGCTGGCTGAGCTGGAAGCACCCGCCGACGGCGATCTTCTACTACCTGCACAACGTCGACGTCCACGCGCCGAGCTACGACCCGCTCAATGCCTACTACCAGGGCAAGATCGCCGGCGAAGACCAGCAGATCCAGCAGGTGCTCACGGCGCTCACGTCGCGGCCGAACTACGCGAATGAAGAATGGCTGATCGTCGTCACCTCGGACCACGGCGGCACCGGCAGCAGCCACGGCGGACAGACGGCGGCCGAACGCAGCACGCTGCTGATCCTGAACAACAACCACCAGAACCCGCTCAAGCCCAGCTACTGCCTGGGCAGCCTCGGGGGTACCGCATTGACGCAGGTGGACGGCACGACGCCGCACATCCTGGACTTCCTGGGCCTGCCGAACACCACCGAAGGGCAGAAGCACCCGGCGTGCGGGAACTGAGGACAGGCGAGTCCGGACGGGGCCGAAGGGGAGGGTAGCCCGCGCGCATGCCGTGCGCGGCAGGCGAAATGCCTACCCTTCGGCGATCGGCGGGTTGAACCCGCACATAATCTCGCGTTTTCTTTTGTTCTGAATCTCTCAGGTAGCCACGCCGTGTCGAAGCCAACCTGCCCCTGGACTTCGACCAACCCTTCCCGGCTGTGGTGCGCCCGTGTTCGAACGCTATTACCGCGAGCTGCTGAGCTTTCTGTCCCGCAAGGTACCCGACCGCGCCACCGCGGCCGACCTGGCGCAGGAGAGCTACGTGCGGGTGTACGAGGCGCAGCGCACCGGCAGCGTGGTGCGCGACCCGCGCGCGCTGCTGTACCGCACGGCCCGCAACCTCGTCACCGACCACCACCGCCGCACCAGCGTGCGCGCGGGCGGCGACACGGCGGCGCCCGATGACGCGCCGCCCGACGCCGACGACTGCATCGGCCCGCCCACCTTCGAACCCGACGCCATCCTGTCGTCCACCCAGGGCATGGCGGCCATGGTCGAGACCATCGACCGGCTGCCTCCGCGCTGCCGCGAAGCCTTCGTGCTCTACAAGTTCGACGGGCTCTCGTACGCCGAGGTGGCTGCGCGCATGGGCATTTCGGTGCGGACGGTCGAGATGCAGTTGCGTATCGCGATGGAGGCGTGCTGGGCGTGCCTGGAGCGGACCCGTGGTTCAGAGTGAGATGAGACGCCCCATTACAGGGTTTGACCACGCTCGTGCGTCTACCCCCATAAGAACGATCCCCACGTCATGACCCTCACGTCGCCACCGTCCGAAGAAGCCCTGCGCCTGCGACAGGACGTGCTGGACTGGTTCGTCCGCCGCCAGCGCGCGCAATGGAGCGCGTCCGACGAGCGCGCGTTCCAGGCCTGGCTCGGCGCCGATGCGCGCCATGGCGAGGCGTTTCGCGAATGGGAGTCGCGCTGGCGCGCCTTCGACGCGATCGCGCCCGAGACGGTCGCGGGCTGGCGCAGCGGCTTCGAAGGCCGCGCGCCCGCCGCACCCACGCGCCGCGGCTTCCTGAAACCGGCGGTCGTGCTGGGCGTTTCCGGCATGGCGGTCGGCGCCGGCTACCTCGGCTGGCGCCATGTGCAGGCCCAGCCCGTGTTCGAACAGGCCTTCGCCACCCGGCGCGGCCAGCAGCTCGAAGCGCCGCTGCCCGACGGCTCCCGGCTGCGGCTGGACACCGCCACCCGCCTCGAAGTGCGCCTGTTCCGCGACCGCCGCGAGGTGACGCTGCTCGACGGGCAGGCGGTGTTCGCCGTGCAGTCCGATGCGAAACGCCCGTTCGACGTGCTGGCCGGGCCGCTGCGCGTGCGGGTGGTCGGCACGCGCTTTGCCGTGCGCCACACCCCCGGCATGCCGGGCGCCGACGGCACGCGGGTGTCGGTGGAAGAGGGCAAGGTGCGCGTGGTGCGCCGGGCGCCGGATGCGACGAGCGAAGTCTTCCTGACCGCCGGCCGCCAGGTGGAAAGCGATGCGCAGGGCCGGTTCTCCGCCGTCTCGGCCGTGCCGCGCGACGGCATCGCGCCCTGGCGCGAGCACCGCCTGAGCTTCGTCGACACGCCGCTGGCCCGCGCGCTGGCCGAACTGGAGCGCTACGGCAGCACCGGCCTGGTGGTGAACGACCCGGCCGTGGCGGCCCTGCGACTGAGCGGCACCTTCGACCCGCGGGACGCGCGCACGCTGCGGCGCGCCCTGGCCAGCGCCTTGCCGGTGCGGCTGAAGGAAACCGGCACGGTCGCGGAAATCCTGCCGGCCCCCTGAAACAAAAGAATCAAGAATTTCTCGCCGGCACTACGGGGATTCCGCCGGCTCGTGCGTCAGCCCAGATAGGAACCATTTGCATTCACTACCTGGAAGACGTTCGATGACGAAGCGCTTGAGAACAAAGATGACACCCGCGCCGCTGGCCCTGGCCGTTGCACTGGCCCTGGCGAACGCGCCCCTGATGGCCCGGGCGCAGGGCGCGCCCCAGCCGATCCGCATCGCGGCCCAGCCGCTGGCCGAGGCGCTGAACGACTGGGCGCGGCAGACCCGCATCCAGCTGGTCGTGCAGCAGAGCCTGGTCGCGGGCAAGACCGCGCCCGCCATCTCGGGCAGCCTGACGGCCCGGCAGGCACTCGACCGGCTGCTGGCCGGCAGCGGCCTGGCGGCCACGATGGAAGGCAATGCGGCGGTCATCAAGACCGCGCCCGCCACGGGCGGCACCTCCACGCTGCCGGCGGTGACCGTCGTGGCCGACGGCGAGGAAAGCGCCACGGGCCGGGTGCAGGGCTACGTCGCCAAACGCAGCGCCACCGCCACCAAGACCGACACGCCGATCATCGAGACGCCGCAGTCGATCTCGGTGATCACGGCCGACCGCATCGAGGCCATCGGCGCCACCAACCTGAAGGACGCGCTGGGCTACACGCCGGGCGTGTCGACCACCACCTACGGCGCCGATTCGCGCTACGACTGGATCTCGCTGCGCGGCTTCGACGCCTATTCGCCGGGCTTCTATCTCGACGGCCTGCCGCTGCGCAACAACAGCACCTGGGGCGTGTGGCGCACCGAGAACTACGGCGCCGAGCGCATCGAGCTGCTGCGCGGCCCGTCGTCGGTGCTGTACGGCATGAGCGGCCCCGGCGGGGTGGTGAACGTGGTCAGCAAGCGCCCGACGGCGGAGCCCGTGCGCGAGCTGCAGCTGCAGGTGGGCGACCACGCCCGCAAGCAGGTCGCGGGCGATTTCTCGGGTGCGCTCGATGCCGACGGCAAGCTGCTGTACCGCATCACCGGCCTCGTGCGCGACGCGCAACTGCCGGCGGGCAAGGAGGCCGACGACCGCATGTACATCGCGCCCGCGCTCACCTGGAAGCCGTCGGGCGACACCACGCTCACCTTGCTGTCGCAGTTCTCGCGCACGCGCGGCGGGGTCTACACGCGCGCACGGCCGCAGGTCGGCTCGCTCGATCCGACCGCCATCGGCACCACCATTCCCTCGAAACTCTTCGTCGGCGAGCCCGGCTTCGACCGCTTCGACCAGGACCAGCAGATGGTCGGCTACCAGTTCGAGCACCGCATCAACGACACCTTCACGGTGCGGCAGAACGCGCGCTACGCGCACCAGAAGCTCGACTACACGGGCACGCAGCTGAAGGGCTTCATGGCGCTGAACCCCGACGTGCCGAACGACCCGCTCAACTTCCAGCAGATGTCGCGCAGCGTGTTCGGCAGCCGCGAGAACATCGGCGCCCTGGCACTGGACAACCAGCTGCAGGCCGATTTCCGCCTGGGCGAGACGCAGCACAAGGTGCTGGTCGGGCTGGACTACCAGCGCACGCGCATCGACCAGGTCACCTTCAGCGGCGGCAGCGCCTCGCCGCTGAACATCTACGCACCGGTGTACGGCGGGCCGATCGAGCGGCCCGCGCCGTACTTCGACGGCATCACCCGGCTCGCGCAGACCGGCGTCTACCTGCAGGACCAGATCAAGTGGGGCGAGCGCTGGACGCTGACGCTGGGCGGGCGCTACGACACCGCCGACAGCACCGTGGACAGCCGCCTCGACGGCTCGCGCCAGCGCATGCGCGACCACAAGTTCACCAGCCGGGCCGGCCTGGTCTACCTGCACCCGAGCGGCTGGGCGCCGTACCTGAGCTACTCGGAGTCGTTCGCGCCCACGGCCACCATCGACCCGGCGTCGGGCGACCCGTTCAAGCCCGAAAGCGGCAAGCAATACGAGGCCGGCGTGCGCTACCAGCCCACGGGCAGCAAGGCGATGTACAGCGCCGCCATCTTCGACCTGCGGCGCAAGAACTACATCAGCTACGACGGCGAGTTCATGCCCAAGCAGACGGGCGAGATCTCGGTGCGCGGCCTGGAGCTCGAGGCCACGGCCGAGATCGCCTCGCGCCTGAACCTCACGGCGTCGTACAGCTACACGCCGCGGGCCATCGTCACGGCAAGCGCCAACACGAAAGAGATCGGCAAGCAGGCCACGGCCGTGCCGCGCCACCGGCTGTCGGTGTGGGCGGACTACCGCTTCGCCGGCGGCGTGAAGGTGGGCCTGGGCGCGCGCTACACGGGCTCGAACTACGGCGACGGCGAGGCCGCGTGGCCGAGCAAGGTGCCGGCCTCGACGGTGTTCGACGCCATGCTCGGCTACGACATCGACCGCTGGAGCCTGGCGCTGAACCTGCGCAACCTGACCAACAAGACGTACTTCGCGAACTGCGGTTACCGCAACTGCTACTACGGCTACCCGCGCACGGCGACGGCCACGGCGACCTACCGCTGGTAGGTCAGCGACGCTGTGCCAACAGGTGCCGCCCCAGCGCCTCGAAGGCCGGCAGCGTCACCGGGTCGTTCGCGGCGTTGCCCGCGATCGGGTGCGAGGCGTAGCGCACGATCACCATCCCGGCCTTCGGGTCGATGTAGATGCGCTGGCCGTGCACGCCGCGCGCCATGTAGGCGCCGTGGTCGTTGTGCGTCACCCACCACATGTTGCGGTAGCTCCAGCCCTGCAGCAGGGGGTAGCCGCCTTTGGTGAAGGCCGCCTTGTCGCCGCCGCGGCGGATGTCTTCGACGGCCGCCTTGGGCACGATTTGCCGGCCTTTCACGCGGCCGTCGTTGCGCAGCATCTCGCCGAAGCGCGCGAGGTCGCGCAGGCCGGTGTTCAGGCCGCCGCCCGCGAAGGGCGTGCCGATGGAGTCGACGGTGAAGTAGGCGTCCTGCTCGGCGCCCAGGTGGCGCCAGATGCGCTCCGACAGCAGCTGCGCCACGGTGCGGCCGGTGGCGCGCGCGATCACCCAGCCCAGCACGTCGGAGTTGACGGTCTTGTAGCCGAAGCCTTCGCCATGCTTGCCCTCAGGCTGCACGGTCTGCAGGAACTCGTAGTAGCTGCGCGGGCCGGTGTAGTCCTTCGGCTTGGGCAGCGGGTTGCCGGCCTGCGCATGGGCCCAGACCTCGGCCTTCGGGTCGGCGTAGTCCTCGCTGAACTTCAGGCCCGTGGTCATGTCGAGCACCTGGCGCACGGTGGCGTTGCCGAAGGCCGAGGTCGCCAGTTCGGGCACGTAGTGAGCCACCGGCTTGTTGGCATCGAGCGTGCCTTCGGCCACCAGCATCGCGCCCAGCGTGCCGACCACCGACTTGGTGACCGACATGGCGCCGTGCTGGCCGTCGTCTTTCAGCACGCCGAAGTAGCGCTCGTAGACCACGCGCCCGCGGTGCAGCACGAGGATGCCGTCGGTGTAGGTGGCGGCCAGCGAGGCGTCCCAGGTCATGAGCGTCTTCGCATCGAGCGGCGTGAAGCGCAGCGTGTCGATGTCCTTGCGCAAGGCCTGGGGCAGGGCGGTGGGCGCACCGAGCCCGCGCGACACGTTCACGGTCGGCATCAGCTGGCGGAAATTCGACACGCTCCAGCGCATCGCCGGAAACTGGAAATAGCTGCCGTCCTCGAAGCGCAGCGTGCGCTCGGGCGGCGGCGGCGAGCCGGTCATCCAGCCGAGCCGGGCGGGGTCGCTGGCGGCGGCGTCGGGGTAGGTGGCATCGGCCGCGCCGGCCGACACCGCCAGGGCGGCGAGCGCGGCGCTCAGCAAAGCCTGGGCGCCAAGGCGGGTTCTGGAAGGGGCGAACATGGCAGTTCCGAAGCGAAGGACCGGCCCATTGTGGCCCGCGGCCCGGCCTGCGAACTTCTCACTGACAGCCGCGGCGCAGGTTGACAGGGCGCCGCTTCGGCTTTGATACTGAACCCTTCAGTTCATCATTCAACCCAAGGAGATTCCATGCAGAAGATCATTCCCTGCCTCTGGTTCGACGGCAACGGCGAGGAGGCGGTCAAGTTCTACACCGCCATCTTTCCGAAGTCGCGCCTCACCGACACGCTGCTCTGGGGCGATGTGAATCCCGCCAAGAAGGGCAAGCTGCTCACCGCGACCTTCGAGCTCGACGGGCAGTCGTTCATGGTGCTCAACGGCGGGCCCGAGTACAAGATCACGCCGGCCATCTCGCTCATCGTGACCTGCGAGACGCAGGAAGAGGTCGACTATTACTGGGACAAGCTGCTCGAGGGCGGCGGCCAGCCGGTGCAGTGCGGCTGGCTCACCGACCGCTTCGGCGTGTCGTGGCAGGTCACGCCGATGCCGCTCATCCGCATGTTCCAGGACAAGGACGCGGCCAAGGCGGCCCGCGCGATGGCGGCCATGATGAAGATGATCAAGCTCGACATCGCCACGGTGAAGAAGGCCTTCGACGGGGAGTGAACCCCGCCGAGCCAGCGATCAGACCAGCCGGCCGATCGGTTTCTTGCGCCACACCAGGCGGTAGTACGCGGTCTGCAGCAGCAGCATCGCGCCGAAGGTCACCGGGTAGGCGACCCAGATCCCGTCCAGGCCCATGCCGAAGTGGCGGCTCATGAGCCAGGCCACCGGCACTTCGACGCCCAGGATGCAGACGATCGAGATCAGCGTCGGCACCAGCACCGAGCCGCTGGCGCGCATGATCCCCGAGATCGCCGAGGCCATGCCGAACAGCACCAGGCTCCACAGCATGATGTGCAGCAGGTTCTGCGCGATCTCGATCACCGGCGCGCTGGTGATGAAGAAGCCCATCAGCGGACGCGAGAACAGGTAGCCCAGCAGCACCAGCCCGCCCGTGAGCACGAGGTTCATGCCCAGCGCGGTCTGCACGATGGCACCCAGCCGGTTGGCGCGGCCCGCGCCGATGGCCTGCGCGCCGAGGATCGACGTGGTGATGGCGATCGAGATGGCCGGGAACTGCACGTAGGCCACCACCTGGTTCACCGCGCCGTAGGCGGCCGTGGCGTTGGAGCCGTAGCTGTTGACCATCGACAGCAGCACCACTTCGGCCAGCGCCACCACGATCATCTGCACGCCGGTGGGCACGCCGATCTTCAGCACCGCCTTCAGCAGCTGCGGCTGGATGCGCAGGCAGCGCACGAACTCCGCGTCGGGCGCGAGCGGGCTCTTTTTCTGGCGCAACCGGAAGCCCAGCCACGTGGTCGCGACCGCGAACGAGAGCACCGAGGCCCACGCGCCGGCGGCCACGCCCAACTGCGGCAGCCCGCCCCAGCCGCGGATGAGCGCGGGCGTGACCACCAGGCCGATGGCCGTGGAAATCAAGAGCGTCAGCAGCGGCGTGATGGTGTCGCCCACGCCGCGCAGCATGGCGGTGGCCAGCAGGAACAGGAACACGCCGGGCATCGCGATCAGCATGATGCGGGCGTAGCGCGTGGAGTCGGCCAGCACGTCGGGCGGCGTGCCCAGCATGGCCAGCATCGGCGTGGTGAACAGGCCCCCGAACACCGCGATCGCCAGCCCCAGCAGCAGGCCCACCGTGAGCGTGGTGCCCGCCACCGCCTTGGCCTTGGCCGCGTCGCGCGCGCCCCAGGCCTGGCCGATGAGCACCGAGGCGCCCGCGCCCAGGCCGATGATGAAGGCGATGAAGAAGAACATCACCGGGAAGAAGCTCGACACCGCCGCCAGCGCGCTCACGCCGAGCATCTGCCCGACGTAGACGTTGTTGATGGTGCCGGAGAGCGACTGCAGGATGTTGCTGAGCAACATCGGCGCCAGGAAGAACAGGAACACCTTCCACAGCGGACGCGGCGCACCCACCGGCGCCACGGGCACGCCGCGCAGTCCGCTCGGGTTGCCGGGGCTGGTGGAGGTGGTGCTGCTGCTGTCGGGCGCCGCGCTCATGCAGCACCCCAGCCACCGGCCGACAGCTTGTGCAGGTGCACGCGCAGGTCGGTGGGCCAGGGTTCCACGAGGTCGCTGAAGCGCTGATGCTCGCCCGCGAACAGCGCGCGCGTGGCTTCCTCGAAGCCGGGCAGGTTGCCCGCGATGGCGGTCATGAAGCGGTAGGTGGCTTCGCGCGCGGCGCGCACCGTGTCGCGGTCGGCGTGCACGTGGCGTGCGTCGTCCACCAGCTTGCGCAGCGCCACCGAGGCGCCGCCCGGCTGGCGGCCGAGCCAGTCCCAGTGACGCGGCAGCAGCGTGACTTCGCGCGCCACCACGCCCAGGCGCGGACGGCCGACGCCGCGCGGTGCGTCTTCGTGTTTCTCGGCTTCGAGCGCGGAGGTCTCGATGGCCTTCGGGTCGCGCAGGTCGACATCGAGCTGCTCGCCGGTCTGGTCGTCGAACACGAGGCAGGTGGCGGCGTCGCCGCGCTCGCGCAGTTGCGTGAGCACCTGGGCCTTGGTGCCGGCGGCGACGCGCTGGAAGCCGGCAAACGCAGTGAATGTGGTCGGTAGTTCGTCGGGTGACATGCAAATTCTTTTTGGGTTGTCGATCCGGGCGGAACGAAACGAGGTTCGTAATCTACCCGCAGGACGGTTCAGGCGTGCGGCGCGTCGTGATCGCACAGCACCCGCAGCGCGGCATGGAGGTCTGGCAGGCGTTGCGGGTCCAGCGATTTCACGGCATCGACGCAGATCGCTTCGACGGTGGTGATGGCGGCTTGCATCAACTTCCTTCCGCCGCTGCGAATATTCGCATGGCGCTGGGGGTCGTCATCGGGTCCCGTCGTGCGCTCGGCCAGGCCGGTCTTTTCGAGCAGCACCATCTTGCGGATGAGCGCCGACATTGGCAACCCCAGCGTGTGCGCAAGCTCGGCCATCGGCATGGCGCCGTTGCCGGCACGCAGCAACAGGTGGAGCAGGGTGAAGTCGTCGTAGTCCAGCCCGTGGAAGGCGCCCAGGTCCTCGTTGAGTTTCAGGCTCAGGCTGGCGTGGGCGCGGCCGAGGTCGAGGCAAAAGCCCAGTGCGTCGGTGCTCATGGCGTGTTGTAGCCCTTGTCAGTGGTGCACTGGAGTTCCTCGCGCCAGAGCTCCAGCAGCTTTTCCAGTTCCGCCGCGCGGTCGAAGGCGGGGTCGTCGCGCTCCTTCACCCGGTCGATCACCTCGAAGCCGAAGTGCGTCGCGCCCTGCGCCACCCAGTCGCGCTGCAAGGCCTTGTTGCGGTGCGAGCGCAGGTTCAGCTCGAAGCGGGCGCGGTTCATGGCGCCTTCGACGTCGAGGCTGCCGGCCACGTAGACGCGGCCGTCCATCAGGTTGCGGATGACGAAGACGCCGGCGGGGCGCACGCTGTCCTTGTATTGCTTGACGAGGGTACGTCGGGTGGAAGGAGATGGATTCATCTCCAAATATTACCCGGGCAAAATATAAAACACAATACACCCGGGTAAAAATAGATTCACTCGGCGCGCAGCCGGTGCCAGCCGCGCAGCACCCGCCGGTGCACCGCCCGCACGATGCGCCAGGGGCGGCTTTCGCGCACCCGCGTCAGCACGCTGTCTTTCCATGCTTTCCAGCGCGGGTACCAGCGGGCGAACCAGGCCAGGCGCATCAGCGAGCCCTCGACCAGCTGGAAGATCCGCGCGACCACCGCCGTGCCGGCGAGCTTGGCCAGCAGCAGCACGGCCATGCCGCTGAACGCGTGGCCGCGGCCGAACAGGAACAGCGCCAGCAGCTTCACCGGAAAGAGCAGCAGCATCGGCACGAAGAACGCCAGCAGCGCGCCCCAGGGCGGCAGCGCGCGCAGCAGGTTCTCGAGCCGCGCCCAGAAGGGCAGGCGCGCCAGCCGCGCGACCAGCGCCGCGAGCGGGGCCCAGCCCCATTCCTCGAACAGCAGCACCGGCACGAGGATCGTGGTGGCAACGGCGCGAAACAGGGCGCGCAAGGCGCGCACGAGGGGGTTGTGCATGCGCGAAGGGTATACGCACACGGCCGCGCGCCGCCGGGACCTTGCGGACCCGGCGGCGCATCGTTCGAAAAAGCGGCGTCTGCGCGCCTGTCTATTTGCGGCCGACGCTGCTGTCTTCCGCGGGCCGGAAGAACAGGTACTCGCCCCGGCCCAGTTCGGGCGTCACTTCGTAGCCGCTGCACCGCGTGACGTTGCACTGGATGATCACGACGCGCGGCCAGATGGTGGCCGAGGTCGGGAACCCCGGCATGTACTGCGGCACGTGCCAGACGCCGTAGTCGCCCACCGGCTCGGCGTTTTCCGTGCCGCTGGCGTTCTGCAGGCCGCTGCCCATGGGCATCCGCTCGATGCGGATGATCGGCGTGGCGGCGACCGACGCCGTCGCCACGCAGCAGGCGGCCAGCCAGAGAGGAACGGTCCTGGTGTTCATGGTGATGGACTCCAGAGCCGACCTCATTGCGCGTCGGCCGGTGCCGAAGCCACCTCGTCGGCCGGTTCAGCCGGCAGGCGGCGCGTGATGCGCGCTTCCAGGATGTCCGGCTGCGGGGCCACGGCGCTCGCCATGACCGGTGCCGGCTCCGCCGCAGGTGCCGCGGCTTCCTCGGCGGGCGCTGCGGCCACGGGGGCCGGTGCCACTTCCGGCGCAGACACCGGGACGGCGGTCGCGGCCGGTGCCGGTTGCGGTGCCGGCTGTTCCTGCGCCGGGGCTGCCATGGGCATCGCCTCGACCAGCGTGGCCGGTGCGGCGGGCTGCTGCACCGCCACGACCGGCGCGGGCGCCGGGGCCGGCGCCAACGCGACAGGCGCCGCAGGTGCCACGGGCGCCACCGGCTGGGGCACGGCCACCGCCACGGGGGCCGGCGCAGGTGCTGGAGCCGCGGCCACGGGCGCCACCGGCGCCGCCGGACGTGCCGCCACGGGTGCGCCGGCCGACGAGGCCTGCGGTCCGAATGCGCTCACGCGTTCTTCGGCGGTCATCGACTGCGGGCACTTCGAGCCGGTCATCTCCAGGGCCGCCTGGGCCGCCGGGTCCATGCAGTCCATGGCCAGCGACGCTGCCTTCATGCCCTTGTTCCAGAGCTCGCGGCTCATCTTCAGGCGCTTGCAGTGTTCGTCCGTCCAGGTGGTGCCGAAGCTCAGCCCGACCCCGGCGCCGTTGGCGCTGGCGCTGGTGCTGCCCATGCAGGTGTCATTGCTGGTCGTCAGGTTCGGGCCGCTCACGGAGGGCACGTTCTTGACGGTGTAGCTGCCACGGTAGTCGACGGTGCTGGTCGTCGCGCCCGTGTTGTTGATGTTCTGTGTGCTGTTGCTGTCCACCGTGGCCCGGGAGGTGACTTCCGAGGGGGCGGAGCTGTTGAAATTCACCGCCTGGGTGTTGCCCTGGGCGTTGGTGGTGGCTGAACTCTGCGACTGGTTGTTGGCGCCACCCGCCGTGGTCTGCGCCAAGGCGCCGGCGGACAGGCCCAGCAAGGTCAGGGCAATCAATGTTTTCATTTTTTCGACTCCTTTGGGAAGCAGGGGAGGGGCGTGCCCCTCCCCGTTTCTGGTCCAACAACCGATGGTCCGGATCGCTCAGGGAGCGTTGGCCGTTGCGCCGGAGATCGCGCCACCGGCGGTGCCGCCACCGTTGCTGAAGCCCGCTGCGTTGCCCACGGCGAAGTTGATGACGCCCGTGGAACCGCCGGTCGAGCCCGACGTGGCCGAGGTCGTCGTGCCGTTGACGATGCCGTTGACCGCGCCCGAATTGGCGCTGAAGCCGGCCGTCGTGCCCGAGGTGCGCGTCACCACGGCCAGACCGCCGCCAGGACCTGCAGCGGTGGCTGCGGTGTTGTTGGTGGTGGAGCCGGCTGCGCCGCCTGCAGAGCCGCTCACGGGGTTGGCGCCGCCGCCGGCGTAGTTCGCATTGGCGCTCGAGGTCGCATTGGCCTGTGCATTCGCACCGCCTGCAGCCACGCCGTTGCCGGTCGTTGCTGCCACGCTGGTCACGCGTCCTTGCGTGGTGGCCGAGCCGCTGGCGGTGGCGCCGCCGACGCGCAGGAAGGCGTTGCCTGCTGCGCCGCCCGCCGCGTTGGCCGTGGCCGACGAGGTGGAGCTGGCTGCGTTGTAGCTCAGTGCGCTGCCCGTTCCGGAGCTGGCGGCGACCGAGCCAGCCGAGCTGGAGGAACCGGTCGTGGTGTTGGTGACGGCGAGCGCCACGCTGCTGCCGGTTGCGGTCCCGATGCCAGCCACGAGAACCACTGCCATGGCGATAAGAGTCTTCTTCATGATGCTTCCTCGATAGTGTTGAAACGAACCCGATCGCCGGGGAATCCGGCCATCAGCGACGGTCAGCGAGCACGGATTGAATGGATTCCGTTGCGACCGGGATGCAGTTTCAGCGGGGGGAAGGGATCGAAAAATGCCTCAGGCTGGGTAGTGCAAGGCTATGGCGAAAGCAATGTCCGAGGGCGTTTTGGGCGTTGGCAGAGAGCCGGTTCTAAGCCCTGTTCCCCTCGTGGGAACTATCACTTTGGTTCACAATCTGGCAATATTGCAACCGAAAGAAACCAAGGTAATCAAAAAAGCCGATAGCCGGAAAAAGAGTAGAAATCGATTAACTTTTGTTCACGAAGTCGCGACTTTTATCTGTGACAAGGGGGCTTAAATGGAAAACGATCTCGACATTTCATTGACCGATGTCGGTGGTGGCGCTAGGAAATTCTCCAATCCCGGCCAGTTCGGTGGGCTGCTGGCTCCCTCGGCGGATACCCTGCCGTGGCCGGACTACCTCACGGGCCAGGAAACCAAGCCCGTTCGTGTCCTGCTCGTCGACGACGACCCCTTTGTCCGCCGTGTCATCGCCCAGGAACTGCTGGGCGATCTGCGCATCCAGCTCGAAGGCCAGGCCGGCTCCCTGCGCGAGGGAAGGCGCCTCTTGATGCAGCATGAATTCGATGTGCTCATGGTCGACATCCGCCTCGGAGACGGCAGCGGATTCGAGCTCATCGAAGAGGCCAAGAAGCACCGCAGCGCCGCCGAGATCATCGTCATTTCCGCGCTGGAAGACGAGCCCCAGGTGCTGCATGCCTTCGAGCTCGGCGCCTCGGGTTACCTGGTGAAGAACGCCTGGTTCCAGAGCTATGCCCAGGCCGTGTTGCAGGTGGTGAATGGCGGGGCTGCCATCACCCCCCGGCTGGCGCGCCGGCTGCTCGTTCACCTGGACCACCAGCGCGCCAATCCGAGCCCGGTGCGCCCGCCGGACAGCAAGGCGACCCTGTCGGCACGGGAGCGCGAAGTGTTGCGACTTGTAGCCACGGGATATGTGACGGAAGAGATCGCCCTGCAGCTCACCATCAGTGCCCAGACGGTTAACGCGCACGTCAAGAACATCTACCGCAAGCTGCACGCCCACACCCGCGCGCAGGCCGTGAGTTTCGCCTCGCACCGGGGGCTGCTCTAGGGCGCGCTTCGGGCGCGCCGCGTTCGCAGCGGAGCCACCCATGCGCGCGCCCGCGCCCCCGCTCCCGCCGTATTTCCTGGAGGACCAGTTCGTGTGGCTTTCGATCGCCGCCTGGTGTGTGCTCCTGATCTGGCTGTGGCCGCGTGCCTCGCGCCAGCGGATGCTGCTGTGGGTGGGGCTCGCCTTCGCGCTGCACCTGACGCCGGTGGTAGGGCAGGTGATTCGCGCGACCTCGGCGATCACCACGCTGGGTACCGAGGTGCCGGCCGCCTTCTGGGCCCTGCAGGGGGTGAACGTCGCCGTGCTCTGCATGATCGTGGCCACCTGGTATTTCACGCGGCGCCGCCTCGTGCGCTACCGCCAGGCGCAGGCCGTGCTCGCCGAGCGCCGCCGCATCGCCAGCGACCTGCATGACGGCGTCGGCTCGCGGCTGGTGGCGCTCATGGCCAGCTACGACCCGCGCTCCGCCGACGCCCGCGAGCTGTCGATGGCCCTGCAGGCCTGCCTGCTGGAGCTGCAGCTGACGGTCGACTCCCTCGACGACCAGGCCGACACCAGCATCGGCGAGCGCCTGGGCCACTTGCGTTACCGGCTGCAACCGGCGTTCGACCGGCTCGGCATCACGCTCGTGTGGAACGTGCAGGACGTGGTGCTGGCGCCGCCGCTGTCGCCCGAGGCCGCGATGCAGCTGTGCCGCATCGCGCAGGAGGCCTTGTCGAACGTGCTGCGCCATTCGCAGGCGACCCGCGTGGAGGTGCGCTTCGGCCCGCGCGAACGCTCGCACGGGCTGGTGCTCGAAGTGCTGGACGACGGGCGCGGCCTGGATGCGGCGGCCGGCGAGGCCGGCGGCAAGGGCCTGCGCAGCATGCGCGAGCGCGCCGATGCGCTGCACGGCGAGCTGGCCGTCATGGACGCAGCGCCGCACGGGCTGCGCATCCGGCTCGTGATGCCCGGCGAAGTGCTGCCGCAGTCGGCGGTCGCGGCACCGGCCGAGAGCACGTTGTAACCATCCCGCACCGGTGCCCGGCGGACGGCCTCGTCGCCTATGGCAAACTTCCGCGCTTTGCCAGGGACGCGCTCAAGACATGCAGAAAATCATTCGCCAGCTCGCCGTTGAAATCAAGGTCGGCGAGCACCAGGTGAAGGCCGCCGTCGAACTGCTCGACGAAGGCGCCACGGTTCCGTTCATTGCCCGCTATCGCAAGGAAGTCACGGGCGGCCTCGACGACATCCAGCTGCGCGAACTGGAAGCCCGGCTGTCTTACCTGCGCGAACTCGAAGACCGCCGCGTGGCGGTGCTCAAGGCCATCGACGAGCAGGGCAAGCTGACCCCCGAGCTGCGCGCCGCGATCGAATTCGCGCCCACCAAGCAGGAGCTCGAAGACCTGTACCTGCCGTTCAAGCAGAAGCGCCGCACCAAGGGCCAGATCGCCCGCGAATTCGGCATCGAGCCGCTGGCCGACAAGCTGCTGGCCGACCCCACGCTCGACCCGGCCGTGGAAGCCAAGGCCTTCCTGCAGCCCGCCACCACGCTGGACGACGGCAAGCCGGGCCCCGATTTCTCCACCGTGCCCCTCGTGCTCGACGGCGTGCGCGACATCCTGTCCGAGCGCTGGGCCGAAGACGCCGTGCTGGTGCAGCGCCTGCGCGAATGGCTCTGGAACGAAGGCCTGCTCAAGTCCACCCTGATGGCCGGCAAGGACGAGAACAACGCCGACATCGCCAAGTTCCGCGACTACTTCGACTACGACGAGCCCATCGGCCGCGTGCCTTCGCACCGCGCCCTGGCCGTGTTCCGCGGCCGCGCGCTCGAGGTGCTCGACGCCAAGCTCGTGCTGCCCGTCGAGCCCGAGCCGGGCAAGCCCAGCATCGCCGAAGGCAAGATCGCGCTGCACCTGGGCTGGAGCCACGCGGCCCGCCCGGCCGACGACCTGCTGCGCAAGTGCGTGGCCTGGACCTGGCGCGTGAAGCTGGCGCTGTCGACCGAGCGCGACCTGTTCACCCGCCTGCGCGAAGACGCCGAAAAGGTCGCCATCAAGGTGTTCGCCGACAACCTGCGCGACCTGCTGCTGGCCGCCCCCGCCGGCCGGCGCGTCGTGATGGGCCTGGACCCCGGCATCCGCACCGGCGTGAAGGTGGCCGTGGTCGATTCGACCGGCAAGCTGGTCGAGACCGCCACCGTGTTCCCGCACGAGCCGCGCAAGGACTGGGAAGGCTCGCTGCACACCCTGGGCAAGCTGTGCGCCAAGCACGGCGTGAACCTGATCGCCATCGGCAACGGCACCGCCAGCCGCGAAACCGACAAGCTGGCCGGCGACCTCATCAAGCTGCTGGCCAAGATGGCCGCGCAGGCCGGTGCGCCCGAAATGACGGTCGACAAGGTCGTGGTGAGCGAAGCCGGCGCCTCCGTGTATTCCGCCAGCGAATTCGCCTCGCAGGAAATGCCCGACGTGGACGTGAGCCTGCGCGGCGCCGCCTCCATCGCGCGCCGCCTGCAGGACCCGCTGGCCGAGCTCGTGAAGATCGACCCCAAGAGCATCGGCGTGGGCCAGTACCAGCACGACGTGAACCAGAGCGAACTCGCGCGCACCCTGCAGGCCGTGGTCGAAGACTGCGTGAACTCGGTGGGCGTCGACCTGAACACCGCCAGCGTGCCGCTGCTCAGCCGCGTGTCCGGCCTGTCGGCCAGCGTGGCCAAGGCCGTGGTGCGCTGGCGCGAAGCCAACGGTGCGTTCTCCACCCGCAAGCAGCTGCTCGACGTGACCGGCTTCGGCCCCAAGGCCTTCGAGCAGAGCGCCGGCTTCCTGCGCATCCGCGACGGCGCCGACCCGCTGGACATCACCGGCGTGCACCCCGAAACGTACCCGCTGGTCGAGCAGATCATCGTCAAGACCGGCAAGCCCATCGCCGAGCTGATGGGCCGCGCCGACATGCTCAAGACCCTCAAGCCCGAGCTGTTCGCCAACGAGAAGTTCGGCGTCATCACGGTCAAGGACATCCTGGGCGAACTCGAGAAGCCCGGCCGCGACCCGCGCCCCGACTTCAAGGTGGCGCGCTTCAACGACGGCGTGGACGACATCTCCGACCTCACCGAGGGCATGATCCTCGAGGGCACCGTGAGCAACGTGGCCCAGTTCGGCGCCTTTGTCGACCTCGGTGTGCACCAGGACGGCCTGGTCCACGTGAGCCAGCTGAGCCACAAGTTCGTCAACGACGCCCGCGAAGTCGTCAAGACCGGCGACATCGTCAAGGTCAAGGTGATGGAAGTCGACGTGGCCCGCAAGCGCATCGGCCTGTCGATGAAGCTCGACGCCGCGCCCGCACGCCGCGACGGCCCGCGCGACAACCGCTTCGAAGGGGCAGGGCGCGGCCAGCAACAGCAAGGCCGGCGCGACAACTCGCCGCAGCCGGCGGGGCAGATGGCGAGTGCGTTTGCCAAGTTGCAGGGGTTGCGCAAGTAACCGCAAGCAGATCGAAGGCTGTCCCGTTAAACTAGTCATCTAACTAGTCTGATGGGGTGGCGCCGATGAAAACCTGGCCGGTACAAGACGCGAAAGCGCGTTTCAGCGAATTCCTGGAGGCCTGTCTGAACGACGGGCCGCAAATGGTCACCCGTCGCGGTGCCGAGGCGGCCGTGCTGGTGCCGGCCGCGGAATGGCGGCGGCTGCATGCCATCGCCAAGCCCTCGCTCAAGGAGCTGCTGTGCACCGACGAGGCGCGCACCGAGTTCCTCGTGCCCGAGCGCGGCGCCGCGCGCAGGCGACGCGTCACCCCGGCCCGTTGAAGGCGCGCGCAGCATGTACCTTCTGGACACGAACGTCATTTCCGAACTGCGCCGGCTTCGGCCTCATGGCGCCGTCCTGGCGTGGCTGGCGCCCATTCCCGACAGCGAACTTCACCTGTCGGCCGTGACACTGGGCGAGATCCAGGCCGGCATCGAACTCACGCGCGAACAGGATGCCGCGAAGGCGGACGAGATCGAGCAGTGGGTCGAGCTGGTCGCTGCGTCGTACAACGTCCTGCCGATGGATGCAAAAACCTTCAGGCTGTGGGCCCGGCTGATGCACCGCAGCTCCGTCACGCTGTACGAAGACGCCATGATCGCCGCCACGGCGAAACAACACGGGCTGACCGTCGTCACGCGCAACGTCAGCGACTTTGCCGGCTTCGGTGTCGAGGTCTTCAATCCCTTCGAAACGGGTGCCGCATGAAAGCCCTGCGCATCTACGCCGGCCCCGCGGCCCGCCAGCACATCGAGCAGCACGGCCTGCGCCCGCAGGACGTGCGCACCGTCCCCGGCGCGGCGGGCGGGCCCAAGGGGCTGATCCTCGGGCCGCTCGATCGCTTCATCTTCGGGCGCTGGCTCACGCAGTCGAGCCAGCCGGTGGACCTGGTGGGTGCGTCGATCGGCGCGTGGCGGCTGGCGACGGCCTGCCTGGCGGACCCGGAGGCGGCCTTCGGGCGCTTCGAGCACGACTACGTGCGCCAGCAGTTCGAAGTGCCACCGGGCCAGAAGCGGCTCAGTCCGCACCAGCTCAGCGAACGTTTCGCGGAAAGCCTCGACACCTTCTACGGCGGACGCATCGGCGAGGTGCTGGGCCATGCGCGCTACCGGCTGCATGTGGTGACCTCGCGCGGGCGCCACATCCTCGGGCGCGAGGGCAGGGCGCGCACGCCGGTCGGCTACCTGGGCGCCTTCGCGAGCAACAGCCTGCACCGCAAGAGCCTGGGCGCCTGGCTGGAGCGCTGCGTGTTCTCCACGCCCGGCGCGGCCTTGCCCTTCGGCACGACCGACTTCCGCACGCGCCAGCACGCGCTGAGCGAGGCCAACTTCAACCGGGTGCTGCAGGCCTCGTGCTCCATTCCGTTCCTGCTGGCGGCGGTGCACGACATTCCGGGCGCGCCGCGCGGCGCCTACTGGGACGGCGGCATCACCGACTACCACCTGCACCTGGACTACCAGCCGGCCGACGAAGGCATCGTGCTGTACCCGCACTTCCAGCAGGCCGTGGTGCCGGGCTGGCTCGACAAGGGGCTGCGCTGGCGCCACAAGTCGACGCGCTTTCTCGACCGCATGGTGGTGCTCGCGCCCAACCCCGAGTGGGTGAAGACGCTGCCGCACGGCAAGCTGCCCGACCGCAAGGACTTCATCCGCTTCGCGAACGACGCGCAGGCCCGCATCGCGGCCTGGGGCCAGGCCACGCGCGAGGCGACGCGGCTGTCGGACGAGTTCGAGGCCTGGCTCGGCGACGACGGGCGCTCGCGCGACATCCTGCCGCTCTGAGCCCACCTTGTCCCGTCGGGGACAAACCCTGAGCGCCGGCGCAGGAGCGCGCTTCGAGAATGGTCCGATCCATGCCATCCGAAGGGTTCCCGACCATGCCGCACGCCACGCTCTCCCGCCGCCGTTTTTCCCTTGCCACCGCGGCCGCCGCTGCCAGCCTGGCCGCACCGTCTTTCGCGCAGAGCGCCTGGCCGAGCAAGCCGATCCGCATCGTCGTGCCCTACACGCCGGGCGGCTTCACCGACCAGATGGCGCGGCTGGTGCAGGCAGGCCTGCAGACGCGCCTGGGCCAGCCGGTGGTGATCGACAACAAGCCCGGCGCCAACAGCCTGATCGGCGTCGATGCCGTGGCCAAGGCCGCGCCCGACGGCAGCACCTTCGGCGTCGTCATCGCGGCCTACACGGCCAACACCACGCTGTACCCCAAGCTGCCCTACGACCCGCGCAAGGACCTCGTGGGCGTGTCGCTGATGGGGGTGTCGCCGCTGCTGGCGGCGGTCAACAACGACGCGCCGTTCAAGACCGCGCGCGAGCTCATCGACTACGCACGCAAGCACCCCGGCAAGGTGAGCTTCGGCTCGTCGGGCAACGGCTCGGCCGCGCACCTCACGAGCGAGCTGTGGAAGTCGCTCACGCAGACCTACATGATCCACATCCCGTACCGCGGCGCGGTGCCTGCGCTGACCGACCTGATGGGCGGGCAGATCCAGCTGTTCTTCGATGCGCCCACGGGCCTCATCAACCAGGGCAAGGCCGGCAAGGTGCGGCTGATCGGCGTGGCCGGCGACAAGCGCCTGCCGGCCGTGCCCGACGTGCCCACCTTCATCGAGCAAGGCTTCGCGGGCTTCACCGGCAGCACCTGGGCCGGCATGCTGGCGCCGGCGGGCACGCCGCGCGAGATCGTCAAGCGCATGTCGGAAGAGGTGGCGCGCATCATCAAGAGCGACGAGACGCGCGCCAAGCTCGATGCCATGGGCACCTTCCCGGCGGGCAGCACGCCCGAGGAGTTCGACGCCTTCATCGCCTCCGAGACCACCAAGTGGGGCAAGGTGATCCGCACGGCGGGCGTCAAGCT
>RCUK01000421.1_pt1 | contig 39284 bp, 24 predicted proteins | sample 2166381 | NCBI WGS metagenome assembly RCUK01 (sample SAMN09932809, study PRJNA488358) | compost metagenome | isolation source: compost soil in an enriched community | place: Germany: Experimental Botanical Garden | reverse complement strand
GGTTAACGTGTCCCGCGAAGCAACTCTTCGATTTCTCCCAACGTCCCGAGCGAATGAATGGCGCCCTTGCGAGTGGTAGCGAGCGCCCCGCCAGCGTTGGCGAAGGCGACTGCTCTGCGCAGTTCCTCCTCGCTCCAGTCCGCCGCCTTAGTCTCGCTGCCGAGCACGCAGTGCAGAAACGCACCCATGAAAGCGTCGCCCGCCCCGGTCGTATCCACGGGGACGACGCGGCTCGCTGCCACTTCGCCAGCGTAGCGCGCCGTCCGATAATACGTTCCTGCTGCTCCCCGTGTCACAAGCAGAACGTCCAGCCCGTAGCGCAGGATAAGTTCTTCGGCTCCAAAAGCGAGATCCGGTGTACTGGCGTCAGGCTGGCCCGTTAGCAGCGCCAGCTCCTCCTCTGACACCTTAACGATGTGAGCCTTTTCAAGCCCGCTCTTCATCCAGACAAGCCCCAGTTCCTCAGTCTCCCACAGAGATGGACGCCAGTTCGGATCGTAGGAGATGATCGCCCCGGCTTGCCGCGCCGCCTCAACCGCATAAAGCGTCGCTTGGCGCGAAGGCACCGATGTTAGAGAGATGGAGCCGAAGTGGAACAGGCGCGTTCCACCCGTAAGCTCCGGCCGCACTTCTGCTTCCGTAAGCAGCTCGTCTGCTCCCGGTTGGCGGGCGAAGTGGAACGAACGCTCTCCCTGTTCGTCTAAATGTACGAACGCCATCGTTGTATGAGCGTCCCGACTTAACACCAACCCCTCATCTGCGATTCCCTGCTGAATCAGCACATCCCGCAAATACTCGCCGAACGGGTCCTGCCCAACCTTGCCAATAAAGGCCGTCTTGTTGCCCAGCTTCGCGAGCGCCGCCAGCACATTGACCGGAGCACCGCCCGGGTTGCGTTCCAATAAAGGCTCACCCGCTGCCGACACGCCGTCTGGCACGAAATCGATCAAATACTCGCCGAGTGCCACAGCATCATATATTTTGCGCCCCATTACCCTTTCACCCCCGACATCGTGATGCCCTGAATGTAGTAGCGCTGCAGGAACAGGAACAGAATTAGGATCGGAGCCGTTGATATCGTGCTAGCCGCCAGGATTTTGGACCAGTCGGTACCCGCCAGAGAGGAGAATGACGCAATCGCGACCTGGATCATCTGCTTCTTGTCGTCGTTGATAACGATAAGGGGCCAGAGATACGAGTCCCAGTTGCCAAGGAACGTCATCAAGCCGAGCGTAATTAGCGCCGGAACAGCCGCCGGGACGATGATACGCAAGAACACGCGCATAATCGAAGCTCCGTCAATTCTCGCCGCCTCCATAATCTCATTCGGAATGTCCGCGAAAAACTGCCGCAGCAGGAAGATGCCGAATACCGACAGCGCGGAAGGCACGATTAGACTCGCGTACGAGTTGACCCATCCGAAACTGTTCATCAGCAAGTAGTTTGGCACGAGCGTTACTTCACCCGGAATAATCATCGCCGACATGAACAAGCCGAAAACGATCGACTTGCCCCGGAATCGCAGCTTCGCGAATGCGAAGGCGGCCAAGGAACTTACTACGAGCACGATGCCGGTTACGGACCCGGCGACGAGTACCGTGTTCCAGATGTAGGGCAGGAATGGATTCGTATCGTTGAAAATAACGTTTTTGTAGTTCTCCCAAGTGAACTTAACGGGCACCAGCAAATGCCAGTTCAAGCTCGATGAATATTGGAACAGCTCATCGTAAGGACGCAGAGATCCAGCGACCATCCATAATATTGGAATGATGCAGATGATGGCGATGAGCGTCATAATGATGTATTTAAGCGCAATTGCCGTTTGCCGCATTATGATCCCTCCTAGTAGTCTGCTTTCTTATTGAAATAGTTCATTTGCACAAGCGAGATGATCAGCACGATAGCGAACAGAATAAACGCCGCCGCGGTGCCGTAGCCCATTTGCATTTGCTGGAATGCCATTTTCCAAATGTAATACACTACAGACTGAGTGGAGCCGTTCGGTCCGCCATTCGTGAGGACGAAGACGGGACCGGCCAGCTTGATTGCATCGATCGTCGTCATGATGATAACGAAAGCCATCGTCCGGTTCAGCATCGGCAGCGTAATACGGAAGAACTGCTGCACTCGGTTTGCTCCGTCAACCCGAGCCGCTTCATATAAGTCTTGGGAGATGTTGTTCAGTCCCGCGAGGAAAATAATCATGAAAAACCCAGCTGCTTTCCAGATACCAAGAATGATGATGCCGTACATCGCGGTATCTGGATTGGATAGGAAATTCGTGATCGGCAGTCCCATCGTCTTGAGGACATTATTCAGGATACCAAAGTCCTTGTTGTAGATGAGCTTAAAAACCGTAGCAGCGACCGCAGTCGAGACAACGACAGGGATAAAAAAAGCCGTGCGAAACAGGCTTGTAAAACGCCTAGCCCGCTGAATCAGCATCGCGAGGCCTAGCGAAATCGCCGTCTGTACCGGGATGACGATGACTGCGAAGAATAGCGAGTGCCGAAGGCTTGCCAGAAATTCCGAGTCATTCATCAACGTCCGGTAATTATCGAGACCGTTAAAAGACCGGGTTCCGCCTACCATGTTATAGTTCTGGAAGCTGATAAAGAATGCTTTGACCATCGGGTAAAAGACGAAGAGCAGAAGCGCTGCCAACGCAGGCAAGATGAACAGCCATGCCGTTCTCTCTTCCTGGCGCTGCGCCCGGCCGAGTGGACTTCCCTTGCGGCGCTTGGATATTGATGGTGCCAACTTAGTGAGTGCCATTGTTTTCCCTTCCTTTCGATTGGGTGAAGTCGGTAAATAAACTTGATTCGGAGAGCGATCGCCTCTTACGGCTTGTAGACGAACACGCTCATTTTCGCCGTCACTTTGCCGTCAGGCGTCTTCGCGATCAAGTCGGCTTGTCCAGCGCCTATGCCGGAGATGTCAACGCCGCTGCCATCCGCTGAACGCGTAACTTTAGCGACTGACTCATCGCTGGACATCCATTCGAGCTGCTGGGGTGCCGCCAGCGGCAGTACGGACGACTTCACGGTTGCATGCGCGCCAACCGCAACATCCACGCTGTCCTTGCCAATGAGGATGCGGCTCGGTACGCTGGAATCAGGATTCTCGTCACGCCACACCGAGCGCATCGGGTAGAATGAGGCTTCATCCAGCTTGACGCTGCCCCGCTCAAGTTCTAGCGACAAGCCATTGCTTGTCGGCTCGGGGAACATGATGGCGGATAACACCTTCGCGCCGTCTTCAGCAAACACTTCGAGCGTGTCTTCGTCTACATAGATCCGAAGAGGCAGCCTTCCGTCTGCAGATGGCTTTACCGGAGCCGAAAAGCTCTCCGCGAAGCCCGGCTCGAACGAAACAACACCGGATTTCGAACGGTCTATCGTAAGTTTCCCTGCTGCAGCATTATAGCGGATGGCGGTCTCCTCCGCCCCCGTACCGTCCGTCCTCACCTTGAGCGCGAACGCAGCATCAGCCGAAACGGTGAACGTCGTATTCAGTTCATAAGATGTTCCGCGCCACTTCCCGAACACGTTGGAGCTGACCGCGAGCTGCTGTGCTTCGAGCTTAAGAGCGGTGCCACGCAGCGAATCGAGTTCCTTGACAGGTTGTTGAATAAGACGGATTCCTTCACCAGGAATATCGCGAAGAATAAGCTCGCGGGGAATGGACATGTTGCCTTTCCAAGGATCGGTCGGCATCGTGAACGGGTAGCGCCAGTTGGACATCCAGCCGAGCCAGATGCGCCGTCCGTCCTTCTCGGGGATGTCCGAATACGAGACAGCCGCATAGAAGTCCTTCCCGTAATCCGTCCACAACACCGTATTGGCGGGATTATCATTATGGAACGTCTTGCCGTCGAACTCGCCGATGAAATATTGCGCTGTCGAGCCTTTGGTCGCCTCGTTGTTGCCGACGCTCAGCGTCAACACCCACTTGCGCTTACCACTGCCATCTACCGGAAGCTCGAACAGATCTGGACATTCCCAAACGGCGGCATGCGAACCTTGATCGATGCCGAATTCGCCTGTCTCCGTCCATGTTCGGAGATCGGGCGATGAGTAGAATCTCACATGATTGTCGACGGATACGACCATGACCCAGCGCTTGCTCGCTTCGTGCCAGATCACCTTCGGATCGCGGAAATCCTTAAGTCCGGGATTCGGAATAACCGGATTACCTTCATACTTTGTCCAGGTGCGACCGCGGTCGCTGCTGTAGGCGATGCTCTGCGACTGTAAGCCGCCCTGGAAATGCGTAAAGATTGCAACCAGCCCGGATTTCCCATGGAAAAAACCACTCGTATCGTTCCAGTCCACAACCGCGCTTCCCGACCATATTTCGCCAAGTTCATCGCGCATCAAGGCGACTGGAAGCTGCTCCCAATGCACAAGATCCTGACTGACCGCATGACCCCACTGGCCGCTGTTCTGGTAAAACTGGTGATACTCGCCCTTGTAATACACCATGCCGTTCGGATCGCTCATATTGCCGGATTCGACGCTTAAGTGGTACTGCGGACGATAGCGTTCCGTGTAGTAATTCGCGGTCGGGTTGAATTTGAAAGGAGCGGGCGGAGCGTAGGCTTCCTCCGCCTTGTTGGTTATTCCAGCAGAACCTTCTGATGAAACGGAGTGGAAATACCTCCACATTGCTCCTCCTATCGCGAGCACAGCCGCCGCGCCGATCACGATCATGGCCAGAGTCAGCTTAGACTTGCGCGGGAACCCGCTCATTGAACAGCCTCCAGTCCATCCATATTCCAGAGGTGCATGGCTTCAAATACAACGGTTCCTCCCACCGCCTGAAGCTGCAGCCTGCGGCCTGAAGCGAGCGGATAAATACGGCTGGTCAACACCCGGTCGCCATCGTTGACGAACAACTCCACGGACGAGCTGTCTGCGAACAGACGGATGCTCAGGCGAGTGGCGGCCGAAGCCGGAAGGTCGGATACGTACACGCCGGGATCGCCGATTCCCGCCTCATTCCGGTTCAATTCAATGCGGCGCTGCGCGGCCAGCCAACGGATCTCAGTTCGTTGGTCGATCACGGACCGCGAGTTCTCTACGGACTCAGCGCCCGATAAATCCTCGCCCGCTCCGCTAATTATAATCTGCAGCTCCTGGGCCTCTGTTGCAGACAGATCGATATCAGCCTGCCATTCAAAGGCCGGCGGCAGCAACCACATCCGTTCTTCACCGGGCTGCAGACTTAATCCGTTGTCAAATTTAGAAATCTCTCGTCCTCGAAGAGCAGCCAGTTCCTCTACCGGTCTCGAGGCCAGACGCCCATCCTCGGTCAGCTGAAGCTCTCGGGCAAGCGTCATAGCCCCATACCAGGCACGCCCTGTCTTGATGAGCCGAGATCCCCACATATCCATCCAGGCGATCAAGATGCGGCGGCCGCTGCTGTCCCGCATCGTCTGCGCAGCGTAGAAATCCGGTCCGTTATCAATGACGCCACTTCTCTCGGGGGTAAAACGACCCGCTTTATAGTCCATCTCACCGATCATGTAGAGGTTTTTGACGCCGTCCATGTTCATCGGTGAAACGATCAGGACGTACTTGTCGCCTAGCGGGAACAAATCCGGGCATTCCCACATATCGCCCTGCGTCCCGTCGCTCTCCGCCGCAACACCCCTGTACGACCAATCCACAAGGTTGGCTGACTCATATAGGAGGGCGCGGCCGCGGCCATTTTTACCCGAGCCAATGACCATATACCAGCGCCCTTCATGCTCCCACACTTTCGGATCACGGAACCCGAAGCATTCACCGTCTGGACTGCCTTGAATGACCGGCGCCGGATGTTTAACGAAGCGGATTCCATCCTCGCTCGTCGCCATAGCCTGCACTTCCTCCGGGGTGCGCCCGTCCACATGGGCGGTATAAAAAAGCACCATTTTCCCCTCGTGCTCTACCGCGCTGCCCGACCAGCATCCGCATCCGCCTTCGGGAGAACCGAACTCGTAGGGCTCCGTCGGTGCAAGGGCAACCGGGCGATGCTCCCATCGCACCAAGTCCCGGCTGACCGCATGCCCCCAGTACATCGGACCTTGATAATCACCGAAAGGAAAATGTTGGTAGAAGGCGTGGTACTCGCCTTTATAATGAATAAGGCCGTTCGGATCGTTCATCCAGCCCGACGGCGCCATCAGGTGATAGCGAAGGCGGAACGGGTCTTGCGCCGCCCGCGCGGCTTGGGCCTGCACTGCTTCCTCCGCAAGCCTAAGCGCCTCTTCGTGCTTAGATTCACAACTGTCGTGCCTCGTGTTTTTGCCTGTCATATTAAAGCCTTCCTTCCCTACAGCTTTCTAGGATAGTTTCGATTGCCTCCATTGTAAGTCTGAGGGTAAGGCTAAGACTTTCACTATGCTTGGGGAGTAGCTTGCAAAATGCTGGCTGGGCGAAAAGGAGATAGAGAATCCGGAGAGGGGTGACTTCGTGTACCTGTGCGGGCCGCGCCATTGGACGAAATATTAGTCTAACGCCTCGTTTGGGTTCGTTCGGGACAACTTGGGCTGCGTGCAGACAAGCAAAAAAACCTTTCGGCTCAATCTCTTCGAGCTGAATGGTTTTCCTGCACTATCTCTCATTTGTTGTCTGCCGTGTCTCCCGGTATTCCTTTGGACTGCAGCCGTAATACTTTTTAAAGGAGGTGCTGAAATAGCTAGAGCTAGAGTAGCCGACCAGCATCGCGATATCCGTCAGTTTCAGATCGGTTCCTTCCAGCAGCTCGGCGGCGCGCGTCAACCGAAGCCGCGTTAAATAGTCGCTAAATGTAACGCCTGCGTTCTGCTTGAACAGACCCGACAGGTAAGTCTCATTCATGTGAAACATTCCGGCAAGCTGGGACAACGTCAACTCATAAGGATAATTCTCGTCCACATACTTGCGGACCGCCTCCGCCTGTAACTGGCCACTGGAGGCTCGGCTGCTTCGCACCGCCCCCATAACCAGATCGGCGAGCCGTTCAATCTGCGCAAGCACCTCTTCCCGGCTCCGATAGGTCGCAATCGTAGCTTGGCAATTCCATAGCACCTGTTGAAGCGAGGTGTCGCCCCGTTCAAACTTTTTCGCAAGCGACCCGAAGGTCAGGATGACTCGCAGCGCCAAGAACGTGAAGGCGAACATCGGCATGTCCCGATTCGGAGGGAACAGCTCGAGCAGTTGAGTGGAAAAAGCATGCCGATCCAGCGTCTCGATCGCCTGAATCAGCCTCCGCTCCGTCTCGGCCGTGAATGACTGCGCCCAATCCAGTGCTTCTCGCTGGGTCGAAGCGGCGGCCGAATCGTCCACCGTCCCTCGGCTCCAGGCCAACATACAGCTGGCATAGCCGTTCTTCGCTTCGCGCCACCCGCGCACGGGCTCGCCGATACCACCGACGCTCTCAAGCCTCAGGTACGTCGCCACATTGCGCCTCAGATCGCGAACGAACTGCTCCGCGGCCGCGTACCCAGACTCCTCGCTACCCGTCTCCACCAGCAGGAAAAACATCATCGATGGGTGCCCCACGTCATAGAACGGGTACACGTCTTCCCACTTATCAGCCGTCTCCCGGCAGAGCATTCGGAATGCCAGCTGCAACAGATCGCGGCGTCCCTCCAAGCTTCGCAGCCGTCCTGGCGTCAAGCGCATCTCCAGTGTCGCGAAGCGTAGGCTTAGCCCTTCGCCGTCCAGCTTGGCGAGCTGCAAATGGTGCAGCCGATCCCGTATCGCAGACTCGCTTACTCCTTCCTCCTTCACCAACTGAAGGAGGAAATGCTCCTGCATTTGCCGCAGCTGCTGGCTGTACTGAATCTCCTCCCGCTGGCGCTCGCCTTCCAGCAGTCGTTCCTCTTTCAGCTCGCCCGCCAGCTTCCCGAGCAGCGCGAATAGCTCCGCCCGCACGACGGGCTTCAGCAGGTAATCCCTGACACCTAGCTGGATGGCCGACTTCATGTAATCAAAGTCCGAATAGCCGGACAACACGATGACGCGCAGATCCGGATACGCCTCCTTGCAAGCTCGGATGAAGGCGATTCCGTCCATTTTCGGCATCCGAATGTCCGAGATGACGATATCCGGACGCACCACTGCCTCGGCAAGCATGCGGAGCGCTTCCTCTCCGCCGGACGCTTCATAAGCGATGACGAATCCGGCACTTTCCCAATCGATCTTCGCCCGGATGCTGTTGCGAACACCGGCTTCATCGTCTACGAGCATGACACGGTACATGATGATCAACTCCTGTTTGCGGGTAACCGCATCGTTATCGTCGTGCCGGAATTCGGGGAAGTATCGATGCAGACTTCAAAGGCTTCACCGTATTGCACCCGGCAGCGCGCCAGCACATTCCGCAGCCCGATGCTGTTCCCCTTCGTGTAAAGTATCGCCGTCGTATCCGGCCCAGACAGCCCCCTCTGCAGATCGGCTGCCAGCTCCCGGCTCATGCCGATTCCATTGTCGGCGATGGTCAGATACAGCCAACCGTCGCGAGCCGTTGCACCCAGTTCAACAAGCGCATTTCCTCCATTTTCCAAACTGTATTTAACCGCATTCTCAACCAGAGGCTGCAGAATAAACTTAGGCATCCTAAGTTCACCAGCTTCCGGCGCCTCATTGATCCGCACCTCTAGTCGGTCGTCGTGCCTTAGCTTCAGGATGAATAAATAATCTCGAATATATGCGAATTCTTCCGGCACCCATACTTGATCAGAGCTCAAATCCAGCGAATACCGCATCATCTGCCCCAGCGCTTCAGTTGCATCCATAACGAGGTCATTACGATTCATTGCGGCCAGACCGCTAATAATTTCGAGCGTATTATTGTAAAAGTGCGGGTTGATCTGTAGCAGCAGTGCTTTGTATTCAGCGTTTTTACGCCTCAGGTTCGTCTCGTATTCCGTTTCGATCAGGTATTTCAGCCGATGCGTCATCTGTTCGAAAGCACCAGTCACATAATCAATCTCGCTGTGTCTCAGCTGGGTGTTCGACATTTGCTTAATCGCTTCGTCGAACTCCCCTCGCCTCACAAGCTTCATGGATCGGGCCATTCGCGTAAGGGGTTTCGTAACGCTCTTGGACAGGCCAAATGCCACGACAAGCACGATCACCAGCAAAATTCCGCTTACGAGCAGCATCGTCTCCTTAATCCAGGTCAGCTTTGCATACAATTCCCGTTCCGGCACGACGGCCATGATCGTCCAGTTCTGATCCGGCAGCTCCCGATAGAAGACCAGGTAAGGCTCGCCCTGATTTCGAACGGCGAACACACCGCTTTCCCTCTCTTGGTCCGCCTCCTGATCAGTCTGCCGGATTCCCGCTAGCTTGCTTCTCCCTTCCTGCAAGATGGCATCTTCCCCTGTAAGCCGCTGGCCGAGCACGCTCCGTCCCTCGGCGTCCAGCAGGAAGACGCGCCCCGTCTTGCCGAAATGAATCCGGTCGAGTGGATCCTGAAGCACGCTCGTCGGATAGTTGACCTTAATGATGCCTTCGCTGGTCAACGTCTGAAGCTCAACAAGAGGCAGTATATAGCCGTTCACGCTCCGGCTTCTCATGCTCTCGTCCGGCTGGTCCTTGTCCAGGTGAGCTCCCGTCCATTTCACATCCCGCTTTTTGTAATCCAGAAACCAAGGCTGCTGTTCATATGTGCGGTCCTGCGTCCACAGCCCACCCTTCGCTGTTGTAAACACACTGACCGAGATCTCGTTCGAATTATTCACCGCGTAGGAGGACAGAAACCCCCACAACCTCCGCTTCGCCAGCAGTTCTTCTTCCTGAACTTCGCCGTTGCGCAGATCGGCGAGCCAAGTCTGGGTAAACGAACTGCTGAGAACTTGGTAGCCCATATCCTCCAGTTGCTTCATCAAGGTCGTTACGTGCGAAGCGTACTGCTCGATTGTCTGCGATGCGGATACTTCAAGGGAACTTTTAATAAGCTTCGCCGACTCGGAAGTCAGAATGTAGACAAGCGAAACGAACGGGATAATAAGCAAGATGGAGAAAGCAAACATAAGCCGGCTTCGAAGCGAGTAAAGCATGTCGTCAGACCTCCGGTGAACGTGAAATGGGATCGGGTTGAACGCAAAAGCCTGAACAAGACGTCCGCCTTTTGCGGAACGTCTTGTTCAGGTTATCGTTTGTTTTTACTTCTTCGGCATATCGGCGTAAGCCTTGTCGATCTTCTTGATGGCGTCGTCAATCGCCGTATCGACGTTGCGTTTGCCGATCGCGACATCTTCAAACATCTTGTTGACGGCATCCGACATCTGAGGGAAGATCGGCGTAATCGGACGCGAGCGGCCGTACTTCTGGTTCTGAATAACGAAGACGCTCTTCGGATATTCGTTCAGTTCCGGGAACTGCTTCGCGACGGAGTAACGAACCGGGATATCCTTCGTCACGCTGCTGTACTGCTTGGAGCCTTCCGCTCCCGTCACGTAGTTCACGAACTTCCAAGCTGCATCCTTGTTCTTGCTCATGGAAGAGATGGCGAGGGACCAAGAGCCGTTGGCCACCGCTTGCTTCGTTCCTTTAGGAAGCGGTGCGATGTCCCAATCTTCGCCGAGCTTGAAATTCGGGAACTTCTCCGCCAGGTAGGACAACGACCATGAGCCGTCGACCGTCATTGCAAGCTTTCCTGTAGGGAACGGATCCGGCGGGTACTCCAGCGCAGATACTTTATCCTTATTATACAGGTCTGCGAAGAATTGTACTGCCTTCTTCGTCTCCGGCATATCCAAGTAGCCCTTAGATGTCGTGCCGTCCTTGTCCATAATTTCACCGCCGAACTGCCAGATAATCGGGTACTTGAAGTAAGCGGTCGCTCCCGCGTTCTGGAAGCCCTGTGCCGGATCAATGCCGTAAACGCCCTTTTTCGCGTCGGTCAGCTTAATTGCTGCTTCGCGTACTTGATCCCAGGTCATCGGCTCATCCGGGTTTTTTGACGGAAGCGGAATACCTGCTGCCTCGAACATCTTCTTATTGTAGAAAAGAGCGATGGACGATTCGGTAAGCGGAGCCATGTAGATATTGTCTTTGTACGTATAGGCCCCAATTGTACCCTCTGGAATATCTTTGAGATCGCCGTCTGCCTTGAAATAATCCGTCAAGGATTGCAAGGCGCCAGATTCAGCGTAGGATGCCATATTCGGCGCATCGATCGTCATAATATCCGGCGGATTGTTCGCCGCAATCGAGGTCCTGAGCTTCGCGTCGTAATCCGAGTAAGGAATCGGGCTCATTTCGACTTTAATGTCCGGATGGCTCGCATTGAACCCCTTAACCAATTGATCGTAAGCAGAGTTTTCGGCATCATTGCCGGAGTTGCGCCAGAAGGTCAGCTTGACCTGCCCGCTGGATGCGCCTTTTGAAGCAGTTTCTGACGCATTATTGTTGGATGAGCAGCCTGCTAGGAAGGCGGTAACGAGCAGCACGGTTGTGCCCATAGCAGCAAGTTTTTTCTTTGTCTTATTCAAGGATTATGCCCCTCTTTCTAATGTGGTTTCTTACAATAACATCCTACCATTATGAGAGCGCTTAACAATTCAATATGCTCGGTTCCTGAGTTTCAAAATAATCAGAAGCCGAGTTGGAGGCTGTGGAAACTTGTTTCCCTAGAGTTAACAAGAATATTGATAATAATTCACATAATCCGATCGACACGATGCCCTGAAGCAGCTAGTTCTGCTTCGGAGCGAGGCGATAGCCGGCCGTTCTGGATGTAGTACTAGCGATGACGCCCAGCTCTACGGGCATACTAGAGTAGCAGTAATTCATAACAAATAGAGACACCCGAAAGTCGGGTGTCTCTTGGTATGCATAATAAGTGTGATAGAATCTAACGTTCACCATGAAATAGACGGTACGATGACCAAAAAAGCCGGAGTCAGGTGGTCATACTCCTGTCAAGTAGACAAGGGAATGCCCAGACAACACTGACTCTGGCTTTTCGTGGTTAACGTGTCCCGCGAAGCAACTCTTCGATTTCTCCCAACGTCCCGAGCGAATGAATGGCGCCCTTGCGAGTGGTAGCGAGCGCCCCGCCAGCGTTGGCGAAGGCGACTGCTCTGCGCAGTTCCTCCTCGCTCCAGTCCGCCGCCTTAGTCTCGCTGCCGAGCACGCAGTGCAGAAACGCACCCATGAAAGCGTCGCCCGCCCCGGTCGTATCCACGGGGACGACGCGGCTCGCTGCCACTTCGCCAGCGTAGCGCGCCGTCCGATAATACGTTCCTGCTGCTCCCCGTGTCACAAGCAGAACGTCCAGCCCGTAGCGCAGGATAAGTTCTTCGGCTCCAAAAGCGAGATCCGGTGTACTGGCGTCAGGCTGGCCCGTTAGCAGCGCCAGCTCCTCCTCTGACACCTTAACGATGTGAGCCTTTTCAAGCCCGCTCTTCATCCAGACAAGCCCCAGTTCCTCAGTCTCCCACAGAGATGGACGCCAGTTCGGATCGTAGGAGATGATCGCCCCGGCTTGCCGCGCCGCCTCAACCGCATAAAGCGTCGCTTGGCGCGAAGGCACCGATGTTAGAGAGATGGAGCCGAAGTGGAACAGGCGCGTTCCACCCGTAAGCTCCGGCCGCACTTCTGCTTCCGTAAGCAGCTCGTCTGCTCCCGGTTGGCGGGCGAAGTGGAACGAACGCTCTCCCTGTTCGTCTAAATGTACGAACGCCATCGTTGTATGAGCGTCCCGACTTAACACCAACCCCTCATCTGCGATTCCCTGCTGAATCAGCACATCCCGCAAATACTCGCCGAACGGGTCCTGCCCAACCTTGCCAATAAAGGCCGTCTTGTTGCCCAGCTTCGCGAGCGCCGCCAGCACATTGACCGGAGCACCGCCCGGGTTGCGTTCCAATAAAGGCTCACCCGCTGCCGACACGCCGTCTGGCACGAAATCGATCAAATACTCGCCGAGTGCCACAGCATCATATATTTTGCGCCCCATTACCCTTTCACCCCCGACATCGTGATGCCCTGAATGTAGTAGCGCTGCAGGAACAGGAACAGAATTAGGATCGGAGCCGTTGATATCGTGCTAGCCGCCAGGATTTTGGACCAGTCGGTACCCGCCAGAGAGGAGAATGACGCAATCGCGACCTGGATCATCTGCTTCTTGTCGTCGTTGATAACGATAAGGGGCCAGAGATACGAGTCCCAGTTGCCAAGGAACGTCATCAAGCCGAGCGTAATTAGCGCCGGAACAGCCGCCGGGACGATGATACGCAAGAACACGCGCATAATCGAAGCTCCGTCAATTCTCGCCGCCTCCATAATCTCATTCGGAATGTCCGCGAAAAACTGCCGCAGCAGGAAGATGCCGAATACCGACAGCGCGGAAGGCACGATTAGACTCGCGTACGAGTTGACCCATCCGAAACTGTTCATCAGCAAGTAGTTTGGCACGAGCGTTACTTCACCCGGAATAATCATCGCCGACATGAACAAGCCGAAAACGATCGACTTGCCCCGGAATCGCAGCTTCGCGAATGCGAAGGCGGCCAAGGAACTTACTACGAGCACGATGCCGGTTACGGACCCGGCGACGAGTACCGTGTTCCAGATGTAGGGCAGGAATGGATTCGTATCGTTGAAAATAACGTTTTTGTAGTTCTCCCAAGTGAACTTAACGGGCACCAGCAAATGCCAGTTCAAGCTCGATGAATATTGGAACAGCTCATCGTAAGGACGCAGAGATCCAGCGACCATCCATAATATTGGAATGATGCAGATGATGGCGATGAGCGTCATAATGATGTATTTAAGCGCAATTGCCGTTTGCCGCATTATGATCCCTCCTAGTAGTCTGCTTTCTTATTGAAATAGTTCATTTGCACAAGCGAGATGATCAGCACGATAGCGAACAGAATAAACGCCGCCGCGGTGCCGTAGCCCATTTGCATTTGCTGGAATGCCATTTTCCAAATGTAATACACTACAGACTGAGTGGAGCCGTTCGGTCCGCCATTCGTGAGGACGAAGACGGGACCGGCCAGCTTGATTGCATCGATCGTCGTCATGATGATAACGAAAGCCATCGTCCGGTTCAGCATCGGCAGCGTAATACGGAAGAACTGCTGCACTCGGTTTGCTCCGTCAACCCGAGCCGCTTCATATAAGTCTTGGGAGATGTTGTTCAGTCCCGCGAGGAAAATAATCATGAAAAACCCAGCTGCTTTCCAGATACCAAGAATGATGATGCCGTACATCGCGGTATCTGGATTGGATAGGAAATTCGTGATCGGCAGTCCCATCGTCTTGAGGACATTATTCAGGATACCAAAGTCCTTGTTGTAGATGAGCTTAAAAACCGTAGCAGCGACCGCAGTCGAGACAACGACAGGGATAAAAAAAGCCGTGCGAAACAGGCTTGTAAAACGCCTAGCCCGCTGAATCAGCATCGCGAGGCCTAGCGAAATCGCCGTCTGTACCGGGATGACGATGACTGCGAAGAATAGCGAGTGCCGAAGGCTTGCCAGAAATTCCGAGTCATTCATCAACGTCCGGTAATTATCGAGACCGTTAAAAGACCGGGTTCCGCCTACCATGTTATAGTTCTGGAAGCTGATAAAGAATGCTTTGACCATCGGGTAAAAGACGAAGAGCAGAAGCGCTGCCAACGCAGGCAAGATGAACAGCCATGCCGTTCTCTCTTCCTGGCGCTGCGCCCGGCCGAGTGGACTTCCCTTGCGGCGCTTGGATATTGATGGTGCCAACTTAGTGAGTGCCATTGTTTTCCCTTCCTTTCGATTGGGTGAAGTCGGTAAATAAACTTGATTCGGAGAGCGATCGCCTCTTACGGCTTGTAGACGAACACGCTCATTTTCGCCGTCACTTTGCCGTCAGGCGTCTTCGCGATCAAGTCGGCTTGTCCAGCGCCTATGCCGGAGATGTCAACGCCGCTGCCATCCGCTGAACGCGTAACTTTAGCGACTGACTCATCGCTGGACATCCATTCGAGCTGCTGGGGTGCCGCCAGCGGCAGTACGGACGACTTCACGGTTGCATGCGCGCCAACCGCAACATCCACGCTGTCCTTGCCAATGAGGATGCGGCTCGGTACGCTGGAATCAGGATTCTCGTCACGCCACACCGAGCGCATCGGGTAGAATGAGGCTTCATCCAGCTTGACGCTGCCCCGCTCAAGTTCTAGCGACAAGCCATTGCTTGTCGGCTCGGGGAACATGATGGCGGATAACACCTTCGCGCCGTCTTCAGCAAACACTTCGAGCGTGTCTTCGTCTACATAGATCCGAAGAGGCAGCCTTCCGTCTGCAGATGGCTTTACCGGAGCCGAAAAGCTCTCCGCGAAGCCCGGCTCGAACGAAACAACACCGGATTTCGAACGGTCTATCGTAAGTTTCCCTGCTGCAGCATTATAGCGGATGGCGGTCTCCTCCGCCCCCGTACCGTCCGTCCTCACCTTGAGCGCGAACGCAGCATCAGCCGAAACGGTGAACGTCGTATTCAGTTCATAAGATGTTCCGCGCCACTTCCCGAACACGTTGGAGCTGACCGCGAGCTGCTGTGCTTCGAGCTTAAGAGCGGTGCCACGCAGCGAATCGAGTTCCTTGACAGGTTGTTGAATAAGACGGATTCCTTCACCAGGAATATCGCGAAGAATAAGCTCGCGGGGAATGGACATGTTGCCTTTCCAAGGATCGGTCGGCATCGTGAACGGGTAGCGCCAGTTGGACATCCAGCCGAGCCAGATGCGCCGTCCGTCCTTCTCGGGGATGTCCGAATACGAGACAGCCGCATAGAAGTCCTTCCCGTAATCCGTCCACAACACCGTATTGGCGGGATTATCATTATGGAACGTCTTGCCGTCGAACTCGCCGATGAAATATTGCGCTGTCGAGCCTTTGGTCGCCTCGTTGTTGCCGACGCTCAGCGTCAACACCCACTTGCGCTTACCACTGCCATCTACCGGAAGCTCGAACAGATCTGGACATTCCCAAACGGCGGCATGCGAACCTTGATCGATGCCGAATTCGCCTGTCTCCGTCCATGTTCGGAGATCGGGCGATGAGTAGAATCTCACATGATTGTCGACGGATACGACCATGACCCAGCGCTTGCTCGCTTCGTGCCAGATCACCTTCGGATCGCGGAAATCCTTAAGTCCGGGATTCGGAATAACCGGATTACCTTCATACTTTGTCCAGGTGCGACCGCGGTCGCTGCTGTAGGCGATGCTCTGCGACTGTAAGCCGCCCTGGAAATGCGTAAAGATTGCAACCAGCCCGGATTTCCCATGGAAAAAACCACTCGTATCGTTCCAGTCCACAACCGCGCTTCCCGACCATATTTCGCCAAGTTCATCGCGCATCAAGGCGACTGGAAGCTGCTCCCAATGCACAAGATCCTGACTGACCGCATGACCCCACTGGCCGCTGTTCTGGTAAAACTGGTGATACTCGCCCTTGTAATACACCATGCCGTTCGGATCGCTCATATTGCCGGATTCGACGCTTAAGTGGTACTGCGGACGATAGCGTTCCGTGTAGTAATTCGCGGTCGGGTTGAATTTGAAAGGAGCGGGCGGAGCGTAGGCTTCCTCCGCCTTGTTGGTTATTCCAGCAGAACCTTCTGATGAAACGGAGTGGAAATACCTCCACATTGCTCCTCCTATCGCGAGCACAGCCGCCGCGCCGATCACGATCATGGCCAGAGTCAGCTTAGACTTGCGCGGGAACCCGCTCATTGAACAGCCTCCAGTCCATCCATATTCCAGAGGTGCATGGCTTCAAATACAACGGTTCCTCCCACCGCCTGAAGCTGCAGCCTGCGGCCTGAAGCGAGCGGATAAATACGGCTGGTCAACACCCGGTCGCCATCGTTGACGAACAACTCCACGGACGAGCTGTCTGCGAACAGACGGATGCTCAGGCGAGTGGCGGCCGAAGCCGGAAGGTCGGATACGTACACGCCGGGATCGCCGATTCCCGCCTCATTCCGGTTCAATTCAATGCGGCGCTGCGCGGCCAGCCAACGGATCTCAGTTCGTTGGTCGATCACGGACCGCGAGTTCTCTACGGACTCAGCGCCCGATAAATCCTCGCCCGCTCCGCTAATTATAATCTGCAGCTCCTGGGCCTCTGTTGCAGACAGATCGATATCAGCCTGCCATTCAAAGGCCGGCGGCAGCAACCACATCCGTTCTTCACCGGGCTGCAGACTTAATCCGTTGTCAAATTTAGAAATCTCTCGTCCTCGAAGAGCAGCCAGTTCCTCTACCGGTCTCGAGGCCAGACGCCCATCCTCGGTCAGCTGAAGCTCTCGGGCAAGCGTCATAGCCCCATACCAGGCACGCCCTGTCTTGATGAGCCGAGATCCCCACATATCCATCCAGGCGATCAAGATGCGGCGGCCGCTGCTGTCCCGCATCGTCTGCGCAGCGTAGAAATCCGGTCCGTTATCAATGACGCCACTTCTCTCGGGGGTAAAACGACCCGCTTTATAGTCCATCTCACCGATCATGTAGAGGTTTTTGACGCCGTCCATGTTCATCGGTGAAACGATCAGGACGTACTTGTCGCCTAGCGGGAACAAATCCGGGCATTCCCACATATCGCCCTGCGTCCCGTCGCTCTCCGCCGCAACACCCCTGTACGACCAATCCACAAGGTTGGCTGACTCATATAGGAGGGCGCGGCCGCGGCCATTTTTACCCGAGCCAATGACCATATACCAGCGCCCTTCATGCTCCCACACTTTCGGATCACGGAACCCGAAGCATTCACCGTCTGGACTGCCTTGAATGACCGGCGCCGGATGTTTAACGAAGCGGATTCCATCCTCGCTCGTCGCCATAGCCTGCACTTCCTCCGGGGTGCGCCCGTCCACATGGGCGGTATAAAAAAGCACCATTTTCCCCTCGTGCTCTACCGCGCTGCCCGACCAGCATCCGCATCCGCCTTCGGGAGAACCGAACTCGTAGGGCTCCGTCGGTGCAAGGGCAACCGGGCGATGCTCCCATCGCACCAAGTCCCGGCTGACCGCATGCCCCCAGTACATCGGACCTTGATAATCACCGAAAGGAAAATGTTGGTAGAAGGCGTGGTACTCGCCTTTATAATGAATAAGGCCGTTCGGATCGTTCATCCAGCCCGACGGCGCCATCAGGTGATAGCGAAGGCGGAACGGGTCTTGCGCCGCCCGCGCGGCTTGGGCCTGCACTGCTTCCTCCGCAAGCCTAAGCGCCTCTTCGTGCTTAGATTCACAACTGTCGTGCCTCGTGTTTTTGCCTGTCATATTAAAGCCTTCCTTCCCTACAGCTTTCTAGGATAGTTTCGATTGCCTCCATTGTAAGTCTGAGGGTAAGGCTAAGACTTTCACTATGCTTGGGGAGTAGCTTGCAAAATGCTGGCTGGGCGAAAAGGAGATAGAGAATCCGGAGAGGGGTGACTTCGTGTACCTGTGCGGGCCGCGCCATTGGACGAAATATTAGTCTAACGCCTCGTTTGGGTTCGTTCGGGACAACTTGGGCTGCGTGCAGACAAGCAAAAAAACCTTTCGGCTCAATCTCTTCGAGCTGAATGGTTTTCCTGCACTATCTCTCATTTGTTGTCTGCCGTGTCTCCCGGTATTCCTTTGGACTGCAGCCGTAATACTTTTTAAAGGAGGTGCTGAAATAGCTAGAGCTAGAGTAGCCGACCAGCATCGCGATATCCGTCAGTTTCAGATCGGTTCCTTCCAGCAGCTCGGCGGCGCGCGTCAACCGAAGCCGCGTTAAATAGTCGCTAAATGTAACGCCTGCGTTCTGCTTGAACAGACCCGACAGGTAAGTCTCATTCATGTGAAACATTCCGGCAAGCTGGGACAACGTCAACTCATAAGGATAATTCTCGTCCACATACTTGCGGACCGCCTCCGCCTGTAACTGGCCACTGGAGGCTCGGCTGCTTCGCACCGCCCCCATAACCAGATCGGCGAGCCGTTCAATCTGCGCAAGCACCTCTTCCCGGCTCCGATAGGTCGCAATCGTAGCTTGGCAATTCCATAGCACCTGTTGAAGCGAGGTGTCGCCCCGTTCAAACTTTTTCGCAAGCGACCCGAAGGTCAGGATGACTCGCAGCGCCAAGAACGTGAAGGCGAACATCGGCATGTCCCGATTCGGAGGGAACAGCTCGAGCAGTTGAGTGGAAAAAGCATGCCGATCCAGCGTCTCGATCGCCTGAATCAGCCTCCGCTCCGTCTCGGCCGTGAATGACTGCGCCCAATCCAGTGCTTCTCGCTGGGTCGAAGCGGCGGCCGAATCGTCCACCGTCCCTCGGCTCCAGGCCAACATACAGCTGGCATAGCCGTTCTTCGCTTCGCGCCACCCGCGCACGGGCTCGCCGATACCACCGACGCTCTCAAGCCTCAGGTACGTCGCCACATTGCGCCTCAGATCGCGAACGAACTGCTCCGCGGCCGCGTACCCAGACTCCTCGCTACCCGTCTCCACCAGCAGGAAAAACATCATCGATGGGTGCCCCACGTCATAGAACGGGTACACGTCTTCCCACTTATCAGCCGTCTCCCGGCAGAGCATTCGGAATGCCAGCTGCAACAGATCGCGGCGTCCCTCCAAGCTTCGCAGCCGTCCTGGCGTCAAGCGCATCTCCAGTGTCGCGAAGCGTAGGCTTAGCCCTTCGCCGTCCAGCTTGGCGAGCTGCAAATGGTGCAGCCGATCCCGTATCGCAGACTCGCTTACTCCTTCCTCCTTCACCAACTGAAGGAGGAAATGCTCCTGCATTTGCCGCAGCTGCTGGCTGTACTGAATCTCCTCCCGCTGGCGCTCGCCTTCCAGCAGTCGTTCCTCTTTCAGCTCGCCCGCCAGCTTCCCGAGCAGCGCGAATAGCTCCGCCCGCACGACGGGCTTCAGCAGGTAATCCCTGACACCTAGCTGGATGGCCGACTTCATGTAATCAAAGTCCGAATAGCCGGACAACACGATGACGCGCAGATCCGGATACGCCTCCTTGCAAGCTCGGATGAAGGCGATTCCGTCCATTTTCGGCATCCGAATGTCCGAGATGACGATATCCGGACGCACCACTGCCTCGGCAAGCATGCGGAGCGCTTCCTCTCCGCCGGACGCTTCATAAGCGATGACGAATCCGGCACTTTCCCAATCGATCTTCGCCCGGATGCTGTTGCGAACACCGGCTTCATCGTCTACGAGCATGACACGGTACATGATGATCAACTCCTGTTTGCGGGTAACCGCATCGTTATCGTCGTGCCGGAATTCGGGGAAGTATCGATGCAGACTTCAAAGGCTTCACCGTATTGCACCCGGCAGCGCGCCAGCACATTCCGCAGCCCGATGCTGTTCCCCTTCGTGTAAAGTATCGCCGTCGTATCCGGCCCAGACAGCCCCCTCTGCAGATCGGCTGCCAGCTCCCGGCTCATGCCGATTCCATTGTCGGCGATGGTCAGATACAGCCAACCGTCGCGAGCCGTTGCACCCAGTTCAACAAGCGCATTTCCTCCATTTTCCAAACTGTATTTAACCGCATTCTCAACCAGAGGCTGCAGAATAAACTTAGGCATCCTAAGTTCACCAGCTTCCGGCGCCTCATTGATCCGCACCTCTAGTCGGTCGTCGTGCCTTAGCTTCAGGATGAATAAATAATCTCGAATATATGCGAATTCTTCCGGCACCCATACTTGATCAGAGCTCAAATCCAGCGAATACCGCATCATCTGCCCCAGCGCTTCAGTTGCATCCATAACGAGGTCATTACGATTCATTGCGGCCAGACCGCTAATAATTTCGAGCGTATTATTGTAAAAGTGCGGGTTGATCTGTAGCAGCAGTGCTTTGTATTCAGCGTTTTTACGCCTCAGGTTCGTCTCGTATTCCGTTTCGATCAGGTATTTCAGCCGATGCGTCATCTGTTCGAAAGCACCAGTCACATAATCAATCTCGCTGTGTCTCAGCTGGGTGTTCGACATTTGCTTAATCGCTTCGTCGAACTCCCCTCGCCTCACAAGCTTCATGGATCGGGCCATTCGCGTAAGGGGTTTCGTAACGCTCTTGGACAGGCCAAATGCCACGACAAGCACGATCACCAGCAAAATTCCGCTTACGAGCAGCATCGTCTCCTTAATCCAGGTCAGCTTTGCATACAATTCCCGTTCCGGCACGACGGCCATGATCGTCCAGTTCTGATCCGGCAGCTCCCGATAGAAGACCAGGTAAGGCTCGCCCTGATTTCGAACGGCGAACACACCGCTTTCCCTCTCTTGGTCCGCCTCCTGATCAGTCTGCCGGATTCCCGCTAGCTTGCTTCTCCCTTCCTGCAAGATGGCATCTTCCCCTGTAAGCCGCTGGCCGAGCACGCTCCGTCCCTCGGCGTCCAGCAGGAAGACGCGCCCCGTCTTGCCGAAATGAATCCGGTCGAGTGGATCCTGAAGCACGCTCGTCGGATAGTTGACCTTAATGATGCCTTCGCTGGTCAACGTCTGAAGCTCAACAAGAGGCAGTATATAGCCGTTCACGCTCCGGCTTCTCATGCTCTCGTCCGGCTGGTCCTTGTCCAGGTGAGCTCCCGTCCATTTCACATCCCGCTTTTTGTAATCCAGAAACCAAGGCTGCTGTTCATATGTGCGGTCCTGCGTCCACAGCCCACCCTTCGCTGTTGTAAACACACTGACCGAGATCTCGTTCGAATTATTCACCGCGTAGGAGGACAGAAACCCCCACAACCTCCGCTTCGCCAGCAGTTCTTCTTCCTGAACTTCGCCGTTGCGCAGATCGGCGAGCCAAGTCTGGGTAAACGAACTGCTGAGAACTTGGTAGCCCATATCCTCCAGTTGCTTCATCAAGGTCGTTACGTGCGAAGCGTACTGCTCGATTGTCTGCGATGCGGATACTTCAAGGGAACTTTTAATAAGCTTCGCCGACTCGGAAGTCAGAATGTAGACAAGCGAAACGAACGGGATAATAAGCAAGATGGAGAAAGCAAACATAAGCCGGCTTCGAAGCGAGTAAAGCATGTCGTCAGACCTCCGGTGAACGTGAAATGGGATCGGGTTGAACGCAAAAGCCTGAACAAGACGTCCGCCTTTTGCGGAACGTCTTGTTCAGGTTATCGTTTGTTTTTACTTCTTCGGCATATCGGCGTAAGCCTTGTCGATCTTCTTGATGGCGTCGTCAATCGCCGTATCGACGTTGCGTTTGCCGATCGCGACATCTTCAAACATCTTGTTGACGGCATCCGACATCTGAGGGAAGATCGGCGTAATCGGACGCGAGCGGCCGTACTTCTGGTTCTGAATAACGAAGACGCTCTTCGGATATTCGTTCAGTTCCGGGAACTGCTTCGCGACGGAGTAACGAACCGGGATATCCTTCGTCACGCTGCTGTACTGCTTGGAGCCTTCCGCTCCCGTCACGTAGTTCACGAACTTCCAAGCTGCATCCTTGTTCTTGCTCATGGAAGAGATGGCGAGGGACCAAGAGCCGTTGGCCACCGCTTGCTTCGTTCCTTTAGGAAGCGGTGCGATGTCCCAATCTTCGCCGAGCTTGAAATTCGGGAACTTCTCCGCCAGGTAGGACAACGACCATGAGCCGTCGACCGTCATTGCAAGCTTTCCTGTAGGGAACGGATCCGGCGGGTACTCCAGCGCAGATACTTTATCCTTATTATACAGGTCTGCGAAGAATTGTACTGCCTTCTTCGTCTCCGGCATATCCAAGTAGCCCTTAGATGTCGTGCCGTCCTTGTCCATAATTTCACCGCCGAACTGCCAGATAATCGGGTACTTGAAGTAAGCGGTCGCTCCCGCGTTCTGGAAGCCCTGTGCCGGATCAATGCCGTAAACGCCCTTTTTCGCGTCGGTCAGCTTAATTGCTGCTTCGCGTACTTGATCCCAGGTCATCGGCTCATCCGGGTTTTTTGACGGAAGCGGAATACCTGCTGCCTCGAACATCTTCTTATTGTAGAAAAGAGCGATGGACGATTCGGTAAGCGGAGCCATGTAGATATTGTCTTTGTACGTATAGGCCCCAATTGTACCCTCTGGAATATCTTTGAGATCGCCGTCTGCCTTGAAATAATCCGTCAAGGATTGCAAGGCGCCAGATTCAGCGTAGGATGCCATATTCGGCGCATCGATCGTCATAATATCCGGCGGATTGTTCGCCGCAATCGAGGTCCTGAGCTTCGCGTCGTAATCCGAGTAAGGAATCGGGCTCATTTCGACTTTAATGTCCGGATGGCTCGCATTGAACCCCTTAACCAATTGATCGTAAGCAGAGTTTTCGGCATCATTGCCGGAGTTGCGCCAGAAGGTCAGCTTGACCTGCCCGCTGGATGCGCCTTTTGAAGCAGTTTCTGACGCATTATTGTTGGATGAGCAGCCTGCTAGGAAGGCGGTAACGAGCAGCACGGTTGTGCCCATAGCAGCAAGTTTTTTCTTTGTCTTATTCAAGGATTATGCCCCTCTTTCTAATGTGGTTTCTTACAATAACATCCTACCATTATGAGAGCGCTTAACAATTCAATATGCTCGGTTCCTGAGTTTCAAAATAATCAGAAGCCGAGTTGGAGGCTGTGGAAACTTGTTTCCCTAGAGTTAACAAGAATATTGATAATAATTCACATAATCCGATCGACACGATGCCCTGAAGCAGCTAGTTCTGCTTCGGAGCGAGGCGATAGCCGGCCGTTCTGGATGTAGTACTAGCGATGACGCCCAGCTCTACGGGCATACTAGAGTAGCAGTAATTCATAACAAATAGAGACACCCGAAAGTCGGGTGTCTCTTGGTATGCATAATAAGTACATACGGGGAATTAATATGGGGTCAAGAATTATAAAGTGAGCGGGATTTCCTTTACTCCTCTTACGATCATTCCCGGTCTCCATTCCAGCTCGTCTATCCCTGCATTCAACCTGAGGTTAGGGTAGCGCTGCAGCAGACTGTGAATGGCAATTTCGCCTTCAAGCCTGGCCAGAGGGGCTCCCAGACACAGATGAATCCCTTTGCCGAAAGCGAGATGCGGGCTCTTCTCTCTAGTGATATCAAATACATCAGGGGATTCAAACTGCCTTGGGTCGTGATTGGCCGAATTCAGCGCAATGATAACGAGATCACCTTTCTTGAATTCCTTCCCCTTGAAATTGAAATCCTCCCTTGCCCATCGCCCGGTGCTGAATTCAACCGGGCCATTGAATCTAAGCGATTCTTCGATTGCGGTATGAATAAGCTCGGGCTGACGAACAAGACGCTCAAGCTGATCCGGGTACTGAAGCAAGGTGAGGATGCTGTTGCCGATCAAATTCACAGTCGTCTCGTGCCCAGCAATAATCAGCAGTGCGACAACTCCATACAGCTCTTGCTCAGTAAGCTTGTCGCCTTCCTCTTCAGCTGCGATAAGCTTACTGATCATATCCCGTCCCGGTTCTGCCCGCAGTCGATCGAACATCTGCCCCAAATACTGAACGAACTCCTCTGTATGCTGCTTCATCTTGCCGGCGTTTTCTTCATTGTAGCCCTCGATTAAGGTGCTCGACCAGAGGCGGAATTTGTCCCGGTCCTCGGTTGGAATCCCCAGCATCTCACATATCACAATAATCGGGAGAGGGAAGGCAAATTCATCAATCAGATGGATCTCATCTCTACCCCTAAACCCATCCAGAAGCTCATCCGCAATCTCCTGTATCCGCCCTCTCATTTCCTCGATCATGACGGGGGTGAAGGATTGCTGCACCAGCCCACGCAGCCTCTTATGATCCGGAGGATCAGAGAACAGCATACTTCGGGCGAAGACACTTTGATGTCCTTGCTGCCCACCGAGCTTGACCGCATCCTTGCTAAGTCTCGGGTCCTTGAAAGCCTCCACGGCATCCTCGTATCTCGTGATCATCCAGCCATGACTACCATGTGGAAAAGCGCATTTGTAAATAGGGTCCATCTCCCTCAGCTGGGCATAGACCGGATAAGGATTCTTCGTAAATTCTTTCGTAAATAGAGAACTGGTTACGGATTCATTCGAATTCAACGCTCATTCCCCTTTCGAAATCCAGATATAAGACCACACCCCGCCTTTTTCCAAGACTTGGTATTAATATTATAATCAGGGGAATTGGGCAATTGCAAAAAGTATGCCGGGCCACGTCTAACGCTGCTGTCTACTTATACCTTCGCATGCTCCCGTAACTTCTCATCCAGCAGCTGAAAAGCTCTCCGCAGCCTGTCCCCCGGCACCCCCGTGTAGCGGTCACCAATACCTAATTCAAAATAACAGGACTTCTCGTGGAGAGGCCTAAGGTTCGCAGTCAGTCCAATACCAGTCTCCTCATAAAGGCTAATCAGCAGAGGCGCAAGCCTCTCCTTGTCCATCTCTACATGAACATGGAACATATTCGAGACAGGTATTAACGGACGTGTTGTGATACCGTGACACTGGTTATACAGTGCTGCAAGCTCCTTGGCCTCCTCATAATACCGTTCCATACGGTCTATGCGCTGGTTGAAATAATACTCAGAGCTGAGGATATACGGATACAGGCTGATCAGATCGCCGCCGTGACGTCTTTTCCATACTTTAGAGCGGTCTGTGAACGCTTGATCTCCCGCTAAGATAGCACCGGCAATACCGCCAATACCTTTATAGAAGGAGACATACACACTGTCGAATAGCGAGCAAATCTCGGCAGCGGACCTCTGGTAGTACGGTACGATCTCGAACAGTCTTGCGCCATCCAGATGCAGCTTAATCCCCTTCTCCCTGCAATAAGCAGCTATCGCTTCAAGCTCCTCATACTCAGGCAGCTCCCCGCCGATCTCACGCTGAGGCAGCTCCAGCAGGAGGCAAGCAATATCCTCCTTCATATTCAGGATATCTTCCAGCTTAATCAGCCTGTCCTTATCCGCTAGTAGCACCGGTTCAATCTGATGAAGCTCCCTCATGCCATCCTGCTCATGAATCTCCAGATGACAGAGCGGGTGATAGGCCACACGCCGCAGCTCCTTCTGATCACACCAGATCCGCAAGGCGATTTGCTGAGCCATAGTTCCGCTTGGGAAGAATACGGCAGTATCTTTGCCTAAATAAGACGCCATCTTATTCTGGAAGTCTTCTATAATCTTACCCGTACCATAAACATCACTCTCCAGGTTCCCATCGATATGGGCGAGTGATTCTTTCAAGACCTGAATGTTTCTTATGCCATGTCCTACCACCGGATAGGCCGTCTTCGCAAAGGCTTCTGCTAAGGTTAATTTGCTCATGGGTTATAGCCCCTCCCGAGTTCTCTTCACTTTCACGTCTAGTCATTCTTCTTATTCATCGTAAATCATCCTTCTGTCGATATGCAAAATCATTATGGTTCATCAATACGGGTCACAAAATTTCAAGGCGCCTAAATATTCAAAAAACTGCCATGCTCACTTGCCCATGCCGAGATGAAAAATGTTCAGCGTTGTGCTACAATACTGGAATTGCAACATCTTAGGGAGGGTAATCGAATCACCATGCTTATCATTGGTATCGCCGGCGGCACCGGCTCTGGCAAATCAACTGTTGCCCGCTCTGTCATTAACCGCCTTGGCTCTGGCAAAGTAACGTTTATATCTCAGGATAACTACTATAAGGATCATTCGTATCTCAGTATGAGCGAACGGGAGGCGATCAATTACGATCACCCCTTCGCCTTCGATAACGAGCTGCTTATCCAGCATCTCCTTCTTCTGAAAGAGGGCCAACCCGCCCATGCTCCGGTATATGACTTCACCGTTCATGCCCGCTCCACTGTAGAATCTGTGGAACTGAAGCCGAACAATATCGTCATTCTGGAGGGACTTCATGTGCTGTCCGATGAGAAGCTCCGTGAGCAGCTGGACATTAAAGTGTTCGTCGACACCGACCCCGATGTGCGCATCCTGCGCCGGGTCCTTCGGGATATCGAGGAGCGCGGCAGAACGATTCAATCGATCCACCAGCAGTATTTGGCTACGGTCAAGCCTATGCATGAGGCATTTATTGAGCCTTCCAAGAAATACGCCGACCTGATCATCCCTGAAGGCGGGGAGAATGAAGTTGGCATTCAGCTGCTGTCCGTACTGACCGAGAAATATCTTACGGGAGACCGTACTTGGGGCGAAGCTTAAGTTATAACTTAGCTGGCTCCGGCTCCATTTAATCCAGACCGTGCTGCATCTGATGCAAAATAATCGAAGGGACGTCATCATGACGTCCCTTTTTTTCATTACATTCTTATTTCTTAGTCTTCTTCTCGAAACATATAACATGGTTAATAATGCTCAAGACTACCAGACTTTCATTAACCGCATGAATCTCGGGATAGGACAAGCCTTTGTTACACATCCAGAGCACAAACCTTGGCTTTCCAGTAAAATCAAGCGAGTACACCGCCCCAACCATAAAAGCCCGGTACTTGGCCACCTGCCAAATACCGGGCTGTTTCCCCATAGATTCATTCCCGTTCCCACGGTCTGATGATTACTTCGCAGTTACACCGCCGTCGACAGGAAGTTCAATGCCTGTAATATAGGCCGATTCATCGGAGGCCAGGAACAGCACCGCTTGGGCTACTTCCGAGGCTTGGCCTACGCGAGGCAGCGCGGTCTGTGACAAGAACCATTTCAGCATCTGTTCGTTATGAACGAAGTCGGAGCTCATTGGCGTCTCGATGAAGCCCGGATGCACGGAGTTAACCCGGATATTATGCTTACCGAAATCAACAGCCGCTGCTTTGCTAAGCATGCGGACACCGCCCTTGGAAGCTGTATAAGCCCCGGCCCCACTGCTGCCCGTAAGGCCTGCAATTGAGGAAATGTTGATAATCGATCCCCCGTTATTCTCTATCATCTGCGGAACCACATACTTCATGCCGAGGAAAGTGCTGGTCAGGTTAATGTTAATGACTTTGTTCCACTGCTCCAAGGTCGTATCGAGCAGACCCACAGCAAGGGAAACCCCCGCATTATTTACGAGAACATCTACTTTCCCAAAAGACTTAATTGTACCGCTCACTACCTTGATCCAATCCTCTTCGAGCACCACGTTGTGCGCATAGGCTTCAGCCTTCCCGCCGCTCTCCCTAATTTCCTTCGCAACAGCTCGCACGGCCGCTTCATTGATATCTGTAGCTACCACCGCGGCTCCCTCTGCTGCTAGCAGCAGGGCCTCCTCACGACCCATTCCACTTCCAGCTCCAGTTACAATCGTCACTTTATTCGTAAGACGCCCCATATTCATATCCCCTTTAATGGCAATTTATAATACATGATAGTAATACTATCACTATGATATACATCATATCATTTAGTTATTTGGAACTCAATTCGCCCTTGTATGTGAATTAATGGATCGATATAATAAGTTGTCTATAAGGAATGAACGGAGGCGCTAGCGAATGGATCCCAAAGCCAGATATGCGAAGGAACGCACAATCAGCAGGCAGAATCGCACTGCCGTTATTTTGGAGACTGCCCAGCGGGTATTTACTCTCAAGGGAATCGACAAGACTACCATGCAGGACATAGCCATGGAAGCTAATATCGGGATTGCCACTCTGTTCCGGTATTTCCCCAAAAAAGAGAAGCTTATTGTGGCCGTTGCCACCAAGCTGCTTGAGCCGACTCTTCAACGTTTTGCTGATATTGCCGATTTGTCCTTGTCTTGTCTGGACAAGCTGAGCCATTTATTCGATTACTTTATCGAAGACCACAACAATCCCAGCACTAAATTTATGAGCGACTTTGAAAGCTATGCTTCCCACACCGTAGATCCGATGGAGGAAATTGATAAATTCAAGGAGCTTCACCAAAGAATTGCGGATGAATTCTCAAAAATAATTCAAGCTGGAATAAAAGACGGCTCCATTCGTTCCGATCTTTCAATTGAAGAGACCTTGCCTACCGTCATTAACGCCTTCGGTTTGTTCTCTAAGAAGCTCTCACTTAAAGCCCATTTCCTTCTCCTTGATTCCGACCTGGATTCATCACGTCAGCTTGAAATATTGAAGAATATGCTGATCAATTACCTGAAAGCGTGAGATCTGCGCGGGAGGGACCGATTGGAACAACGGTCCGATCACGGAGCGTTCACATTAAGCGTTTAGCGTTTATGTGTGCCCTGCTCGAAAATAAAGAGGATGTCCCTAAGCAAGCCATGTCATGGCTGCTTGGGACATCCTCATCTGATCACCAGCTAAGTCTATATTTTCAATTTCTTCGTGTTGATCAGGTATATGTTCCTGAGCGGGTAAGGGCTTCCTTTATATTTTGACGCCCCTGATTCAAAGAGAGTATAGAGCTCGCTGCCCGAGAATGCGATTCCTTCAGCCATGGGAGGCAATGTTACAGAGCTGAGCTTCTTACTTGGCATTGTTCCCGAGTAGAACAGCAGCTTGCTGGATACATCCCTGCCGCAGGATTGACTGTACACGGTGTAATCCTTCGAAATGGCAAGACCCTGGATTCGATCCGGGGTCACCCGGGAGTACGCAGCCTTGAAGTTTGCGGGAAGGTCATCGCTGGAATTCAGCTTGTAGCCGAACACTCTGCCATTCGGGCCAGCGTCACACGTTGTTTTCCCGCTATCTTTACCATCCATATACTCGCCTACCCACAATATCCCGTCCGAATAGGCGGCGTAAGAAGCTTTATGGTTCACTTGGTAACCCGTCATAACCACACGGCTGAAGTCTTTTTTCTCCGAAAGCGTACTGAGCGGAATCTTGTAAAGGGTGTATCCCGAGACGATCCACAGATGGCTCTTGCTAACAGCAAGACCCCCGACATTCCCCATATGCGGAATAATGAGATTATCATAGAGATACAGCGTCTTAATCCGTTTCTTCGTCTTGGTACTCGTAATCACAATACCGGAGACCTGCCAGCTGTTCTCTTGTCCCAGGTAGTGAGAAGTGATCACCCAGTCCTTCGACGGTACCAGAGTAAGGCCCTGCGGCACCCATGCACTCCCATTTCCAAGACCGGCAATCGGTGGGCCTTTTACCGACGAATTCCTGAACGCACTATATTGGTCTGCAGCCGCGGCCGTCTTCGTACCCACTCCCACGAATGTTCCGCACATAAGAACCAGGCATAACACCCACAGTACCGCCTGCTCCATCCACTTCCTTAACTCCAACTCCATCTCTCCCCCTGTCTACTTGTCTTATCCGTCACATGTGTTAACACAGTATTAAGAAGAGAATAACCAAAAGAGGGGAGAACCAAACAGGAAATGTTCGGTAACCGTGTTGATTTACAGGGTTATCTTCTGAATCTTCAGATTCTGCCGCTGAGTATCCTTCAAGATCGCCCGGGTTCTAACCACGTGATAGAGATTGGCGATAAGCAGCCCAATAAATAAGTACATTAACCCTCCGAAAAGCCCGTAAATGGCCATTCCCGCCCCTGCTGCAATGATGCCAAAAACGATTTGGTCCTTCACTTTAGCCGGCGATGTTGGCGGATCTGTAAGCATGAATAAGCCGAAGAACAGGGTCGCATTAATAAACGGAGAGCGCAGCGCATCTGAGGCATCTCCTACATGAAGCAGGCCCATCACCAGTAATAGCAGAAGGGCCGTTCCCAAATACGAGAACACCTGGGGATATTTATTCACCCGGCTGACAACCGGGTAACCTCCAACCAGAAGAAGAAGCACTGTCCATGACGGCAGATCTCCGAACGCTCCCCACCAGCTTTGGGATGTCCCAAAGCTGAGGATAGACAGGAGCAGCCCGAAGGCCGCCGGATTAAAGATCGGCTTCTTACGGTACACCAGAAGATGCTTGGATAATATCGAGATCACAGCGGTTGCCGCAACGATGAGCCAAGACGTCGTCGTGCTCAGGATTAACGCAATAATCAAGCCTGTAACCACGGCACCGTCAGGCAACAGCCTTTTTCTTTTCTCCATAAGACCCAGCAGAACATCAACAACCACACACATCCCTACGGCAATCACCCCATTTAGAACGCCTTTCATATCCTGTGACCCGGCCGAAGCCAAGATAAGACAGGCCATCATAGCCGCCATAACATAGGCCTTCGGCGATTTGATCCATTGTCTAATTGTCATTCCCTGTTCCTCCTGTGCGCTCAATTTGCAGATCTCCTGTAATCCAAATCCCTGTCAGACCTGCTTGTTCGATCAGTCTCTTCCCGCTCTCTGCCCCAAGCAGGAACGATGCGGTCGAGAACGTATCCGCCATCATGGCGAAAGGCGCGATGACGGAACAGCTGACCCAATCATGGGGAGACTGTTCCGTCTGCGCATGTATAATATGGTGTGTATCCGGCTTAACCGCGCTTTTGCGCTCATAACTGCCGGAGGTACATATCGCCTGATTGGAAACTTCAATAGTGTGTATCGTCTTGGCCGCTTCGGCAGGATGTTGAATGTCTATAGTCCAGGGTTTGCCCCTTTCATTCATTCCCGCGGCATACAGGTCTCCCCCGGCATTGACGATAAATCCCGGAAAGTCCTTCAGCTCACGGGCTGCCAGATCAATGGCAAAGCCTTTAGCCACCGCACCCAAATCAATGACCATAGGCTTTCTTAACAACAGTGTACGTTCCTCTTCATCCAAGATGATATCCCGGTAGGTAACCTTACCGCAGACAGGAGTTTGCATCTTCTCCCCAGTAAGATAATGAGAGTTGAACCCATGATCCTCCATCAATCTGCCTACAGTAGGATCGAACACACCTTCTGTCCACTTGGCCATTTCCAGCGCGAACCTTAGAGGCTCATACAGGAGGGAACTCACCCTGACCGGACTGCCGATCTGCCTGCACACCTGCATGAGTTCACTGTCCGGGCTGAACCGGCTGCATGTCATCTCCACTTTTCGAAAAGCTTCAAAAGCCCGAGTCATCTGAGCCTCGGCTTCTCCAAGGCGATGGGCATCCTTAGCGACGATTTGGATATCTACTACGGTGTCCATATATAATTTGGTTCTTCTCATATCAGCTGATCTGCGCCTGGGCGAGCGCATCCCGCACGGCATCTTTAAAGGCTCGGGTGCTATAGGTTGCTCCCGATACGTTTCTAACCTCGGCACTCTGCTTGTTCAGCACTTCTCCGGGCAGATCGACCACGTCACTTTCTGAATAATGCATGGCAAAGCGGCTGATTTCGACATCAGTTATTTTATCGTTCTTCGTAGTCACCGTTACCTGGATCGATCCGCGCCGATTGGTCCCTTTTCCCGTATAAGTTCCATCCTTATAGAGACTATTTGTTCGAGTCGGATGGGTTCGTGTATTATGGGATGGAGATTTGGTTGTGGATTTAGCATGGGACTCAGATTGCACAATCACATGAGCGGGCAGGGAGGGCTGCTGCTCGGAAGCTTCGGTTTCCGTCGTATAGTAACCTGCCGTATATACTGCTGCAAGGGCCGCTGAACATAACGCAACCCACTTTTTGTCCATTTTCGCCATATTTATTCATACCTCCATAATGCTGATTTCTATATCTGTCCTGATACAGCTTCAGTATAATTAGGTATTATTTAAATTTTCTTAAAAATCAGCTTAATGGAAAGGTGGAATTCCTGTGCGCATTCTGGTGGTGGAAGATGATATCTCTTTGCTTAAGGTGATCCGGGACATCTTCGAAAGCGAGGACTTCATAACCGATGGTGCAGATACGGGCGAGGAGGGACTCTACTTGGCAGAGCAGGGCATCCATGACTTGATCGTTCTTGATGTCATGCTGCCTGGAATAAGTGGGATTGAAATTGTGAAGAAATTAAGGGCGCAATCCATCCTCATCCCTATTATCCTTGTAACGGCGAAAGATGCCGTTGAGGATCGGGTGGCCGGCCTGGACTTCGGTGCAGACGACTATATTACCAAGCCGTTCGCGGTCTCTGAACTCCTGGCCAGATCGAGGGCAGTTCTAAGAAGGCGGGGGACAATCGGTCACGAAAGGTATTTGACTTATGGACCTATCCGGTTGGTTCCTGCCGCAAGGGATGCGGTCAACGGCGATAACCCTCTAAATCTGACGGCAACTGAATATGCATTGCTTGAATTCTTCCTGTGCAATAAAGATCAGATCCTGACCCGTGAACAGATCTTTGACCGGGTATGGGGATTTAACTCAGGGTCTGCAACTTCGGCCGTGGACGTATACATTCATCATCTGCGCAAAAAGCTCGTTCCTCAGGGTATCGACAGTTGTCTCCGTACGGTTCGCGGAGTGGGTTATATGTTAACAGGTGAGCCTCATGCTCAATAGTACCCGCCGGAGATTAGTGATTTTGAACGCGGCAGTCTTTCTGTTCGTGCTCGCTGTTCTTAGCACGATACTGTATTTCCACATGCAGTATCGGCTGCTCCACGACACGGATGAAATTTTGAATGAGGCCAAAGCGCGGATTCAGTCACTCCATGATCCCTCTCAGCAGCTTAAATCTAATGAGCTGGACCCCGAGCAGGACGATAAAATTACATACCTGTTCTGGGATGCCCAAGGCCAGCTGGTCCGGCAGCTGCCTCAGAAGTCCTTCACCCCAGATGTCGCCAGACAATTCAGCGTGTCTCTGAATGTGCAGGCCTTCCGGACCCTGGCGGTTAATGGTTCTCATTATCGGGTCCTTCAACTCCCTTATCAGGAGAATGGGACAAGCCCGGTCGTCTCGATCACTCTGATCAGGAGCACGAAAGATGTGCAGCGGACACTGGATGCTCTGATGTGGGATTTAGGCGCGGGAATTGCTGTTGGCGCAGGCATCTTTGTATTTGCGGGGTTATTCTTGGCTGGACGGGCCCTTATTCCAATTCGGAAATCGTGGGACAAGCAGCAGCGTTTTGTTGCGGATGCCTCACACGAATTGAGGACGCCAACCGCCATCATCCAGGCTCAGACGGAGCTTCTGCTCCGGCATCCGGGTGACTCTATCGAGCAAATGAGTCCCGATATTGCCGTGATTCTTAAAGAGAGTAAGCGGATGAGCAAGCTGCTGGAAGACCTGCTTACCCTCGCTCGCTCGGATTCAAATCAACTTCAGATTCAGCCAACCTTGTTCCAGCTTAATGCCTTAATAAGAGAATTAACCCGCCAATTCAGCTTGCTGGCAAACACTAAAGAGATCGATATTGAGGTTGAGCTTCAGGAGCCCTTGTCTCTTTGGGGAGATGAGAGCAGGATACGCCAGCTGCTGGTCATCCTGCTGGACAATGCATTAAAGTATACACCAGAATCCGGAGTTATTAAGGTATCCGGACGTTATCAATCCAATCAGGTATATGTCTGTGTATCGGACAACGGATACGGAATAGCCGAGAATGAGCTGCCATATATCTTTGACCGCTTCTACCGGGGAGACAAGGTGAGATCCCATACTGAGGGAGGGACGGGCCTGGGTCTGTCCATAGCCAAATGGATCGTAGAGGTGCATGGCGGAGATATTCATATCCATTCCCGTGTGGGGGATGGGACCAGGATTGAGCTTCTTTTCCCCAGAAAGAAGTCCGTCACCAAGCCATGAGCTGTATCGCCCTGGCTAAGCAGATATAACAAAATCACCCCACAAAGTGGGGCTTTTACATAGAAGCTATATTCAGTTACTTTGCGAGGCCCCAATATGTACTTTCTGATCTGTCAAAAAAGGCACCTTCTCAGGTGCCTCGCCTTACAGCTTAGGTAAATGACCGGATCACTTCCATACCCGGTTCAATTTGAACGCTTCCTGCATATATCCCCACACCGATACCGGGCTCATGATGACCTGATACAAGAGAACATAGGCGAAGAAACCGAGAGCATTCTGGCGTATTCTCAAATCCAGCCTCTTGAACACACGCCGCTGGTACACGTAGAGAATGAAGTTCACGCAGAAGGTAAGCGGGAGCACGAGCAGGGTCGCAATCCCGACAATCCAGTAGTACCCACAGAACGCCAAGATCAGACCCGGGAGCCATACCAAGGTGTAGACCACATCCAAATAAGGCATGAACAGATTGCAAAAGGTCAAATACCGGGTATAAGGAGACGGCTGCTGCCAAGGCTTGACCACTTTTAGAGCTTCAATCATGCCCCTGGCCCAGCGGCTTCGCTGTCTGAAGAAGTGATGAAGATTCTCCGGCACATCCGTGAAGGCTACGGCGAGAGGTTCAAAGTACACTTTCCAGCCCCTGCCCAGAAAACGCCAGGTCAGTACAATATCTTCTCCAATCGCATCCGGCCAACCTTCCACTTCAATAACGCTCTCTGTTCTATACAGTGAGAATGCCCCTTGTGCAACAAGGGTCCCTTGAAATAATCCTTGCAGACGTTTAATGCTTGCGATGCCGAGGAAGTAGTCCCACTCCTGGATTCTCGCCAGAAATTTGCCCCTGCTGTTGCGGACAAGAACAGCGCCTGCAACCGCGCAGACATCGCTTGGGGAGGACACGTATCTCGCAACCAGATATCTGATGGCTGATTTATGCAGCAGGGTATCCGCGTCGAGCGTAATCATCAGTTCGGTATGAACATGAGAAAGTGCAGAATTGAGGGCATGATTCTTCCCGGGCTTGCTTTCATGGATTACCCTCAGGCTAAGGCCCAAGCTTTCACCCGTCTCCTCAGCAACAGCCGCTGTCCGGTCTGACGAATTATTATCGATGACAATGACATGAATGTCTCCTTGGTAATCTTGGGTTGCAATATAGCGCAGGGTATCTCCAACACCTGCCTCCTCATTATAGCAAGCTACCAGAATGGTGATGGGCTCTGCCGGATTCAGGTCCTTCACTTTCGGTTGCCTATCAAATAATAGGCTTGAGATCATAAAGGCATTCATATATCCGGGAATGTAGGAGATACCAATCACGATGAACAGGGCAACTGGTAAAGTGAATAACAAGCCTAGGTCCCGCACCCAGGGGATGGATAGCACAATTGAGGCTATCATCCAGACCAGGGCCAGAATATGACTGAAATAAAACTTCTTTTGTACGGAAATATACCTTCTTGGACGACCCTTAATCCGTGACTTTCTCTTCAAACGCATCTGCCTGCTCTTCCCCGATCTGGTTGCTAATTTATTAGAGTCCCTATATACCAAAAATTGCTGATAGAGGACATATTGAACTATTATATTACAATTTATTCTATGTTTCGACATTTATTTATACTTTTTTTGGAAAAAAATAAGAATGAGACCCAAGCGGGCTCATTCTTATCAAATACACCGTTATAATTGACTCTTTACAATCTCATCCACTTCACTCTTAAGCAAAAGGTATCTATGCACGCTGCGCATAATCGGAACTTTGGTCAGCTTGTTCTTGTCCGCATAAGCTTTCATTTGATCTTTGGAGAGGCCTAACCTGCTTCCCGCTTCGGTTACGGTGAGCACGTCTTCCTTGCTTGTTGCATTAAATGTCTTCTTCACCTTTAGATTGAAATCCTGGAATACTTGCATAGATGGCAACCTTCCTTATTCGGGCCAATACTATTCTTGACCGAATATATCTATTATACCAGAATAATAATGGATTACCTAAGCTAAGCAAGGTCATGGCTGCAAAGGTCACGCAGACCATTTAAGCCCAGTATATACCGCTAATCTTCCAGGACCGTACCGAGTCCAAGCCCCTCGGCCTGCTCCAGATAATACCCTGCCACACCAAGATCAAATATCCCAAGGCCCATAGGGCTGAATAAGACCGGCTCACTCGTACTGTATCTGCTCAGGCCTTGACGAAGAACCACATCCGCCAGGGTCACCGTGTCCTGCTGCTGCAGCCCGCATTGCAGATGAAGCTGCTCTATATCGGTATTCTCCCGGCACACCTCCTGCCAGTCGTCTACAACCAGGGCCTCAAGATGCTGAATACTCTCCGGCAGGTAATCCCTGAGCGATACATGTAGCAGCAGCGCACCTTCCCGCGGACGCTCATCAATATAGCGCTGCTCAGACACGGTGCAGGTAATGAACACATCCGACTGACGGTAGACCTGACGCCAGTCTTGCTCAATCACCGTTATAGAACGCAAGGCCTCAGGTACAGTGTCCAGCTGGACTCGCTCCAGATCATACAGATAGACATGCTTCAATCGGCTGCCGAGCAGGGCCGCGCTCATCTCCAGATGAAGCCGTCCAACCGGTCCCCATCCCACAATTCCGACGCTGACACTTTCGAGATTCCGCGCCTCCAGATAACTCTGGAGCATTACCCCACTGACGGCAGCGGTACGGGTCCCGTTCAGCAGACTGCTTCTCAGGAACCCCCGCGGCTTGCCGGTACCCGTATCGTTCAGGATGATCGTATTGTGGGCACGGGGCAGGCCAGCCTTACGATTCTTAGGAAAGCTGGCGATCCACTTGATTCCGGCAAGCTGAAGGCCGCCCCCGACATAAGCAGGCATGGCGATAATACGGTTACTTGGGTCGCCGAACCGGAGGTACGGCTTCAAGGGATGAACGGTCTCCCCGGCGTCCTGTATGGTAATCACCTGACGAATAATGTCTGTTAACCGGAACCAATCCCACCCGATTTCCCGAATATGTTCATCATTCAGATAGAGCATGAGCCGCATGCCTCCTCAGGTCCAGCCGGAGGCATGCCAAGCTCCTTCTGTACCCACTCCTCATTGAACACCGTGTCCAAATACCGTTCTCCCCGGTCAGGGAGAAGACATACGCAGATTGCGCCGTCAGGAATAGATGCTCTCAGCTTCCTGACGGCTGAGATGACGCCCCCTGACGAAGCCCCGGCCAATATGGCCTCCGAGCTCACCAACTCCCGGCAGCCTTGTACACAATCCTGATCCGATACGTACACTACTTCGTCCGCCAGATCACTGCGGTACAGACCCGGTACAATACCCGATCCCAGGCCCGGGAATTTCCGGGGTGCTTTGTCCCCGCCAAAGATAACACTGCCCAGCGCATCCACCCCTATGATCTTGGTGGTCCACCCCTGTTCACGGATGTAATCAGCACATCCATGAAGCGTCCCGCAGGAGCTCACTCCGCAGAAGAGATAATCAATAGGTCCAGTCCGGTCTGCAATCTCCTTCATTGTAGTCCGGTTGTGGGCCAGCGCATTATCCGGATTCGCATATTGATTGGTCCAGTACGCATGGGGAAGCTCAAGTAGCAGCTCCTGTACCCGCCGGAGTCTTGCCGGCAGATATTCCCCCGTAGCCGGGTCGGGCTGGGTAACCAGATCAATCTCGCCGCCCAGCGCGCGAATAATCTTCTTATGCTGCTCCGTCGTTCTCGGATCCACCACACAGATGAACCTAATCCCCAGATAACCGCACAGCTGCGCCAGACTGATGGCAAGGTTACCCGAGCTCGATTCAACGACTACGCTCTCCTCGGTGATGTCCCCGCGGAGGATAGCCTCTCTCAGCATGAACAGAGCGGGACGGTCCTTGGCGCTTCCGCCCGGATTCATCCACTCCAGCTTGCCATAGACCGTGTAAGGTTCATCTTTGAACAGTCTATCCATATGAATCAGTGGTGTGCCGCCAATAATATCGGCAATCCCTCCACTTAGCTCCATGATGCAAAGCCCCCTTTTAGCTGTACCAGATTCGCTTGCTTTTTACCGCACTCTTATTGCTGCCACTGCCCGGTCCCTTGCCACGAAGGACCTGAATTTCGCCTAAAATACCTGATCGGATCATCTGTCCAAGCTCTGGAATGCGGCCTTCAACCTCATGACGTATTTGCTCCATGAGCGCCGGGCTAAGCTCGTCACTATCGATGTGAAGGCGGAGTGCATTTCCCGCAACCTCCACGGCGAGCCTCGCATTTCCCGCATACGCATACACGACGTTCTCAATGTCATAGATACTGATCTTCTCCCCATGCTTCAGATCCGGGCCGATTCGCCGGACCAGGCTCTCGAAGCTCTGCCTAAGGCGCCCGTCCACCAGGATAGGCCGCAGATCCCGAACCACATCATAGGTTACATACCGCACAGCGGGGAAAGCGTCCCGCACCGAAGAAGTCAGAACCAGCACCTGTTCACCTTCGGGCAGGGGCTCAAGGTCTTCACCCAGCTCCTCCGTACCGACTCCCTCCGCCCATAATCCCTCTGTCACGATGTAACGATCATAGGCATAGGAGTAATAAGCGATAGTTCCGACTTCAATGGAGCCGTACGTATCGATGATCCGGTCTTCCGGGATCTGGAGCTGCTGTGCGGTTCTTCGGATCCAGCCCGGTGAGGCGATCTCCCCGACTAAGATGACCTGCCGAATCCCGTAGGAACTAGGGTCACTGGACGCCCCCAGAATACGGTCAAGAATGGAAGGCATCGTGTACAGGACTTCCGGCTTCATAGCCGAGAGCT
>RCUK01000414.1_pt1 | contig 39617 bp, 29 predicted proteins | sample 2166381 | NCBI WGS metagenome assembly RCUK01 (sample SAMN09932809, study PRJNA488358) | compost metagenome | isolation source: compost soil in an enriched community | place: Germany: Experimental Botanical Garden | reverse complement strand
AAGTCTTTTTTTTAAAATCTCAGCGGATAGGCTTTTAGCATTTAAGCAAAATATTTTTAAAATTTGGATAAAATCATTCATACTTTTTTAGACTTTCCCATTTAAATTTTAAATTGCGCCTAAGTTAAAAAACGATGGACAGATACAGCTTTTTGGAAATAGCGGCACTTATTGGAATATTTTTGGTGCTGTTTCTTGCCTTATTTCTGTTTACCGTTAAAACAAAATATAAATTGGCAAATTGTCTTCTTGCCTTTTTTCTTTTTGCATGTGCTGTAGATGCATTGAAATTTTTGATGCGTGATTTCCCTGTTAATTACATCAATCTCGAAGCATTTCGATGGAGCATCAATTATTTGGCTCCAGCCTCTTTTTATCTCTATGTATTGTCGATCTGTTTTTCTGGCTTTCGATTAAAACTGAAGCATTTATTGCACGCCATTCCGTTTGCCGCTTTCAATCTGTATTTGATGAAGGGGATATATTTTGAAGATAGAGCCGCAAAAGTGAGTTTCATAAACGCTATGAATCAAACGCCTGTTATGCAGTTTTTTTATTTTCTTTTCGAACTTTTGTTTCAAGTTTATTTTATCGCTTCATTTTTGGCGGTTAGAAAATCTAAAACCGTCTATCTCGAGAATTATACGAATCCGAATATCTCTTTGCTTAATGCGCTTTATAGAGTAACAATTCTATATTATGCTTTGCATTTTATAGTGCTTTTAAGGTGGCTGGTTACTTTTATCTTTGGTTTGGGAGAAATAAGAGCTTGGATTGTGACCCTAGACGGGTTTGCGTTTTTATTCTGCACTTGCTGGTATCTGTTTGCTGCGTTAAATAATCCGGAGTTTTTCAGGGGCATTAATTCCCAGTTTAAACCGATTGCAGATGCTGTCTCGAAACAGAAATCACCTCCTGCAATAGATGAGAAAAAAAATAGACAAATAGAATCCTTGAAAGATTTTATGATTGAAAAGGAACCTTACCTGGATTCTTCATTGACGATCCAGGATTTGGCTGAACAATTGAAAATGCCCGTTAAAGATTTGTCTGCGCTGATTAACCTGTATATGAATAAACACTTTTTCGATTTCGTAAACGAGTATAGAATTGAAAAAGCTAAAGAAATACTAAAAGATCCCCTGCAGAAAGAACTTACCATTCTTGAAATTCTCTATAAGGTAGGCTTCAATTCCAAATCATCGTTTAGCTCTTCTTTTAAAAAATATACTGGAAAAACTCCAACTGATTTCAGAAAAGATCCAAATTAATCCATTTTTTCTCAAGAAATGAGTTCGACTTTTTTTAATCGGTCGCGTATTGAAGCGTTTTAAAGCATATTTGCAGAAAGTTTTAGACAATCAATCAAAATTCTATCTCCGAAAAATTTATTAAAAATGAAGATCAAGTTTTTATTATTGGCAGCCATTCTATCTGCAAATGTGCTTTCTGCCCAAAAATCAAGTGACGTTAAAGAAGCAAAGAAAACACCTCAAAATTCCATCACACGGAAGTCAGCCGTTTTCAGCCAAATTGATTCCCTAATGGCAACGTCCTATGAAAGAGGGCTATTTAATGGGAACGTCCTTATCGTTAAAAACAATAAAATTATCTATCAGAAATCATTCGGTTTTACCGATGAAACCAAGAAGACTCCCCTAAGTGACAATTCAATATTCAATATTGGCTCTATCGCAAAGGAATTTAATGCCGTTTCAATAATGATTCTAGTTGAACGCGGACTTCTTAATCTTGATGACCATATATCCAAATTTGATTTGGGATTGCCTAACTGGTCAGAAAAAGTTACGATAAGACATCTTATCAATTATGCCAGCGGCATTGCCAGAATTGACCCCATAGTGCCTAAAAATGACCAAGAGGCTTGGAAAATCTTAAGAAACAGCGACAGTTTGCTGTTTGAGCCTGGAACTGCCTACAGGTATGACAATAGCAATGTGTTTTTACAGAGACGAATTATTGAAAAGGTATCCGGAATGACATACGAGGAATTTGTTCTTAAAAATATAGTTGGACCATTGAAAATGACAAATTCGGTATTTGATCCGAAATCTGGCTATAAAAATCGAACGTCATGTTATGATTTGGATAATGCGAGATGTTCAGAATTGGAATTTATTAGCGGATGGCTCTGGACGGATACAAATGATCTTTATAAATGGATTGAAGGAATGAATAGCAACCGTCTGATATCCGAGAAATCCTTTTATACGCTACTAGAAAACCCATATGCAGTCGACGAAGGCGGGTCGCTTGGCAGATACTTCGAAAAAGAAGAGCTGCAGAGGCACAATGGAGTGTCTTATAAATTTGAATCCATTTTCTTAAACGATTTTAAAAATAAGATAACCATAATCCTGTTGTCCAATAATCTGAATAGGGTTTGGGATCTAGGCCACAGCATCCAAAGCCTAATGTTAGGAAAGGAATACGAAATCCCTAAAAAATCTATTCATCTGGCCATCAGAAAGGAAGCGCTTAATGATGCGGAGAAAGGCATTGAGGCATACTATCTTCTCAAAAAAAAATCTGAGAAGGAATACAGCTTTGGGAATCCGAGCGAACTCAATGCATTGGGATATGAACTATTAAGAGCTGGCAAAACTAATGGGGCAATAGAGATATTCAAACTGGCTACAAAAGAGTTTTCTGCAAATGCCAATCTGTTTGACAGTTTAGGTGAAGCCTATTATGTTAATAAGCAGTACGATTTGGCATTAAACAGCTATGCAAAAGCAATAAAACTTGGCGGAACAAAAGGAAACGCAGAAAAAATGATAGAGAAAATCGAGAAATTAAAAGCAAATAATTAGTCATGGCATAAACTTGACTTTTTATCACAAGAGGGAATTATTGAATCCCCTCTTGTACTTTTAGTTAGTTTTTATATCTACCACTTTTACTTTTCTGTTTAGTATAATGTAGTTTTAATTAATTAGTTGTAAATAATTGAAATATAGTTTGTTGCTTGCTTTTTTTAATTAAATTTATATAAAAAAAAGGCAATATGGTTACAGCTATACTTAGAGCACATCCTGAACTGGCACTTTTCTTATGCTTGGCTCTTGGATTCTTAATAGGACGTATTAAGATAGGGACATTTAAAATTGGTGTAGTATTAGGAACCTTATTCGCTGGAGTCTTAATTGGCCAATTGGATATTAAAATTCCTGATATTGTAAAAACTATTTTCTTTGATTTTTTTCTATTTTCAACAGGATACAAAGTTGGCCCCCAGTTTTTTCAAGGTTTTAAAAAAAATGCATTTCCGCAATTACTGCTCACCTTGGTAATTTGTTTATCGTGTCTATTAGTGGCATACTCGGTCTCTACTTTTTTAGGTTATGATGTTGGAACAGCAGCCGGATTATTAGCAGGAGCGTTCTCTGAATCCACTGTAATTGGTACAGCCTCAGATGCCATTAGCCATTTAAATCTTGGTGATGCAGAAAAAGCTAGATTAATCAATAATATTCCGGTAGCATATTCTGTAACATATTTGGTAGGTGCAGCATCTTTTGTTTTTTTTCTGACCGGAATTGCTCCAAAATTGCTTGGTATTAATTTAGTTGAAGAAAGCGATAAATTGGCAGAAACCATTTCGGGAGAAACGGAATATGGTCCGGGAATGAAAAGCGCCTATCAGAGATGGATTATCCGTGCTTATAGAATAACTAATGAGAAATGGACAGGAATCAGTATAAGTGAGTTTGAAAGATTAATTTCTAACAAGAATATTGTTATTCAGAGGATACGCCATAAAGATCAATTGTTAGATCCCAAACCCGATACGATAATTCATAAAGATGATGTGATGGTTATTATGGCGCAGCACGGAATCATTTTGGACAGCCTGTTTTCTATTGGGCCAGAAGTCTTGGATGAAGAATTGTTAAATTTCCCACTGGCACATTTAGATGTTACGATCACCAACAAAGCAATTGATGGTATAACAGTAAAGCTTCTTCGAAAAAGCAGTTTTTATCATGGACTAATGCTTAACAAAATAACTAGAGAAAATCATGAGATACCGCTTGAATCAAAAACAGTTTTAAATAGAGGTGATATTTTGAATCTTTCTGGCAGGCCTGCAAAACTGGAAGAAGCAGCGAAAGAAATTGGCTATCTGGATCGTTTAAGTCCAGAGACTGATATTATTTTTGTTGGACTGGGTATTGTCCTTGGTGGACTTTTAGGCTTGCTTTCGGTTACATTATTTGGAGTTTCAGTAACTTTAACAACAAGTGGCGGCGCGCTGGTAATGGGACTGATTTTTGGCTGGTTGCATTCAAGAACCCCAGTTTTTGGTAGAATTCCAGAGCCCGCCTTGTGGATATTTGACAATGTTGGTCTTGCAGCCTTTATTGGACTTGTTGGTCTTGCTGCTGGGCCAAGTTTTATCTCAGGTCTTAAGGAAACCGGATTTGGCATTTTGCTTGCTGGTGTGGCTGTTGCCTTAATTCCTCATATCATCGGACTGTATTTTGGAAGGTATATATTAAAAATAAATCCCCTGATCTTACTTGGCGCGCAAACAGGTGCGGGTACATCAACAATCGGATTAAAAGCCGTCCAAGATGCATCGGGAAGTAAATTTCCAGTTTTAGGCTACACGATTCCTTACGCATTAGCCAATATACTATTGACTGCTTTCGGGCCCATACTTGTGGGGATGATGTCGCAATAATATGTTATAAAGTAAAAAACGCAATCCGTAGAAAAATCTAGATTGCGTTCGCATTAAAATCAGTTAGTTGAGTTAATTAAATTCCGCCATAACGCAGTGTCGATCCTAAAACCAGCATTGCAATTCCAATTGAAGTAACCGTTAATATAATAACGGCCATTTTATTGATATTATTAGGCCTAAGCTTTGGAATAATAAAAAATTGAGCACAGACTGCACAAAAGAAAGTGCAGAAAAGTAAAATCAGTTTTATGGAAACTACTTTTTCAAATCCGCTGGAAAAGTGAAACCAAGTTTCGGCTTTAATGCCAAAATCATATGCCATCCAGATTCCGGTTATAATGAGTAAAGCGAGAGAAGACATACCGAGTTTTTCATACTTCTTTTCAAAGTTTAAAATAATCTTAGGATCTTTTTTCTTCAATGCTGTCGGAAGATAACAAATAGCTAAAAGCAAATGACCGCCGACCCAAATTGTCGCTGCCAATAGATGAATTATAAGGACAATATGATGTAAAGTCATAAAACATTCATTTTGAGTTATCAATCTCTAAAAATAACTTTTATTTTTGGAGTGGAGAAGTTTTTAAGTTGTATTTCTTTATTCGAATGGTCTAGTTTTGAAAGTGTTGGCACATTATTCATAAAGTGTTGCACATAATAGTTTCCTTCAAAATGTTTAGATTCAAGATATTTGATCATCTTCGCAAAATCATTCTCTGTAATTAAAGAAGAATGAAAAGTAGTGCGAACTTCAAACGGAATATTCGACCGAATTAAAAGAGAAAGGCTTTCTTCAAATTCAGAAAATAAGCCTGATTGCGTTAGTTTTTTAAAGGTATGAGGAAGACTTTTATAATCTAACGCGACATAATCAATTAATTGATCATGAATCAGGCTATTCAATATTTTTGGATTGGAACCGTTGGTATCAATTTTTACCGCAAATCCCATTGCTTTGATTTCTTTTATAAAATCAATTATTTTTTTGTGTAAAGTACATTCGCCGCCACTTAATACTACACCGTCTAATAATCCTTTTCGGGTTTTTAGGAAAGTGAGAACAGCATCGAAATCTATTTTTCCTTTTCCTAAAACAATATCAGGGTTGTAGCAGTATAAACACCGCATGTTACAGCCCGCAAACCACACAATGCAGGCTGTTTTATGCGGATAATCTAATAAAGTAAAAGGCGTGAGGCTAAATATTCCTTTAATAGATAATGCTTTCTTCGAAATGGGTACGCTGTTGGTGTTCACCTTTTTTTCCAATATTAAAACTTTCTACAGGTCTGTGATATCCCATTACACGCGTATAAACCAAACATTTACTTCTTTGGGATTTTTTTTCTTCTAGAATTTTAAGCGTTTTCGTTTTCATAAGCCAAGTGTTTTTGATTGTTTTTATTGAGTAAAATTTCATCGCATTTTGGGCAGTATTCATGTTCTCCATTTAAGTAGCCATGAATAGGGCAGATGCTGAAAATTGGTGTTACGGTTATATAAGGCAGTTTAAAGTTGGTTAAAACTTTTTTAACGAAGTTTTTACAGGCTTCTGGACTGCTTATTTTTTCTCTCATATAAAGATGCAAAACTGTACCGCCAGTATATTTGCATTGCAGTTCGTCTTGAAGCAATAAGGCTTCAAAAGGATCGTCGGTATGATCTACAGGAATTTGTGAACTATTGGTATAGTAAATATTTTCATTTTGTCCCGCTTGCAGAATTTCTGGAAAACGTTTTTTGTCTTCTTTAGCAAAACGATACGTTGTTCCTTCTGCTGGCGTTGCTTCTAGGTTGTAAAGGTTTCCAGTTTCTTCCTGAAATTGTTTCATTCGCAGTCGAATGTAATCGAGAATTTCTGTCGCGAAATGTATTCCTGATGTGTCTGTTATATTTTGTTTTCCTTCAGAAAAATTGATAACCATTTCGTTCATTCCGTTTACGCCAATGGTAGAAAAATGATTTCTAAAATGTTTCAAATAACGCTGTGTATACGGATAAAGTCCACGGTCGTACATCTGCTGGATAAAGATTCTCTTTTTCTCTAAAGTCGATTTTGCTATTTGAAGCAATTCGTCTAAATGTTCAAACAAACTAATGATGTTTCCTTTATGCAAATATCCGAGGCGTGCCATGTTGATGGTTACCACACCAATACTTCCCGTCATTTCGGCACTTCCAAAAAGACCATTTCCTCGTTTTAGTAATTCTCTTAAATCGAGCTGTAATCGACAGCACATGCTTCGTACGGCATTTGGTTTGTAAGCTTCTGGATTTTCAATTCGATTTCCATTTTCATCCAAAATATATTGGCTTCCAATAAAATTCTGGAAATAAGACGAACCAATTTTAGCGGTGTTTTCAAAAAGTAAATCTACATTTTCGCCATTCCAGTCAAAATCTTCGGTAATATTAACTGTTGGGATTGGAAACGTAAATGGCTGTCCATTTGCATCTCCTTCGGTCATAATGGTATAATACGCTTTATTGATAAGATTCATCTCTTTTTGAAAATCAGCATATTTCAAATCTATCAATTTTGAAACGCCTCTATTTTTAGCTTCCAAAATCAGATTTTTATCCGTAACCTTTAAAAATAAATGTTCGTCATTTCTTGTTGGAATCTGTTCTTTCAAATCTTCAGGAACATTCCAATCCAGAGTAATATTCGTAAAAGGCGATTGTCCCCAGCGTGCTGGCACATTTAGATTGTAAACAAAACTTCTAATTCCTTTTAAAACTTCATCATATGAAAGTTGATCTTTAAAAACATAAGGAGCCAAATACGTATCAAAAGAACTGAAAGCTTGAGCACCTGCCCATTCGCTTTGCAGAATTCCTAAGAAATTGGCCATTTGCCCCAATGCTTCTCTAAAATGAGAAGGAGGTCTGCTCTCGACACGGCCGCGCACGCCATTAAAACCTTCATTTAACAGCACACGCAAGCTCCAACCAGCGCAGTATCCGGTAAGACAATCCAAATCATGGATGTGTATGTCGCCATTCCTGTGAGCAGAACCTTCTTCTTTATTATATATTTTATCCAGCCAATAATTGGCAATAACTTTTCCTGCGGTATTGCTAACCAATCCAGCGTTTGAATACGAAATATTCGCATTAGCATTAATTCGCCAATCTGACTGGTTGATGTATTCTTCAACAGTCTGTGTACTGTCTATATAAGTGGTGTCATCGTTTAAACCATTAATATGTTCTCGCTGTAATTTTCTCGTATGACGATAAATTATAAACGAACGCATCGCCTGAAAATATCCATTTTCAAAAAGCACTCTTTCTATAATGTCCTGAATTTCTTCTACAGGCCACGAGAACTTTACCTCAAGACCAGAAAGAACGGTTTTAAAAATTCTCTTATCTATTGGCTGATTGACGCTTTGAAAGGCTTTCTGAATGGCATCCTGAATTTTATAAGCTTCAAAAGGCTTATAATCTCCGTTGCGTTTGATTACATATTTTTCCATGATTTTGTTTTTAATTAAGACACTTTTTCAAATGTTTTTTCAAGCTCAATTGCTTTGGGAAACAAAATATTGTTTTCCAGATGAATATGCTTTTTTAAATCTTTGTCAAATTCTTCAAGCATGAGAAAAGCCACTTTATAAGTGTTGCATGCGTCAACAGGCGGTGTATAATTATTGGTTAAAGCCGTAATTCTTTTAAAGCGCTGTCCTTCTGTAATATGATCATCTTTTAGGGTTACAATTGGCGCTTCAATAGATAAAAAAGGCGGTGTTTCCAGTTCTGTACCTTTACTGTGTGCGGCTTTCATCTTTTTAATAAAAGGAAAAACAACCAACTCTTCTCTTTTCATATGAGCCGTGAGATCCAAGTACGTTTTTGAAAAAATAGTATGAATTTCATGAAGCTCGGGATGAATCGCACCGTGAACACCGCATAATTTATTTAAATACTCCAAAATAACAGGAGACTTTTCTGCAACATATCTATGATGGGTTTTGGTTATATAATCTGCAATCATGTCTGCAGACCAGTTTTTATAATCGAAAGACTGATTGGCAGAACTGCTTCTTGCTTTTTCAATATGTTCAATAAGATCGCTTTCTTCGATATCTCTTTTTTTGCAGACTTCTTCAATAGTTCGATGTCCTTTGCAGCAAAAATCAATATGGAATTTTGTAAAAATGGCTGCTGTTTTGAAATCATCTGCTACGATTTCACCAATGGTTGTTTTGCTTGTTAGTTTCATAATGGTTGGGGGTATAGATTAATTTTGGTTTCAGCATATTTTTTGGTCTGAGGCAGCTTTACATTGTTTAATGATTAACAAAGAAGCGGCAATCATGTTCGAAAACTCAATAAACGGAATCGTGATTTCGTGTGCTTCTGTAAGCGAAACGGCATAATTATGAAGCTCTTTTATTTTTTCAAAAGCCAACTCAGAATCGCGTTCTTCACTTGTATAAAATGAAGTAACTAGTTTTTGCAATTCCTTTTTAAGTATTTCAAAAGCAAGGTAATCATCAACATTATGTGCCTTTGGAAACTTCGGAATTAGTATTTGGGATGAAAAAATAAATTCGGCAATAGTTCTGTTTACATTTTCTGAAGCCTGATGCGCAAAGACCAAACCTTCAAGAAGTGAGTTTGATGCCAGACGATTTTTTCCATGAAGTCCCGTTCTTGCGCATTCCCCAATAGCGTAGAGATTTTTAATAGAAGTAACACCATTTTGATCCACTTTAATTCCGCCACATTGATAATGAGCAGCTGGAACAACTGGAATTAAATCTTTTTCAGGTCTAATTCCTAGTTCATTGCAATGCGCTGTGATAACAGGAAATTGATTTGAAAAAGCTTTTGGATCCAAATGTGTACAGTCTAAATAAACATGGTTTTTTCCGCTCATTTGAAGTTCTTTACTAATGGCATTTGAGACCATATCTCGTGTAGCCAATTCGCCTCGGATATCATATTTAAATAAAAATCTTTTTCCTTCGTCATTTACAATATGAGCGCCAAAACCTCTAACAGCTTCAGAAATCAAAAACAACGGATTTTCTTTTCCTGTAGATAATGCCGTTGGATGAAACTGAATGTACTGCATATCGACAATTTCTGCACCTGCACGAGCTGCAATTGCCAATCCGTCTCCTGTTGCTATTTTCGGATTTGTCGTGTTTTCAAAAAGCTGGCCGCATCCGCCTGTGCATAAAACAATAGTTCTTGCTCTAATGTATTTAATTCGGTTGTGTTTTTTTTCAAAGAAAAATGCTCCGGTACAAGTAGTTTTAGCTTTTTTTGTTTCGGTATTTAAGTCAATGACCATATGATTTTCTAAGAGCTCAATATTGGGCATTTTCTTGATGATTTTGAGCAGTTTTTGCTCAATTTCCTGTCCGGAGCTATCTTTATGATGTAATATTCTATGCTGTGAATGTCCACCTTCTAAACCTAAATCCCACTGGCCTTTTTCATCTTTGTCAAAAGAAGCTCCAATTTCGATTAATTCCTGAAGTCTTTCTGGAGCTTGCTTAATGACCATATTAACCACTTCTTTGTCGCACAAACCACCTCCAGAACGAAGCGTATCGTGTATGTGTTTATTAAAACTGTCTTTTATAAGGTCTGTAACCACAGCAATACCGCCTTGAGCAAGCTGTGTATTGGTATTTTTGGCTGTTTCTTTCGTCATTATAACAATAGATAAGTCTGGACGTTTTTTTGCCGTTTTCATTGCAAAAAATAATCCCGAAATACCAGAACCGATGATCAATATATCTGTTTTAAGCATGTTATTTTGATTTAGAGTTATTTTGTTTTTAAGAGAGTTCAAGCATCTTTTTAATAGGCTTTAATGCTTCTGTTCTCAATTCTTCTGTAACCAGCATTTCTGGACTTTCATTTTTTAGGCACAAATACAATTTTTCGAGTGTATTCATTTTCATGAAAGCACATTCACTGCAGGCACAGCTGTTGTCTTCTGTGGTAGGAGCCGGAATCAGCGTTTTATCAGGTACAGCTTTTGAAAGCTCATGCAGGATACCGGCTTCTGTGGCCACAATGAAAACGGCAGCAGGATCCGTTTTAATGAAATTAATAATTCCCGAAGTCGAGCCAATGTAATGTGCTGCTTTTAAAATATGGTCTTCAGATTCAGGGTGTGCTGCAATTTTTGCAGTCGGGTTTTTGTTATATATTTCAATTAGTTTGTCTAATGAAAAGGCTTCATGCACAACACAAGAGCCTTTCCATAAGACCAGTTCGCGTTTGGTTTCTTTTTGGAGATATTTGCCTAAATTTTCATCTGGAGCAAATATGATTTTTTGTTCTGCTGGTATAGATTCGATTATCTTTTTCGCATTCGCCGATGTGCAGACTAAATCGCTCATAGCTTTTATCTCTGCAGAACAGTTAATGTAAGTAACCACAATATGATCTGGATGCTGTTCTTTAAACAATCTAAAATCTTCAGGCGGACAGCCGTCAGCAAGCGAACAGCCAGCGTTCCAATCGGGTAATACTACTTTTTTGTTTGGGTTTAAAATTTTTGCTGTTTCTGCCATAAAATGAACTCCTGCAAAAACAATTAGATCAGCATTTGTATTTTGAGCTTTTTTTGCCAATTCAAGACTATCTCCAATAAAATCTGCTATTTCCTGAATATTCTCATCTTGATAATAATGAGCCAGGATAACGGCATTTTTTTCCTTTTTTAATCGGATTATTTCCTGTACTAAAAAGTTCTTGTTCATGTTTATTCTCTGAATTTTCGGCTTCGCTAACCTATAAAGCTGATGTGGATTTATTTTTTAAGCTCGTATTAAAATATATTTTAACACATAATTTTAATAGGGTAAATATATTATCATCATTTTTTTCAAAACATGATTCTAATCATACTGTTTAATATTTGTTTTTATACGTTAACCTTGATAATTAAATTTAATGAAAATTGAAAGTGAGATTTACAAAGACATTTCGGCCCATTCGCGGAATTTTATTCCAGTCGGCATAAGTGGTGTAATATTTATCAAAAATGTTTTCTACGCCAGTTTGTATTTTTAATTTGTTTTGGCTCCAATTGAAAATATAGCCTGCATTAAGTCCAAAAATGAGATAATCTGGAGTTCTGGTTTGTCCGTACACTTTTGCAAGTTCATTTTGAGCCAGATTTCCTAAAGCATTAATTCCTGCGTTAAAATTTTCTTTCTTAAAATCGATTCCAGCGCTGTATTTAATTGGACTTATAAATGGCAGATTATTTCCTTCATTATCTTTTCCAGAACTATAAGTCAGTTGCGATTTGAGTTGCCAATTTTCCAGAAAATCATAAGTCAGATTAAAATCGGTATTTAATATTTTGGCATTGTCTATAGCCTCATATCTTTTTACTCCAGATGCACCAATAGTCATAGGAAGCGTGTTAGGATCTATTTTGCCTATTATATAATTTGAAAAGTAGAAATACGATCCTGTAATTTTTGCTTGTAACTGAGATGTTTTATACCCAATTGAAAAGTTTCCTTCCAGAGCATTTTCATTTTTTAAATTTGGATTTCCGATATAATCATAAAAATCACTGCTGTTGTAGAGATAAAATCCGTAGCCTTCAGATACAGAAGGTGCTCTTTCGGCGTAAGCCAAACCAAATCCGAACTCAAACTGATTGCTATTTTTGTTATAATTTGCAGCAAAGCTTTTTAAGAAACGATTTTTTGAAGCATCCATATCAGGATAAAAAATGCGTAGACTCGCTAATCCGAAATCATTGGCTACGGTATTATTCTGGAATCCTAGATTAGCACCAATTCTTAGATGATCATTTTCAGAAATTTTGATATTATCTTCTAAAGACAATCCGTTGTATAAAGTTCTGACATCGGGCCACGTATACATAAACATCAGATTTTCGTTTGGATCTGAAGGATACATCGTCATCTCGGCAATCGACTTATTGTAAAATCCGTTCAAGTCAACTAGAAAACTATGGTTTTCGATTTTTCCTTTAATTCTTGAATAATAGCCATACGTATCAGACCAACCTGGCATATCCATATGTATAGGTACGCTTGGTCTTTTGGTGTCGTCCATTTTGTGGGTTATGGAATTAAAATATCCTTTTGTTTCCCAATTTGTTAAGAAACTAGATTTTGGCAAGTATTTATAACTTAGAGATACAATTTTAGCTTCGGCTAAAGAAACATCCATAGGAAGGGCAGGGTAGCCAACATTTGTCGCTTTGTCATAAATTGCAGAAGCTTCCAAGAGATTCTGTTTGTTTATAAAATAACCCGCGCTAGCAGAGATATTGTATTTGGTAAATTGAGAAAAACTGATTTCTTTATTACCGCCTGCTTTGTAATTATCGGCATCTCGATGCATAAAATCGATATGGGTATAAAAACGGGAATCATTATACCCTAAAGAAGCACCAATAATTTTTTGCAGATTATTGCTTTCAAAACCAGAATTTAAACTGCCGTTCCACCCTGTATTTTTATCACTAAACTGATTGCGTTTTAAATCGACTGAGCCGCCAATTCCTGCGCCATGACAGCTTGCTTGCTGTCCAGATGCTACACTGGCTTCGGCTAAATTTGAAACCTCAACATAAGAAGTAATCGGATCCATTTTATCGGTGCATGCGCCAAATATGCGCATTCCATCAATAGTAATCACGGTGCGTTCTGTAGCCATGTTATTTATAACAGGTTCCCATGCATAAGCACCTCTTTTGATCATATTTACTTTTGATGATTTTGAGAGATATTCTTCTACAGATGTCAGCGATTTTGATTGTTTTAGATGTAAAGAAGGCTTGCTTCCGATGACAATTATTTCGTTAAGTTTTACGGTTTCAAGACTATCATTTACTTTTTCCTGTGCCCAGCATATTGTTGAAAATACAGCCAAGAAGGTTGCTGCTAGATTTTTCATCATTTCGTACTTTAATAGAAAGAGACAAATTGTGTTTTGCCTCTTTCTTGTTGTTTTTAGATTTAAAATTCAATTTCAAAATAAAGACTGCTTGATGTATTGTCTGTTGTAACAGCTTCTCCTTTCAAAACTTCATTATCAGCATTTAAAACCTGAAGATTTATTTTCCAATATCCTGTCATCGTTAGAGAAAGTTTTCCTTTATAAAAGCCATTGGCTTCAGATTGAAGCAAATCTGTATTGTTTGGAGAACCGTGATTTCCCATACTTGGCATTCTTGGATCAATTTTGACTTTGAAATTACTTACAGATGGAAAAGTCATCATATCCTTCATTTTATAAATACCAACTGTCATATCGTTTAGTGCCACTTTTGGAGAAGATGGTGCGATATAGGCAATTACATAATTGCTTCCGTCGCTTCCTTTGAATGAGCTTACAGTTCGTTTTGCCGATGCTGGAACATTTATTTTGTCGGTTGCGGTGTAGCTTGCGCCATTAATTTTGTATGTAATGCTTAATTCCCAATATTCGGTTTCGTTTTGCGCCATCTGAAAGATGATATCTCCTTCAAAAATTGTTTTCTTGTCTATTTTTTTTACTTCAGATCTTGGGCAAGAATGCTGCATCATAGCCATATGCATTAACGGTGTCCAGCTGATTTCGGCATCTGTAATATAATTGTTGGTTTTCTTGTCTTTTATTCGAAGAGAAACATGATTATATCCCTGAACCAAAGAACCTGTTGACGAGAATAACTCTATTGAATGAGTGTTATTGGTGATTTCTTGTATTTTATGAAGTCCACTTGTTTCATCAACTGGAATTGAAGAAGAATCGTCATCAGAAGAGCAAGAGAATAAGGTAATTGCTAGAAATAAAAGGGCTGTATATTTTAAAGTTTTCATGAGATTTTGATTTAAATAATGATAATAAGGGATCTGCCGAAACTATTCGGAAGAAAAAGAATCAAGTAAAATCAGATGAAAATTGGAGGGCGAAAGATATTGACGGCCTCCAGATGAGAATATAAGTTGTTATAAAATGTATTTACCAAGAAAGTAGAAACTCTGTTTTCTTCAAAAGAGAATACTGGGATTTTTACAATAAACAGAACTAAAGTTTCTGCTGTTTCACTTTTCTTTTCGTTAGAAGCTGGCGTATCATTTTTATAAGTTTTTGCCAGCTCTTTTTTCAAATGGCATTTTCCGTTGCAGTGAAGTTCGGGAGCATTTTTGTTTTCGCATAATTCAGTTGCAATGTAATGGTAGTTGACCACATAATCCAGAAATGGAAATGCTGGGCGAAATACCACTGCAAATAAAAATATGTAAACACAAAGTTTCATTACTTGTTTTTTGAGAATACGAAGGTATTATGAACTTTTTTTTAAGGATATGATTGTAATCATACTTTGAGAAAAACAAGTTTTAGAATTTTGATCAAAAGTTTAACAATTAAAAAAACAAAGTAATGAACAAATTATTCCTATTAACAATGTTTGGTTTTTTCCTTATGGTATCATGCGGAAAAGAAAAGTCAAATACCGATCAGGATTTTTCAGCTCCTGCGCCTACAGAGAAAACAGCTGATGCAGAATCCTACGATCCTAAAAGAGGTATCGGGAAGTATGAAACGGTTGAATTAGGAGCTTCTTTAGATAAAGCACTGGCTGAAAAAGGACTTAAAACTGCTGAAGTAAAATGTACCTCTTGCCATAAACCAACAGATGAAAAATTAGTTGGCCCAGGATGGAAAGGCGTAACAGAAAGAAGAACACCGCAATGGATCATGAATTTTATTACCAATCCAGACCCAATGATTGACAAAGATCCTGAATTGCAGGCACAATTAGAGCTTTGCATGATTCGTATGCCTAATCAAGGATTAACGGAGGATGAAGCAAGATCTATTTTGGAATATATGCGTCAGAATGATGGAGTAAAATAAAAAAATCAAAATCAAAAAATAATAGCCTTATGAAAAATAAATTTTTAAAATCGATTTTCGTTGTTACGTTAGGGTGCGCTTTATTTGTTTCGTGCAAACCAAAAGACTCTACAGATGCTGTTGAAGGCGATGCAGCCTCAAAAGTATATGTGGCACCCGGAAAATATGATGAATTCTACAATTTTGTATCGGGCGGTTTTAGCGGTCAGGTCAGTGTTTACGGACTTCCTAGTGGAAGGCTGTTAAGAGTAATGCCTGTGTTTTCTGAAGATCCGCAAAGTGGTTACGGTTACAGTGAGGAAACAAAACCAATGCTGAATACTTCACACGGTTATGTGCCTTGGGATGATCAGCATCACTTAGATTTATCGCAAACTAATGGAGAAGTAGATGGACGATGGATTTTTGCCAATGCCAATAATACGCCACGTATTGCACGTATTGACTTGAAAACGTTCAAAACTGCTGAAATTATCGAGCTTCCAAACTGCGGAGGAAATCACTCTTCGCCTTTTATTACTCAAAATACAGAGTATGTTGTAGGGGCAAGCCGTTTTAGTGTTCCTGCGGATAATGATGATGGAGACGTACCAATTAATACCTATAAGAAAAACTTTAAAGGATATTTAAGTTTCGTAAAAGTTGGAAAAGAAGGAGAATTGGATCTTGCTTTTCAAATTGTGGCTCCAGGTGTAAATTTTGACCTTAGTCACCCTGGCAAAAAAGAATCTCATGGATGGTTTTTCTTCTCATGCTATAATACAGAACAAGCCAACACTTTATTGGAAGTAAATGCTTCTAAAAATGATAAAGATTTTATCATGGCTGTAAACTGGAAAAAAGCAGAGGAATATATTAAAGCTGGAAAAGGAAAACGAATTCCTGCAAAATATGCTCACAATACTTGGGATGAAAAAACTCAAACTGCTAAATCTGAAATTAAAAAAGAAGTTCTTACTCTAGATGCTTCAGAACTTAAGGATATCTGTTATATGATTCCTTGTCCGAAATCACCTCACGGCTGCGATATTGATCCAACAGGAGAATATATTGTAGGTAGTGGAAAATTGGCAGCTTTGATTCCTGTATTCAGTTTTACAAAATTGAAAGATGCTATTGCTAAAAAACAATTTGACGGCAATTATGCTGGAATTCCGGTTGTAAAATACGAAGCTGCTCTTCATGGAGAAGTTCAAAAACCAGGTTTAGGACCATTACATACAGAGTTTGACGGAAAAGGAAATGCTTATACCACAATGTTCGTCTCTTCTGAAGTGGTAAAATGGAATATCAAAGATCTAAAAGTTTTAGACAGAAAAGCCACTTATTATTCTCCTGGACACTTAATGGTTCCTGGTGGAAATACAGAAAAACCATTCGGAAAATACATGGTGGTTTATAACAAAATTACTAAAGATCGTTTCTTACCAACTGGTCCAGAATTGGCACAAAGTGCTCAGTTATTTGATATCAGCGGAGATAAAATGAAATTGCTTCTAGATTATCCGACTATAGGTGAACCGCATTACGCACAAGGTATTCCAGCAGAAAAAATCATAAATAACGGACAGTTGAAGTATTACAAAATTGCAGAGAATAACCATGCTTATGCGACTAAAGGTGAAAAAGAAACCAAAGTGGTTAGAGAAGGTAATAAAGTACATATTTATATGACTTGTATCCGTTCTCACTTTGCGCCAGATAATATCGAAGGAATTCGCGTGGGGGATGAAGTTTATTTCCATGTTACGAATCTAGAACAAGACTGGGACGTACCTCACGGATTTGCAATAAAAGGGGCAAACAATGCCGAATTGCTAATTATGCCGGGAGAAACCTTAACATTAAAATGGGTTCCTGAGAAAAAAGGAATTTTCCCATTCTATTGTACAGATTTCTGTAGTGCACTGCATCAAGAAATGCAGGGTTATGTACGAGTTTCGCCAGCAGGAAGCAATGTTCCAATTACTTACAGTGTAGGTACCAATTTACCAAAAGAATAGCCAGTAACCCTAAGGGAGCAAAGTATTCTTTGTTCCCTTTTATTTTGAATTATTATGAGAAATAAAAAATTATCCCCTTTTTCCAAAATAATGCTTTTTTTATCAGGGCTCTTATTGATTGGCGCTATTTTTTTTCCAATCTGGAGAATTGAACTTACAGCGCCACAATATCCAGAAGGTTTGGTTTTAAAACTTCATGCCTCTAAGATTGCAGGCGATGTAGATATTATCAACGGATTGAATCATTATATCGGAATGAAAACACTGCATACTAAAGATTTTATTGAGTTTAAAGTTCTGCCATTTATTTTAGCTGGATTAGGCGCTATTTCGATACTATGTGCATGGAAAGCAAATAGAAAAGGACTTTTTGTATTCTTCTTTTCTTTTGTATTGTTTGGAATATTGTCTGCCTGCGATTTCTATAGATGGAATTACGAATACGGGCATAATCTAGATCCGAATGCAGCTATCAGAGTGCCTGGAATGGCGTATCAGCCTCCAATGTTAGGCTACAAACAATTATTAAATTTTGGAGCCTATTCTATTCCTGATATTGGCGGATGGATGCTTATTACTGTTGGAATACTGCTTTTGGTAGCCATCGTAAAAGAAAAGTACGCCAGATCAAAATCTAGTAGGTTTTTAAGCCTTTTGTTGGTTTCGACTTTTCTTTTCTCATGCTCCAATGGCAAACCAGTCGCTATTAAACTAAATGTCGACAATTGCGATTTCTGTATGATGGGAATTAGCGACGGCAGACATGGGGCCGAAATTATTACAGAGAAAGGACGCGTTTATAAGTTTGATGATATTGCCTGTATGGCGCATTATTGCAAAGACAATTCAAATACGAAGATTAAGGCCTATTATGTACACGATTATACTAAAAATAACGAACTGATTACAGCCGAAACTGCCTTTTTTGTTTCGGGCGGAACAGTAAAAAGTCCGATGAATGGGAATACGGCGGCTTTTACGAGTAAAAGTGAAGCAAAAGCATTTGAAGCACAATCTAAAGGAAAGGAAAAAGAATGGACAGCAATTTTGAATAAATAGAATAATTAACACATAGAAACATAGGTTTATATCGAAGAAAGTAAAATAAAAGAAACAAGTTTCTGAACATAGCTAAACTATGTGAATTTGAATTAGTGAAACGCCTTTTTTAAGTCTTCAAAAGGCTATGTTTCTATGTGTTAAAATAATTGTATCCAGTAGGTTGTCTTAAATTAAAATATAAAATCATGAAGCTACATTTTTGTCTTTCTCTCTTATTGTTTTTAAACTGTCTTTGGTCACAGAAAATCGAAGTAGGGCAAGACAAGTCAATTAAAACAATTAAAAAGGCGATCGAATTGGCAAAATCTGGCGATACCATTATTGTAAATAAAGGTGTTTATCGCGAAGGCAATATTATTGTAGATAAAAAAGTAATTCTACAGGGAAATGACATGCCAATTCTGGACGGACAAAGAAAGTATGAAGTAGTATCAATAAAAGCCGACAGCGTAATTTTTTCTGGATTTAAAGTTATCAATTCAGGGTACGCCTCCCTGAATGATCCCTGTGGAATTAAAATATATAACAAAACTGGAGTTGTCGTAAAAGACAATTTTCTAGAGAATAATTTTTTCGGAATTTATGTTCAAAAAGGATCAAATTGTATCGTAAAAAACAATACGATAAAAGCCTATCAAAAAGAAGAACAGCGCATTGGTAATGGTATTCATTGCTGGAAAAGCGAGAATATGCAGATTATAGGAAATAAAATTTCTGGGCATCGCGACGGAATTTATTTTGAGTTTGTTTCTAATTCTGTAATCTGGCGAAATGTATCTAAAGCCAATATTCGTTACGGATTACATTTTATGTTTTCTAATGATGATTCTTATATAGGCAATGTTTTTAAAAATAATGGAGCAGGCGTTGCGGTTATGTTTACCAAAAATGTAAAAATGTTCAACAATTATTTTGAAGAGAATTGGGGCGACGCTGCTTATGGTTTACTGCTCAAAGAAATTTCGGATAGTTATATTGTTGGAAATAAATTTATCCGCAATACTTCGGGAATTTATATGGAAGGAACAAGCCGTGTAAAACTGGACAGAAATGTTTTTAAAGATAATGGTTGGGGAATGAAAGTTCAGGCAAGCTGTATGGATAATGTAATTTCGTTTAACAATTTTCTTTCCAATACTTTCGATATCAGTACTAACGGAAGCCTGGTTCTGAATCAATTCAATAATAATTACTGGGACAAATATGAAGGTTACGATTTAAATCGAGACGGAATTGGCGATGTGCCTTTTCATCCGCTGAGTCTTTTTGCTGTCATTACCGAAAACAATCCATCGGCTATGCTTTTGTTCAGAAGTTTTATGATTACGCTTTTAGATAAATCAGAAAAAATCCTTCCGAGCATAACTCCCGATAATTTTGTCGATGAATCCCCCGAAATGAAATCTCTTGTACTATGATTACTTTAAAAAATATAAATAAAAAATTTGGCAGACTACAAGTTTTGCAAGATGTGAGCCTTGAGTTTAAAGCAGGAGAATGTATTGCGCTTATTGGTCCAAACGGTTGCGGAAAAACTACTTTGATAAAATCGATTCTAGGAATGGTATTGCCTGATAGCGGTGATATTTTGTTGCATGATGAATCGATCTTAAAGAAATTTGAATATCGAAATACGATTGGCTATATGCCTCAAATTGGCCGATATCCTGATAATATGACTATTTCGCAGATTGTAGAAATGATCAAGCAAATTCGGAATTCGAAAAAGGAACTGGATGAAGATTTGATAAAAACTTTCAAATTGGATAAAATGAGCGATAAACAAATGCGAACTCTCTCTGGCGGAACAACACAGAAGGTAAGTGCAACATTGGCTTTTCTTTTTAATCCCGACGTTTTAATTCTAGACGAACCTACAGCAGGGCTAGATCCGTTGGCAGCTGAAATTTTGAAGGAGAAAATCATTAAGGAAAAAAATAAAGGAAAATTAATCTTGATTACTTCGCATTTGTTAAGCGAACTAGACGATATGATTACTCAAATCATTTTCATGCAGGACGGAAAAGTGCATTTTCATAAAACGATTAAAGATCTTTTGGAATCAACCGGAGAAACCAAAATTTCAAAATCTATTGCCACAATATTAAAAGAAAAACAGCATGAACAGAATAATTAAAATTGTCTTATTGGATATTCTTAAAAACAAGATTGTTGTGAGTTATGCTTTAATTCTGGCATTGCTTTCTTGGGGATCTTTTACGCTTGAAGATAATACAGCCAAAGGTTTATTGACGATTTTGAATGTCATTTTATTTACAGTTCCGCTGGTATCTATTCTTTTTTCGACTATTTATATTTACAACAGTTCAGAGTTTATAGAACTTTTGCTGAGCCAGCCTATTAAGAGAAAAAAAATCTGGATCAGTTTGTTTGCTGGCCTTTCCATTGCAATGCTTCTAGCTTTTTTTCTTGGCTCAGGAATCCCACTTTTGCTAAATGCCCCAGATATGGCGGGAGTAATGATGCTTTTGTCAGGAAGTTTAATTTCGGTTGTTTTTGTATCGTTGGCGTTTTTGAGCTGTATTTTAACTCGGGATAAAGCAAAGGGAATAGGTTTGGCCATTTTATTTTGGATGTATTTTGCGATACTATTTGATGCGCTGGTATTATTCTTATTATTTCAGTTAGCAGAATATCCAATTGAAGAAGCGATGGTAGGAATAACAGCTTCGAGTCCGATTGATTTAGCTAGAATACAGATATTGTTGCATTTGGATCAATCTGCCATGATGGGCTATACAGGAGCTATATTTAAGGACTTTTTTGGAACAGCTATTGGTTTGGCAGTTTCTTTCTTATTACTCGTTTTATGGATTGCTGTTCCGTTTCTAATTTCAATTAGAAAATTTGACCGCAAGGATCTTTAATGTTTTATTATTCATTCAGAATCTAAAAAAATATGAAAACAGATATTAGAAATAAAGATGATATAACCGTATTGGTCGACACTTTTTATTTAAAAGTAAAAACAGACTCGATAATAGGATATTTGTTTACAGAAATTGCGATGACAAACTGGGAGAAACATCTTCCTATTATGTATGATTTTTGGGATAATATTATTTTTCATACCGGAAATTTTGACGGAAATCCTATGTTGAAGCACCGTATGCTAGATCAAAAAAGTACACTTACAGAAGTTCATTTTAAGCATTGGACTAAACTTTGGAAAAAAACGGTAGATGATTTGTTTGAAGGAGAAAAAGCCGATGAGATAAAAATAAGGGCAGAAAATATTTCAAAATGGATGATGAATAAAGTCATTTCTTAATATAAAAACGGGAACTTTTTTGAGTTCCCGTTTTTACTTTTAAAGATATTAGAACTGAATTAATAATTTCTTTTAACCTTATACAAAAGAAGAAAAAACCGAGCTGTTTTGGTATGATTCAAATCATAACACATGGAATTAGTAAAACAATTTATGATCGATAATTTCAATTTTTTTGTTCTTGCTCATAATCGATAATGTACGTATTACAGTTTCTACACGAAGTCCCGTAAAATCTGCAATTTCTTGTCTTGTGTAAGGAATTTTCATTTTTATTGAAGTGGCTATGTTGCTTTGTTTTTTTAGATTATCCAAAAAATACTGAATGCGGTATTCAGGTTTATGATTGACTATATTTTTAGAAAAGACAATTTTGTTATAGATTTTCCAAGCAAATAATTTGAGTATCTTAAATTGCATTTCTGGATTTTCTTCAAGAAAAGAGAAAAAGTTGTTTTTGGATAATTTTAGAATGATGCAATCCGTTTGAGCAATTGCAGAAGCAGGGTAGGGCTGTCCGATAAAAAGTGGCGGTTCACCAAAACTATTTCCTTTATTAAAAATGCCAACCGTCAAATCTTTACCATCTTCATTAGTATAACTCATTTTTACAGTGCCCTCTAAAATTTGATAATAAGAAATGGCTGCGTCATTTTCGAAGAAAATAATGGAGTTTTTAGGAACCTTTTTAGCTACAGCTCCCCAAGTGTAAAGTAAGTCGGTATCAATATGCATGGCAAAACAATTAATACGTTGTAAAGAATTGGTTAAGTGTTTGGAATAGTTTTAATTAGAACAAAGAAAGATATTAAACAACTAAGAAAACATGATATTTGTTAGCTTTTAATTTTTTTTAAATTAAAATATACTCTAGTGCAATTTAGAAATGACTGATATGATTTGTGCGATAAGAAGCAAAAAAAGAAAAAGCATGAAAAAGAGAAGTGAACTCTTTTATCATGCTTTTTACAATTGTAGATTAAAAAAAATTATTTTCCGTCAACTAATACAAGAGTAACTCTTCTGTTTTGCGGTTTATTCTCTACTGGAGTATTTGGAACTAAAGGTTCGCTTTCTCCTTTTGAAAATAAATGCATGCGGTTAGATTCTATTCCCTTATTTTGTAAATAATCTGAAACTGCCTGCGCTCTTTTCATTCCAATTTCGAGATTGCGCTGTTCCGTGCCTATATCACAAGTATATCCAGTAATATTCAGATCTGTGTCTTTATTTGATTTTAGAATTTTAGCAATTTCATCTAATCTTGAAGCAAGCTCTGGCGTTACGCTGGTATTTCCAACTTCTTGAAAAGCGAGTGGTTGTTTTTCAATATAGTTTCTTTCCTCTGTAGTCAGTTCTTTTTTAACAGGAACTGCCTCTACAGCTTTTTGCTGTACAGGAACCTCTTTCTGAACAGGAGCTGTTTCTGCCTGAGTAACTGGTTCTGCTTTTGGCTGTACTGGTTCTGGTTTGTCTTTAGTTAATGAAAAACCTAGTTTAAGCTGGATTCCAGCTGATAGATAACGGCTTTCCTGAACTATTTTGCTGTTTCCAATTGTACCGTTTGCCTGAATATTGTCAAGTCCGTTCGGATTGTATGCTACAATATTGGTATTTGGAGTTTCTTTTGCCAAATCAGTCAAACCGTAATCAACGTACAAACCTGTGTAAAGCTTTGTTTTTTCTTTTAGTTTGAATGTAAGACCAGTTTCAAAACTTAACATAAAAGCAGGATCTAAGCTTACCGTGGTTTTATCCTGCCAATTGGTTACTTTTCCAAATCCGTGAGAAGGCAGATCATCAATCAAAAGATTTACATCTGGGTAGTAGCCGCTCAACTGCAGTTCAGAAGCTGAAGCTTTTACAGTTTGTTTTCCCGGAAACATAATTTTTCCTCCGAATCCAAAGTACAATTGCGTCTGAGAAGCAATTGATGTTCTGTATTGCATCATTAACGGAATTGCCAGACCAATAAAATGCTGATCTTCTTTATAGTTAGTCGGTGTAACCTGATACTCAAATGCAGAAGTCTGGTCATCGACTTCATAAGTTGAGATTGTTGTTCCGTTATCCAATTCAAAACTATTCTGATTGTAAGTGACATCAACCCCTGTAGAGATTCCCCAGTGGTCGCTGAAGAAATAGGTGTATCCAACACCTATTCCTCCGCCAAATTTTAATTTGCCTTCTCCGATATTGCTATCATAAAGAATTCCAGACGGACCGCCGTTAATTTTAAAATTAATTTCCTGTGCTTTTATCGTTACGCTAAACAGTATTAGTATAGCTAAGGTCGTTTTAATCTTCATTGCTTGTAATTTTAAATTAAATCCCATTTTTATTTAACCAATAAGTTGATTGTTTTTAACTGACCGTCAGCCAGTTTAAGAACAACAATGTATAAGGCTGTCTGCGAAGGAGCGATAATTTGATTTTTGGCTTTTACATTTGAAATAGTCTGCACTAATTTTCCTGCGATGTCATAAATAACTACCTCAGATCCGCTTAGTTGAGAATCACTAAAATCACATTCTAAAGTAAATTCACCTCCTGGTCTAACTGGGTTTGGATAGATTTTGATTTTCTTCGTAAAAACCGTTCCTGTAGTTTCGATTGGGCATGATTTAATTGAATTTCCGTTTTTGTCTTTTGCAATTACATGATAACTGCCATTTAAAGGCTGGATTTCGCTATAATATTGACGAGTCGCACCAGAAATAGCTGTTCCGTTTTTATACCATTGCCATGCCACAAAATTATTCGATCTATTGTCGAAGAATAGAACATTTGCCCATTGCTGTATAACAAGTCCAGATTGGCTTATTTCTATTGGTTTAACAACGGCTGTGGCAGCATTATGATTCTGATCTCCATTTTGCGTTGCAGTAATGGTTGAATTTCCTGAACCTGTAATGTTTAATGTTGATCCAGAAATTGTACCCAATACTGCATTTGCAATTGCATAAGAAACTGGCAGACCGCTATCTGTTGTTGCCGTTAAAGTAACATTGTTTGAATCTGCGCAACCAAATTCTAAAGTCTGATTCCAAGTAATCGTCTGGTTTGCTTTAGTAATTTCAAATTCTGCACCAGTAAAAGCAATTATGTAATCTGCACCAGCATTGATTGTTCCTAGCTTAATATTGTATTTTCCAACATTTTCTCCAGCATCTCTTGTAAGTAGACCTGAAAGTATTGAGTTTGTGTCTCCGTTTGCAAAACCTAAAGCGGTGAAATTGAATACTGGATCAGCAGTTCCGTAAACTTTGGTATGTCCTGTTGCTGCAGTTATAGTTAGAGTATATTTTTGTGTTGTAAAACTTACTTCGTTTCCATAATTAACAAAACCATTGCTGTTTACAGCATATGTTCTAACGTAGTAGGTTCTATTTCCTCTTAGGCCAGATAAAGAATTTGTAAATGTCCCTAATGCGGCAGTAACATTAATTTTAGTATCGGCTGTTGTAGGGTTGGCATGCTGTGCATATACAAATCCAACTTCTGTCAAGCAAGATCCACTGTCAGTGTTTATTCCGTTAGAAGATGCAGCACCAGATAATGAAGCAGTAGTTGTAGTTATTCCAGATACCACTGCCGTATTCAAATTAACTGGATTAGCAGGCTGAATTACTTCAACAGTTGCAGAAGCTGAACAAGAATTAGCATCTGTAACAATTACAGTGTAAGTTCCAGCTGTAAGACCAGTTGCAGTTGCGGCATTTCCTCCAGATGGAGTCCAAGAGTAAGAATAAGCACCCGTACCGCCTGTTACGCTTACTGTAGCCGATCCGTTGTTTCCATTGTGGCAAGATACAGCTACAGGAGTTGCAGTTAAGGTTAAAGCGTTAGGTTCTGTAATTGTAATGGTATTTGTTGTAGAACAAGAGTTTTCATCTGTAACTGTTACAGTATATATTCCTGCAGTTAGACCGGTTGCAGTTGCAGCTGTTCCGCCAGATGGAGCCCATAGATAGCTGTAGTTTCCTGTTCCTCCAGTGGCAACTACAGATGCAGTGGCATTATTACCTCCGTTGCAAGACACATTAGTATGAGAATCTGTTGCAGAAAGAGCTCCAGGTTCTGTAATTTGTACAGACTCTGTTACAAAGCATCCGTTTTCATCGGTTACAGTTACAGTATAAGTGTTTGGACTTAATCCAGTTGCTGTTGCTGCTGTTCCTCCAGATGGTGACCAAGAATAGGTATAAGTTCCAGTTCCTCCAGAAGGAGTTACAGTTGCCGTTCCGTTATTTGCCTGATTGCATAGAACGTCTGTTTTTGCTATTGTTGCAGTAAGAGCAGATGGCTCAATAATAGTTACAGTTGCCGTTGCTTCACATGAATTAGCATCTTTTATAACAACAATATAAGTACCTGCTGCTAATCCGTTAGCAGTTGCATTAGTTCCTCCTGATGGTGACCAAGAATATGTATAAAGTCCTGTCCCTCCAGTTACATTTACTGTTGCAGTTCCGTTTGAACCTCCATTGCAAGAAACATCAGTTTGAGATGTAGTAGCAATAAGTGCATCTGGTTCTGTTATGATCACACTTTGTGTTTTAATGCAAGAGTTAGCATCTTTTACGGTTACGGTGTAAGTTCCCGCTTTAAGACCAGTTGCAGTAGCTGTTGATTGAGCAGGTGTTGTATCCCATGAATAAGTATAGCCGCCAGCTCCTCCAGTTACTGAAACACTTGCAGAACCATTATTTCCTCCATGGCAGCTAACATTTGTTTTTGCGCCTGGTGTTATTACAATAGCTGATGGCTCAGTGATTGTAAAGTTTTTTACAATAGAACATCCATTACTAGCAGTAATTTTTACAGAATAGTTTCCTGCAGTAAGGTTGCTGGCTGTAGCACTGTCTCCGCCAGAAGGAGACCATTCATAAGTAAATGGTCCTGCCGCTCCAGATGGTGTAACCGTAGCAGAACCTGTATTAGAACCATTACAAAGTATGTCAACCTTAGAAGTAATAGCAGCTAAGGTATTAGTAGTGTTGATGGTAAAGGTTCTGGTAATAAAACAACCATTTCCATCTGTGATTACACAGGAATAAGCACCAGCTGTTAATCCGGTTGCAGTAGCAGATATTCCTCCAGAAGGTGACCAAGAATAGCTATAACCTCCCGTACCTCCAGATGGTGTTACAGTGGCTTGACCGCCAGTAGAACAAGTAGCATCTATTTGTGATGTAGTTGCATTTAATGCAGACGGTTGGTTAATGGTAAAAGTTCTAGTAATAAAACAACTATTTGCATCTGTAATTTTACAGGTGTAAGTACCTGCTGTAAGTCCAGTAGCTGTAGCTGCAGTTTGCCCAGACGGAGTCCATAAATAGGTCAGGTTGCCAGAACCGCCCGATGGGGTTACAGTTGCTGTTCCAGTCGCTCCGCCATTGCATAAAACATCTGTTTGAGATTGTGTAGCGTCTAAAACTGGAGGTTCTGAAATATTGAAAGTTTGAGAAGTCTGGCAAGTATTAGCATCTTGTACCGTTACAGTATAAATTCCTGCTTGAAGACCAGATGCAGTTGCTGCATTTCCTCCAGATGGAGCCCAAAAGTAGGTATAAGCTCCAGTTCCTCCAGTAACATTTGCAGTTGCTGTACCATTTGATCCGCCATTACAAGAAACATTGGTTTGACTTGGCGTTATTGTAAGTGCAGGAGGTTCAGATATCGTAATATTTAGTGTTTTTGTACATTGCTTAGCGTCTTTTACTGTAACAGTATAAGTACCTGCAGAAAGTCCGGTTGCAGTAGCATTTGTTTGGATAGGATTTGTGTTCCATGAGTAAGTGTAGCCAGGTGTACCGCCAGTAGCAATAACCTGAGCTGTTCCATTACCTCCATCGTAACAAGAAGTATTTGATACAGTGCCTTGCGTAAGTGTAAGAGGACTTGATGGTTGCCCTATTGTTACACTTGCTACATTGGAGCATGAGTTTTCATCCGTCACGGTTACAGTATAAGTTGTTCCTGCTGCTAATCCTGTTATAGTAGCAGTATCTGCTCCATTAGACCATAAGTACGTATAGTTGCCAGTTCCTCCACTTGGAGTTGCAGTTGCTTGACCTGTTGAATCATCAAAACAGGCCACATCAACTTTAGACATGAGTATATTAATATGATTAACAGTTAAAGTTGCACTGTTTGAAGTAGCAGACGGAGTACATGTTCCGCTTGCAACAGCTCTATATATATATCCGTTAAATCCTGCTGGTGCTCCAGTTATAGTAAGGGTAGAAGTAGTTATGCCAGAGTAAGGAGCGGAATTTGGGACATCAATAAATCCTCCACCTTGACCATCATCTACCAGCCACTTGTATGCTGTTGCATTTGATGCAGTTACTGAAAAAGTAGTATTACCACCCGAGCAGATCGCTATTGGTGAAGGGTTTGATGTAATAGCAGGAGCAGAATTTACAGTGAGACTTGCACTATTTGAAGTAGCTGGTGGAGTACATGTTCCAGATGCAACAGCTCTATATGAATAGCCGTTCATTGCCACTGTCGCTCCAGTTATAGTAAGAGTTGCACTAGTTGCTCCAGAATAAGGAGCACCGTTTGATACATTAGCAAATCCGTCACCGTCACCTTTGTCTACCTGCCATTGATATCCTGTAGCATTAGAAGCATTAGCAGTAAAAGTAGTATTAGCTCCTTGACATACAGCGCTTGCAGAAGGCTGTCCTGTTATAGAAGGTGCAGAATTTATTGTTAAGTTTACATTAAATGAAGTTGCGGAAGGATTACATCCTCCTGTCACTACTACTCTGTATGCATAACCACCTAGTTCGGCAGTTGCTCCAGTTATTGTAAGAGTAGAGGTAGTAACACCTGAAAATTGAGCATTGTTTGATATAGGCCCGAATCCTGTACCTTGGTCTACCTGCCATTGGTACCCTGTTGCATTAGTTGCCGTAACAGAAAAAGCGGTATTGCCTCCCAAGCAAACAGATGTTGATGAAGGGTGCGCTGTTATAGCTGGAGCAGAATTTACAATTAGAGTGGCGCTGTTTGAAGTTGCAGTAGAGGTACAAGTATTATTTGCTACTACTCTATATAAATAACCATTCATTGCGGCAGTGGCTCCTGTTATAGTTAAAGTAGAACTTGTAACACCAGAATATGGAGCACCAATTGAAATATCTGCATATCCAAGACCTTGCCCTTGATCTACTTGCCATTTGTATCCAGTGGCATTAGATGCCGCTACACTAAAAGTAGTATTGGCACCTGCACAGATTGTACTTGAAGAAGGTTCTGCTGTTATTGCTGGGAGTAAATTTACGATTCCAGACAATGCTACATTTTTTGTTGTTATTCCTGTAGAAGAAATAGTTATATTTCCAGCTGGTGTTCCTGTAGCAGTTGCTGCCAGACGTACATATATGGTTCTATTTATATTACCTGAAGAAGGTGTTAATGATAAATTAGTAGTGTAAGGTCCGCCAGAAGTTGTCGATATCTCATATCCTGACGGAGTTGATAAATCTAAATTTGAAGTTAAGTGAGCAGCGTTCACTATAAAGCCTTGAAAAGCAGAGGCTGTACCAGTACAAGTTGTAAATCCGCTTAAAGAATTTACATTAGTAGAAGCTCCAGGAGATTCTAAGATTGTAACTGCTTGTGTGATAGAGCATCCTCCCAATCCGTTTGGAGTACTGTCTGTAATAGTTAATATGTAATCTCCTGGAGCTCGTCCAGATGTTGTATTACTTGTACCGCCAATAGGTGACCAAGAATAAAGATAAGGTGTAGTACCTCCAGATACAGTAACTGTTGCAGAACCAGTGTTTGAGCCATAATCACTAGGTGTGTTAGCTGAAACAAATGACGAAAGTGCTGTTGGTACCGTTAATGTAGCAGCATTAGAATTTACAGAGCCAGAGCCAGTTGCCACGCAACGGTATTGGTAGTTATTCATGGCTGACGTTGCTCCAGTAATTGAAAGCATTGAAGTAGTTGCACCAGAATAAGTAGCATTATTAGTAATGTTTGTAAAACCACTTCCGTTGTTAACCTGCCATTGATAACTTGTGGCGTTAATTGCTGCAATCGAAAAAGTAGTATTTGCTCCAGAACATATTATCTTATTACTTGGATGAACAGTAATTGTTGGTGCTACGATATTCGTAAACGTAAATTCATCAATTGCAAAGTAATCGTAGTTACTGCTCAATTGAATCTCTAATTGATCTATAACTTGATTTGTATTATCAGATGCTCCCTCGTTAGCAAAATTTACGAATGTAAAGCCGTTTCCTGGGAAGGAACTTCCGGTATTTTCGCCAGTTGTATTTCTAACTACTGTAAATACGGTACTTCCTCCTAGTTTTCCTCTAAAAGTTATTGAGCCAGGGTTCCCATCATTGGTGACTCCTGGGTAAACTTCTGCAACTCCTGAGACATAAAACCAAAAATTATTTATTTTAAATGTACCACTGGCTGCACTAATAACACCAGTTTGCCCAAGTACACCAGGCTCTAAAGGGTCAGCCACTTGTATAAATCTTGAACTTCCGTTAAAGCCCAAATTGCCACTTGGATTTCCAACTTTAAATCCAAAAGGTGAAGATAGATTAAAAGTTTTTCCGTTAGATGTAAAGGTAGCCACATCGGGAGTCGAAGACTCAAATGTTTCTGTGGTTTGCGAATTTATTTGTGTTGACGCAAAAATTAGAAATATTAATAATAAGTAGAGTTTTTTCATAATTTTCTTGTATTAAGTATACTTTTAGTATTGTTGTATTCTGTTTTTAGCCTATATTTAAAACATTAAAGATATTATATGCATAAGCAAGAACTTATAATTATTGTCAAATCTATCATTGCGTCAAATACTAATGATGAGCATATACATTGGGCTAAAAAGCTCTCTCGTTTTTATCAGAAAGTGCTACAAGACAAACAATCAGATGATAATGAAATAGCTGTAAAAGGAGGCGTCGCCTTGTCAAGTTCAGGTGCGGCAGATTGTGTTGATGATTATCTGCGTACTGTCAATTTTATTAAAGGCATTTATAAGGCTTTAAATAATTTAATTGTTCTATTCCCAGATCGAAACATTAATATACTTTATGCAGGCTGCGGTCCTTATGCAACATTAATTCTGCCTTTGCTTCCATTATTTAAGAAAGAGAGAATTAGTGCTATTTTGATCGACATTAATGCATCTTCTATAGAATCAGTACAAAAAATCATTTCCATAATCGGTTTTGAGGATTATAATCTTGAATTAATAGAAGGTGATGCAACTACTTATATAATACCGAAAAATTTTGAAATCGATCTAGCTATTTCTGAAACCATGCATTACGCTTTAACTAGAGAACCCCAAGTAGCAATTAGCAGGAATATAATTAGACAATTACCCCAGCATGCAATATTTATTCCGCAAGAAATTAAAATTGATTTAGCATATACTTTTTTCGATTATGAACCTTCTCTTAAAATGGATATAAACGGAATAAAGGGCTACAAAAATATGCAGCCCTATATTTATAATGTATTTGTTGATAGATTATTAACAATAAACAAAGAACATTTTGTTGGAGACCTTATAGTCTCAAAAATTGAAACAGATTATTATACGCTCCCTATTAGTTTTAGTAATCATCCAGATATATGCCTTTTTACAGAAATAAAAATATTTGAAGACATAGAATTAAAAACGGCGGAATCGTACATTACCAATCCTTATTGTTTGGTGTCTATATATGGTATTTCTAATTATACTGAAATTCAGTTTGTATATGATTATGATGAAATACCTAAGTGGACGTATAAACTAAAATAATAAACTGTTAATTTCGATTAGGATATATACCTGATACACAAATAATATAGTTTATTGCTAAATAAGGTTGCATATTGTTTACCGGTATATTGTTTCCTGTAGCTCCTGTTGTTATTTCGCTGGCAAGTTTAACGCTAGGGGTTGACGTAGCAAATCCTAATGTAGGAGTAAATGCTCTAGAAACAAGTTGTCCTGGAGTTGCTATAGATGATCCTTCAACAGGAGTAGAAACGGTAGCTTGCGCACTGGTTACTCCAATTGTACCAGGGCCTGTATGTATGTGGGCAGGTAAATTACTTGTTATTAATGTGTTATTTGGAGTACCTGCTGTTTCGCCAAGAGTATAAAAATTTCCAAATCTACTTTGACCTTGTCCAATAGGCACTACGCCTTGCAAATTTGGTAAGGCAAAAGTAGTAGTTCCATTCCCGCCATAAGTTGTACCTAAAAGTGAAAATAGAGCGTCATTTTGTGCAATAGGTAATATTTGTCCTGCGCAAAACATAAATCCTCTTGGCGCAAAGTTTCCTGCAAAGATTTTAATTACTCCCAATATTTCTTCCATAATTTTTAAGATTTAATAGTTAATGTTAGTTTTTGATCGTATTTTTATTACAGTGCTAAATTACTTTATAACTAAATTATGGGTACACGGGTTTATACGTGTTTTTTACTAAAGTGCTATTATTTAATAGAATACTTTAAAAGTAAGAAAATAATTTCAATTTTTTTACTCCAAGAAAAATGTTTAGCGCAATAAAAAAGGCAGTAAATCGTTACTGCCTTTTTTGTGTTTTAACTTGAGAATGTCAAGCCTTTATTTTTGAAGCTTACATAAAGCTCTTGTCTTGCCGAACTTATTGTTTCTTCGGTTCTGTAAATACTGCACCAGAACTTGATTAAAAGTTTATATTTTCCATCAGAAATTGAGCTGTAATATATTTGCGATGGTTTTGAATTGTTTACCAGCGGAAGGTTGGAAAGCGTGTCATTTACAATAACATTAATTTCTTCAGGAATTGTTTCTCCGTTAATTTCAAAAGTAATTTCAACCAATTTAAAATTGTCTGTATAAGTCCAATTGGTGATATTTTGAGATAATAAATTACCATTCGGAATAATGATTTCGGCACCGTTTGGAGCATTGATTTTTGTTGTTCTCAATCCCATCGATTTGATACGGCCAGATTCTGAACTAATTTCAACAACGTCACCAACTTGAATTGGCTTGTCAAAAATCAAGATAATTCCCGATACGAAATTATTGACAATGTTTTGAAGCCCAAGTCCAACACCGACACCTAAAGCACCTAAAAGAATGCTCAATTTATCTAAAGGCATTCCAGAAGCCGCAACAGCAAGAAGATAACCACTTATAAGTACTACCAATCGTGTAATAAGCAATTTTGAATGCTGTCTTTTATTGATGTTTTCTTCGTTTTCATCATCAATTTCACCAAAGAAATAAGCAACATATTTCTGCAATAAGTGTGCTGCCCAGATAATAATGAAGAATAAAACGATATTACCCAGCGTAAACGTAATGCTTCCAATTGTATTTGGATGACTTAATAATTTAGTTAAAGAAGCACGAAGTGATTCCCAAATATTCAAATTCGAAGCAATCACTATTAGCCACATATAGCTAATTACAATGATAAAAGGTCTTTTCAAAGTGTCTGATAAACTTTCGTAATCAAACATTTTTTCAATTCCTCTTTTTACTCTAGTCGTATAAATTTGAAGTAAAATAATTTCCAGAATAATCTTCAAAAGAACACTTAAAGCAACAATTTGAGTAAGCGATATAAAAGCTGTAAGACTTAACATATTAGAAAGAGAAACTCTTCCGAATAAATTATAAAGAATAGACAAAATATTCAATCCGATAAAAATGATACTTGCCCATTTAAAAAAGCCTTTTATATAAAGTTCTTCTTTAAGTGTTTTGATTTGAACTAAACCGTAACGAATTCCTAAAATGTTGATGGCTACAAACGCAAAACGCTGTAATAATCCGATTGTGATAAACAAGTCAAGAAAGCAAAGCGCAAAGAATAATCCTAAAAGGAAAAGCCAGTTTCTCATAGCAACGCCAGACCACTGATTTTTGAAAAGGAATATTAAAACTCCAAGCAAGAAAAGCTGAATTAATTCTAAAAATAAAGCAGGAGCATACAAATTGGTAACTACAGCAATATTTAACGCGATAACCAAAACAGGAAGCAAGGCACCACGATTTAAGTATTTAAAATTTAAAAGCAGAAGGTTTTCGGCATAACCATTTGTTTTAAGGTATTTGATGTTTCGAGAAATGTACCAAAACAAAAGTCCCATAAAGAAACACAAAGTAATAAGTCCGCCAGCTTTGTAGCTTAGGTAATAGGCGGCAACATTTTCTTCAATGATAATCTTTGCTTTGATGTTATGTGTGACCCTTTTTTTAGCTGCAGAGTCATTAATTTGCCATAATGATGGATATTCTTTCTTAAAAATACTAATTCCAGATTTTTCCAGTTTACTTTCAACGGTTGCCAAAGCATTAGAAACCGAAATTTTTCGCTGTACTGTAAGTCTTTTTTTGTTGTTTAAAGTAGTCTGGTTTTTAGTCATCAAACTATCAGTAGCAACATATCTTTTTCTAAGATTTCCGAATTCTTTCTGGAATTGCTTACGGCGAATGGTATCTTTTAATAAAGTAATTAAAGTCTTGTCTTTTCGCAAATCAATTACACGTTTCTTGATGTTTTCAAGATTCAGATTTCGGTCATTGATCGCTTTGTTTTGTTCTTCTAATTCCTGTTGGATTTCTTGAAGCACAATGCGGTACATTTGCTGGTTTCGCACGTTCGGATTTGCTCCTTTTAAACTGGCTAAAATTAAATCCAGTTTGCTTTCTGTACGTTTCATATCACCAAATAGATGACGCGTATCACCTGCGAAATCAATGTCATTAAAGGCAGATTCCAATACTTCACTAGCTTTCTCGATTGCCATTAGGTAATCGCTGTCTGTTGCAGTAGTGTCGTTAAATAATCTTCCGCGGCTTTCTTTTTTTGCGGTTTTTTGTTCTTGAGCGTAGTTAAGCTGTGAGAAGAAAAGAAGTAAAAATAGAGAGAAAAAATAAAAAGTTCTTTTTTGTATAATCATAATTTTGGGGCTTATATTGTGGTCCCAAAATTAAATTTTTTTAGTAGACTTTCAGTTAAGAAAAATTAAATTTAAAAACTATAACTGAATATTTATCAGAGGTTTTTTATTCCAGATTTCTTATGGCTATTTCTTGCTGGATTTCTTTAAGCAGATTGGAGTTGATTATAAGAAAAGCCATTGAAAAAGGAAATGCCATTAAACTTAACAATCCTTTTTCGAGAAATACGATTACAATAATGATTAGCAGTAAGATAGCAAGTATTACCAAAATTTTAATTGTTGTTTTAATCGTTTTCTGCATTTTTAAGAGCTCTTCAATGCTCATTTCGCTTGGTTTCTTTGTTTTCATTTTCTATTTTTACTTAAGAATAACAACAAATTTTAATTAAAAAACTTTCCAAAACAATAAGTCAGATTTTTTTGACTACCCGAAATCACTATGGAAGAAACAGAAACTTGTCCTGCTCAAAGACTTTTAAAGATGTTATCTGGAAAATGGAAGGCAGAAATTTTTCGCCTGGCTGTAGAAGCGCCTTTGCGTTTTAATAATTTACTGCGCCAGATTCAGGGGTCAAACAAACAATCTTTAGCTACAGCCTTAAAAGAGCTGGAAGAAGAAGGACTTTTGGAAAAAATTACAATTAAACTAAAACCGCTCCACATTGAATATAATTTGACCGATAAAGGAAAAGCTCTAATTCCTGTTTTTCAGCATTTAGAAGGATTATCCCAATAAATCTAAATTGTTAAAAGATATATTCAAACTATTTTTCATAGTGACAAATTATATAATTTGGGTTAAATTTGCCTTGTGCGAAAACAAATTGTCTACATATTTATTTTTCTAATAGCTTCAAACAGCAGTTTTGTACAGCAGTTTTATAAACTGCCAATACTAATTGAGCATTATCAAGAGCACAAGAAACTGCAAAATATAACTTTTGTAGATTTCTTGTCGATGCATTATTGGGGGGAAGACTTAAATGATAATGATGACGATCGCGATATGCAACTTCCTTTTAAGGTAATTAGCAGTAGCACTTTCCATTTTGTTTTTATTTTAGAAGACAAAGATTTAGTGCCAATTCCTTTCAATCCAGAATTACCACAGTTAAAAATACCAACTTATAGATCTGATCTTCATTCAGATCCAAATCTATTTTCCTTATTCCGACCACCGGTAGCATAAGTTTTTTTTTAAAATTTTTATTGAAGCGCCTGAAACGCAATGTTTTTGGTTGCTCATTTACTATTTTCTAATTAATACATTATGCTTAATAAAGTAATTCAGTTCTCAGTTAAGAATAAACTGGCAATTGGAATCTTTACATTGCTGTGGATCGTCTACGGCGTGTATGAGGTTACCCAATTGCCAATTGATGCCGTGCCAGACATCACAAACAATCAGGTGCAGATTATAACTACAGCGCCGTCTCTTGGAGCAGAAGACGTAGAAAGATTAATTACTTTCCCGATTGAACAAGCAATCAGTAATATTCCAAATTTAAAAGAAAGCAGAAGTATTTCACGCTTCGGGCTTTCTCTTGTAAGCGTTGTTTTCGAAGATGATGCCGATGTCTATTGGGCAAGACAGCAGATTACAGAGCGACTGCAGCAAGTAGAGATTGACCGAAATGCCAACAGACCAGAAATGGCACCTGTAACCACTGGTTTAGGAGAAATTTACCAATATGTTTTAAAACCAAAATCAGGTTTTGAAGAAAAATACTCTTTAGAAGATCTAAGAACTATTCAGGACTGGACTATCAGAAAACAGCTTTTGGGAACACAAGGAATTGCTGATGTTTCTACGTTTGGAGGAAAATTAAAGCAGTATGAAATTGCTGTAAATCCAGCCCGATTAAAAGCTCAAAATTTAACAATAAGTGAAGTTTTTACCGCTCTAAACAGCAGTAACGAAAACACGGGAGGAGCTTATATTGAGAAAGGTCCAACGGTTTCTTACATTAGAAGTACTGGTTTAGCTAAAAGCATTAAAGACATTGAAAATATTGTAGTTAAAAGTACACAAGGCGGACTTCCGATTTTGGTAAAAGATGTTGCCGATGTTAAGATTTCTTCTGCGATTCGTTACGGTGCTTTAACAACAGATGAATACGGAGAATCGGTTGGTGGAATTGTAATGATGCTGAAAGGGGAAAACGCCAATAATGTTATTGTCAATGTAAAAGACAAAATTGCTCAAATCGAGAAAATTCTTCCTGAAGGTTTAAAAATTGAACCTTTTTTGGATAGAACTAAAATGGTAGACAACGCCATCGGAACTGTAGAAAAAAACTTAATTGAAGGTGCTTTAATCGTCGTTTTGATTTTGGTATTATTTTTAGGAAACCTTAGAGCAGGATTTATTGTAGCTTCTGTAATTCCGTTAGCGATGCTTTTTGCCATTATTATGATGAATACTTTTGGCGTTAGCGGGAATTTAATGAGTCTTGGAGCATTAGATTTCGGATTAATTGTAGACGGAGCTGTAATTATTGTGGAAGCCATTCTACATCATCTTCACAGTTCTAAAAAATATCAAACAGTAAATGATATTTCTCAAGAAGAAATGGATAAGGAAGTTACAGGCTCGGCCGCGCGTATGATGAATGCAGCGGTTTTTGGACAAATCATTATTCTGATTGTCTATTTGCCAATTCTTTCTTTACAGGGGATTGAAGGTAAAATGTTCAAACCAATGGCGCAGACGGTTGCTTTTGCCATTCTAGGAGCTTTCATTTTGTCATTGACTTATGTTCCAATGGTTAGCGCTTTATTCTTAAGTAAAAAAATTAGTCATAAAAAGAATCTTTCCGATCGTATTATGGAAAGATTAGAAAACGTTTATGAAGGCTGGCTTGCTAAAGCTTTACGTTTTAGAAAATCGATTGTTATTGGAGCATTTGTACTTTTTGGAATCGCTGTTGTTTTGTTTGGAAGAATGGGAGGAGAATTTATTCCGCAATTAGAAGAAGGAGATTTTGCTGTTGAAACCCGTTTGCTTTTAGGAACCAATCTTTCTACAACAACAGAAACAATTACGAAAATTTCCAAAGAATTAAAGAAAGAATATCCAGAAGTTCAGCAAGTAGTTTCTAGAATTGGAAGTGCGGAAATTCCGACCGATCCAATGCCAATTGAAGGCGGGGATATGATTATTGTTTTAAAGGATAAATCAGAATGGACAAGCGCTTCTTCGTTTCCTGAATTGGCAGATAAAATGACGAAAACCGTTAAACGGATTGCACCTGGAGTTACTACCGGATTTCAGTTTCCTGTTCAGATGCGTTTTAACGAATTGATGACTGGAGCAAAACAAGATTTGGTTTGTAAAATTTACGGAGAAGATCTTCAAAAGCTTTCTGAATATGCTGAAAAACTGGGAGCAATCAGTAAAACTGTTGAAGGTGCAGCCGATTTATACGTAGAAAAAGTTACAGGAATGCCACAAATCGTGATTGATTACAATTGGGCAGAAATGGCAAAATACGGTTTACGTGTGGCTGATGTAAATACAACTATTAACGCTGCTTTTGCAGGCGCTGTTGCTGGAAGTATTTACGAAGGTGAAAAACGTTTTGATATGGTTGTTCGTGTGGAAGACAACGGCAGAAAAGGAATTGAAGACGTTCGAAACCTCTTAATCGCAACGCCATCAGGAATGCAGATTCCGCTTTATCAAGTAGCAAGTGTTGAAGAAGTAGAGGGGCCAAATCAGATTCAGCGTGAAAATGCTAAAAGAAGAATCATTGTCGGATTTAATGTTCGTGGTAGAGACGTTCAATCGATTGTGGAAGAATTGCAGAAAAAAGTGAATCAGCAAATTAAATTTGATCCAGGTTATTACATTACTTACGGTGGAGCTTTTGAAAACCTTCAGCAGGCCAAAGCCAGATTGGGAGTTGCTGTTCCCGCAGCTTTATTAATGATTTTTGCTCTATTGTATTTTGCTTTTAGATCGTTTAAAGAAGGAATTATCATTTTTACAGCAATTCCGTTATCGGCAATTGGTGGCGTATTTGCACTTGTAATACGTGATATGCCTTTTAGTATTTCTGCCGGAGTTGGATTTATTGCACTCTTTGGTGTTGCAGTTTTAAACGGAATTGTTTTAATATCCGAGTTCAATCGAATTCAGAAACAAGGAGAAATCACAGATCCTTTCCAGATTATTTTATTGGGAACAAAAAACAGATTGCGTCCCGTTTTAATGACGGCTGCTGTGGCTTCATTAGGATTTCTTCCGATGGCTTTAAGTAATGGTGCAGGAGCAGAGGTGCAACGACCGCTGGCAACGGTTGTTATTGGCGGATTGGTAACAGCAACTCTTTTAACGCTTTTCGTACTTCCAGCGATTTATTTAATGACGTATCACGCTAAAGTTTTCACTAAAAAAAGAAAAAAACACATGAATAACCTAACCATTTTATTGAGTATTCTTTTTATTGGTAATATGGCAAAAGCGCAAGAATTACCAATTTCGCTTGACGAATCCATTTCAATTGCGATTCAAAACAATAGAACTATTAAATCGGCTAAATTGAATGAGCAGTCCAAAAGTTATCTGCAGAAATCAGCTTATAATATTCCGCAAACGCAAATCGATGCTGACTACGGACAGTTTAATAGCGCACAGAATGATACTCGTTTTGGAATCAGCCAGACTTTTGCTTTTCCAACTGTTTATAGCAATCAGAAAAAAGCTTTAAAAGCTGATTT
>RCUK01000411.1_pt1 | contig 39761 bp, 51 predicted proteins | sample 2166381 | NCBI WGS metagenome assembly RCUK01 (sample SAMN09932809, study PRJNA488358) | compost metagenome | isolation source: compost soil in an enriched community | place: Germany: Experimental Botanical Garden | reverse complement strand
TGAAAAATAAAATAGAAGCTGCCTAAAATGTCTCTACTTTAATATTGCAATTCCAGTAGCAACTCCAATTGCAATTCCACTTCCCCTACGCGGATTTCTGATGTGCCCAAAATGCGACTGGATGATGACCGGAAGCGCATCCAAGGGACGCAGCGCCTATTACCACTACTACCATTGCAAACATGAATGTAAGGTAAGATATCCTATCTCGCTGGTACACGAAACTTTTGAAAATGAGCTCAGGGCGCTTATCCCAAGGCCTGGCACCATGGAAATCTACCAAGAGATTATCCTTGACATTGTCGCCGTTGAGGAAAGCGCTCGAGAAACCCATATCAAACGTTGTCTGGCACTAATCACAGATCAGGAGAATAAAGTGAAAAAAGCAAAGAGTCTTCTGCTTTCCGAAATCATCGATATAGGTGAATACCAAGAGATCAAGGAAGACTGTGAAGCCAAAATTAGCAACTTCAAAACGCGCCAATTACAGCAAGGTCGAACCACAGAGGAAAGAAAAAAAATTGAAAAAACCATAAAAAAGGCCTTGGAGAACCTTAAGGACATCATTCGGCTGTATGAGGATTCTGAAGTCGATCACAAGCGAACGATCATTGCGACCCTTTTTTCCAATAAATGGCTGTTTGACGGCAAAAAACATCGAACCGGTAGAATGAGTGAAGGGGCTGAGTTAATATATATGAGAAACAAGGAGTTACAAAACAAAAAAACCGGGAATAAAATTTTAAAAAATTCTATTCCCGGTATGGTACCCAGCGCCGAAAGATTTTTAATTCCGTAATTAGTTGTTTTATAAATATTTAAGTTTATATGTTTAAACGAGGTTTTAACATAGTTTTCAGCTGAGGCGAAAAAGTAACTCAGTAGAAACTAGATCCCTCACTTGCACAACCTCGAATTGTTTTGTACTCATTCCATTGGTATAATGGAATATCTCCCACTTCCCCTGCTCTATCTCTCTAGTAAGAATTGCTCGTATTTGATATTGGTTAGCTTGCCAAAGTACAAGCCTCCCACGTTCTAAAGCCCTCTTATTTCGGATCATTTTATACTATTTTAAAACCTCTACTTGCAGCTTCTAATTTCACTGTCTTTAAGAATTCTCCAAGTTTCAGTAAATCATCTTCATCACTGGTTATTTTAATCGTGACCGAAAGTTCCACCGTATTTGATCCATACTTACCTTCATCCTCATTTATCTCTGAATAACCATCATTATTGACATAATTCTTCTTGTCATTTGGTAAAGCATGAGAGGTAAAATCAAGTCCGCTAGCATCTCTAAGTTTAACCAAAAAATCTAGATCAAAAATCTTCTTGCGCTCAATTTGGTTAATGGTTTGCTTCGCAACTCCCATTTTTCTGGCGATTGCCGACTGGTTTAAACTCTTGTCAACTATCGCGTTTTTTATCAATTCACCGAGCGTCTGTGATAAAACTTTTGACATATGACAAAATTATTCTATTGATAGTCAGCGAATTGCAGTCTTTTGTTAAATTATCCAAGTCTTTTGACATAATAAATATTGCAAATGACAATAATTGTATTGACATTTGGAGTAACAAAAGAATAACAAAATCGTAACAAGCACAACCCCATAAAACTGTGAGATTAACTAAAAGAGAATTAAAGAAGCTAAGAGATAATTTGCCAACTGGCAGCTATGACGCAATAGCTGAAAAAACTTGTCTTTCGTTCGCTACTGTGAGGGCCGTACTTTTTTATCCAGATCGATATAATAAGGAAGTAGTGGCCGAGGCATTGGCTATCATAGAAAAAACCAAGCAGGAGATCTCTTCACAAAAAGAAGCCATCAAAAAAATCTAAACTGATGAACCTAGTAGACAACAAACAACAATTACCAGCTGGCTTGGTAGATGGTGCGATTGAGTTTTTCATTCATCAGCATGAGATAAAATGCTTATACAATGGCAAAACTTACACCTTCGAAAATTTTCCAGCGGAAGTACTGGACAAAGTTGAAGCAGACTTTGCCAAAAACGTAGAGGCCATAAAGGCGCTGGTAGATTGGGACATTACCGACTACAATGAGCAGTTGCGCCAATACATTGCTTGCCGTTTTGGAGGTTTCGACTACACACCAGATATCACCGCAGACAACGAAGTGCAAACTGCTGAGTATGTGGATTGCGGTAGACGTGGTAAATGCAAATACGAAGGCAAGTTGTGTTCATCTATAAAGGTTGCTAACGGAATTTTAACCCAAAGGGAATTGGAAGTTCTTAAACTGGTAGCAATTGGATTGCTAGACAAGGAGATAATAGAAAAACTATTCATTTCTCAGGACACATTGAGAAGCCATAAAGAAAACATTTCGGTTAAAGCTGGCGTAAGCCGCAAACCACAATTAACGGCCTTGGCCTATCAGCTTAACTTAATCTAGTGGATATGATTTTAGCGGAGGTAAACGAAGTAAATGCTAATCTTTTAATGGTGAGGTTTTCTGAACCAAACGAGAGCTTCGAAAACAAAAAGTTTATACCTGTTTTTGGATCTATCTCGATGGTAAAAACTATGGTTGCCTATAAAAATAGAATTTATATAGCAGACACCATTTGCAGCTTTCTAAGACAAAGAGCTCATGCAAAAAGCGCTTACCCAACCATCATCACCACGTTAATACACAACATCGAAAAACTGAAACAAGGAAAGTTATTCGAACTGGCTTTATACATCGCCAACAACCAACACCGAATTGAATTGATATCTCCATCGGAAACGAGCAGATTCTACAACCATTACAAAAATATAATTGAGCCAATACTTGTCTTCTGCAAAAACAGCGAAGAAATGGAAGCTATGGCCGAAAAGAATATTCAACGGACTAACTAGCAGTTTGCTGTTTGTTTTGGCTGGGTTGCCGTTGGCCCCGAGTTGCTTGCCTCGTAAACACAAGACGTTCTTTAAACCATGATTACCAATTGACCTCTCACGCTTGCCTGTGTGGGAGGTTTTTAAACCGCAATTTTTAACTCAAATAATAAAAAAATGAAACAAGAAATTAAAGGAACTATCCACGCAGTTGGACCAGTAGAACAAGTTGGAGCTAACCAAACTAAAAAACAAACAGTTGTATTGATGATACCTGGCTACACAGATGGTTTTGGCGATAAGATTGGCAAGGATGAGCATTGGCAAATGGACGTTATTGGCGATAAAGTTTCGCAAATGAATATTACAGAAGCCTTTGTTGGCAGAAGGGCCGAGTGCGAAGTGTTCATAGCTGGAAAAGAATACGAAAAGAAAGACGGTAGCGGAAATCCAACTGGCGAAAAAGGGTATTTCTACAGCGTCAATTTAGCTAAGGTTACTCTACAAGAAGTTAAAGCAAGCGCCTCTGCTCCTACTCAAGCTACACAACAACCTATCAATGTTGGCGCTGTAAAAGCAGAGGATGATGATCTACCATTCTAATATGGAGAAGCCAGTAATATATGTAGCCGGAGCCATTACCAAGGCTCCGGGCTTAAACAAACAAAAGTTTGCTTTAGCCACCAAACAGCTTAGAGCGTTGGGCTACATCGTAATTAATCCGCATGAACTTTGCGACGGATTACCTCCAGAAGAATGGAAAAAGTGCATGCGCATAACCATAGCTAAAATGGTAAGTGATGCAGAAATAATAGTAATGCTTGACGATTGGCAGGAAAGCAGGGGTGCAACCATTGAGGTGAACATCGCCAGATCAATAGAAATTAAAACTGTAAACCTAATTGACTTCTTAAATGAACCTGAAAAATATCACCTCAGTAAAGCTGGCTAAAGTTGGATTTATAGCTTACGTAATTTTTGCATTTATCCTTTTCATTATCTGTTCAATTAAACACTATCAAACAAACCAATATGTACATCACAAAAACTATAGCAGAACAAGTCGCTAAAAAACTTCTAGAAGATAAAAACAAAGCACAATCGGAAGCTGAACACAATTTAGAGGTTTACGCTAGAGAACTCTACGAGAAAGATATTCCAAAGGAACTTTTATTTATGTTCAACAAGTATAAAAACAAAGATACCTTCCAGTCGAGAGGTTCATGTAAGTTTTCTGGCGAAGGTATTGGTTACGAAACCTACTACTTCGATTATTCTACTGTATCATTAAGTAGAGGAAGTTGTCTTAAAATATCTACAGAAGAAGCTACGAAGCTGTTATTATTAAAGAAAAACGCAGAGGAAGGAAAGATAAAATATCTACAACTTCTTTCGGATGTCACCATTGCTTTAGTCAATATCAAAACTTACAAAAATTGCGAAAAAGTTTTCCCTAAAGCTTTCGCTCTGCTACCAAGTAAAACAACTACTGCGGTATCTGTAAATCTCGATAAAATTCTAGCTGAACTTAACTAACCAAACTAAATGCAATTTTCATTCTATAAAGGAGGAATTGAAGAAATTAAGCCCTGCGACAGTTTTACGCTGGAGCAGGCAGTTTCTTTGATTGCTAGCGAGACCTACGCCCCCACTATTAAATTATTACGAGAAGCATCAAACGAAGCTACTCGTGATATGATTAAGAAAAAGCTTGATTATTTCACATTCTCAGGAACTTTCAAGAAAAGGAATAACAATTTCTTAATTGCTCACAGTGGGTATATCGGTATAGATCTAGATCCATATCGCAAAAACAAAACTAAACAGCCAGAATTGGTAAACCCAAGGCTTGTTGATGAGTTTGAGGCGGTAAGATGGGAATTAACCGAAGATCCGTACACATGCGCAATATTTGTTTCTCCTTCCGGAAATGGCTATAAGGTAATTATCAAAATAGATGGCAGCAACCACCTAAATAGTTGGAAAGCAATAAGAGACTACTATCTAAACACCTACAGGTTAGTTTTAGACAAAGGTGTTAACGATGTTTCTAGAGCTTGTTTTGTAAGTAGTGATGCGAAAATCTATTTCAACCCCGAAAGTAAGCTATGGGATCTGGCTCCAGTAGATGAAAAAGAGGTAGAAAAACCAACTGCAAAAACGGAGACAAAAGAAAACACTACCCCATCTGCTTCTGAGCGCATGAAGCTCAACAAAGATTTAGAAAGAGCCATTCACGTGGTAGAGCAAGCGGAGCTGCGAAGCGTAGACTTAACTGGAGATTATTCGGACTGGCAACAAATCGCATTTTCGTTAGCTACGTTTGGCGAAGATGGCAGGAGTTTGTTCCATAGAGTTTCAAAAATTTATAGCGAGTACAACCAAAAAGAAGCGGAAGCGAAATTTGATGATGCCTTAGCCAAAGGTAGATTCAAAACACCTGGCAAATTTTTCTCTTTAGCGAAGGATTACGGTCTAGAGACTAAAATGCCCAAAACCTTACAAGAGAAACAAGCTGAGCTTACTTACTTGGATATTCTTGGTGATGCTGATCAAGCTGAGGAAATGACACATTTCGGTTTCTACGAAAAAGGTGGCAGATACCATTCGGTTGATATGAAGGGAAAGTATCAAGAGATCAGCAACTTCAAAATGCGCATTATTTACCACGTAGAAACGAGCGATGAAGAAGCATACCGTCTAATCCAAATCAAAAATGTGTTTGGGCACGATGTAGTGATTAAAATGAATACCGATGATTTTGTAAGCATTGCCAGCTTTAGAAAAATTATTGCTAGGAAAGGTAATTTCCTTTTTAAAGGCAACGATGCTGATTTATGCCGCTTACAAGATAAACTACAACGTGATGAAGTTACCACAGAATTGGTAAAGCAGCTGGGCTACAATCGAAAATTTAATTTTTACGCTTTTGCAAATGGAATTTTCGATTGTAATCAGAACAAGTTTGTACCAATAGACAATTTAGGTATTGTAAAACACGAAGTTTTAAAAGACGGTGGCGAGGTAGTAAGACACGATTTCTTTATTCCGGCAATGAGTAAAATGTTTGTAGACAAGGATGACTTGTACACTAATGACAAACGTTTTCTCCATGTAGAAAGCGGAAAAACCTTTAAAGAATGGAGCGAGCTTTTCTGCGAAGTATATGGCACTAATGGGCAAATATCACTAACCTTTTATTTGATTTCCATCTTTTCTGATATCGTTTATCGCTCAATGGATAGCCGCTTCCCGATGCTTAACGTTTACGGACAAAAAGGAACCGGTAAAGGTACCATGATTGAAAGCATGATGAAGCTTTTCGGTTTAGGGCAAAAGCAGCTGATGCTTGGCGGTGCCAGTACTGTTGTTGGCATGATGCGTAAAAGTGGCCAGTTTAGCAATGCCATGCTTTGGATGGATGAATACAAAAACAACCTTAAACCTACCACCATTGAAAGTTTAAAAAACTTTTACGATCGCATTGGTTACGAACGTGGTAAGAAGGATAATACTTTCCAAACTGAAAGCACACGTATTGACAGTGCAATCATCGTATCTGGTCAGGAAATGCCAATTATTGAAGAAGCTTTGTTTTCTCGTTTTCTTCTGCTTATTACGAAAAGGTTTAGCCGAACCGAAGAAACTCGCCAAAACTTTTTAAAACTAAAAGAGTGGGAAGAAAACGGTTTAAGCGATATCACCGTACACCTTATGCAATACAGAGGGAAAGTTGCGCAACACTTTAAAGCCAAATATGCTGAGGAACAGAGAACATTGGCCAAGGCGGTAAACAATGCAGATGTAGATGAACGATTTATAAATAACTACGCATCTATTATTGCAATGGCCGATTTGCTACGTGATGAAGTGCATTTGCCTTTTACCATTGTAGATTTTAGGGAGCTATGCAAAAGAACGCTCCTAGAGCAGTTTTTTGTGCTTAAGGGCAGCGATAGTATTGGTAAATGGTGGTCTATTGTGGAGCAGCTTTTCAATACTCGGGAGATCTCCGAAAACCGCCATTTCATTATTGAAGAAGGAAAGCTCTTTATCCGTATACAAGATGTTTTCCAGCATTACGCTGAAACCATGCAAAAGCGTAAAGATGCTGGTGTGTTAGATGAAGCTACACTTCGCAATTACCTAGAAAGCGATCCTAAAAACTTTGTGGAGCGCAAAAAGAAATTCTTTGGTGGTAGCCAGCGTTGGTGCATGGTTTTTAAATACGAAGGTTTAGGGATCGATTTAATTGCAGCTGATAGTGAGCAAGAATTACAAGCGAAATACTTAAAAGCCGGAATTGCGAACAATAGTGGTTTGAAAGTGCCAAAACAGTCACCTATCGACGTGCAAGGTGAATTACTTATGCAAACCACCGCAGGAGATTACATTACAACAGTTGATAACCAAAACCCACCTTTTTAGCGATGAAACATATCTCACTATTTAGCGGAATGGGTGGCTTTGATTTAGCTGCCGAATGGATGGGTTGGGAAAATGTTGCCCATTGCGAATGGAATAAATTCTGCCAACAAATTCTAAGATACTATTGGCCAAATGCAAAAACACATGACGATATCACAAAAACAGACTTCTCTATTTACAGAGGAAACATTGACATCCTTACGGGTGGATTTCCATGCCAGCCCTACAGCGTTGCCGGAAAACAAGACGGAAAAGATGATGAACGCCATTTATGGCCGCACATGCTTAGAGCGGTTCGAGAGATTAAACCACGTTGGGTTGTGGGCGAAAACGTTCTCGGACTTGTTAGTTGGAACGATGGATTGGTGTTCAACGAGGTGCAGTCTGATTTGGAGGCTGAAGGGTACGAAGTACAACCGTTTGTACTTCCAGCTGCAGGTGTTGGTGCCCCCCACCAGCGACAAAGAGTTTGGTTTGTTGGCTACGCCGAACACCATGGAGTACATGCCACCGAAAGCCGAGGAACTGACCACCAACCATCCTTCGAGGCCTGGGCGCACCAAAAGCGGCAATTTGAGGGAACAGATAGCCTACAATCAATTGATGATACCCACACCACAAACTCAGGGTTTAAAGGTTTGCGAAAACAGAAGATCGAAGCTGATGAGCCTAGAAATGTTACCCACTCCCAAAGCGAGAGAAGCAGAGGATTGTCCCTCGGAGAGAAATCGAAAAAATCCATCTATGAAAAGCCTTGCGGCTCTGGGGATGCTTCCAACACCAAATGCTTCGGAGGGCGACAAGATAACAGACAAGGAAAATCAAGACAGCATTACCAAACGGGTGAGGGAAATTACTGGAAAAACTTCCCAACTCAATCCCCAATTTGTAATGGAAATGATGGGGTTTCCCCCAAACTGGACGGAATTACCTTTTCTAAATGGAGAAACGAAAGTATAAAAGCTGGTGGCAATGCTATAGTACCACAAGTTGCCTTGAAAATTTTCAAAGCCATTCAAGCTTACGAAAAATTAAAGCTATAACCATGACTGAAACAACAATCACTTTTCCTGTAGTACGAGCAGAAAGCATTGATGCTTTCTATGTAGATGGACTACCTTTTCTACACTTCCACTACTTTCTGCTCAGTCCTAATGGCCGATACACCTTTATGTGGGTAGAAGAAAAGACTGATTTCGAATGGTTGCAACTAAAGATTGAAGAAAAAGCGATTTACATTTTTAAATAATGTTTAACCCAAGCCCTAAACATTGCATTTGCGACAAACCTTTCTCCGATTGTCCTTATGCTACTGAAACACCCCACGGAGATAAATGGTACTGCGTATTAACTAAAGTAAATATTAATAACGATGAAACTATTAAATGTAAAAGCAATAAAGAAGAAGGAATTAACGGCTAAGTGGGATGGTAATTTCGGTTATGCCTTCCACGAAGACGGAACTTTCATTAGATGTAATGCAAAAGGTGAAATTAATTGGGGTAAAGCACCGCTTTACACTTTAGAACAATTGAGGCTTAAAGAAAATGTGAAAGTACACATATAAAAAAACAACCGCCCCTCTCCTGCAAAAGTTCGGGGCGGTCATTCATTTAAATTTTTAAATTTTAACAAAGATGGCAATTCAAATTAAAAAAGGCGACACATTCTTGTGTAGAAAAAACATGGTGCGAGATGGCGAAACCATTTACACCAAAAACCAAATGTACCGTAGCAATACAGATCACGGTATTGTAGCCAATTGCGGTAAACAGTACTTCGGTTTCAATCATAAAACTTTGCAAGTTCACTTTATTAAGAATTAGGTTATGAAAGTTGCACAACTTAGTGAAGCTGCACAACGCTTCTTAATAGAACCCGAAAAACCTTACCACATACTAGAGCTGAAAGCTACCATACATGCAGCTGGAGATTATGTGTTTTTAATTAAAAAGGATAAACTTTTAAAGAAAAAAGATAAAATGAAAAAAGCCTTAGACATCTAAGGCTTTTCTTCTTCTAAATTTGCTAAAAAAACTCTAAGAGGGTCAAACAAATTTATATAGTTGGTGTAAACCACCCGATATAACGCCATCTTATCTTTCTCATATGCTTCAATCACAGTTTTTTTGTTCTTACGTATATTTTCAAGAAGTACACTCTCATCAGTTTGAGCATGAATTAATCTATATTCATCTTTATTCAAATCATTGAGTTCCCCTAATGCTTCAAAAATATGCTCATGAAGTTTTAGGTTATCCTCTTTGAAATCGATAACCTGAATTATAAATTCTTTATTGTTGATAAATAATTGGAGAGTATCATTAGCAACGTTGAAGGCTCTAGCTAGAGAATTAATTTTTTCAGTTATTTCTATTATATTTTTATCATTTATACCCCTCAAATAAACATCGCCAAGATAATTAGTCCAATTAGCTGCTTTCTTATGAAAATCAAGTATCGAATCTCTTTCAACTGTTTTCAAGTTTAGTTTGTGTTGATTGTTTACAGAAATTTGAGCTTTCATAATTTCTGTTTCTTGCAGCAGCTTGATTTTTATATCCTCAACTATTTCGGTAATCTGCCCAATATCCTCTTTCGTGGCTTGGTTCTCACCTTTCTTTACAAAATAACTACCCCAAAACTTATTTAAAATAAGAAAGCCAGTTATACCAACAATAATACTGGCAGCATGTAGTAAAACTTCTTTCATCATTACCTGATATTACTTAACAATTCGTGAACGCCTTCTCTTAAAAGTATTTTGGGCAACTCCTCGATCAAAAGCTTTTTAAAAGCCATTAAACCTTTTCCCCCGATTATTCTTATTTTACCAAATAGTTTACTTATTGACGCTGCAACTTTTGCCTTGTTAGTGGTTGGCAATGTATCTCTAATTTCTTCAGCAAATTTTATGGCATCTGCTTGTTGAGGGTCGGATTTGTCAAGATTTTTAATTACCTCATCTAATAATCCAGCTATCTTATACTGAATCTGAGAAGTATGCGGATGAATGTAGGCATCATCATCTAGAATAACAAACTCGGCAAACTCTTCTTCATAAAACTTTTCAAACTTATTTGCAGAAGTAATTTGCGTATCGTTATAAAATCGTAGATTATTTGCCCAACTATTGATATATTCTGGCACATGCTCAATAGCTATATTAAAAATTTGAGATTTGTTTTCGCCGCTATGTGAAGGAATCAACTCTAAGTCATAGGTTAGTTGTTCAACTTTCTCGGTGTAAATTTTTAAAGCTTTAAAATAGAAGTCAGAATTTGGATGTATATCTCTGAGTTCAAATAGCAAACCTTCCCACGAATGATTTGCTACATCAGATACTTTCTCCAAACACTTCTCTATTGGAGGTATCGTCCTTTTTAGTTTTTGTAAAACTTTAACAGAATAATCTCTATTGTTTATTGCCATAGCGTTAATTTAATTCTTCGGTAAAAATATTAAAATATACGTATTTTTGCTTAATGACAATCGACGAATTAGAAGAATGGTACCGTACTGCTCCATCTCCAGAAATGCCAGTTTATTTAGATGCGGCAACCAAAGTAACTGATTACGCCCAATTTGTTAATTCTCATTTTGAGGGCATCCGCCATGCAAAAGTTGATTTAGTGCGTAACCCATTAATATGGAGGTTGGAGAAAATGAAGTTGTTAATTGAGGCTAATATTTAAGTTTTAGTTTTATTCTTCTCCGTACTTTTTATAATCCTGAACGGCAAAGTTCATTTTTTCAAATTTTTCGTCCTTCTCCAGTATTTCGCCAAGTACAGCGGCAAGCTCTGGATATCCGTACATAAACCATTGGCCTTTATATTTGCGCAGAACTTCCTCATACCTAAAATCTTGATATACATTAATCTCCTGTGATCCACTTAACTGAACTAGAAAATAATCTTTGCCACTTATTTGATAGTATAAGTGTTTAGCGCCAATGCTAATAACCTGTTTTTTGTCGTTTCCTACCTGCATTAGCCATATCATCGCAAAGCTATTGCGTAAGGGATTATTTCTGTACATTTCTTCTTGAATACGCTTATAGTCGCTTACAAACGTTTCTACTTCTTCAAAGTTGGCGCTATTAGTTAATATAACTTCGTACAGATTGCCATTCTGTTTTATTAATGACAGAATTTTACTGTTGAATTTGCTGTAAAGCTGTTTAACTACTTCCTTTTCGCTTTTGTACTTTAATATTCTTTTTGGGGTTTCAGTTATCATATTACATATCGTGTTCTTCGATCAGCTCACCAATCTGAGTAGCGAAATCGGGGGTTATACCATCATTTGACGTCCAAGTTACACCGCTGTCGGTTTGCTCAGGCTTAACCGTGCCTAATAACTTTTCGCTATCACTAACTTGGAAGTTGCCGTTTTCTAACGGTTCTACTTTATAATGTATTCCAGTAATTTCAATTTCAAAAGGTTCCATATTTAAATCAATTTACAAATATCATCGAGCATTTCTTCAGTAACTTGTCTCCCACTGATCTGCACACATTTATTACCCACCATCATTACACTTCCAATTAGCGTATTGCCGTGGTACAGCTGGTAGCTTTCCCCCGACCTGTATTGAACCAACTGGTAAGTTATTGGTTCATTAAATAAGTGGCATTCATAATCAATTGTCTTCATCGGTATTCAAGGGTAATATCAATCCAACATCATTGTTAGGCTTATCTTTTTTGTGTACCTTATTTACCCTGTTACTCACTCTTTTGCTTTCCATCAAATCATCTGGATACGGCTCACACAATTTAAGCAATTCAGTTGGCGAAATGTTTTTATTAAGCCACATTTTCTCTCTATTACGTGGCAAAATAACTGGCATTCTAGGTTTTGCATAATGTATTTCGGCAACCGTTTTGTTTGCCTCGGTAGTCATAATGCCATAGGTACGGTGCGCTTCCTTTGTTTCTGGATCTACCCACTCGGACCACAGTCCCGCAAAACAGAAGGTTTTTCTATTCTTAACGGTAAAATGCCAAGGTTGCTTTTCGGGCTTTGCATCAAACCACTCGTAGAAACCATCGGCAATAATCAGGCAGGTTTTATGATTTCGAATTAATGGTCCATACATCCTTGACGTTAATACGTCCTCGCTTCTTATGTTCCAAGTATCGTATGTCAGCTTTAAATCTTTGGCCCAGTATGGCACAATACCAAAACGCATGTGCTGTATGATATCCGGTTCATCCGCTGTGATAACTAATCCTTTCAAAGTGGGTGCTAGATTAAAATGAGGTTCCCAATCGCCCACTAGTTTTTGCGGATGGTTCTTTAGTATTTCCTTGTCTGAAGCTGATAGCGTATACCTAACACACATTCTACTTTGTTTTGATGATGTCGTTCCAACTTGTAGTGTATTCTGGAGTTAGGAACTGTCTCCTTAAGGTCCATTTTTGCTGGAGACCTTCAGTAGCAATTTTCAATGTTCCCTTACCATAATACTGGTTAAGCTTATCCATTACCCTACTCACTTTATCGTGCTTAACCCCGTTGTAAGCATTAAACAAATTCATCTGCACTTCTGTTTCAGGAATCAATCCAGTTGCCATTACCTCTACCTTTTGATAAAGATAACCTCGTAAGAATATTTTACGCAACCCTTCTAATGCAACCTTTACCAAATCAGTGGTGTTATTTACCGGATGGGCCAAGGGAATGGTTATCGACGGAAAAGCTTGTTTATGTGTTTCGCTGAAACGGTTAGTCAACAGTTTAACAGAAAGCACTGTAGTACAAAGTTTCTCCCTTCTTAATTTTAAAGCAAGCCTAGAAATGTAACTTACAGTTGCCTCCTGCAATTGTGCATAATCTCCAGTAACCTTTCCAAAAGCTCTACTGGTACACATCGCTTTTTTGGGATCTAATGTGTGTTTCATTTCAATGCAGCTTTCGCCCCAAAGCTCCCTCCACATTCTTACCCCTACTATTGTCATGTGTTTCTGCACCCAATCAATAGGTAATTGCCTTAATTGCTCGGCAGTTTCAATACCCATTGCGATTAGCTTATGAGCATATTGCCTACCAATTCCCCACAAATCTTCTACTGGATAATCCTTTAATACGTGACTTATTTTTTCATCTGTATCTAAAACCATCACTCCGTTAGCTTTCTTTGATTTCTTATTGGCAACTTTACAGAGAACTTTAGTTGGTGCCACACCAATGCTTATCGGAATGCCAGTGTTCTGCATCACCGTAGCTCTGATCAGTTCGGCATAGTTCTGTAAATTGCTGTACCCGTTTAGTCCAAGAAAACATTCATCGATACTATAGACCTCGATCTCTGGACTAAAACGTGCTAAATTCGTCATTATCCTAGCGCTCATATCACCGTATAAAGCATAGTTGCTACTAAAGAAAGCAATGTTATGCTCTTTTATTTGTTCTTGGATAAGATGAAAAACCGCACCCATTGGAACACCTATCTCTTTTGCTTCATTACTTCGGGCTATTACACATCCATCGTTATTACTCAATACCACGGCCGGAACGCCATTATACTTTGGTTGGAATAACCTTTCACAGCTCACATAACAATTGTTTACATCGGCCAACGCTATCATATTATTTCAAATGATGAGGTGAACATGCCCAAGTAACCACACCGAAAATAGTGACGTCTTTATTGGTAATATTGATTACGCCGTCATTGGTTTCATTTACACAAAGAAATCGGTTGGTGCCTTTTAAGATTAGTTTTCTAGTTAAAAACTCAGTATCAACAAAGCAAACAACCATACTTCCCGAAACTGGTTTGATTGATTTGTCTACCACAACAATACTACCTTTGGTAATTCCGAAAAACTTCATCTGATCATCATCCGCTTCGAAGTAGTAGGTATTGACCGGATCTCTAACAATACGTTGAGAGATATGCAGCCTTTTATTTAGGTAGTCTTCAGCTGGACTTACAAAGCCAGTTACTTTTGACGGATCGGACAGCGTTTCGAGCACTTCATTTCTAGGTATTTCTATTTCCCTTAACATAATACTAATTATTTTAGCTACAAAATTACTAATATTTTTAGTAAATGTTTTTAAGATGTTTAAAAATACAGAAAACGTTTTTGGCTTGGATAGCTTGGATAGTAGCAATGAAATAAAATATAAAAAACTAATAATTAATACTTTATACTATCCATACTATATTAAAAAGGACATTAATATTATCCATCATTATCCATCGTTATCCACAAAAAACCTGTTTCGCTGTCATTTTTCAAATAGCATGGATAGTGATGGATAGTTTTTTGAGCACATAGCATAAACATGGATAGTTCAATAATCTATATATCAATAGCTTACACATCTATCATCCATATTATCCAATTATCCACGCAAAAAGTGAACTATTAGTTCAATTCATAATTTGTTTTAGTATTTTTACATCAGCCAACACAAACAGCCTTAAAAACTGCGCTTAATTAATACCATGAGCGCTAAAATTTTACTTCCAGTAAAGGCACACGTTAAAAAATATTTAGAGCGTACACATGGATCGCACCTTGAGGTTAGCGATAGAGGTTACGCTCCACTCTTATTATTCCGTTTGTTGGAAAAGCATAAAAAGCAGGATCCCGGCACGGTTAGACCTTCTCAAAAACTGATTGACGATCGTAAATATTTCGGTTATCCGATTTACATTGGCGATACCAACGAACGTAAATGCGGCTTGTACATCAGCAACGACAGTATCAAAGATTTCAATGAAGCTATTGATGATCTGATTAGAGAGCAGATGTATTGGTTTATCCATCACCCAAACAGTACCGATAAGGTTGTTGATTATAACATCAACCGTTTTAGGGATTGGTACGGCATTACGGAAGATGAACTGCCTTTCGATAATTTGAAACGTTGGTACTATCGTGAACGTGGTAGGTTAACGCTGCGTATAGAAAACCTGATACCGCCATTTACCCCTCAGTTAACTTTAAACTTATAAATATGGAATTATACGAAGGCGATAATATTGGATCGCTATTGTCGGTAGAAATTGCGCATCAAGCGGATTTTGCCAGCTTTAATCCAGCAATTTTTAAAGCTGGCAAAGATTGGGTTAATGTCCCTTTTGTTCCTGAAAAGGCTCGATTTAATTTAGGAGAAGAAGAAACAAAGAATGGACCGCTGTTTAGTTATGGTGGAGATTTCTTTTTGAACAAACTGAGGGATGAAGTTTTTACTGATCTGCATAAATACATCGGCCGTAAAGCTGTTTTAAAACTTACCGATTTGAATGGAGAGGTTTACATTATTGGAGCTCCTGGCTATCCGTGTACTTTAGCTTTTGATGGCGGTACCGGTGGCAACTATACCGATGCCAATGGCGGCAAGTATCAATTTAAAACAGATCAGCCTTTTAGGTTCTTTAGGGCGTAAAGCTGTCCTTTCGGGCAGGTGAAAAAGTAGGCAGTTTTGGGTTCTTGAAATTAAAGAACTCAAAACACAGTCTATGTTTAAACCCATCTTTAACTATGTAAAAAACGAAGCTCAAAAAGAAGCTACGATTTATCTATATGGCGTTATTGGCAATTATTGGGATTACGATAGTCCGTTAACTGCAAAAGGCTTTCTAAGGCAGCTTAATGCATTAACCGATGTTAATACGATTAACATTAGAGTAAATACTCCAGGGGGAGATGTACTAGAAGGATTAGGAATTGTAAACGCCATTAGGTCCAGCAAGAAAACAATCAATGTTTATAATGATGGAATATGCGCAAGCATGGGTTTTATCATTTTATCTTCAGCTAAAGATGGTCACCGCTTTGCCGCAAAAGGCAGTTTAGGCATGGCTCACAGTGCCGGAACCATTACTTTTGGCAACTCCAAAACGCATCGCTCTACAGCTGACATGTTGGATAAACACGACAGCATTTTAGCAGAATACGTAGCTGACGCAATGGCGAAAGATGTTACCGATGTTGTTAAAGACTACTTTGATGGAGAAAACCATTGGTTAACCGCTAAAGAGATGGAAACCCTTGGTATGATTTCTATTGCCGATTACGAAGCAGATACTTCTCAAATGCCCGAAAATGCAACTGCAATGGCTTTTGAGAGCGTTGCGGCATTCTACATGGGGCGTACCCCTCAACCTACACAAATTAATAATCACGATATGTTTGGAAAAGACAAATTCAAATCACTATCGGCTCTAGCTAAACATGCCGTGGCCGATATCACCGCCGAAATGGTGGAAGCTGTCAATAATGAGATCGAAACCGAGAAAGTTCCCGGCGTAACACTTGTTTTAGATAGCACCTTGCAAAAAGTGCAAGATGAAGCCGAAAAAGTACCTGGCTTAAATACTAAGGTTACTGATTTAGAGGGTAAGTTAACCACTGAGCAAACTAAAGTTACTGATCTTGAAAAAGAGGTTAAGGAACTGAAAGCAAAGTTGAATTTGCCAGCTGAAGAAGCTGAAACACCAGCAGCGGCAGGTAGCGACGCAACGCCAGCAGATACTGTAGTTGACAACTTTGAAACATCTGTAGACAGAGAATTTAAAAAAATCTATGGGGTTTAGTTAAACTAATTATAAAATATCAAACACATAAAAATGAAACACTTCAAAATTATTTTATCGTTATTTATGTTACTAGCTTTTTTAAGCATGGTAGCAAGCAGCGGTTTCACGGCGGTAGCATTGTTAGTATCCCTAATTGGCTTAGCTATGTTTATGCCATCGCCCAAAATTGATGGCAACATCAACCGTTCAGACATATCTCCTGATATCGCAGCTATTCAAAAATATGTAGCATCAATAAAACCTAGTTTGTTAAGAAAGTATTTTAACGGATTAGCAATTATTAATGATATTACATTTCAGCCCAACGTAGCTAACAAGCTTGTTTTACCAAAATTAATAGTGACAGGAAAGCCGAGACCATACACTGGTAATCACAAGCCTAACGCAGCTGATATCGGTTATGGTGATAGAGAGTTGATCGTTGACGACTTTCAACGAGATATCGCAATTGATCCTAGAAAATACCGTAACACTTATCTTTCAAAGTTTAGACCAGCTGGTTCGGGGGCAAATAGTAATGTTATTCCGTTTGCAGAATATACCGTTGAAACTATACTTCTTCAAAACGCTAGTATGTTAAACAACCATACCGCATGGAAAGGCTTGGGACGTAGTGCATTTAGTAATTATAATCCAGCTACAGCATATGTTGTAGGCAACAGAATTAAATTTACCGGTGCTGATGAAGAACCTCATTATTATATCTGTAAAACCAATACTAATGCTGGAGAAAGTCCAACTACTCATCCAGCTAAATGGGATAACAAAGATGAGTTAGCTGTTGCGGAGGGATTAGGAACAAAATTAAAAGCTGGTCGTACAGCCGGTTCTATTTTGTCTGCATCTACTGGTGTAATTACCAAAGCCGACGGACACGAACAGGCGCTAACCGTTTATAGAACTTTACCTGAAGAATTAAGGAACCAAGCTCCAGATGTACGCCTTTACGGTTCATCCGATACGATAGATTTAATCACAGATGGATTTAAAGATACGATTGGGAAGTATACTTCTCCTGATGGCAAAATCACCTATTTACCTAAGACAGATAACAAGTGTCAATTAGTGAAAGCTAGTTGGATGAATGGCTCAGGTGCGCTAGTAGCATCTCCTCAGTCTAATCTTTATATAGGTACAGATTTATTAAGTGATTTAAATACTATTAATACGGTGCCGCAAGTATATCATTTAGACATGGGCTTAACAGGTGTGATTGGTTTCCAGTATGCCGATGATGAAGCAGTAGTAATGAACGACCAAAACTAACAGATTTAAAAACTTAGTCCCGATGTTACATCGGGACTTAATCTATTTCATAAATGGAAAAATTTACAGATTTAGCAGTTGCGCAAAAAGCTTACGATAAAACTTTTGGCGAGCTTACCAAAGAGCAAACCGCTCATGGCAAGACTAAAGAAGCCTTGACTAAAGAAAAGGAAGCTCATGAAAAATCGAAAACGGATTTGACATTAAAGCTTAACGAAACTAATGAGGCTTTAACCAAAGAGAAAAGTGAGCATTCGGAAACGAAGCAAATAGCAGAGGACGCAATTAACAAGGTTAATGCAGCTCCAGAAGAAAAAAGCGATAAAGTTATCGCTACTGTAGACAAAGTTAAATACGAGGTTGTGTTTGGCGTTGATGGTTTAACTAAAGAGGCGGTTGCCAAAGATACTGATCTGTTAAGCAGATTAGTCAAAATTGGTTCTGGTGCTCTTATAGAAGTGGAGGGTAAATAGTATGAGTTACGATGCGTTAGTAGGTCAAGCAATGACCTTTGGTGATGGTGGCGAAAATCCAAGTGGTATTGGTGAGCAAGGTTTTTTAATTCCAGTAAGTTGGATTAAAACAATGGCTAAGCCTGTACCTTCTACAACGCCTGGCAGCTTGGTAACCATCACGAGCGATTACGTGATGAAAACGGGTAAAGCTCCAATTCCTATCACTGCATTATTTGATAAAAGTGGTATCACTTGGAGTTTGCAAGGTGAAGTATTGTCTAAAATTTTCCAACAAGGCTTAGAAGCTTTCGTACCAAGCAACTCGGTCGATAATTTAGGGACATTACAGTCTTTAAAAAACTATCGTTATATCGCTTTGTTTCCAAAGTTAGATGACAGCGGTCATTATTTTCAAGTAGGATCTGATAAGATCGCTGCAAATATTACCGACGCTCCTGGTGGTACAGGGGTTGGTCCAACCGGAGAAGTGGGCAGTAAGATTACTTTGCAATCTTATGGTTTAGCTCCAGTATTGATTTACCAAGGTGAAATTCCACCAGTAGGTCCAGCTTAAGATTAGATCATGGATAAGCTAACATTTACACCGAGTGAAGCCATTAAGGGAAAGTTTAAAGTGGTAAATACCATCTTTCCTATTTTTCACAGCCGTATAGGTCAAATCGACTTTAGAACAATTACTGAAGAAGAAGCTGAAAAGTTGGTAGCAGCCGGCACCATTTACTTGGAACGTGTAAAGACCACAAAAGCAAAAAAGACAATTTCATAGGTTTATTATTTGGTTAGTTGGAAAGTCCCTTACTTCGGTGAGGGGCTTTTTTATTTAGCAGATATTTTACTAGTTTAGATTTATGAAATATTTAACGCTACTACTTTTTTTCATTTCGTTCTATTCATTTGGACAAAGTGAAATGCCTGATATGCCAATTAAAGAAGGAAAGATTACTTACATCTATATTGACACTTTAAGCGGAACAAACAAAGAAAAGCTACACAACACTTTACTTCAATGGATTGCAAAAAATGCAAATAACTCAAACCATGTAATTAAGTTGAATGATAAAGAAGAAGGTAAAATTTTAGGTAAAATCAGTTTTAACGCACCTGTTGTGGTGAATAAACATAAGTTTATCTACAATTATGATTTTAATGCAGAGTTCACGGTTAAAGAAGACAGGTATCGAGTAATTTTTACAGATTTCACTATAAATATTCAAGGGAATTCTGCCACAATAGAGCAGCTACTGGAGTCGATTAAAGTGATTGAAAACAACCCCAAAAATAAATCAGGGCAGATCATGTTCGATATAAACAAACAGTCATTGGTCAACATTGATAATTATTCAAGAAAACTTTTACAGGTTTTGGCGGCAGATGTAGAAACTGCAGTCACGAAAAATAATGATTTCTAATAAGTAAAGTTCCGAAATAACGAGGCTTTTTACTTTCCCTGTCCTTTCCCTCTAGCCCCTACTTTCCCACTTTTACACCATGCAGGATATCACAGCATGGTTACAGGGAACTAAGGATTATTCCATTGGTTTAGATCTATACGCAAAGTATGGCACGAGTAGCTTTTTAAAGCAAATATTCGCCAACGGACCAACGCCATTTAATATCGAAAAGTTGGAGGCTGAGCTTACGAGCTTAGCCCCACCACCTGCACCACTTCCCGAAGCATCAAAAGTTAAAGAACTTGTTCCTGTAGAGCTAAACGAAACACCACCTTTAACTAGAGAAAACTACATTCCAAATAACGAGTATCGTTATAATCGGATAAAAGACGAGATCAAAAAAAAATACAAGCAGCTAGAGCGCAATATGTGGGTATTGGCTGATAGTAAGAAGGAAACTACGTTGCACCTTACTGCTAAGCAAATCCTAAAGCTTAACGATGAAATTAGTGACGCTTACCGATTAATCGATTACTACGATAAGCATAACGTTTTCCCCGATCAAGTGGTTTACGTTCCGGTAACAGATAGAAAGCAACTTTTAATGGTTAGGATCAATAGAGCTAAAAAACGATTGAATGCGCCTAATTGCAAAAATCCAGAAGCAACCAAAGCTCTAATTCATCGACACGAAACCGAGTTAGCAAAATTGAGAGGGATTTCTAATGAATAAACTTTCTATTCCTTCCTTAGCTGGGCTTATTCGTCCACGTGATATAGTTGTTGAAGATAAGTTCGACAAAATATTGAAGGCGCATTTAGACAACAAAATTAGCGAGCTGCCTAGTGATTTACAATTAATGCTTAGCAGGTGGAAGCTTATTTACAACATGCTAAGTGATGGTAAGTTAGTTAAAGAGGGAAAGCATAAGTTTTATATGCCTTACAAGTATAATGACTTGATTAATTTCTTAATGACTGAATTTGATATTTCTATCAGAACAGCTCGTGAAGACATCAAGTCAGCAAAACGATTTTATGCCGTAAGCGAAACTAAGGAAGAAAACGACTTTGCTAAAGGTCTATTTCTGGAGCAATGCGAGCAAAGAAGTGCTAGAGCTTGGGGTATTGGTGACGGAAAAACTGCTGCCGCTTATGATAAGATCATTACCAGTATTCGTCAGTGGGATAAGCCAGCAGATCCGGAACTTCCAAAATATGCCGAATTACAAATACCACACACCGTAATTATTGCTGATCCAACGGAATTAGGTTTCGAACCAATTGAGAACGTAGACGACGTAGTGAAGAAAGTACTTGCAAAACGTAAGAAAAATAAAATAGACAGCATTTTTGCTGAAGCGGATGCCGTAGAACTAATGAACGTGAAAGATGACGCCAACAACTCAGAAACTTTGGCTGAATAAGCCGCAAAAGCTTTCACGTTTGATTATGGCTCCCGAAGAATACGGAGTTTGGGGGCGTGCTACTGGTAAAACCGATGAGCCTATTGCAAATAGATCATCTCACGGAGCAAATCAAATGCCCCGAGGTACTACTGGTATAGTTGCCGAGACCTACATGCAGTTGCTGGATAGAACTTTGCCTCCATTATTTAAAGCTTGGGAAAAGTTTGGCTATCGTCATGGTGTGCATTATTGGGTAAGGCAACGACCAGCATCTAAACTAAATATTGATGATCCACTTTATAAGGTTCTAGATCCTTCACATTATATCTACTGGTGGAATGGTCACGTTTTTTATTTAATCAGTCAAGATCGTCAAGGTTTGGCAAATGCTAAGTCCTTAGATGCAATTGTTGCCGACGAAGTAAAGTTCCTGAATTTCGATAGGTATTTGGATGAGGTCGTGCCTGCAAATCGTGGTAATGACAATTACTTTGGTCACATGTGGGAGCATCACATGGTTACGATGTATACCGATATGCCTACCCAACAAAAAGCACGTTGGATTTTAGAAAAGGCACAGCAAGTGGATATGGAGAAAATCGGGCAAATCCTGAATATCCAAATCGAGTACAACAAACTTTACCAGGAATATCATTTACCTAACACTACCCTACCTCGCAAGCAATATTTATATCGCAAGCTTTGCAATTACTACATAGCTTTAAACGAGATCAAAAAAGGGGAACTTAACGAGGAAGGCGAAATGGAAAGTGTAGTTTGGTATAGTGAAGCATCCACCTTAGAAAATATTCAAATATTGGGGGAGCGTAAGTTCTACCAATGGATTAGAGAATTAAAGGAAACGGTTTTCGACACCTCAATACTTAACCTTAAAAACTTATTGGTTGAAGATGGTTTCTTCTACTTATTAGACACACAGTACCATTGTTATCAATCGTACGACTATAACCACATCGATAGCCTAGGGCTTTATTTGCCCGATGGAGTCATTAAGGATTGCCGAAAAGATGGCGATATTATTAAAGATAGGCCGTTAGATATTGCGCTAGATTACAATGATGCAATTAAATCCTTAGTGGTTGGTCAGGACAGCATGCAGTTCTATCGCATTATTAAGTCAATGTTCGTTTTACGTAAGGATAATAAGATCCTCGCTGATCTAATAGATGATTTCTGTGAATACTATCAGTATCACGGATGTAAAGAGGTACACTTCTACTATGACAACACCGCTACTGGTGGTGACGCATCACGACTGGAGAGCTTTGCTGATGAGGTAAGCACTAAGCTTATGGCTAAAGACTGGACCGTTGTACGTCATCACATCGGGGTGCAACCAAAGCAGCATACCAGGTATCGCTTATGGGAGATTGTTTTATCTGAGAAAGATAGACGCTTTAAGCCAGTAAGGTTCAATCACATGAATGCAGAGCAGCTCCTTACATCGATGCAACAAACGGGGGTTGTTCAAACAGGTGAGATGTTTGCAAAGGATAAACGTCCAGAGCGGTCGAAGAAAGTATCACCTCAAGATGCACCCCATCTTGGGGATGCATTCGAGACACTATACATTGGCCGCTTCAAAGAAGATTACGGCTTCAATGACATCATTACCGACTTCATTACGTCCTAAAGCACACTACAACCCTTAAACCGCCAAAAACATAGATTTTTGGCGGTTTTTTATTGAGATGCCCTTATCATATATCGGGCACATGCTCTCTTTTACTTTCCCTCAGCTGTAGTGCGTGGCGTGGTCAATCGTGCGACGTTGTCACTGAAAAAATCTGATTTTGAAGTTTAGTATTTGAAAATCAAAATAATAGCTTTTTTTTCATTGCAATGAAATGGGTAAGAAAATTACAGGGAAAGCCTGTCCTTTCGTGCGCACGTGCGTAAGTGCAATTTTGGGCTATGAAGTTAATTTCTGTTGCAGATATGCTCAAAAAAATGGAAGAACGTAATGGTTACGGCAAACGTATTCCTTTCTCGATTGAGTGGGTGACCTGCAATAGATCTAAGAATACTGGAGGTGAAAAGATTTTTGTAGCGGAGGCAGTTTTAGAAGGTAGTGGTAATAGTAAAAGCGAAAAACGAAACCCACGCCACCACACGAATTACACCCGAAACATTAAGCCGATTGAAAGTGGGCGTACAATGAAAATACACCCTTTATTAGTTACAAAATTTAACAATTGCAGCATCACACTATGAGCGAAAAGGACAATATTAAGTTTCTTAATGATGATTATGCGTTCAGCAGTGCTAATGGTGGGGTAATTGTTGCATTGTCTGGTGAACCTATTGCGGTACCAGCAGCTTCACCTACCTTGAAAGAGCAAACCGGTGCTAATGCAGATCTCGCTAAATGGGGTGAGAATAATCTTTTTCCGCAAGATGTAATTGAAAAGGTAGACAAGGACCCCGAGTTACCACCTTTGTTGGAGTGGAAAGGTAGGGCGTTACAAGGTAAAGAGTTAATTGCTATTCATAGCGTATATGATCCAATTACTAAAAAGTATAAAATAGAAGAAATTCACGATGATGAATTAAAAGCTCTCCTTAATGGAACTATGATTGAGCGCTATTGGCGTGAATCGTGTGTTGATTTTACGTGGTTTAATCAGTTCTTCCCAGATTTTATAAAAGCTAAAGACGATCAAAAGTTAGCTCTGATAGGTACGCACGATGCTGCTTGGTGCCGTTGGAAAACTCAAAATAAAAAAGGCGTTAGTGAGTATTGTTATGTTTCGGCCAGATGGGATGAAAACCCATCTGTAACAGATGCAGGCAAGGTGATGAAGATTAAAGCGGTAGATCCGTATAATCCATTAAATATCGAAGAGCTAAAGGCAGATAAAAAAACTAAACGTTTCATTTATAGTATTAACTATCCATCGCCGAACAAACCCTACTACCCTTCTGCGGCTTGGACTTCGTTTTTGTTCTCTGATTGGTTTAAAATTAAAGAAAAGATTCCGATTTGGAAGCTAAAGTACATGACGCAAGTTTTAAGTGCTAGCTACATCGTAACTATCCCTGTTAATTATTGGCCAGCTGCCTACAAAGATTGGGGTAAGCTTGAACAGGAGGAACGCCAAAAGATTAAAAAAGCGAAGGTTAAAGAAATCAACGATCAAATAACTGGAGAGGAAGGTGTGGGTAAAACCGTATTAAGTGAGGTTGGAGTAGATGATAATGGTAAGCCTATCCCGATGATCACCATCGAGAAAATTAAAAGCGGTTTAGAAGATGGAAAGTATGCTGAAGACAGTGCAGAGGTTTCACAATTCCTAAACAGAAGCTTAAATGTAGATCCTACTTTGGTTGGCGCTGGTCCCGGACGTGGGCGTGATGCTGGTAGTGGTTCCGATAAAAGAGTTGCCTTCAATATATATTGTGCTTTACTTACCCCGTACCGTAAAATCATCTTAGAGCCACTTTACTTCTTCTTAAGGTACAACGGCTATTTCGACACCTACCCAACGCTAAAAATACATGTGGTTGAAGTTGAATTACAGACACTTGATGAAGGCAGTACTTCGAAAGATACTAGTCCAGTAGATAACACAACTAAAGAAACTTATGAAAAATAGATTGGTATCGCTAGGCATAGGCCTGAATATGTTCTTCCAAGATTTTTATGATATCGGTAAGCCCGAATTTCATATCGGTAAATCTTGGTCGTGGATGCTGAAGGAAAAAATGCGATTTAATGTATGGCTAAGCCAAAAATTAAAAGATGGCACTATTCGACAATACTTAAACGAGGTAAAATGAACATTGGAGATAAATTTGGTGGTGGTGTAATATTTCATGTATTTGAAGATGGACAGACTGCATTAGTGGCTGCGCTGGAGGATCAGGTTTCGTTGCCAGGTATTGATTGGGGTGATTTTGTTATTACGCATGGCGAAGAAGGAGATGTAACTGTTGGCGGTTACACCATTTACACTGATGCTAAGGAGACCGCTATTGGAAAAGGTAGACAAAACACAGATAACATTGTCGAAGCAATAGCCGACGTAATGGATAAAGCCAGCTGTGCTAGGTTATGTAAAGAGCTAAATCTAAACGGCTTTAACGATTGGTACCTTCCCTCTCGGGATGAATTAGTGCTGATGTACGACCGAAGAAGCTTTATAACTGGTTTCAGTACAAGCCTCTCATATTATACATCATCAAATCTAGTACCCAATCAAAACGTTCCAAATTACTACGAGGTATATTCTGTGGCCTTTTGGAACGGAAGTATTTCCCATGCTTCTTCTAGCAACAAGAGGCTTGTCCGAGCGATACGCACAGCACACATTGATGATCCTGTTAATCCAATTAAACCAGCGAAGCCAATTTTAACTAATAGCGACAATTATGATCAGTTTAATTCCTTGCCAAGTGGTCTAACCACCGATATGGAATTTAAGTTGAATGATGGAGAATGGAAGATGTACAGCTCAACAGAATTAAACAGTTCCATGCTGGAGGGCAACCATACGGTAAGCTTCAGATATCCAGCGGATGGGATTAATCCTCCATCTGATGCTGTTTCTTATACATACACTCCTTATGTTCCTCCTGTTAACCCAGAAGAACCTAATGTGCCCGGTGGTGATGAACCTCTTATTTCAGGATCTGGGTTTTTCGGTAACATTCAAGAAGTAAAAAAACATAATAGCTCTATCTCTAGTAGTTTAGAACTAAGCAATATCCAGTCGTTTATTGATGATGCGATAAATTTCTTTCTAATTCCAGTGATTGGTTATGCGCAGTTTCAAGCTTTGGTTGCAGCTAAACCGAACCTAGATGCAAACTCAAAAGACTACCGCCTTCTACAGTTGTTACAAAAAGCGGCTGTTGGTTATCTACTATCAAATTATGCCGACAATGGAGCGGTACAAATAGGCAATACAGGTATTTCTGTAGCGAAAACCGAAAAGAGTGCTCCTGCCAGTGATAAGAAGTTAATTCTGCTTAAACGGTCTAACCTCAAAGCGGCCTATGCAGCTAGAGAAATGGCTGTAAGCTTCCTTGAAGAAAACTTAACAGATTTCACTGCGTACGCCGCAAGCAACGAGCACAAGCAAAACCGTAGCCTGTTGATTAATGTAACTAAGGAGTTTGAAACGGCTGGTATTTACATTAAAAACGATGCACAGTTATTCGATAGTTTGAAAACGTACATCGGCAATGCCACAGAAAACGCAATAGTACCGCTGTTGGGTGAAACTTTAACGGAAGCCTTACAAGCGGCGGTGTTGGCAAACAACCAGAGTGAACTGCAAAGCAAATTACTCATACGAGTAAGAAAGCCTTTAGCAGCACTTGCTATGGCCGAGGCTATCCCCTATCGTACGGTTACTATTGACGCTAACGGAGTATTTGAACTTTCGGAAGCTGTTGGAGGTATGGCAGCTAATGTGGAGACAAGGTCTAGTGCTACCGATAAAAGGTTGAGCGCTATAATGACTGGCTTAACCATGCGTGCAGATCAAGAACTAGAAACCTTACGAAAATTTATTAACGCAAATGCCGAGGCATTAAATATCACTCCCGAAGCTGATGTAAACATCAATGATGGCAGTGCCGACCGTGTATACTTTTTTTAATTGAAATGACTAGAGTAGAAAAGATAATCGCTTATTCATCGTGGTACGATGGTAGGCAAGAGATTTCGGGAAATAAAGGTTTTAAAGATAAAGCCTTCGAAAAGGAAATGAAATCTGTTGGTTGGTATGTTGGAGCGCCTTGGTGTGCATTCTTCACCAAGCTTATCCTTAAAAAAGCTTATGCCGACAATAAAGAACTCCAAGCTGTAATTTTAAAATGCTGCAATGGATCTGCAAAACAAACAGCCGACAATTTAAAAGCCAGTGGTGTGTTTGAATTTGGTACCGAACCTAAGCCAGGAGCACTAGTAATTTGGCTTAATGGCAAAGGTCCAGCTGGCCACGCAGGTTTGGTTAAAAGCGTTGATACAAAAAACAACACCATGTACAACGTGGAGGGCAATACCAATAATACTGGCAATAGAGATGGTGAAGTTGTAAACGCTCATAAGCCAAGGACGATAAGCCGTCCTTTCCAAGCAAATGGATTAAACATCTATTTGTACATATACGCTAAAGAATAATTAACATGATAAAACTATTCGCTCGGTTAATATTGTTAACCTCTCCACAACCATCAATAACAGACAGGGCTAAGTATGCCTTAGAATGGTTGTTGCATCTAGCTCCAGTAGTTTTTTGCTTAGACCTAGCTCACTGGTGGTTTAGAGAAAATCAACAATTCGGCACTTTTATGTGTATCGCTCTGGCTATCAACTTAGTTGTTGGATGTTGTTTCCACTTACAACAGGGTTCATTTCAGTTTAAAAGCTTTATGTATAAAAATGTAGAAATGGCTTTGGTAATCATTGGTGTATATGTGATGTTAGAAATGTTGCGATACACAGCAGGTAACAACATTGCTGGAGAAGTTTTCAAAGTTCTTATTCAAGTTACTACGCTACTTTATCCCACTAGTAAGGTGCTAAAGAACATCTTTATTATGACTGGAGGAAAATATCCTCCGAAGTTTTTAATGGATAAGCTATACAACTTTGAGAAAAATGGAGATTTAAGCGAGTTCTTTAAAAATAATAAAAATGAAACTACTTAATAAACTGCTGTTTGCTGTTTTGATACTCTCTGCTTGTGGAACTAGGAAAACGAGTTCAAATAAGGATTTACAAATAGATAAGTCAACAGTAAAACTAGAGAGTAAGTTCAATTCGCAAGATCAGCTTTTCTTTAGTGAAAAATCATTGGCTGGAAGTAATGAAACTAATTTAGAAACTACGATCGTTCGTGAGTATCATCTCGATAGTAACGGCAAGCCATTTTTAGCAAAGGAAACGGTTTCTAACAGTAACCAACAGAAGCAGCAGCAGGACTCAAGAGAGTTAGAGGCTAATTCCAAAAGCGATATTAAAATTAACAACCTAAGCAAATACTCGACTTACAAAAAAGACTTAATAGAAAAAAAAGACACCGAAGCAGACAAAACTCTCTCTAAAAATTTAGGTGGTGGCGGCATCCTATTGTTGATCATCATTGCGGTGCTAATAGCATTCTTCATCTACCATAAACGCAAAAAATGAACACGATTAGCATCAACGACCAACCCTTCACTGCTCCTCAAAATTGGAGTGAAATGGGACAAGCTGAATTGTTAAAGTGGGTAAAGATCATCCATAAACAACTGAGCCGTACCGATGCTTTTGCTTTGGCAGTAATTACATTCTATAAAATAAAACCGAGGCTATACTTTAAATTGGAGCCAGCGCACCATGTACAACTAAAAAACACCGTTGCATTTTTAGCGGAAGAAAACCTTCTAAACCGATGGCTAATTCCTTCTATAAAAGTTTCAACTTTTACTAGGTTCTATGGTCCGGAAGATTACCTTTCAAGCTCTACCATTAAAGAGTTTAGATTTTGCGAACTGTTTTATCATAACTACGCTAGAACAAAAAAAACAGAATTTCTAGATAAACTAATTGCTACACTATTTAGGCCAAAGGGCAACTGTGATGTAGATGATAGAGATAAATTAACCAGATCTATCATTGCTAAGAACTGTAGAAAAGTCACGAAGTTGGCTGTCCATGAAAAGCATGCCATACTGTTTAACTACGAAGGTTGCAGAAATGCCATTTTCAAAGCCTACCCCAAGATATTCAAATCAAATGGTACCGATGCTAAAAGCAATGAAACTCCCGATCTGGAAAACATTATCAATGTAGTTTCGGGCGGTAAGTTTGGAACATTTATACAAACTGAAGAAACGCTGATCTATCGTTTTCTAGACCACCTAGAAAACGAGATTGAAGAAAATCAAAAACGCTAAGCCAATGCAAGAACTAAATAGCGACTATTTCGAAAATTTAGCAAAAAAATGTTTGCCGATCTCTCATACAGCAGCTCAGAAAGCATACTTCGAGATCGAGGATCCCGAGGAACTTAACGAATTTGATGAAGCTTTGCGTAGCATGGTAAAAGAAACTTGTATGCTCCTAGTTTCGGAAGGTGGAGAATTGGATGATAATGGATCTGAAAATTATACTGACACCGTGGAGTATCAGGTGTACATTCTTCGGAGAAAGAAAACAACCAACTCGATAAGTGGCATTAGAGCAGAAGCTAAATCTATTTTGGTAGAGGTTCTCAAAAAAATAAAAGTAGATTTTAGAACGAATGTAAAATCAAGGTTTCGGATTAGTAATACTACTTACGTTAAAGTTGGACCAATGGGCGATGAAGGACAATGGTACGGCTACACGGCCATATTGCGTTTTATCTGTCCTTTCGCTAGTGGCTTAAAAGGAGGAATTTGGTCTGATAATTAGAAGATCGAATGAGCGTCACGTTAACTACACCACCACCAGCTTTATCGTTTAGTGCGGATAACATTACAGCGCATTTTACCAGCTTAAATCATTATGAGGTGGTTGGTGAGAAAAGCGTGTCATTTCTTTATTTGCCCTCATCAATAGTTAATGGTACGGAGTTTACTTTCAAATATGGTTCTAAAGATTTTAAGGTTACCGTAAAAACTACGCCCGATGATAGTGGCTTGCAAATTCCTGCTGTATATAGTGGGCTCAACGCTTTAGAAAAAGCTATAGCTCTCGCTGATGCACTTCAAACGAATGGAAATCTAAATGATGATTTCGACATCGCAGCTAATGGCCCTGATGTAAGATTTACGGCAAAAGTCAAAGGAAAAGGTTTTGATTTTGCTCCTATTGGAGGCAATGCTCCTTCTACCAGCATTACAGGCAAAGCAGATCAGCTCAAGGCAAATTACTCTATTTCTCTAAAGCTGTATATTGAAAATGAAACTTATACTGGTTTTGAGCAGATTTATGAGACACAACTACAATTAATTAATGGTACCGTTGGCGCTAGTGAAATTCAGTTGAGTGATAAATTACATGCTGCTATAGAAGCGTCATTAAGAAAAAACTTTCCAGATCAACCTATTGATAGCTACATAGAGTGTAAAAAGAGTTGTAGGCGATATTATTTTGAATATGCTGAAAGATATGGTGAAAGCGTACAGATTAAGAAAGTTCACAGAAGCGGTTACTATAAGGTTTTGCATGGAGGGCTAAGTACTAGAGCTCAATTCAACACCACTTTAATAAGCTTAATTGCGCCAAATACAGAAAACAATGATAGGTTTTTGAAACAAGGATCTAACCATCTTTACACAAGAACAAATCAACCACAATATCTTTATTTCTACAATACGAGAAATACTCGCAATGGTGTAACATTAAAAGCGAGCGTTACTTATAGCGACGGTGAAACAGCTTTATTTGATTTAGAAACTTTCAATCTTTTAGAAGGATCTAAACTCGCTTTCAATGTAACTTTCGACAAAATAAAAGGCCTTTTTGAAGATAAGCTTATTACCAAATATGCTGTATTTCTTAGCCATGCCGATAGTGATATCAGTGAGCGCAGAACATACTACCTTGATTATTCAGATAGAAATTATATTCGCTACTTCTTAAATTGGAGCTCCTTTGGCGGTTATGATACAAGAGTTTGTTTTGGAGAAGGCGAAAGTGAATTTCAACTAACGAATAAGACAGCAGAAAGGGTTAGACGAAAAGGCGATGATATTAAACACGGTAATCGATTAACATTCGGTTCTAAACTTACTAGATCATTCTCCGTAAATACTGGTTGGCTAAGCAGATATGAACTCCAAGGCAATGCAGATTTCTTTTTATCAAATTACAAATATCGTTACACAGGTGGCTTAATGTTGCCCATAGAAGTTTCGTCCGGTAAGATTTCCGAAATTACTGATGGACAAAACCTCTATACACAAAAAATAGACTATAAGTATCTTAGTGATGACCATGCTTACACCGAAGGGGATGCAGAGGATAACGGTGAGATAATCAGCGGTTTTTTTTTTAGTACCCCTCCCATTGTAACTAATCCAAGTGGATTTACAGAAACTGACCCTACTGTTCCTGCGTGGGTAAAGTCTATAACGGCTGCTGACATAAGCAAATGGAACAGTGCGGCAAATCCTAGTGATCTAAGCAATTTTTACAACAGAACCGAAATAGCAGCGCTATTTAATAGTTCCCCATCATTGCCAGGTTACAATAAAGCGAATTGGGATAATGCCTTTTCATGGGGTAACCATGCCGGACTTTATCAACCAAAAGAAGATCAACGTTTAAGCAAAAACGATATCGTAACCTATAAAGGCGTTAATGCCACCGATATTCTTACCATCCCGACTGCAGCACCATTAGAAACTGAAGAAGGCAAAACTTATCTTTTCGGAGCTCCAGTGGCTGGAACTCCGCCATTGGTTCATGTGGTGGCACGCATGGGCGATCTATTAAACTTTAGCGAAGCAGGAAGACAAGATGGTTACATAGTATACTGGGACGAAACAACATTTACCTACCGATTGAAGGAGAACATTGGTGGTGTTAATCCAGGGGATTTAACAAACTATTATACAAAATCGGAAATCGGAAGCATTTTCGCTGGAGGTATGACTGTGTCCGGTTATAATAAAACCAATTGGGATAAGGTCAATAATGGCTCTACATTAACCAATAGTATCAGTGGGAATGCTGGCAGTGCTAATGCACTAAGGGGTTCAGATGTTGGTACAACTATTCCTATTCGGTTAGGAGATTACGGCACAACGCTAAGTCAGATATTTGGTTACGATGGACCTAGAGACAGAATGCAACTCTTTCAATTATCCCATGTAGCAAATGCACTGTCTTCCTTGATATCTACAACATACTCAACACCAGACACGATAGTTAGAAGAACTACGGCAGGATATGTTTTCGCAAAATACTACAACAATGACAACAGTGACGTAGTGAATAGCGGAATGGTCTATTTTACCGGCGAAACTAATGATAAGTATTTATATCGTTTTACGCCTGCAGCTGCTAGGATTGCACTTGGTATGCCAAGCGGTGGCGAAACTTTGCAAAGTGTACTTGATAGAGACAATATAGCGGTTGACAGAGCCATAAGATTGAAAGGCGACAGTAGTGCCGCAATACTTTACATAGCAAGCAACAACACAAATATACTCCTTACAGGAGCTGAGAGAACGGCCTTTGGCGGCTCTTCTCTTGATGGTATAGCCTATGTTTATGGTGACAACAAATACCACATCGCAATTAATGGGACTAAAGTAGTAACCATTGATTCAACTGGTCTTATAGCTAATGGGAGAAATATAACAGCTCTACAGTTCAACGGAGATTTAAACGGCAGCGCCAATAAATGGAACGGTAATACGCAAGACGGTGGTCCTTATGCTACCCCTGTTTATTTTATGACGGCAATGTACGGTGGTGTTTGGGGATATACCACGTTGTCACAGTTGGGAGCTTCCCTAAATATTGGAAATGGTTCTACCTTAAATAACGGCATCAATGGGAATGCTGCCACTGTTACAAATGGCGTTTATACTTCGGGTAGTTATGCAAATCCAAATTGGTTAGCGTCACTAGCATACTCAAAACTATCTGGAGCACCTACATTATTGAGCCAATTTACAAATGATCTTAACCTAGGAAGTGCGTACCAACCATTGGAAAATCAAAGATTAGGTACAACGGACAACGTAACACACGCCTCTATAAAAGCAACTAACAAGTTGGTAATACCTTCAGTCGAGCCTACGGTCGCTGAGGGAGAAGTAGCACTTTATTGGGGGGCGGTCATATAATGAGCATACCAGTAACAGCATACTATAGGAATGCCAACTATGCGCTACATGCTAAACGAAGATTTGGCGGTGTAGAAACTACAACCTACATGTTGTTGGCTGTACTTACCACTAATTACCCAAATGAAGCCACAATCAAACAACTGTTCTATTTGGACTTTGTTAAGGCTTTCATAGTAGAAAACATTGGTGGTGTAGAAGTGGTTGGATACATGTGTGGAGTAATACCAAACGGCGAAAACTCAAAGATGCGGAGAGCTGATAGGATTTTTGGACCAAGAGAAAAAACGGAAATAGGTGGATTAGATAAGTGGTGTGATTTATTGTCTGATGGCGGTTTTAACACTTTTGGTAAATCATCGCCATGCGTTATAACCTCAGCAAAAATTGGGGAAATCCAAATAGCCGAAGTATCATTTAAGTCAGCCTTCTATCTGTCTTCTTCAAATTTCGGTATTGAGTATTACCAAGGAGGCTCTTGGCAAAATTTGGGCGGAGGTACAAGCCTTGCAGCGAATGCTATTACCTATTTTGGAATCACTAAAGAATCAATTGCAGGATTAAAAGCTGGCGATACTTTGACTGTTAGAAGTTTCATTGAAAATGCTGAAGGAAAATACACAAGCCTAGCTATCAATGCAACAATTGGTGTGGCAGGTCCACTTAGTTTGAAGTTCAATGCAACCTATGCGAGCTATGCAAGCTCTGGTTCTGTCTATGAAAATGTTTATCCTGATTTTTTACCATTGGGAGATGGAGTAAGGTTTTATTCAAATCTTTCGATGGATACAACTCCTAAATCCTTAGATGGCTACTATATTCATTCTGGTAAGTGGTATCGCCTACAGCCAGAATCAGGCACTGACTTAATGATTATAACGGCACATGGAGATGCCGTTGCAGGAAGCTGGCCAAGCGGAGATCCAGGTAACACCTATCCAGATCCAACACTTTGGATTGGGTATATTTTCGATTTCGCATACGAATATGACGCTTACATCAATACCTGTATGGTTAATCATAGTGGAGCGGGTCGAGTTTATAATAATCCCATAAATGGTAAGGTGTATAGAAATTGGAACAACATCACTAATGCATTTACAACGCTATTTACTGGTTTTATCATGAGAAATGATGACTGTGTTGTACTACAATACAATAGTGGAGATTTTATTGGAGTATTAAACCCTTAATATATAAGAACAATGGATAAGTATGCATTTATAGCTGTGTTATTGGTTGTATTGTTTGCCTGTGTCTGGGCGTACATAAGAACTAAAAAGATGATGAAAAAAGATTAATAAAATTATGAACAGAACAAACAAAAGTACTCGCATCACCATAGTGGATGAGGCGACTGTAGAGGGTTCAAAGATTGAATTTAACTACGCAAAGGAAAATGGTGCTGAGCTGCCAACGAGTGTTTCTGCGACTGCCTACATCACCGGTGGCGGCATGGTAAACGTCTCTGCTACTTCAAAGGAAGAAAAGATAGGTGAAGAAACCAAGAAGGTATTGGCCAATGAGCCGAACACCTCTTACAACAGTGGAGCTAAGGGTTCTCAGCATGGAAGCTTAGCAGATCAGATCGAAGAAGAATGCAAAATTATTTTGGGTATTACTAATCCGGAGGTTTAAAAGATGGCTGTGATAGTAAAAGAAGTTAAAACGGTACAAATTCCATTATCTCAAGCAAATGGTGTAATTTCTGGGTTACTTAAAATGCCTTATACAAATTTATTGGAGTGGCGAAGAAATAACAACCTATTGGTTGAGCTGGAAAAGCAAACGCAAGAAACCTTGCAGCCAATTGCTCAAGATTTTTACAAGACACGAAAGTTATCTGAAGACGAAACTATAAGTCCATCCCATCCATTGTGGTATGAATGGGTAAAGTCGCAATACGAGGTTTTTATTGAGCTACCGAAAAACAATGTTCAGATTTTCACTGATAAAGACTTGGATAAGGCAATTGCATCGGGAGCATTGAGCTTTGATGAGATCAAGTATGTTGATCTGTACTTAACTAAAAAATAAATATGGCTATCGAGATTAGGAACAGCAAAGGCGAGTTAGCGGATTTGAATCCAGGAACGGAGTTAAGTATAGATCGTTACAATCCGCTTTTTAATGATGAAGGCAAAATCTTTCAGGATATCACGCTACCGCTTAAAATGCCGCTATCGCCAACTAATCTCGTTTTTTTTGGAGGTGGGCATTTAGCCGATGCTCCTAACGAAAAGTACTCTTTATCGGTACAGGTATTTGTCGATGGCTTTTTATTTCTCGCTGGCGTTTTAGAGTATACTTTTGATGGTGATGAATTTGAAGCGCTGCTTCTCACTAATTTTGCCAGCATAAGAGATAAAATAAAAGACACTAAGCTATGTGATATTTATTATGCGCCTACACAAAACGCCATCACCACGGCTTTAATGTACGATACTTGTGAAAATCCAAAAGACTATCCGTTTGCCTTTTTTCCTGTACAAAACAAAGTTTTTTCAGATTTACCAAATCAACAATATCCCTATTTAAATGCTTGGAATCATTCTTTGCAAAATTTTGTTATTGACTGGTTTATTGCTAGCGGCGAAACTCAAGATCAAAATACGACAAAAGAATCTACCCATTATAAACTTAATTATGTAATTAAATTGGTATGTAATTGTTTGGGCTTCGAAGCTGAAGGAGAGTTATTCGATGATGAGGAAATGAACAGCATTTACATTTTTACTGATGTAAGGGCACCGGGAACGGTTCAAGCATTGCAAGTGGTAATACCTCCAAAGCTAACGATAGGAGAATTTCTAAAAATACTAAAGACTAGATTTAGAATTGCTTTTTACTTTAATGTTGCTACTGGAAAAGTAAATGTAATTAGTCAAAAAACACTTTTCTCAAATCCAGAGAGCATTGATCTAAGTGAGCACATTAGTTATATTAAAAAGCTTTCCCCACAAGAAACAGAAGGAACCATTATTACATTAAAGCCCGAAGAAATTGATGGATTGTTTAAAGATCCCCAAAACACAGATAAATTTAAAGCTACTAATCAGCTGGTCATCGGCAACGGTGAAAAGTCTGTAGAAATAAATGCATCTACCCTCAAACAAACAGTTGTAGGAAACTATGCTTTTCCCACTACTAGGATAGAAAAGGAAAACATGTATCTAAATTCTACTACCAAATCACAGGTTATTCGTTTTCTTAAATTTAATGGATTCAAAACGTTAACAGACAACAAAAAATTCCCTCAAGCCGACCCTATAGAGCTATCACAAGAGGATATCAATTGGTATGTATTTTTGAATGATAGCAAATCTGTGCAGCTTATCGCCACTTTCCCTCAAGCGCTGCTTTCTAATTTCGATCTATCAAAAAAAATCAGCTTTTTCTCCCCTGATGGAGCTTACGTTGTAGGGATTATAGAAAATTTAAAATTTTCACTCTCCAGTAACTCGAGTGATTTAATTGAAGTAGAAATTTTAGCGAGGACTATCAACTATCAAACTAAAACACAGGCCATCCTGCTGCCTATCAATAACAATCCAGATGGAATTGACACAGATTACGTTGCCAAGGCGCTATTCCAAGGTGAAAAAAACTTCAAGGTTGAAATTAGATATGTAGCCGGCACAAGATACTACGTAGAGAACGTGCAAAGCAATGTAGCTACGCTTGGTTCTGATTTGCTATTTAGTGGCAACATTACTCAGACTACAGACAAGTATAGAACCGGAGGCACGAAGTTATTTCTTCGCAGTATTTACGCTGTACCAAACGATAGAGATTTGGTGGAGCTGCGAGTTTACGAACAGCCACAAAAGATTATTTTTAAAAATATCAGCTACACTCCTCTTTATTCAAACAATGGATATTGGTACGTAAACACTTTTAAACATAACGGCGATGTGCTTAACACTTTCAAAACTGATTTTGATACGTTTTGGATCATATTTTAAGTCCTTTCCTACCCTATTGGTTAACGATACTTTTACTAAATGGCTAGTTTAAGTTTGTTCGAAAAAATCAATATCAGAGGCTATGTAGAAGGATGGGCCAAAATGACCATAGAGATATGGAAAAAGGAACTACGAAAAAAGAAGATCGGTATCAGTAGAGAACTGGAGGCATCTTTCTCTGAGAAAGTTTGGAGCAGGGCTTCAGATGTACTTAACACGCAATTAAAATTCAGTAACTATGGACGATATGTAGATATGGGCGTTGGCAAGGGCTTAAAAGCTTACGAACGTGGCACCAATAGACAGAATTACAATGATCAAAAACGTTACGGCTTAAAACTCGGAGCCAGCAGGAGAAAAGCAAAACGCTGGTTAAATAAAATCCGTACGCATCAAATTTATAGGCTAAGCGAACTTCTCTCCAAAAAAGCATCACAGCAAATCATCAGCGACTTTGCAACTACCCAAAACATTAAAATAGATTTCAATGGCTAAGCAACGTACAGACACCGAAGCGGTAATCAATCTCGTAATTAACGGCAAACAGGCTGATGCCTCAATGAAAGCGCTTACTGATACGCAAAGAAAGCTTAATGCTGAGGTGCGTAACATGAAGCCTTCTGATCCTGGCTATGATAAGTTAGAGAAGCAGGTTCAAATGGTAAACAAAGCTATTGATGAACAGAAGAAAAAGCTGAAAGGAGTTACAGACGAAAGTAAAAACTTACAGAAAAACTGGTTAGATGTTACTAAAGGAATTGTCGGGGCTAATATTGCTGAGAATGCTTGGTCGAAAGTTACCGAAACTATAGGCAAGGTAGTAAATTCTTATGCGGAAGCAGCAAAAAACAGAGCTGTTTTAACTAATGCTTTTGACGGAGATGCACGTAAGGCGAACGAAAGTTTGAAAATGTTGATGGAGTTTGCAGCTAAAACTCCATTCTCTATGAATGAAGCTGTAGACAGTTATCTAAAACTAGTGAACAGAGGAATTATTCCTACTCAACAGGAGTTGGTGAAGCTTGGTGATTTAGCCGCTTCCCAAGGTAAAGGCATGGATCAGTTGGTTGAAGCTATTTTAGATGCACAAACTGGAGAATTTGAGCGTTTAAAAGAGTTTGGTATCAAATCAAGCAAAAATGGCGATATGGTTTCCTTTGCTTTTAAGGGAATAACGAAGGAGGTGAAATTTACCGAAGAAGCCATAAAGAATGCTTTAATGCAGTTTGGCGAAATGAATGGAGTGGCTGGAACAATGCAGGTAATAAGCGATGAAGTAGTAGGCTTAAGATCTAACATCGATGATACGTGGGATCAGATATTCACGAAAATCGGCACACGTTCAGAGGGGATGATAACTAAGTTTTATACGACTTATGGCAAAGCCTTAGATTTTATCAACGATACGCTGTTATCGACTGAAAGCGCTGGGGACAAACTCACCAAGCAATTCAAAGAGCAAGCTGAAAGCGTTTTTCAACTTGAAAAAAATACTGTTCCGCTGATTAATCGTTACGATGACCTGAAAGCAAAGGGAAATCTGAATAAGACAGAACAGCTGGAACTTAAGAATGTAATCAATCAGATTTCTCAATCTATTCCCGGCGCTGTTACTCAATGGGACAAGTATGGAAATGCGATGGATATCAACACCAAAAAAGCTAGAGAATTTGTTGCAATCCAGCAAGCGGTATTAAAAGTTCAAAACAAGGAGACAATCGATGCCCTTAAAACAGATGTTAGAGGATTAGAGACTAGGCGTGCAATGATGACAAGACAGCTTAATTCACGTAATAACGTTCGGGCAGTTGGTAGTGACGTAGTTGTCACCAAAATGACGGATAAGGAAATGTTGGAACTACAATCTCAGCTGAAAGACCTTAATGCTACCATTCTTGAAAAAAACAACGCTATTAAGGGATTAACAGGCGATTACATGAAAGATTTAGAGGTGAAGACCGTCGCTGAAACTAAATCTTCAGCCCGTACCGAAGGAGTAGTTAAAAAAGAAATTGAAGCTTTGGAAAAACTAAGAAGTGAGTACGGCATCCACAGTAAAGAATATAAAAAATACACTTCTGATATAGAAAAGCTGCAAAAAGAATTAACCAGTGCACGTAATACAGGTTCGAAAGAAGCGGACAAGGCACACAAAAAAGAGACCAAAGAAGCCGACAAGTTTGCAGAAGATTTGAAAAAAAATGCAGAAGATGTATACCAGGCGACCTTAGCTAAAAACGATAAGGAAATTCGAGAAATACAGGTTAAATATGATAAGCTCAGGGCGTCAGCGAAAGGGAACAAGGAGGCCTTAGTCGCATTGCAAAATCAAGAGGGTACAGAAATGTTAACGCTCATGAAAAAGCAAGCTGACGAAGCTTTGAAAGAGCGAAATAAATACGACGAGGAAACAAAAAAACTTAATAAAGAAGAATTTAAAAAGGTTGTTGATACTGGTGAAAATATCTTTGATGAAAACAAAACTAAGCTAACCAACGACTATACCAATGACCTAGGTGGTGTTGACAGCGAGGAAGCGGCGGCTCAACTAAAAGAAGCATACCAACAACGTGAGCGAGAAATGACGGAAGAACATTTGCTCATGATGAAAA
>RCUK01000408.1_pt1 | contig 40333 bp, 41 predicted proteins | sample 2166381 | NCBI WGS metagenome assembly RCUK01 (sample SAMN09932809, study PRJNA488358) | compost metagenome | isolation source: compost soil in an enriched community | place: Germany: Experimental Botanical Garden | reverse complement strand
GACTTCTTCATAATTTGGCCGACAAGGAAGCCAATTACTTTATCGTTTCCATTTCGAATATCCTCGATTGCTTTTGCACTTGCAGGATCGGCCAAAACTTCGTCAACGATTGCAGCGATTGCACCCTCGTCACTTACCTGTAAAAGATTCTTACGCTCGGCAATAGCCTCAGGACTATCGGATGAGGTGAGCATATCAATAAAAACATCTTTAGCGGCAGTTGAGCTAAGCTTATTGTCATCTACCATCGTCGCGAGCTGGACAAAGTAAGCATCGGGAACATTAACAATATTAGCAACGGCATCATCGGATGAACTGTCACTGAGCACAAGCAGGAACCAGAGGCCAACCCGACGGGCAGCACTTGCGCCGCTTTGCTCAAAAATACGTTGAACTAGCTCGGCTATTTTACGACTTGCCAGTAGGGCATTAATGACCGTCTCGTCAAATCCAATCACCTTCCACGCTTCGCGATAGAATGATGGTAGATGTGGAACAGTTGCTTGAATTTCAGCAATCTCTTCCGCACTAAGAACAATTGGTGGAATATCAGCATCGGGCATATAGCGATAGTCCTGAGCATCCTCTTTTGAACGCTGACTACTCGTTACCTGCTTCGTATCATCCCAGCCGCGCGTTTCCTGTACGACACGTTCGCCGTTCTCCAAGCGCTCTACTTGACGACGGAATTCATATTCCGCTGCCTTTTCAACACTACGGAATGAGTTAAGATTCTTTACTTCCGCGCGGGTACCGAGCTCAGATACGCCCTTAGGTGCAACCGACAAGTTAACGTCAAACCGCATGTTGCCATGGTACAAATCGCCATGTGTGACACCGGCATAGGTCATTAGTCGATAGAGCTCGGTTGCATAAGCCTTTGCCGCCGCGGCTGAGTGAATGTCTGGCTCGGATACGATCTCAATGAGTGGTGTACCGGCTCGGTTAAGATCAACTAGACTATGACCGTCGAAGTGACTTAGCTTTCCTGCATCTTCTTCCATGTGGGCATGGTGTATTCGCACACGTACATTCGTGCCGTCCTCCAGCGGTGCATCAATGTAGCCAGCCTGAATGATTGGCTCGTACATCTGCGTCGTCTGGTAGCCCTTAGGTAGGTCTGGATAGAAGTAGTGCTTTCGATCAAATCGACTTACATGCGCAATTGGCGCATTCAGTGCCTTGCCGGCTTTAATAGCCAGGTTTACGGCCTCGCGATTTAGCACAGGGAGCATACCAGGTAAGCCAAAATCAATCGGGCTTACGACACTATTTGGAGATTTATCACGGGCATCATTGTCGGCGCCACTAAATAATTTCGTTGCCGTTGCAAGCTGAACATGACACTCGATACCGATCGTCATCTCATATTTATCTAAAATTTCATCACGTATCATTAAATTGCTCCTACGTCCTTAAGGGCTTGCTTAAATCCAGCGAGTGCACGGCGCACCTCATCATAGTTCACGCGCACATCGGCTTCATGTGCAATCTGATTGCGAAGCTTGTGTGCATTCCACACCGCGTTAGCATCTTTCCACGTTGCCTTGGCGTTCTTCATACGCTCGCCCATAGTCTCGCCTTTAATTCCGCGCTCTTTAAGCGCAAGATCAAGTAGCTTATCCGCATTAAGAACTGTCATATGATAGCTAGTCTCCTGATCACGCTTCAGCTGTTGCTCAATCGCCATCCATTTAACCCTGTATTTGTCGACATCAAGCTGAGCAGCGCCCTTTTTAGTGAGTGTAATAACTGCAAGCAATAATCCCGCGACAATAAGAACGGCCGCAAAAAAGAAAATAATAGACCCATCCATTACTGCTTGTCCTCCATTGAAGCAGCCAGTGCCAAAAGTTGCGCATCAGCTTTCCTCTGTCCAACAAGCTGAACACCCACAGGTAATCCGTTACTCGTTACACCAGCAGGCACACTTATTGCAGGTAGGCCTGCCAAACTTGGCGGAACGGTCATGATATCTGCTAGATACATCTTAACCGGATCGGCTGTATTCTCACCCAATCCAAAGGCTGGTGTCGGAGAAACCGGCCCAATCAACGCATCGTACGTCTTGAAGAGATCGTTATATTCGTCAATCAGCAAGGTACGTGCCTTTTGAGCCTGCTGATAATAAGCGTCGAAAAAGCCACTAGATAAAACATAACTGCCAATCATGATACGGCGTTTGTTTTCTGTCACAAACCCTTGATCGCGAGTCTTGCCGTACAGCTCAGCAAGCGTCTGTACACCCTCGGCACGATATCCATAACGGATACCGTCGTAGCGAGCAAGGTTGCTACTAATCTCGGCCGGGACAATAATGTAGTACATCGCAAGCGTATGCTTAACGATCGGCAGGCTCACTTCCTCGACGGTGTGACCAGCGGCGCGAAGCTTTTCGACATACTCCTGTGTTCGCGCTTTAACCTCATCGTCAATATCATCAGTCATAAATTCTTTGATCAGACCGATTTTCTGCGCCGGCTTTGATGAATCAAGCGTCGTAAAGTAATCAGGGAGCGTAGTCATATCGCGCTCATCCTTACCGGACATAATCTCCATAATCAGCGCTGCATCATCTGCACTGTGTGCGAAACAGCCAATCGTATCTGTACTACTCGCCATAGCCACAACGCCATAGCGGCTCACTGTGCCGTATGTAGGCTTTACGCCAACAACACCATTAAAGCTGGCCGGTTGGCGAATTGATCCACCCGTATCAGTACCGAGTGCAAACGGTACAACATCAAGTGCTGTCACGACAGCTGAACCGCCGCTACTTCCACCGGCAACCTTGGTTACGTCAAGCGCATTCAACGTTGGACCAAATGCAGAATTCTCTGTACTACCACCATGAGCAAACGCGTCAAGATTTGCTTTACCAATACATATTGCACCTTCGGCCTCGAGCTTTTCAACTGCAGTAGCCTGAAGTGGCGCCTGAAACTTCTCAAGCATCTTGCTAGCAGCAGTAGTCGGGGCTCCAAATGCGAGGAAGTTATCCTTAACAACGAATGGAACGCCAGCAAGACGCCCTGTAATATCACCACGATCAACAGCATCGGCACGTTCAAGTGCACGCTCTGCGGTCAGGCTGAGAAGTGCATGGTACTCGCTTGTCGAGGCTGCTTTTTCAATCGCCAGTTCAACTCGCTGTCGAGCTGATATATTTTTTTGTAGTAATTCGGAAATTGTCATATTTTATAAAACCTTTGGCACCTTCACCTGATGAGCATAACTCTCCGGCGACAACTCAAGTAGTTGTTCGCGAGAAACCTTGTAGTCTACTACACTGTCATCACGCCAAACGTTGTGCAAGTCTGTCACTTGATAAGTTGGGTCAACACCTTCTGTATTTAATTCTGCTAACTGCTCGACGTATCCAAGAATATTACCGAGATCCATTTGTAGAGCATCGATTTCTGAGTCGTCTAGCTGCAAGCTACTTAGCTGTGCAAGATGTCGCACATCATCACGAGATATATTTGTCATACACCTATTATATCCTACCCCTGCCAGATTGGCACGCCCCTTAGGTAAGATGGGTCTACAAAATAAAATAGCACCCGTTCTGGGTGCTATTTTAGGGAGTTACATATTATCGACGATCGATAAATGTGTGTGCGTGACCGCGAGCACCACCGCGACCTGTTCGGCCAATACGGTGAGTGTAGTCTTCGAAGGTCTGCGGAGTGTCGAAGTTAATGACGTGAGACACGTTAGGAATGTCTAGTCCACGAGCGGCAACATCGGTTGCAACAAGTACCTTAACGCGGTTGTCTTTAAATTGCTTCAAAGCACGCTGACGCTGTGACTGATTCTTGTTACCGTGAATCGCTGCAGATGGAATACCAACATTATCAAGGTGATCAGATAGACGCTGTACGCCGAACTTTGTTTCACCAAAGATAAGTACCTTATCGTAAGCCTCTTGCTTCAAGAGCTCTTCAAGTAGCTCAACTTTATGATTCTTATCACGAGCTTCGATAACATCCTGTTCAACGTGTTCGCTCGTCTCGGATGTACGCACAGAAACAGTTTCAGGATCCTTAAGGAAGGTGTTTACGAGTGCCTGAATTTCAGGTGTGATTGTCGCACTAAAGAATAGTGTCTGACGTTCAACGGGCATTTCGTTCACAATTGCACGGATATCAGGCAAGAATCCCATGTCGAGCATACGGTCAGCTTCGTCAAGAACAAGTGTTGTCATGTCCTTTAGCTGAAGAACGCGGCGCTGCATAAGATCTTTTAGACGACCCGGAGTACCAATTACGAAGTGAGGGCGACGCTTTAGGTCACGAATCTGACGATCGATATTCACACCACCAACAACTAGTGTTGAGTAGAGATTTAGGCCACGTGAGAACTCACGGAACTGCTCGTCAATCTGCTGAGCAAGTTCACGAGTCGGTGCCATAATAAGAACACTTGGACGCAGTGTAATACCGCTTTGGCGTTCAATAATCGGTAGAAGGAAGGCTGCTGTCTTGCCTGTACCTGTGTTGGCAAGTCCGATTACGTCTTTACCCGCAATAATATGCGGAATTGCCTGATCCTGAATTGCACTAGGTGTAATATATCCCTTAGATGAGATGTTGTGGTGAAGTTGTGAGCCGAATGGGAAATCAGCAAACTTATGTGTTGACTCATAAACAATTTCGTCAGCCTTAGTGACTGCTTTGTTAATGAACTTAGAAGGATGAATATACTTCTTTGATGGACCACGACTTCCGCCGCGATTTCCACCTGGGCGACCACCGCCGAAGCTACGTCCACCGCTACGATTACCGCCGCCTTGTGGGCGTCCTTGATTAGGGCGACCGCCCCGTCCTTGTTGAAATGCCATAGAAAATAACCCTTTCGTTATTCAGATTTGATAGCTGTTGCAGTCTGGCAATACTCTCATGGAGAGATTGGAGAACAGCGAGAGGATATTTCGGTGGCCGCGTGAGTCACGCTAGTCTTTGAAAGAGGCTCGACATTCATCGAATGCAATGTGTCAATTGTAGCATATCACCCCTAATTTGTCTAGGTATGACCGCTATATTCCCCTTATTAAGCTCTCAAGAGGAACCTTTTACACCTAGAGTTTCTGCCGGATATCCGCGATCATGTCGCGCAGTTCTGCGGCTTTTTCAAATTCGAGGTTTGCGCTCGCAAGTTCCATCTGGCCGGATAGATCCTTGATCAACGAGGCATATTCGTCTTTTGGAATTTTCTTAAGATCAAGCTTCTTTGGTTTATCCTTGTCTTTATCAGGAATAATAGCACGCAAGCCTTCATCAATCTCTTTGGCAATACTGGTTGGTGTCATACCATGTTCAGTGTTATATGCCTCCTGGATCGCACGACGACGATTTGTCTCATCAATCGCAGCTCGCATTGATCGCGTCATATTATCGGCATACATGTATACCGTCCCTTCCTGGTGACGAGCCGCACGTCCAATTGTCTGAATAAGCGCACTCTCAGAACGGAGAAAACCTTCTTTGTCGGCATCCATAATTGCCACCATGCTCACCTCAGGGAGGTCGAGGCCTTCTCGTAACAAGTTAATTCCCACCAAAACATCATACACTCCAAGACGAAGGTCCTTGAGAATATCACCGCGCTCTAACGTATCTACTTCACTGTGAATATAGGCAGTCTTTATCCCTATTTCAAGTAGATATGTACTGAGGTCTTCGGCCATACGCTTTGTCAGAGTAGTCACAAGTACACGCTGATTCTTACCTATTCTCGTACGGATTTCATCAATAAGATCATCAATCTGACCTTCTGTTGGACGGATGACGATGTTTGGATCGAGTAGCCCAGTTGGTCGAATTACCTGCTGCGCCGGCTTAGGACTATGCTCTAGCTCATAGTCGCTAGGCGTGGCAGATACATAAATTGCCTTATTAATATGGCGATCAAACTCGGTGAACGTGAGTGGTCGGTTATCCAGTGCGCTCGGCAAGCGAAAGCCGTGTTCAACAAGCACTTCCTTGCGAGCTCGGTCACCGTTATACATACCCCTTACCTGAGGAAGTGTCATGTGACTCTCGTCAACAAGAAGCAAGAAATCATCCGAAAAATAATCCATTAGCGTCGCCGGCTGTTCGCCTGGTTCACGATTGGTTAGGTAGCGGCTATAGTTCTCAATGCCCTTCACGAATCCAGTCTCTTCAAGCATCTCGATGTCATATTTGGTGCGCTGCGATAGTCGCTGTGCTTCAAGATGTTTGTCATGAGATTCGAACCACGCCATTCGTTCTTCGAACTCTTTCTTTATGTTCGCCACCGCTCGCTCGACTTTTTGTTTTGGTGTTACATAGTGACTACTAGGAAAGATCGTAATTTCAGCAGGCTCGCCTAAAATCTCACCCGTCAATGGATCAATACGAGTAATGCGATCGACGTCATCACCAAAAAATTCTACTCGGTACGCCACATCGCTACCTGCCGGGAAGACATCGACCACGTCCCCTTTTACTCGGAAGGTACCGCGGTGAAAATCAATATCGTTACGCTGGTACTGAATATCCGTCAGTAGGCGAACAAACTTATCCTGCTGTCGTTTCTCATTTCGCTTTATCGAGATAGCCATATCAGAATAATCATCTGGCGAGCCAATGCCATAGATACAGCTTACACTTGCGACGATAATAGTATCGCGCCTAGTTAACAGGGCAGACGTAGCCGCATGACGCAGGCGATCAATCTCATCATTGATCTTGCTATCCTTTTCAATATACGTATCGCTACTGGCCATGTATGCTTCTGGCTGATAGTAGTCGAAATAGCTTACGAAGTAATGTACTTCGTTATCAGGAAAGAAGGCTTTAAATTCACTAAACAGTTGCGCTGCCAAGGTCTTGTTATGCGCTAGAACCAAGGTTGGAACTTGCTGACTCTGAATGATATTTGCCATCGTGAAGGTCTTACCACTACCTGTCACGCCAAGAAGCGTTTGCTCGCGCTCTCCTTTTTCAAGGCCGTCAATAAGCTGAGCGATCGCACTTGGCTGATCACCCGTTGGTTGATACTTGGTTTCGAGACGAAATTGTTGCTTCATCTCTTTTAGTATACTACGATCCTTATTTAGCCACGACCGCCGGCACGCTTAAGGCTTACTTGACTATCAGTACCGTCGTGATCGAAGCCCGCATACTTAACGTCAAGAGCGGCAATAACAGCAGCAACAAGACGATCTGGATCGGTGTCGAAAATAATATCTTTTGCGCCAGGTGCTTCGATGTTTTTCAGTAGTGTCGGAACATAGTCAGCAAGACCACCACTCCCGAGCAACACGCCACATACCTTGCGGCTCTCGAGGGCCGTTGAAAGCTCATGAAGGCTCCCCATGCGTCCGCCAACTGTAATGATCGCATCACTACTTCTAACAAGGTGAACATCACGTCCAACATACTCCATGCCGGTAAAATTAATGTAATCAAATTCTTTTGTTGGCAATTTATATGTCGAAACGTGCTCGCGGAATGAGCTAGCCGGAGAGAACCCGACAGACACACCCTTTCGAGTCTTGACGCTGAAGGCGCCCATGGCAGCATAGTGAGGCAAACCAACTGTTGCGCCAGTAGTTAGTGTTTTACCTTGCTCAGCAATTGCGCGCCCTAGATCATAGGCAAGCTGGTGTGATGCTGTGACGGTCTCGCCGCTGGCAGCGCCGGATACGCAAATTTGATATCTCATATTAGTTAATCTCCTCTGGATGGTAGTACTCTGGCGCTGTCTGCAAGTACTGGTTAATGTCTGAAAGTTCTAGTAGTCCGGCTTGAGCGCCTAGCTTCTGCACAACACTCATTGAGTTGATTGGCGCCCAGGTGAGCGCAGTCTCAATCGATTCTCCACGTGCAAGCGCGGCGACAATTGTCGAGGCGAACGCATCTCCTGCACCTGTTCTATCAACCGGAGGAGCAGGATCTGGGTAGTTCGGAATAGATACAAGCTTATCATCGTATGATGCGTACGACCCATTCGGACCGTCGGTAATTACAACGATTTTTGGCCCAAGAGCGTGAAGTGCCTGAGCAAGCTGCTTAAGCGCATCGTACGACTCACCTGTTACATCAACCGCTTCTTCGCGATTCATAACGACAATGTGACTACGCGCGTATATCCTAGCCAGCTTTTCAACACCCCACTTGAAATGGAATGTGCCGGGCTGGAAGGCGAGCTTTATATCAGGATGAAGCTCAAGATAAGTGAGTAGATCCTCATGTAGCTGCCATGAAGACTGGCTTAGAAGTGATAGGTAGATCCAATCTGGTGTCGTCTCAGGTGCAACCCACGTATAGTCATAGTCCTCGTTCTTCACTAAAATTGTTCGATCGGCACCATAGCGTAGTACATAATAATAGTTTGATTTCATACCCTCATAGGCAGCGACCGTACTCGTGTCAACCTGCTGCTGGTGTAAATACTGAAGAGAGTCCTTGCCAGGCTGATCATCCCCGAGAAATGCCATCAAGCCTGATTTGAGGCCGAGCCGACTAAACGAAACGGCTGCATTCGGAGACGGACCGACGGCCTGAACAATCTCTACGCTGTCATACGGCGGTTTTGAGCCAAATGGCAGGCTCAAACGCTTACTGCCATCCGGATCAGTGTCAATACGAGCTTCGTCTTCGCGAAGCTTAATAAACGCATCGGTAAAAATGTCGCCGATTGCTAAAATATAAGGCGATTCATTCTTCTCTTCTACCGGCGGCGTCTCATGGCTTGGCGTAGCATACCACTGATCACTCTCCGGTAATAGACCCGCCGCATCGGCGATTTGACGAGCGGTGACGTCATTAGTACGAACATGATCCATATAACGCTGTACGATCTCACCCCTAAGACTCCGTTGACCATGGCCGACAACACGTTGCTCAAATGGTAGCTGATGATGCGCGTTCTCGATCACATCGATCAGATTAAATGAAATAGTCTGACCTCCTATAGATAGGAGAATATAGTCGGCACCTAGCAAGTACTCCTCGGCCTTATGCTGGCGAATCCCCGCGTTGAGTGCTTGGTAAAGTTCATGTGCCGTTGTATCTGCTGGGTTTAGCTTCAGCTGACGCATAATCTCATGAGCCCCGTGTGTGATATCTGCGATCAAACGAGTATCGACGCCACTATGCCCTGTCGCTTTTTCAAGCTGATGAATACCAACCGTAAAGAGCGGTTCTGGTGCGTTTAGTAATTTTTGTAAAAATCGTCCCATAGCTATATATCCTTTAAACCGCTTTCTCACTTAATGGCATGTCGTGCAACTGTGCTCCAGTATGTAAAATACCCGTCTTTGCACCGATTTTCGTTACCACGGATGTCGAATTTGCACTTGCAAATATAATTGAATCTTTAAGAGATTTTCCTTGTGCCCATTGGCTTAAAAAGCCAGAGCCAAATGCATCACCTGCGCCAGTGCGATCAGTTACGGCAACATCTTCGTACATGCCAGCTCTAACAATTGTTTTTCCATCTGATGCAATGACACCGTTAGGGCCATCACTCACAATAGCAACCGGTACGAAGTGGAGCGCGTGGCGAACAAGCTCTTCAAGCTCGGTGCCTTCGACGAGTACTTGCATTTCTTCACGGTTGACTGACAATATATCTACATCCTCTAGAAGAGCACGTAATTTTTCCGGCTGAGCCAACTCGCCCTTTCCAGGGTTGAACATGATTTTTATCCCAAGCTTTTTAGCTTGTGTGAAAATCTTATGAAGAGCATCCATGCTACCCGCCATACTCGATACATATACCCAGTCGGCATGACTGTCTAAAAGATCGAAGTTTTTCGCATCATAATGTGTTGATGCGCCGCGATATGTAAGGATTGTTCGCTCACCGCTGGGAGCAAGTAATAATACAGAATAGCCGGTATTATACTTATCGGAATAACTAATATGCGTCGTATCGACACCTTCATTATCGAGATCGCTCAATACCGCCTGACCAGCAGGGTCATGGCCTACCGTTCCCATGAATTGACTATGAAGACCTTGGCGAGCAAATGTCACAGCAGCGTTCGTTGCACCACCACCAGTACTAAATTCGATATTATTCACATCCGCCTTGGCGCCAAGCTCAAGTCGCATGAACTGCTCATGAACAGAGCGATCGCTTACGGGCGTAAACTCATCGCTGTGACTCAAAAAGACATCTTGGACTGCCGCGCCGATCGCAAGCATACGGGGAACCGTTGTCACTATACGACCGCCTTACCTGCGCTACCAAACGCATTGATCTTCTCTTCTACGACAGCCTGAACGGCACCGTAAACTTCTGGCATCAACTTAACAACAGCATACTCATCAGGGTGCTCTTCAAGTACTTTTTCAAGTGTCTTGCGGAATACGAAGCGCATATCACTATTGATATTAATCTTACTTACACCAATCCTAGCCGCTTCTTCAAAGTAATGCAGCGGTGTTCCACTACCACCGTGAAGGCTAATCTGGCAAGGAATTGCATCACGCACGCGCTGCAACAGCTCTAGATCGAGTTCTTTTGGTACTGGGTACTTTCCGTGGAGATTGCCGATAGCTGCAGCATACGTATCGATACCTGTTGCTGCGATAAACTCAGCCGAACCTTCTGGTGTACTAAACGTTTTCTTGATTTCTTCGAAATCAATTGTCTCTGTATGCACATTTGAAGAACCGCCGAAGTAGTGGGGCTCGCTTTCGACAAGTGCACCTGTAAACTTCGCATACTCAACCACTTCTTTAGTTTTCTCAATAATCTCCTCAGTTGTCGCATCGTGATTTGCCTGAGAAATATCAATATGAATAAATTCAAAACCTGCATCGATCGCACGCTTACAATCTTCAACGGTTGGGCTATGGTCAAGATTGATATACATTTCAATACCGTACTCTACCTTGTAGTTATCGACCATATCTCGAATATTCTCAAGACCAAGCGCCTTCACTTCACCATCGCTCACTTCAACCAGGACGGGCGCATTGAGTTTTTGCGCTGCACGAGCAACAGCGATCAAAGTTTCTTGGTTATCAATGTTAAACGCACCGACAGCGAAGTGCTGGGTACGCGTTCGCTGATATAAGTGACGCGCTCTAGTTGTGTTGTCGCGAATTTGCTTAATCGTTAGGCCCATAATGTTCTCCTTAAAATCCTTGATGGTAGCGCGGTGTCGTGTTAATAAATTCCTTGATTGATTCGGCAATTGAATCACTATCTAGTCCGAAGTGCTTTATGAGTTCGGCGGGGCTACCGCTTTCACCAAACCGATCATTCATGCCGATACGGCGAAGAGGTGTAGGTAATTTTTCCGAGAGTAGCTCGGCGATTACGCCTCCAAATCCTGCCGATGCCTGAGCTTCTTCAGCACTGAGTGCTCGACCTGTTTTTCGCACACTTGCAAGAATCGTCTCTTCGTCCAGCGGCTTAATGGTTGGAACATGCACAACTTCGGCATGTATACCGTGACTGCCGAGCATTTCCGCAGCCGCAAGCAACTGGTAGGTCATCGCACCGGTGCCTAGGAGCGTCACATCATGACCTTCACGAAGTACGTAGGCTTTACCAATTTCAAATGGTGATTCTTCCGTGCTAAAAATAGGTGTCTTTTCACGAGCAAGGCGCATATAGCTTGGCTTACCGTTTTCAGCGATCGCACGAGTTGCCTTTTCGGCCTCGATACTATCACCAGGTGCCAGCACGACCATGTTAGGCAGTACGCGCATTAATGCAATATCTTCGAGCATTTGATGGGTTGCTCCGTCAGGACCGACGCTTATACCCGCATGTGAGCCAATGATTTTCACAGGCTGATTATTAAGAGCGATTGTTGTTCGAATCTGCTCCCAGTTACGACCAGGGCTAAATGCAGCATAGCTACTCGTAAATGGTATTTTGCCAGCTCGAGCCATGCCGCTTGCGACAGTCACAAGATTCTGTTCAGCTACACCGATTTCTACAAAACGCTGCGGAAATGCATCACGGAAAAGGTGCATTTGAGTACTTTCAGTTAGATCGGCGCAAAGTGCAACAATACTCTCATTCGCTTCACCGGCTGCCTTAAGCCCGCGACCGAAACCAGCACGAATCGGCTCTTGTTTAACATCTTCAGCAAAGACATCGGGGTTTAAATGAAAATACGTCATTATACAGCTCCTTCATGAGTAATCTTGCCGTCGAGCGTACGAAGCTTTTCGAGAGCGATCTTAGCCTGGTCGCTATTAGGTGGCGCACCGTGCCACTTGTAATCATATTCCATAAAATCAACACCTTTGCCAGGAATGGTATGAGCAATGATAACACTTGGCTTATTGGTAATAGCGCGTGCCATACTAGCAGCATCGATAATACTTTCAATATTATGACCGTCAATCTCTTGAACGTGCCAGCCGAATGACTCCCACTTGCCGCGCAGATCTTCAAGTGGCATAACATCCTCAGTTGTGCCATCAATCTGAATATTGTTACGATCAATAAATCCAATAAGTTGGCTGAGCTTATTCTTTCCGGCAAACATAGCTGCTTCCCAGATATTGCCCTCGTTAAGCTCGCCGTCACCCATAACCGTATAGACAAAACGGTGCTTGGCGTTATCGATATACTGCAAGCTATACGCATAGCCTGCCGCCTGACTTAAACCGCTACCGAGTGGGCCGCTGGTATTCTCGAGACCGGGCAATTTTTCTCGCTCCGGATGCCCCTGAAGGCGACTGCCAAACTTTCGTAGAGTATCTAACTCATCAATATCAAAGTAGCCTCGCTCAGCCATCGCGGCATATTGAACAGGGACAGTATGACCGTTACTAAGAAAGAAAACGTCACGCTCCGACCATTCTGGCTCTACTGGGTTTATATTTAAGATATTAAAATACAGTGCTGAAAAAATGTCAGCCAAGCCAAGTGGCCCGGCACTATGTCCACTACCTGCTTTTTCGAGCATGCGAATAATATCCTTACGAATATCATTAGCTTTTTGCTCAAGCTGCATTACCGTTAATTGCCCACTCACGACTAAAGGATACCCCGCTTATTTATCTCTTGTACTAGTGTAACATAAGCAGCTTTGGGGTCGGCAGCCTTCTGGATGCTACTGCCGGCATTTAATACATCAACACCACCCTGAGTAAGGTTATAGGCGTTATCGACGGCCACGCCGCCATCCCAGCCAATCTCTGCGCCATTATTAATATTCTTAATAAGTCGCACCTTCTCGAGTTGCATTAGGCTCGCTTTGCCGCCAAAATGACCTAGGTCACCGCTGAATATCATGACATGGTCAGCTGCTTCGATAAGGCCAGCGACAGACTCGGGCACTGTTGAGCGCTGCAAGGCAATACCCGCTTTGATCCCTAATTGCTTTACGCGCGTCATAATCTGCAGAAGGTCGCCTTCAGCTTCAGCATGGAAGATGATCATATGCGGCTTCAAGCTTGTTAACGTATCGAGGTAGTCGGCTGGACGTGTCACCATAGCATGAATATCAATCGTCCAATTCTCAGGCCACCAGATTTGTGCCGGTCCTACAGTAAAGCTTGATGCGAACTCGCCATCGGTAATATCGATATGTACACGCTCGGCAAAGGTATGGATATGCTCGAGCTGTGACTTATAGTCGTCGGTCGTCTCGGCGAGAATAGTTGGAACAATCATACTCATAACTACAGCTCATCAATCTGCGCATTGCGTCGTACAAAACGGGCTGCACCGGCAAATGGCGTATTCAACCATGTCTCAATGATGCCTTTCCAGGCAGCGTCGTCATCATCGAGTACGCGTGCTGGCAGGCAAAGTATATTGCTATCGTTATCATTTCTCGTCATCTTTGCCTCATGCGCATCCCATATGACACTTGCACGAATGCCGCGGAATCGGTTTGCCGCCATTGCCATACCTTGTCCACCGCCACAGAGAAGGATTGCGCGAGGATCCTTACTATCATCACCGATAACTTTCAGCGCCGCAGCGTGCGCAAACTCCGGAAAGTCATCCGCGGGATCGAGCGTACGCCCACTAACGTCTTCGACGTCGTAATCATGTTTTACTAAGTAGGCGAACACTTTTTCTTTTAAATGAAAGCCGGCATGGTCAGAGCCCAGATAAATCTTCATAGTCTAAGTATAAGCATTTTCATCTTAAAACAAAAGCACTCTTGGCTATTTTACCAAGAGTGCTGCGTGAACTATTTCTGAAGTACGCGACCGGCGTCGGCGACAAGCTCGACGAGGCGGTTGCTATAACCCCATTCGTTGTCATACCAGGCAACGACCTTAATAAGATTTCCACCGACAACATTCGTCAATTTCAGGTCGACAATCGCACTGTGGCTATTGCCCTTAAAGTCGCTACTTACCAGCTCTTCTTCGGTTACATCAAGAATACCTTGGTAAAACGGTAGCTTTGAAGCTTCTTTAAATGCATCGTTAATCTCATCAATAGTGACATCTCGCTTCAGAACAACAGCAAAGTCACTCATACTCACGACTGGAGTCGGAACACGAACGCTCAACCCGCCGAAGACACCTTCAAGCGCCGGTAGTGCCTTTGCGGCTGCAATACTTGCACCAGTGGTCGTCGGTACAATGTTCTCAGCTGCTGCACGAGCTTCACGCAAGTCCTTAGCGGGAGCATCCTGTAGCTTCTGGCTTGCCGTATAGCTATGAATTGTCGTCATGAGTGCCTTCTCAATACCGAAGTGGCTTTCAAGAACTGCCATAACTGGAGTAATACAGTTTGTTGTACAACTCGCGTTGCTGATTACATCTGTCGAATTTTCGATCATGTCTTCGTTAACACCGAGAACAATCGTGTCAGCTCCGTCGCCTTTGGCTGGCGCCGAGATAACTACCTTCTTCGCTCCGCCGCCATCAATATGAGCGCGCGCAAGCGCCGGGTCGACAAAGAAGCCTGTGCTTTCAATAACAACGTCAACATTATATTGACCCCACGGTAACTGTGCTGGGTCCTTTTCGGCAAGAACAGCAATATGCTGACCATTAACAATGATGCCTGTCTCGTCATGCCCAACTTCATGTTGGTATGTTCCGTATGACGAATCGTGCTTCAAAAGATGCGCAAGTGTCCTCGTGTCGGTCAGGTCGTTGATTGCAACAACCGTAACATCACTGCGTTCAAACGCAATTTTGAACGCGTTACGGCCGATACGACCAAAGCCGTTAATGGCAATATTTACTTGGCTCATGAGATTTTCGCTCCTTTTATAGTAAGCTTTAGCATTTCTGAAACCAGTATATACTGTTTTGCCTATCTCTGTAAGCCATTGACATTCTAACATAAAAGGTATATAATTATTTAGTTAGATCACCCAAGTAGAAAGGTCGCATCAGTGACCATCACCAACCTAACGACCCTTGACGTAACCATCACGATCACCGACGGACCGGCACATATGCTTGCTGTCTATTCTCGAATACTAGAGGAGCGACCCGACGCGGAAGGTAGTCGATACTACGACATGACAGAGTCCCCTACGGGACCAGCCATGGCCGTAGACATTGACGGAATTCCGTACGAAGCCAGCGGCGTCATTTTGCCTCGCCCCCTAAACTCGGACACGCCTGAAGAGGTCATGATGGTCATCGTACGCACGTCGCGATTGTCGCGGCCCCGCAGTCACATTGTCTTTACTTGCTACACGCAGTATAGCCAGTGGGACGTCAAGATGGACGTCTTGCAGATCGAGGACGATGACAGAGGAACACTCGACGACTTCCTCGGCATTTCAATCGATGAGAAACGGAGGCGGCTGGGACTTATCTGACAACCCCGGCAGGGTGCTGAGCGCGACAAGCGCCCACACCCTGCCCCTACCCACCTACACTGGTGGTTTTTTTATTATCCTGAGTGCCTTATACTAAAGCTATGACGAAAAGTGAGCTTTTGGCGTATGCCCAGCCGCACTACGAGGAGAATGAACTGCTCGAACTTGAACATGCCATTGATTTTGCCTCTACGGCACACATCGACCAGACGAGAAAAAGTGGCGAACCCTACATCATTCATCCACTCCACGTTGCTCATACATTGATCGAATGGGGCATGGATATTGATACCGTACTCGCCGGTGTTCTCCATGATACTGTCGAGGACACGTCAGCAACACTAGATGAGATCGAAAATCTATTTGGACGTGATGTCGCCTTTCTCGTCGACGGTGTTACAAAAGTCTCTCAAGCACGCGCCGGTATGCGTGACTTATCAAGCTACCTCCCACAAACAAAAGACAATCTATCGAAGCTACTTATCGCCGTCGGACAAGACGTTCGAGTTATTATCATTAAGCTCGCCGATCGTCTCCATAACCTCTCTACGCTCCAGCACATGAAGCCCGAAAAGCAGATCAAGATTGCCCGCGAAAGCCTTGAGGTATTCGCTCCGATGGCAGATCGATTAGGTATGGGTCGGGTGCGCATGCAGATCGAGGAGCTAGCTTTCAGCTACCTTGATGCTAAGGAATTTCATAAGCTGCAAAATCTCATGCAGAAACGACTTGGTAAAAGCACCCGTAAATTAGGGATTGTCCGCCATGAAGTCGAATCAGAGTTGAAGAAGCAAGGCATTAACTTTGAAGTTAACGGACGAGTCAAAAGTATCTACAGCCTGCACAAGAAACTCCAAAAAGTTGGCGGCAATATTGATGATATCTACGACCTCATGGCACTCCGTGTTATTGTCGAAAGCAAAGAGGACTGCTACCGTGCACTCGGCATACTTCACAGCATGTACCAACCAATGATCTCGCGTATTAAAGACTATATCGCTATTCCAAAGCCAAATGGGTACCAGAGTCTCCACACCACCGTCATCACTCCAAACAAACAAATTGTTGAATTTCAAATTCGCACGTTCGGAATGCATGAATATGCCGAACGAGGACTGGCCGCCAGCTTCCACTACCATGAGCAGAAGACGAGCAAAAGCTACACCAAGCGAAAAGGCGCATCAGCGACGTTGCCAGCTCAATTACAATGGATTACACAATTACAGGAAATTGCTCAACGCCTAAAGAACAACGAAGAGATCTCACAGGATCAACTAAATATTGATCTTTTCGGTCAGCGTATTTTCGTCTACTCACCAAAGGGCGATCTCTACAACCTTCCTGAAGGTGCCCTGCCACTGGATTTTGCATATCTTGTTCATAGTGACATCGGTAAGCACGCCTATAGCTTCCGAGTTAATGGCAGCATTAATGCTTTTGACAAGCCTTTGCAAAACGGTGATGTCGTTGAAGTTGTAACGCGTAAGCTACCCCAGCCGAAGCAAGCGTGGCTTGACCTAGTAACAACAACTCATGCGCGCAATAAACTTCGAGCTCAGCTTAAGCAACTCGGCTTAATTGAAGGTATTACAAATGCCGCTGCGATTATCCGTGAGAAATCCGCTCGCAAGAAAAAATAACCAGCCCGACCGGCTGGTTATTTTTAAATAAAGATAGAATTACTTCGTATTCCAACGTTCGATTGACTCGTGAATGATAGTCTTCGCCTCTTCAATATCACCCCAGCCCTTTACGACAGTACTGCCTGGCTTTTTAAGGTCTTTGTAGTGAGTAAAGTGATGCGTAATCTGGTCGATCTTCTGCTGCGGAATATCAGCCAATGAGTTGATAGCGTTCCCGGTGCTACGATCATCAGCTGGTACGACAACGATCTTGTCGTCAACTTCGTCGTCATCAACAAATTTCATAACGCCAATAACCTTTGCTTCCAAAAAGATACCAGTTGGCAGTGGCTGATCCGTAAGAATCAGTGCGTCAAGCTCATCGCCGTCTTCATCAAGTGTCTGTGGAATAAATCCATAGTTGGTTGGCTTGGCAAAGATTGCTGGCTCAACACGATCAAGTTGCATTACTGCTTTTTCACGGTTCCATTCAATTTTGTGTGAACTACCAGCTGGAATCTCAATAACAACGTTTACAACGCCGCCGTCAACATCACCTGGAGTCAAGATTTGGTTAAAATCTGCCATAAAAGTATACTCCTTTGTTTACTCCTATTACTATAGCAAATCTGTTATGATAGAGGCAACGATGTTAATAATTGGCCACCGTGGTGCTGCTGGCGCAGCACCAGAAAACACACTTGAGGCACTTCGTGCTGGCGCAGACGCTGGTGCTGATATGCTCGAATTTGACATTCGTCTTACTCAGGATCGTGTCCCGGTGCTAATTCACGACAACAATCTACGACGGACTCATAAAAAACGATTCTTTATTCATTCTAGCTCTCTGGCAACGCTACAAAGTGCAACTGCAGATACCGATAATCCAATCATCACGCTCGAAGAAGTACTTGATGAATTCTTTGGAAAAACTCTTCTTAATATCGAAATTAAACAACGCGGAACGGCAAAAGAAATCATTGCCCTTCTTAATCGCAAGTATATAAAAAAGAAATCAGACTGGGATCTATTTGTCTTCTCATCATTTCTTGCAATCGAACTGCGCGCCCTTCGAAAATTAGCGCCACACGCGAACCTATGGCTACTGCATAATCGCAATCCGTTTATTTTCATCGCCTACGCAAGACTTGTTCGCCTCGACGGAGTTGGCTTTCATCGTCTCTATATCAACGACTTGGCATTAGAGATCGCCAAACAATCAAAACTTTTTACCTACGCTTATACAGTCAACCGGCCTGGAACGGCGGTACTGCTGTCGCGCAAAGGCCTCGACGGAGTTGTGACCGACTATCCAGAAAAGATACTTGCCGAGATACAGAAAAAAAGCGCTTAACCGCGCTTTTTTTCATCAAGATACTCACGAATGCTTAATGCAGCACTTGCACCTTCGCCAACTGCGCTAGCAATTTGCATCGTTGCACCACTCCTCACATCCCCACTCGCATATACACCTGGCATTGATGTCTGCAGGTGCGCATCAGTCTTAATAAGCCCCTGGTCATCAAGTTCAATCGCACTACCGGAAAGAAACTCCGTATTCGGCTTCAGGCCAACAAACACAAAGACGCCATCGGTTTCAAATGCGACAGACTCACCGTTCTTGATAGCGTTTACGCTCGTCACCTTGCCATCGGTAGAAACAATCTCTTGGGTTTGAGTGTCAAGGTGGACAACGATCTTACCTTCTTTTACTGCCTCCTCAAGGTCATGCTGCAATACTTCGCTAGCCTTGATCGTGCTACGTACTAATAGATCGATGCGCGTCGTAAAGCGAGTTAAAAAGAGCGCTTCTTGAACTGCAGAATTGCCACCCCCTATAACAACCAGACGTTTCTCTCGGTAAAACGCACCGTCGCATGTAGCGCAGTAGTGCACACCGCGGCCGTAGTATTCAGCTTCACCTGGTACGCCAATCTTATTGTAGTCGCTGCCAGTTGCAATCAATACCGTCTTTGCATGTACCTCTTCACCATCAACAATTACGGTCTTGTAGTCACCGTCGTCCCGAATACCAGAGATCTCACCAAATTCAATCTCCGCGCCAAAGCGTTCGGCTTGCTTTTGTAGTTGATTAGCTAATGTAAGTCCTTCGATCCCATCTGGAAATCCAGGATAATTATCTACTTTGTCAGTAATAGCCGCCATGCCGCCAATGACACCTTTTTCATAAACAACAGTGTCAATATCCTCGCGCGTTGTATAAACGGCCGCAGCTAAGGCACTTGGACCGGCGCCGATCATAACAGTGTCGCGAATATTAATACTGCTGGGGTTGCTGTTGTTGTGCATGTAGTTTCAATAGCTCCTGTGATGGGGTTGGTTGTGCAATTGTTTCAGGTGTTGGAATAATCATAACAATAAACTTCAGTGGCGTATTAGCTGGAATATCGTCGCTGCCGCCTCCGGCTTCACCGTATGCTTTATCCGATGGAATAGTCAGCTCGCGGACACCGCCAACTTTCATACCATCAACGCCCTCAGTCCAGCCGCTAATGACGCCACCTGGAGTGACAGCAAGCGGAGCCTTCAGTTTTGCTCCATCAATCGACCCGTCGAATACCTTACCCGCTGGATTCCATCCAAGATAGTAGGCAGTAAAACTTGAGTCTTTAGTGATAGCTTCGCCATCACCAACTTTTAAATCTTCCTTCTTGAGCTCTTTGACGTCGGCAGCTGTAAATGCGGCTGGCTTTGAGCCATATGCATTAAACTCGGCAAAGTACTTCTCGGAAAGCTTAGTAGCCTGTGCGTCAACTTTCGTTTGATACGCAGTTGATTCAGTTTGGTACTCACCCATGAGCTGTTGGTAACGAGCCTGGTCGCTAGCTGCATTTTTTGGTGCAAGCACCATAACCATGAACCCACCAAGTGTTCCTATCGTAAGTGCGCCGGCAATAACCCATATGCCGATGCGTTGACTTTTTCGTGTCGCCATCTGAAATAAAACTCCCTATTCGTGAATTCAGTAATTGTATATAGTATAGCATTTTTTGCTTGCTTCATAAAATTGATAATACCTATAAATATGCTATAATATTAGCAGTGTCATTTCCGGCAAGCAACTTAGGAGAATCGTGTCAGACGAAACACCTTCACCCTTCAACCCCGATCCATTCGACGAGATGGTAGACAAGGAATCAAGAACTCCCTTCCAATATGTACATCTTCCAGATAGTACTCCCCCAACTCAACAAGTACCTATTGTAAAAAAACCAGACCTGACCGTGCTCTACTCAGAGCGACGCCATTTCAAAGCATTTTTCAAAAAACTTTGGTGGCCAAAAACACTGGGTATTGGTGCCGGACTTACAATCGTCACCCTTCCAGTTGTGGTCTTCTCTCAGGATCAGATGAAAACGAGCGCATCGGTAATTCTGACGCTCGTCATTATCTGCTGCTTTGTTTATCCAATTATGCGCACGCATTTTTGGTGGAGAAAGCGCTACATTGAGGTGGCTGTACGAAAAGGCCAGGCTCTGATCACCTTGTACGAACCGCGCAGCCGACTGTACGGCTTCAAGGGTGACGATGAAGGAGTTAGCTTCCTCCTGAGCGGCAATGTTGCGATTATGCTCAACCAGAAAACCTGGGCCGAGCTGTACATATTTCGCAAAAGTGCCGGCGGCATGATCGATACGATCCTCGACCAAGACAAAGTACTGCATAACCTACGCGACATCTACCGTCCTGATCTGCTCAAAAAAGCGATTGAAGACGCAATGGATGCAGCCCGTGGTGTATAACAAAAACCCCGAGAGAGCCCCGTTGATGCATTTACATCCGGGTGTGCTCCTCGGGGCTCTTTCATATCTTGCTAGGAGACGTCTTCAGCAGTACTACTTTTAGACGGTGCAAAATAATCATCTTCGAGTACCTGCTGAGCTCGCCAAACGCCAAGCGAAAGACCGATTGGTAAAATATCCGAATAACCGATGAGATCAGCCATGCGTCGAATAACTGAAGCAGGCCATCCGCTCAGGCGAATCTTGCGCCATTCAAACACTGCCCAATTTTCACCCACGGGCACAACAACTGGCGGCATGATTGCCTTGTATGGCTTTAGTGGCTGCTTTGCTTTTTTACGCTTAATATTCTCAGCAACGAATAATGCGTCATGGAGCGCAGTCTGCGCAAGGCCTGTAAACTGCGTTGCGGCGTTATCGCCAATGACATATACGTCCTTTGCGGCAAGCATGTGCTTATCAACGACAATGCGACCATTTGGCGCAAACGTAAAGTTATCTCCATTCTCTTTATAAAATGGATGGTTGGCAACCCCAGACGTCCAGATAACTGTATGACTCTTTATCGGTTTACCATTGACGATAAGTCGATCTGCCGTTGCTGACTGCACCGCTTGGCCTACCTGTACCGATACGCCGAGCTTCTTGAGGCGTTCCGTTACTTTAGCACTTGTCTTTTCGCTCATACGAGGCAAGACGCGAGGCGCTGCCTCAACTAGATTGATTTTAATATTTTTGTGCGGCACATCATAGTGGCTACAAAGACGCTCGAGATACGATCCGAGTGCAGCAGCAAGCTCAACACCAGTTGGTCCAGCACCGACAATAACGTAGTGCTTATCAATCGCGCCTTGTTCACCAAGCTCGCTATAGAGATGGTGCTTTAATTTTTTGATTTCAGCCGCTGACTTAATACCATAAGCATACGTATCAAGCCCGTCAATGCCAAAGTATGTCGTAACCGTACCGAGCGCCATGATAACTGTCTTATACGCATATACTATACCAGACGTACCGGTGAGTGTATGTTTCTCTGAGTCTATTGCCGTGATAGTATCAAGGACTACGCGAACATTGTCTTTTCCAGCAAATATTTGACCAAGGGGCACCCAAGACTGAGCATGGCTATGTCCTGTCGCCGTGCCATAAAGCGCAGGATAGTACTGAAAATCTGACTTATCGCTAATAAGCGTGATATCGTTTGTTGAATCTTTCGCAAGCTCAAGCGCCGCCTTAACTCCACCAAAGCCGCCACCGACAATTGTTATCTTCATATCTACCCTTTTCTTGTTTGTTTATTTTGTGTGAACGAAATTATTTTCTATTCGCGTAAGCTTCACTCTCGCCGCAACTGTAGCAACAGACACGACTGCAAGATATGCCACTCCCATTAAACACGCTTCAATCATATGAGCAGGTGCTTGTACGACAAGGTAAAAGCCGCTGCCAGCTGTTGCCGCCATAAGTCCATAACTAGCCAGTAAACTTTTTTGTGATGGCCGCATATACACATATCCAGCAGTAAGAATACTGAGAAGTGCAATTACGACGTGAAGTAGAACAATCATATTGCCAGTATACACGCTAGGGCAATAGTCCGCCAACTGCGAGCATAAGACATAGTAGCAAAAGAATAAATAACGAAAACAGGAACATTTTCAGAGCCCACCTCTCATCAGTATCCGTAGTAAATCCACGAAGACCTTTTACGAGCCACGTAGCACCAGCCATAGTCATAATCACGAGATAAATATAGCCCGTATAACCAGCAACCGTAAATAGGATATTGACGATAATAAATAACAGTACATACCAAACGATCTGCACCTTCGTCGCGTAAGCGCCTTTAATAACAGGTAGGACAGGAATTCCAGCTTCGGCATAATCAGCTTGTCGTCGCATGGCAATCGCATAAAAGTGTGGCATCTGCCAGGCGATCAGTACTAAAAAGAGGAGCAAGGCAGCTACATCCAGTTGGTTGGTTAGCGCCGTATAGCCGGCTACTGGAGGCAACCCCCCGGCGATCGCACCTACCAATGTTCCATGAACTGTCGTTCGTTTCGTGATGCCGTAAAGAACAATATATGACACATATGCCAAAACTCCCATAAGGACCGTAAGGAGATTTGTTGATATCAGCAAGACAGTAAAGCCAATCATACCCAGTATGGCCGTATACGTAATCGCACTTTTCGACGAGATAATACCAGTCGCCGTCGCACGCTTACTAGTGCGGACCATTTTCTTGTCGATGCCCCGGTCAATATGATTATTAAGTACACACGCCGACGCAATAACAAGTGCCGTTCCGACTGTCACGCCCAAAAAGACGGATAGATCAAATTCGTTCACCTGGGCAAACGCCAAGAAAAAACCTGCCATCGTAGCAATGACATTGCTATATACAATACCCGGCTTCACCAAGTGATAATAGGCTCTAATGCTATCCACTAAAAGCCCTTGTCGCTCTGCTTGATCATGAATTCATCCATCTGCTCCGGCGTCATATTCATATTGTAATTAAGGTTATACATGATCCAGAGCGAACCGATAACGATCACAACCAGTACGAGTAATGTAAAAAAGAATGCCGCTAAGTTCCAGCGTGGCTTACTCTCCTGTCCGATATGAAGAAAGAAAACAAGCTGCACAACAAGCTGAATAATCGCCAAACCCATCAAGACAAGAATGGTCGTATTAGTTGTGAAAAGTTCCTGCGTGACACTCAGGTAGGCCATGAGCGTAAGACCGATAGCCATGATAAACCCTGTCACATACAGCCAGACAGTGGTAGCCACGGCTGGTTTTGCTCCTTGCTTTGACATACTATAAAGCCCCCATAAGATATACGATTGTAAAAATAAAAATCCAGATGACATCCAGGAAGTGCCAGAACATACCAAACAGCCCGAGGCGGCGCTTTACTCCAGCCGTGAGACCGCGATGAGCCACTTGCCAGCCAATTACAACAAGCCAAAGCAAGCCAACCGCAATATGCGCACCGTGAGTACCTACAAGGGTAAAGAATGCCGACAAGAAAGCACTCGCCTGCCAGCTATGACCGTCCAGGTTCAACTTCGTAAATTCAATCAGCTCAAGCGTAAGGAACGATACACCTAGTAGTGCCATGCCGCTAAGTCCAGCGAGCACTAATCGACGACGATTCTGTCGAACCGCTAGCATCGTTAGGCCACAAACAAAACTACTCGTTAACAATATCAGTGTCTGAGCGAGTACGAATGGCATTTCGAAGATATCACGACCCGACACTGTGCCGTACGTATTCCCCTGCAATACGATATACGTTGCAAACAGGCTGCCAAAGAGGACACAGTCAGTCATGAGGTAGATCCAAAAACCGAGCTTCGTTGTACTATCCTGGGCCTCGTGAGCTTGCGCTACGCTGATATGATTCATGATTGCTGCTCCTTGATTTTATAGTGAGCATCCAGAGCTTCAAGCCGCTTTGCGCTGACGGTATATTCGGTTTCATCATTGCTTGTTCGAACAATGATGCAGATTATTACACCGAGCAAACCGACAAGCGCCAACCACCACATGTGCCAGATTAACCCGAAACCGATCAGGAATGCAAAGACCGCAATCACGAGACCAATACTGCTATTCTTTGGAAGCTGGATGTCGCGATAATCTGACTTTGGCAATTGTTCACCGCGCCGCAGTTTCTGTTTATCTTCCCAAAATTGATCACGCACCGTAACAACTGGCGTTGTGGCAAAGTTATAAAACGGCACCGGAGATGGGACAGACCATTCAAGCGTTCGGCCATTCCATGGGTCGCCTGTAAAATCTCGGTTCTTCTTACGCTGCACGATACTCACAGCAAGTTGAAGCAATTGCAATCCAATACCTATGCAAATAATCACGACACCTACGCCAGCTACGATAAACAACCCCTGCCAACCAGTCGACGCATCATAGTGATCGAGACGGCGAGTTGCGCCCATGAGACCCAGTATATAGAGCGGCAAAAAAGCAACCAGAAAGCCAACAGTCCAGCAATAGCTCGCATAACGACCAAGCCGTTCGTTAAGAGTGAATCCGAATATCTTTGGAAACCAATACGTAAGGCCGGCAAAATAACCAAACACCACGCCGCCGATAATGACGTTATGGAAATGAGCAACTAAGAATAGGCTGTTATGCACCTGGAAGTCGATTGCAGGCACCGCCATCAATACACCTGTCACGCCACCGATTGTGAAAGTCATGACAAAACTTAAGAACCATAGCATTGGCGTCGAAAAATTAATCCGTCCACGATACATAGTAAACAACCAATTGAATACCTTCACACCTGTCGGAATAGCGATAATCATGGTTGTTATGCCAAAGAAGGCATTGACGTTCGCGCCCGCTCCCATCGTAAAGAAGTGGTGCAACCATACAATAAACGACAGGAACATAATGGCGAATAGCGCCCATACCATCGTTTTGTAGCCAAAGAGTCGCTTACGTGCGAATGTCGCGACAATCTCAGAGAAGATTCCAAATGCTGGCAAGATAAGAATGTAAACTTCCGGATGCCCCCAGGCCCAAATGAGATTAATGTACATCATTGGGTTACCGCCAAAGTCAGACGTAAAGAAATGCATCCCCATGAGACGATCAAGTCCAAGCATACCAAGTGTCGCCGTTAGGATTGGGAAAGCAAAAATAATAAGTACGGTTGTCACTAGGACACTCCAGGCAAAAATCGGCATCTTCATCAAAGTCATGCCCGGCGCTCGCTTCTTAAGAATCGTCACAAGGAAATTAATACCCGACAGCAGACTACCTACGCCAGCTATTTGCAATGACCATATCCAGTAGTCAACTCCTGGACCTGGACTGTAAGCCAATTCGGTCAATGGCGGATACCCTAGCCATCCACCAGACGAAAAGCCGCCAACTACCAGCGAGACGTTAACTAACACCATGCCAACAACGAACAGCCAGACACTAACAGAGTTCAAGAACGGAAACGCCACATCTCGCGCCCCAATAATAAGCGGCAGTACGAGGTTAATGAGCCCAAACATCAAGCCCATCGCCACGAAGAAAATCATAATCGTACCATGCGCAGAAAAGACTTGCTGAAAAGTATCAGATGAAACAATTCCAGCATTGTCGCCACTAGCAAGTGCCTGTTGAGCTCGAATCATGAGCGCGTCAGCAACGCCACGAAGCAACATAATCACTGCAACAATAATGTAGATAACACCGATCTTCTTGGCATCGACAGTCGTTAACCATTCCTTCCAAAGCCATGTCCACTTCTTGAAGTAGAATAGTGCCGCCACGACACCTAGTCCGCCGAGCACCATCCCGATGGCACCAACCTGCGTAATGAGATCCTGCGGGAGTGCATCAAAACTCAGTCGTCCCATAATATTATCGATTAAATTCATCGTGTCTCCTCCATATGTGCGTGATCTGTGTGCGCGTCGTGACCAGTATTTAAGCTGTCATCGTCCTTAGCAGGAGGCATCATATATTTCATGATTATCTTATCATAAAGGCCATCATCCCTCAGAGCGTAATGGATCGGCTGTCTCTGCACGGTAGGCTGCGCAAGTGTCGCGTAAGTCGTATCATCCAGTACGTTCGTGAGGCTGCTTGTCTGTTTCACCCAAGCATCAAAATCAGCCTGACTTCGTGACTTAGCCATAAAGTTCATGTCTGCGAATCCACTGCCGCTAATGTTCGCTGATGAACCACGATATTCACCTGTCGTATCCGCAATTAACCGTAATTCTGTCGACATGCCACTCATTGCATATACCTGTCCACCAAGGCTAGGTATCCAGAATGAGTTCATTGGCGCATCGGAAGTAATCGTAAAATTAATTGGTGTTTTTTCAGGGATAATCAATTCATTAACCGTAGCTATCTTCTGGTCGGGATAAATGAATAGCCACTTCCACTGCAATGATACAACCTGAACATTCAGCGGAGCGACCGATGAGTCAAGATCCTTATAGGGATCAAGTTGATGGCTGGATTGCCATGTCACAACTCCTAAAATAATAATAATCACGCATGGTATGCCCCACCATATTGCCTCGAGCAGGCGGCTACCTTCCCAGTCTGGACGATACGCAGCTTTCTTATTCCCTTCACGGTAGCGTAAAGAAAAGAATATAAGCATTGCAAATACTGGCACCACGACAATCAGGCTCAATATGAGCGTAAAAATAATAAGATCATATTCTTTTTTTGCAATCTCTCCCTGCGGATTTAGAATAGCGATATTCGTATCCTTAAGGAGCAGCATTGCACCAACGACAATAGCGCTCGCAATAAGAAGCGCGAGGACAACCTTAATCAGTCGTTTCATAATCTACCATTTAAAAGCATAATAAGTATGTCCTTATCATACACTGAGAAGTATGAATCTCAAACCAGTCGAATGATATTAAAACGCTATTTTTTACTCAGTACACTGCCGATAATATCTGCTAAATACGCCCGGTATAAAACCCAGGCATGCCCCTGATCAGTCACGAGATACGACGTTGACGATCTGTTATGCAGGTCATTTCGCTCGCGCACGACTCGTAGGTGATCTTTGTAGTCGGTAATTTTATCGCCAGTTCCAGCTATATCTGTCCAGTGCGTCGAGGCCGCCAGCATGGCCGGCACATCATTTAGAGACGTAGCGAAAATTTCTTTTGTCGTATGGATAAGTTCAGGAATTTTCCTAACATTAAATAAGTTAGACGCACGCGGCCCAACAACCTGTCCCAGCTCACCTCTTCTTGTGACTGCAATAAATTCACGTATCCCATCAGCGAATTGGGCTGGCATATGAAGCGCATAATCTCCTATGTTTGCCCGCGTATTTGGTATTGATATCGTCACCAGATCCTCTACATCAGCCTGTGCATGTGCCGCAAGGTGGGTCGCAGCAATTGCCCCAGATGATGAGCCGACTACATCAAATTGTTCGACACCATACTGGCGTAAAATTTGCAGCTGGCTTTTGGTTTGCTGCTCAAAGCTAGCAAAGGCACGTACTGGCGTCTCGATGTTAATAATTGGTCGTTCGATTTTCTCCATGTAGGCATCTAGATATAATTGTCCAGCAGATGTAAGTGCCGTCGTGCCGAGTCCGAGATACACAACTACTGGTGACCGCTCGCTAAACTCTGAGTTGCGATACACGATCTCATGAGTAACGCCGCTCTCGTCGTCCTGGATTTGCTCACGGCGATCAGGCCCAGTTACACCGCCTTCACGTTGCCACGAGCCTTCCATAGCCAAGTTACCTTTCGCGCTTTCGATCGTATTTTCGTTTGTGGCGAGGTTGCCATGAACGCCTAGCTTGCTCTTGATGCCGAGGCGGAGTACTTCGAGCTGTCGTCCCGACACTCGCCATAAATGCGGAGCCGAGGTGCGTATGAAGCTTCGCTAAGTTCAGAAGATTTACCTTCTGGCTAGACGTCAACTGATCGAGGGCGCTAACATTATGAGCAATCTGTCGTACCTGCTGCTGAAGTTGGCGCAGCGGTACCGATGGAATGCGTTTTGTATGATACCGCCCGAGAGTACGCCGTTCTTTTTCAAGCTGCTCATACGCCCAGGTTGCAAATGCATCACTGAATGCTCGATGATACTCCGACGAATCACCAGCTACCGGCTCACTCGCTCCTTCAAGTACCCGACCGCCAAAACGCACCAGCTGGCGAGTCATCAGCGCGCCGGCTCGAGGATCATAGTAAGTCTTTCCTCGACGCGACGAGAAGTGCTGCGGCGCGAGTTCTAATAGCCATTCAGTATTGACGACCGTCAGACCCTGAACAAGATGGAGTGTTTCAAGCCCCCCGCTTCGTGTTGGCACCTGCAGATCAAACGGCTCGCCAGCGACAAGCTTTGGATTACGCACGACACTACTGCTTGAGAGTTCACGGCGGGCTTTCATCGAGATATGCTCAGCTTCACCATCTTCATTCACGAGCCACAATTGATCAATTTGGCCAGAGATAATCGAACGCAGTAGCGGTTCTTGCTCGTCGCTAGTCACTGGAGTCAGGGTAGTTTTATCAAATCCAAGATCATGATCGAGCCGCTCCATTACTTCGCGCGCCTTGGCAACGTTCTTACTGATAATACCCGTTTCTTCGTAGAGGTCATCAGGAATTTGTGGCAGCGCCAAAAACACATCGTACTGCGCCAGAAGGTCGGACTTTGTCTGCCGTGTGTATTTTCGCCATCCCGTATATCTCGTGCCACCCTTAACTATGCCACCGACCTCCTGAATGCCGATAACTGCCGCGAGCTTTGCTTGAACCGATTTATCGTATTGCTGTGCTTCCACGAGCATTCGAGCATAGCTTGACTCAACCGGAAACTGCTCCATGCGCCGGCCAATACGAGTAATGTCACCACTGTTAGATAATGCACCAAGCGCGATGAGGGTTCGCTTCGCACGCGCAATTGCCTTATGACTAGGGTCGTGATAAAAATCCAGTAGTTCAATATCTATGCCGACATTAGCCAGCCGAAGTGTGAGTCGATCAATGTGTTTTCTGAGGATTTCAGGCGTACCATATTCTGGTCGCTCATCAAATTCAAGGCATGGCATCGTATCATATGGGGCTAAAATATACTCACCCGTTTTCGTACGACCAGCCCGACCAGCACGCTGCAGGCAATCAGCCTGTGAAATCTGCGCAATGAATAGGCCCTCAACACCATTTCGGACCTCGCTACGGCGCTCCAATCCGCTATCGATCACTACATCAATATCGTCAATCGTAACGCTTGTCTGAGCGATATTCGTCGATAAGATAACTTTTCCATTTAGATAACTTGCAAATGCTTGCTGTTGAGCGCTCGCTTCTAATTGACTATGGAGAGGTATGACCGGCACTCCGGCCGCTTCAGCTTTTTTAGCAATCGCTTCGGCAACATCTTGAATCTCCGATTTTCCAGGCAGAAAAACTAACATATTACTTTTCGTTGTTGTTAGTTGATTAAATATTTCACTAATAACATCTGTTCCGCGACGCTTCTTCACCTCAAAACTACGCCCAGGTACATTTATAATCGCATCAGTTGCAAAGTACTCCGCAAGTAATCCTGTCTCGATGGTAGCACTCATAATCACCACTTTAAATTTAGGCTCTTCTTCACATCGCTTCTTTGCCCATGCTACGAGCACTTCCATGTTTTCATTCCATTCATGGACCTCGTCAAGAACGAGCACCTGACGCTCATTGACACCGGCGCCCGTAATCTCGCGAACGAGCTGCAGTCCGTCTGTACAATAAAGTATTTGGGTTGCCAGACTATCGTCGCGCTCATGAGCAGTTCGATACCCAATGAGCTCATCACCATCCTGACCCGTACGAATCGCCCACTCTTCACGAACACGACGCGATAAATTACGTGCCGCTAAGATACGTGGCTGTGTCACTATCACTTTTTGATAGCCGTGCTCCGCTAAATACTGCGGCACTTGAGTACTTTTACCAGCGCCTGTTTCCGCCGTAATAATTGTCACCTGGTGGGTATCGACCGCAGATATGATCTCCTCTCGATAGTTCAAGATTGGCAGATCATGTAATGCGGAAGATCCTTGTGGCATATACTAGACTACCGTCGCTAATGTTGCCGCAATCACCTCGTCGGTAAGCTTGGCTATTACCAGTGCAACTTCATCACCAGTTAACGTACGATCTTCTGCCGTCATACGAATCCGAAGCGTAATATTCTTCGTCTCGCCGTCATTTGGCTGGTATATGTCTATCGTCGAAACGGATACATCAAGCTCTGTTTCGCGCAGTGCTAACTGTGCAGCCTCAATGACCTGCGCGTGAGTTACCTCTCGATCAACCTGGAAACAAATATCACGTTCCGTGCTTGGGTAGCGACTTAAGGGACGATAACTATTCGTTACGTGTCGCTGAGCTAGCTCAAGTGCCTCCGGAAGAAGTTCAAACCCTGCGCTATACGTCGGCAGCTTAAAGCTTCGTACGACCGACTGCTTATATTCTCCTACAATCCCAAGTGACTGGCCGCTTTTCACATCAATAATCCGAGCACTGCGGCGCGGTTCAAATGGAGCGGCAACAATTAACGTCGTTTCAGCCGGAAGCGGCTTAAATACAACCGTCAGCCCAAGCGATGAAGCAAGATGCTCAACCAAGGCTTTTACTCGGTAATACGGAGCACCTGCTTGAGGTGTCTTTGAAGCATATGTTAAACCGAGACGAGCCAGTTCAACTGGCAGCCCATCAGTCTCTGAGATGGCGGATTTACTGTGAGCCTTACCAATCTCAAAGAGCGCAAATTCGTCATAGCCCGCCTTACTATTTGTTCGTACCTTATCAAGTAAGCTTGGCGTAATACTTAGACGATAATACTGTAGGTCGGGACTAAGGGCGTTGCCGAGTCGGAATGCCTGAGCAGAATCCTGTGTGGCGTGCTCAAGAATATTCTTGTGCACAAAACTATACGTCAATACTTCATTTGCGCCTGCCTTAGATAGACTTTCGCGAATTTGCTGCGCTAGTTTACGTTGTTTATTTTCTGGCGTCGGCATAATACTTCGCTGCGGCAATTCACGAGGCAGTTTATCAAATCCATACAGTCGTCCGACCTCTTCAACGATGTCTTCGGGTAGTTCAATATCCGTGCGCCAGAATGGCACAGCTAATTCATCGAGACGATTGCCAATTTCTATCGGCTCATCTACAAGATCAAATTCAGTATTCTTCAGCAGCTCGGCAATTCGCCGTCCACTCAAGTTCAATCCAAGGCGCTCATTCACAAACGATGCATCGATCGATAAGACAGGCGGAGCCTGAAGGTCACCGTGCTGGTCAAAAACGACACTTGCCTGCTCACCCTCGGCCACATCACCCACTAACTTCATGAGCAAGCCTAGTACAACTGGATTTTGCAGTGGACTCTGGCCTTTATTAAAGCGGGTTAGTGCATCAGTAAATACACCATGACGCATGGCTGACTTTCGCACGGCATACATATCGAATGTTGCCACTTCAAGAACAATATTCTTTGTATCGCTACTCACCTCACTGTCGCCACCGCCCATAATGCCGGCGAGGCCGACTGGACCTTCGCCGTCAGCAATCACAATATCATCTTCAGTCAGCTCATAGGCTTTGTGATTGAGTAATGTAACTTTCTCGCCAGCCTTCGCCATGCGTACGCCGAGCGTATTGCCGCGGAGCTTGTCGTAGTCATAGGCGTGCGTAGGCTGGGCAGTCAGCAGCATGACATAGTTTGTGACATCAACAATGTTGTTAATTGGCTTACTGCCAAGACGAACCAGCTCACACTGTAGCCAGAGTGGGCTTGGTTTAACTTCGATGTTCTTAAATGCTACCGTCATGAATCGTGGCGCATTGCTAGGCGCATCATTAAACACTTCAAGCGCCAGTCCTTCGGCGCTACCGAACATAGGATCGTCCGTATACCAGCGCGGACTTGTAAATTGCATATGCTGGATGCCGGCAATTTCACGGGCCACACCAAGTTGCCCAAATAGATCAGGCCGATGAGTAAACATCTTATTTTCAATATCAATAATCGTATCGTCAAGGCCGTAGGCTTTCGCAAAACTTGCGCCCGGCTCAACCGCTACATTATTCGGTTTCCATTCGTTTGGATCAATCTCAATAATGCCGTCATGGTCACTGCTAATATCAAGTTCATCGCCAGCTGCCATCATACCCTGACTTAGCACACCACGTAGTGGACGAGCGCTCAATACGAATGGTTCATCATCGCTGAAGCTAGATGGAACCGTGCTATTTGGAGGTAGCCACACGGCAAAGATTCCTGCACGTGCATTTGGCGCTCCACAGACTACCTGTACGTAGCCATCTTCATTACGTGGCACCTCGGCAACAGCGCCACCATCATCGATCAAACAGACATTCAGTTTGTCTGCATTAGCATGCTTCTCACATTCGACGATTTTTACAATTACTGCATCTCTGTATTTTGCATTGAGGTCAATTACTTCCTCTACACCGCCAAGCTGCTGATTAATTTTTTGCACTAGCGCATCAACTGACATGTCGACATCAGTGTATTGTTTGATTGTATTTAAACTTACTTTCATTACTTTCTCTCCACGCTAGCGTAGGTTTTACCTAACGGATATTCATTCAGTACTTGCGAAACGTAATCAAGGGTCTGCTCGGGTAAGTCATCGATCGTCACCCATTTCAGATCTCCGCACTTATGCAGTTCCATGTTCTTAATTTCACCCTGCCACTCACGACACTCAAAGAAAAGATCAATATATTCATCTTCGGGATTCTCGCCAAGGCGATGCGCAGTAAATACATGCTTCAAATCCTCAGGGGCAATAACGATATTCGCCTCTTCATAAGCCTCGCGAATCATCGCTTGCTCGGCAGCCTCACCGCCATCAACATGTCCCGCAACCAATGAATACCAGCCGTCTTTCCAGCCCGTACCCTGACGCAGCGAGACAAGTACCTTATCTTCTTTACGTGGGATTAGATAAACAGCAAACTTGATACGAAAACGATTACCACTCATTAAAACTGCCTCAGGAAATCTAATTTACCACTTTCAAAATGCCGCACGTCTTCTATACCGTATTTCATCATCACTAGACGATCTACACCACAGCCAAAAGCGAATCCAGTATAAACGCTTGGATCAATATCGGCCGCCTTCAAGACATTCGGGTGAATCATGCCGCAACCAAGCAGCTCAATCCAGCCCTCGCCGCCACAAACTTTACACGTAGGATTCTTGCCTTCGCAAAACGGACAGCTTAATGCAAATTCGAAACTGGGTTCGGTAAACGGAAAATAAAATGGATTCACGCGGACTTCGAGCGCCTTGCCATAATACTCTTCCAAGAATTTCTGAAGTGTTGCAACAAGCATACCAGCGTGCACTTTCTTTGCAACGTATACTCCTTCAATTTGATAGAACGTATGTTCGTGACGTGCATCAAGATCTTCATTGCGGAATACGCGATCCGGGACAACGACAGCAATAGGTTCATTATTCTCTAGATTCGATTTATATTTTTGCAATACACGATTTTGCATCGTACTCGTGTGCGCCGGTGCGATCAATGGCTCGCCGTTGCTATCTACTTCGACGGTCATAAAAGTATCATAGTCATCACGCGCTGGGTGCCCTTTTGGAAAGTTCAGGACTTCAAACATATGCTCCTGATCATCAATTTCGCGTGACTCCTCGGTCGTGAATCCCATTCGTGCAAAGATATCTGAAAGCACAGTAATTTCGCGCATTAACGGATGAATAGAACCTTGTGTCGCTGGCAGCAACGATACGGGCCCAGTGTTACTATCCCACGGAGCGGTAACGTCAAGTGCAACTACACTTCCGTCTTCAAGTTCAGCTTCACGCGCGCTAACGGCAGCTTCAAGCGCTAACTTTAATTCATTAACCGCTTTACCATACGCGCCACGTTCGGCAGGCTCGAGTGATGGTATCGCTGCGTAAAGCTTTTTTATTTCATTAGACTTCAGTACTTCACGAGGCTCATTACTCGTTGCCACTTGCTCAAGTAGCGTGGATTGAATCGATGCTATAGTGTCATTCATAATTGACTTTATTATACACGAATCACCTCTGTATCACTAGGAAAACACGATACTTTCAGGCCAGGTTATGGACTAGTACGATGATTGCATAATCAAATATATAGTGACGGCTACAGTCGCAATGCCAATCAGTACCCAGACCCATGCGAGACTTGTCGTTGTCTTAGTATCCTTTAAATACTGCGAGTCGAGCACACCATCAGGTCGCTTCGTCTCACCTAAAGCTTTTTTCTTTGCCTTCTCTTGAAGTTCAGCTGCAATTCGTTTTTGCAACTCACTTCGATCATCTTTCTGATTAACAAATAATGCCATAGCTTCAGTATACCACTCATGTTTATCTTGGCGAGGGTATGCTATACTTTAGCCATATTTCACTTAAGGAGGGAAATTACATGGCAACCAAAAAATCCACTTCGGCCGCCAAGAAATCGACAGTCAAAAAGTCGACGACTTCAACGCCAAAAACAACCACTAAAGTAACGACTGTAAAAGCCGTAGAAGCCCCTAAGAAGACACTTACAAGAAGCTTCAGCTTTAATCGCTCACCGCTCGTTGGTGCGTCGATTGCTGAATTGATAGGTACGTTCCTACTCGCTGCAATCGTAATCACGCAGCAAGGACAGCCGATCCCTGTACTCTTTGCACTTGTCGGTATCGTTCTTGCCATAGGTGCATTCTCGGGCGCACATGTTAACCCACTACTTACTGTTGGCGCATGGGTAACTCGTAAGATCACTGGCGTGCGCGCACTTGCATACGTTGTCGCTCAAGCACTTGGTGCACTTCTTGCGTTTGTCGTACTCTCAGCGTTCGTAAACCAAGCAGCTACCGTTGATCCACAAATGGCGATGCTCGGACAAAGCGCGACAGAGCTCTTTAAGGCAGGTGTTATTCCTGAAGGTAAAGAATGGGCTGTCTTATTCGCTGAACTTCTTGGTAGCACAATCTTCGCTTTTGCTGTTGCAAGCGCACTCCACACAAAAGAAAAAATTGGCGCAGCCTTTACTGTTGGCCTTGGTCTATTCGTTGCCTTGGTTATCGCAGGCTCAGCGGCAGTATATGTAGGCGGCAGTGTTATTCTTAACCCTGCAGTCGCAATCGCTCTTCAAGCCTTTACTGGCATAAAAGACGTATGGCCAGTTGCAATCTACGCTATTGTTCCACTCATTGGTGGTGTGATCGGATTTGCACTTAACGACGTACTTAACCGTGAAACAGTTAAGGAAGAAATTCTTTAATCGTTTTATCGGAATAAAAAATACCCCGCATTACGCGGGGTATTTTTTATTCATCTCGTTGCGGCCGGTCAATTAACAGCGCATCGACTGACGGTTCATTGCCTGCGATCTTGATGACATCTTTATCTACTTTGCCAAGTTCTTTATGGGCGGCGTTGTAGTGATTAACTGTTGTACCCAGGGCATTACCTAGCTTCTGCATATAGTCTTCAAACTTACCGATATGCTGTCCAAGCTTTCCAACACGAATCTGAATATCTTTTGCCTGCTCTTCAATCTGCAGGCTGCGCAGCCCCTGCAGGACTGTCTGAAGATAGGCCATGAAGCTCGTTGGACTGACGATAATCACCTTCTTGTCACGGAATGCATACTCGATGAGATCACGCGCACTACTGCCAGTTCCGACATCGCCGATCAGTAAGTCATAGTAAAGCGACTCACTAGGAATAAACATGAAAGCAAAATCCATCGTATTTTCGCTCGGTCGAATATACTTACTAGTCTCATCAATTCGCATCTTTAAATCGGTTCGAACTTTAGCAAGCAGCTTCTCCCGCTCCGGCTTGCTACTCTCACCTACCATGCGGTTATAATTCTCTAGACTGAACTTACTGTCAATCGGAAGAATCTGGCCTTTTTCTAAGAATACCACTGCATCGACAATTTCCCCGTCGCCGAATCGATACTGCATCTGAAAATTCTTTGGCGGCAAGATATTATCCAGCACCGATTCCAGGTAATATTCGCCGAATACTCCACGCTGTTTTGGATTCTGAAGTACGTTTTGCAATGTCTTAAGCTCATCAGCTACATCAACGACACGGCGATTCGTTTCATCGAGTTTTGTCAGACGCTGCGTTACATCAGCGACTAGTTTCGCACTCTGAGACAGTTGCCTCTGGACAGATGTCTGCATAGAAAGATTGTTACGCTCAAGCGTGTCTCCCATCACTTGTTGTAAACTGCCAATCGTGCGCGTAAGCTCTGTTACATCACCTTTTAAGAAGTCGACAGCGGTTGAATTCTTCAACTCCTTTAGACGCTGATTTAAGACTGCAATAACTACACCGAAGCCTAAGACAACGGCAATAAGTACGATAAAAAGAATAAGTTGATCCATAACGCTAGTATAGCATTAGAGGCTTGAGATAAGCCGAGTCGCCACAATCACCACAACCGTTGCAAGAAGTGCAATCCAGAATATTCTAATCCGAGCCAGCCATGAAAATGTCAGATAGGCAACGGCGTATAGTACGACAGTCCACGCAAGTGATTCATACCATGGAAGTGCACCCATCCAAGGCCCAAGTCCCCATAGGGTAATTACTGCCGCGAGTGCTATAAGTAGCGGGCGGAATATACCAAGTCGAAGCAAGGCAACTACTGCGAGACCACCAACAAGCAGGCTCGCGATATTACTCGCCAGCAGCCCACCCTGAGCACACACGCTAAAGTTTCCACCATCCGCCTTGCAGAAAAGTGGGTCAATGACAAAATTACTGATTGCCGCCGCAACTAGCCACGCAATAGCGCCGAGGATAGCGCCGAGGATAGCGACCTGCACGACCATCCGTATGGTCATTTCTGCGAATTTTGGTCGAGGTTGATTTACATATGTTTCAGTCATACTGGCACTCCCTGTCTTTTCTTACAGTGTACACATATTTGTCATTTTTGCAAAGGTACGGTACGGCTACGAGGATCGGAAGCTGGCGACTGTACGTACCAAAGAATTCCGACACACGCGATAACGACACCACCGATTACATCAAGTGGCGTATGTACCAGCGCTAGCACGCGACCCAGTCCCATGAGCACAAGACATGTGGCCATAATAATAGTCACTACCTTTAACCTCGTCTCAAACCAAACAGCCAAAATGATTGCAGCTGCAAATAGCGCATGGTCAGATGGGAATCCCGGATTATTAAGGGATGATGCGCCAGCTGCTACGCCAAGTAGCTCAAACGGACGTGCGTCACCTGGCTGATACACCATACCAATAAGCTTCGCGACCAAATAGGCGGTTAATCCGGCCATCACAATGCGCGTATACGCCTCATAGCGATGACCTTTTGGTATCTTAAACATGAGCGCCCAAGCGCCGAGCAGAACAATCGGCACTAGGCTGGCATCGGCGAGGAGTCTAACGAGAAGGTCGTATTGCATGATACGTACTAGTATACTCCTCGAGAGATTGCTATGCTACACGATTGGATCGCGTAGAAACGTAATGATCCATACGTTGCTTCGTCCAGCCACGACTCTTTAGTTCATCTCGCAGCTTGCCAAGTAGCGCAAGTCGGAATGACCTGTCGGATGAGAAGCCATAGTGCTTTCGCATCACCTCAAAGCTCTGCTTTCGCATCTGATCACGAAACTCCATGGGATCAATTCCAAGAACGTCTGCTCGCAATTCACCTTTTCGATCATGATGCTGCAAAATACGATCAAATTTTGACTCTTTGTATCGCCCTCTCGACATCAGTCGGCTTGCACCGGGCACCGCGGCCGCAACGGTTGTCACAAGCATAAGTGACGCTAAGGTTTTGGTTGACAGTTTCATGGCTAATCCCCCTGTAAATACATTACGTTCTTACTTGTGCTTATTAGTATAGAACGTGAAAATACGTGAAAAATAAGTATTTATAACAACGACTTGAGCAAGCGAGCGCTATGGTGTACAATCTGTAGAGCCGATGGGGTGTCGCCAAGTGGTAAGGCACTGGTTTCTGGTACCAGCATTCGGGGGTTCGAATCCCTCCACCCCAGCCAAGATGATTATGCTTAAGATGACGAGAAATCGCCATCTTCTGTTTTTTTTGCGATGATATAATTGCATTATGTCAGCTGAAAAGAACGTATCAGTCGAAAGAGAGCCAGTAAAGACCGAATCTATTCGAGTGCTGAGTTTTGAGAATGAGGCAGTCAACAGTCTATTTCTGCCAAAGATTAAAGAATCATATGATGAACTTAGGTTATTGTTGCCTCATCTCCCAGAGACAATGAATGTTGAGTTCGGTACGAATTACGACTACGGCGAAGACGGCGTAACGGGTAGCGCCTTGTCGCCAAACTCTATGAAAATCGGTATCCGGATCGATCAAGAGGATCGCACCTCTCAATTTGCGCGAATCGGCTCTGTCGTAAAGCACGAAGGATATCATATCGGCCAAGGCTTTTATAATTCTAGCCCTTGTTCGGCGCTTGAAGCTGCAATATCTGAAGGCTGCGCAACGACTTTCGAGAGAGATTTCCTAGGAGCAAATCCGAAATGGGCAGACTACTCGATGCATGATAAAGAAACGCTACAGTCGTGGCTTGATGAGATTAAGACAATCACGGCCGATCACTACTTTGAGCCAACGGGTGAGACTTGGAGAAAATGGGCATTTTACGATGCAGAAACTGGCACATCATGGCGAATATACAAGACTGGTACGTGGCTGGTGGAGGATGTAATGCGCAGGAGTGGACTTAACGCTCTTGAGCTAAACAGATTGTCTGCCGATGAAATAATGGGCCATCTAGCCTAAGTATTTCCTGAAATACATCTACTAACTCCAGCCAAGATGATTATGCTTAAAATGACGAGAGATCGTCATTTTTGTATTAGAATAATAACAATGAACAAAACGCACAAAACACAAGCCTTAGTCTTACTTTCGATAGGTCTTTTACTATCCCCTACGATATATTTACTTTTTTACGGTGCAGATCCAAATGATGAATCGGAAATTTTTAAAACACTGAATTATATCATTTACCCTTTACCTGCATTTATCAGCGTGATGTGTTTAACTTTTGGACTAGGTCGGTTGCACACTGCAAGCTCTTACGGTGTATCACACCCTCCCTCATCAGACAAACGAAAGCAGGCTAAGAATAACTTAATTGCATTATTTATCGCAACATCACTTCTTGCAATCATTGGACTAATGATGCTGCTGTATATCATCCACGTATTACTTTTACCTGGAGGTATTTTATTATCGCTCATTACTAGCGCAATCCCTTTAGCTATACTTGTATTCTCATTGATTATTGTGCCGATAAATATTAAAAATATTATGAAGCAAAGGAAAGAGCTTGGTTCTCCGGAAAAATTCTAAATACATCCCCTAGTTTCAGCCAAGACGATTATGCTTAAAAGGCCCCTCTGTTTGGGGTCTTTTTGTTATAGTGAGCATATGGGAAAATACCTCATTACTGGCAGACCCGGTAGCGGCAAAACGACAGTCATAGAATCGCTGAAGCGACGCGGTTTCCAAGCGTTCAACACGGATGATATGCCCGAGATAACAAAACTTGAGGAGCAAGAGACAGGAAAACCCGTGCCATGGCCAGAGGGCGCCGTGGACTGGAAAAG
>RCUK01000406.1_pt1 | contig 40428 bp, 39 predicted proteins | sample 2166381 | NCBI WGS metagenome assembly RCUK01 (sample SAMN09932809, study PRJNA488358) | compost metagenome | isolation source: compost soil in an enriched community | place: Germany: Experimental Botanical Garden | reverse complement strand
CCATGCATGATGACAAATGGTTTTCCTTCGCCTTCTATTTTTGAGTATAACATTTTACTTTTTCTTTTAGAATCTACTACAAAAATAAAAAACATATTCTGTTCTCTTCAATTTTTCAAATCAATATTATTTAACAAATAAAATCTTAATTATTTAACAAATTTCATTACAGATTTCTAAATATTAAATGTATTTTCGCTTTTTTACAAGTAAGAAAAAACTTTCTTTTTAATTGTCTAATAAAAAAAACAAAACCATGATTAAAAAAATTCTATTATCAATCGTAATTATTTCACAGCTTGCAATTTCATGTTCAAGTAATGATGATTCAGAAGCATCCGAAGAAAAACCTAAAGATCGAGTACCTAATGAAGAAATGCATTTATGCACCTTTGATCTTCGAAACCAATCTCAAATTTACAATAACACGAACAATACGACTTCCAAAGTAGGATCTACTATAAAATCATGGACTGGATGGGAAAATGGACAAACCATTCGGATCAAATTTTTAGATGGAGACACCGAGGATCACGAAATTGTAAAAAGAATAGCAACTGAATGGACAAGATATGCAAATCTTAAATTTGAATTTGTCCCAGCCACAGAATATGCTGATATTAGAATTGCCATCTTACAAGGTACAGGAGCATGGTCAGATCTAGGAAAAAGCTCAACAGCTAGCAATTACCAAAATAGCCCTACAATGAGATTAGGAAGACCGTCAAAAAGCTATAACGAAGAATCAGCGAGGAGAACTATATTACATGAATTTGGACATGCTTTAGGACTGCATCATGAAACCACAAATCCCTCTTCTGATATAAAATGGAAATATCCAGATGTTTACAAATACTTTTTTTCATTTTCTAAGGAATATATAGATTCTTTTGTTATTAATAAACAAAATAGTGAATATACAAATTATAGCAAATATGATCCTTTGTCAATAATGCACTACTATATTCCTGCATCAATTACTCTTGATGGCAAAGGAGTTAATGATATGAGCGAATTATCAGAAATCGACAAAAGATTTATGCAAAAAATGTATCCTCATCCAATAAAATCAAGTTTATATTCTGGCGAAAGATTAGATTCTGCTAATATGCTGACATCTCCAGACGATAATTATCGTCTCTTTATTAAAAGTGAAGGCGTAACAAGATCACTAGCCATGTATGACTATATAAATTTTAATGAAGTGATGAATATTCAACCGAATATTAAACTCAGCAACATGACATCTGGGAATGTTTATCTTGAAATAAGAGGAAATAGTTTGCTACTTTTTAAAGGAAGTGTTTCTAAAACAATATTCAACCATCCCAATCCCACACTTGTTATTGACCACATTACGCTAACCGATACTGGGAAAATTAATATTATATCTAATGGCTATATAATAGCTTCTCTAAACTATTTTTAAATTTAAATCAAACCTCTTTACTTCTTAGTTTAGAGGTTTTTTTATAAAATCACATACCCCAAAATAATTACTCGAATATGTTTGATTAAATCTTATAGCAACAATTTTGTTTAACTATCTCATTTTTTTCTCAACACAACTCTCAATCACTCTCTAAAATAACAGTTTACAGGAAAATGTCTTTTTTTAACACTTAAACTTCTTCCCAATTACGGTTTCCCGTAAGTTAATCATAATTTGGAAATGTAATTTCGCGCTACAAAAGTCAAATCAAAATTTGATTTAACCTTAACTTAATTAAATACCACATCATGATTAAAAAATTCATTTTGTTATCATTAGTTGCGTCTCAACTTATGGTTTCTTGCTCAAGTGATGACAGCCCAACAACTGATCCAGCTAAAGAACTAACTCTAGAAGAGCAAATTGCTAACTTAGTAAAACAGCCTTACTCAAAACTTACTCCAACTGAGCAAAAGGCAAAGTTAGAAGTTGAAGCTAATGAGATGCTGGTTCAACTAGACAAATCGAAAAGTTCAAGCGCTATTGAGGCAATAGAAAACTTAAATCGTTTATTAGATATTAGCACTGTTGATATTTTTAACGGAAAAAATGATAACGAAGTAGAAGACATTTTAAATGTATCTGGCGTTTACGGTGTTTACACTTGGGATAATGCTGGAAAAAAATGGGTTAAAACTGCTTCAACAACTGAGCTAAAATTTGTTTTCCCGGCAAAAGAATCTCAAACAACAAACAATGCCGTTTTTTCTTCAAAAAGCGTTTCTTCTGACATAAAAGTGAAATATCATGATAGTTACATCTTTAATGGTAACGAAACAGTAGATGTAAACGATTGGTTCTTCCTTCCTAATACTTCAGATGCAACTTTAACTATAGACAATAAAGAAGCTGCTGTATTTACTCAAACAGCTAAATATGCTAACGGAAAAGAAGTGCCAACTGAATTCTCATATAAAATGAGCTTAAATGATGGTTACATTTGGGAAATGAGCGGTTCAAAAGCTACTCCTAATACTTCTAAAGCTACACTAACTTACAATGGAAAGAACTTAATTTCTTTTAATGCTGGAAGCAGTGTTGAGATTGACAAATTAATTGATAATGATGAGCTTGTTCAATACAGAGGAAAAGCGAATGGTTTATTTACATTGATGGACAATTTTGTAATTATTGCTGATATGGATTTAGCTACAGAAGCGGCCGACGAAATTGCTTTAGAAAAAAACAACGTTCGTCCTACTGAATTAAGCTACAATGATCCGAAAAATGATTACAAAGCTTATTACACTGCTTTGAATGCATACGAGAAAAAAATCTCTGAAGGAAATGCTGCTAATTTCAACAAAAACATGAAACTGATTTTAGTTTCTAAAAAAGACGGAACTAAAATTGCTGATATAGTTCAACATTCAGAGAAAGATGGTGAATACACTTTTAACTTGCCAATTTGGGATGCTGAATATAAGTATTGGGACAATTGGAATAGTACTGGGGAATCTTTTACGAGACCATATCTTTATGAAGCATACTACCTAAAATTCAGCGACAACACTGAAGTAGAAATGAGCGCTTATTTCTCTAGCGGATTTGAGAAATTACAAACTAAATTTGATGACTTTATTGCTGCTTTTAACAAGCAATAATTTTTAAATACAATTGAAAAAGCCGATTTGAAAACTCAAATCGGCTTTTCTATTTTAGGAGGAGTTCTTACAATTATAGTACTTTGCCCATAGCCCGCCCAAATTCCTATTCCTCCTTTAATATTCGATTTTAAACTAATATTGGCGGGATAAATTGGATTTTGGCTATTTACAATCTCATTTTGCCAGCTATTCCAAAAATCTAAAGATTCTTTTGTCTGAGTTCGCAATTTTACATGAATTAAATCTCCGTCTGCAAAATAAGGCGTAAATTTAGTTTTTGGAAACAATATAACGCCTCGGTTTATTTGTACGGAAACTGCCGAAGTTTCAAAATTTTTATCATCTAAATTCCCATAAAATGAAGGAACAAAAATCGGTTCCTCACCATCAATTTTAGTTGCAATCTGATAATAATTTTTCTGATCAGCTGGATCATCGAATTTTACAAAAACATATCCGGTTGTATCGGCAGGGGTTCTTTTTATGTATTCCGCACTTTTAAGGGCAACACTTTTAGGAATAGTTGTAACGGCTTCTACTACACGATTTAAATATTCAATTTTTAATGAATATTCTTTTCCTGCTTCTCCTTTTAATGTTGATCCAAAATAGACAAATGGCGGCACTCTGTTTTTATCATTTTTAACCCTTAAAACCTCAGATGTTACACCATCAGAAATTGTAATTTTTGCAGATCTTATAACATGGTTCAGAACGTTTGTCGAATCAATAACATCTGTCACAGGAATACTGCTGGATAATAAAACATTCGCAAAATCGCCTTCTTCAATCCAACCTTCCACCACTATTTTCGATTCTAAACTTTTTTGCGTTTTAAAATCGTCGCTAGAACAGCTTATCAAAATTAAACCTAAAAAAAGGAGCAGATACTTTTTCATAATGACTAAAATTTAAATCTCCAGCTAATAGAAGGCAGTATTCTATACAGTACTTTTTCTTTCTGGGTTACTACTACTTTATCTTTGTTTTCGTTTACTTCGACATCCAAAACCACATAAATCGGGTTTGCAATATTAAATGTGTTATAAATTGAAAAATTCAAGGCACTTTCTTTTTTTGCTGTTTTTATAAAATAATAATTAGCAGCAATATCTGTTCGAATATAATTTGGCATTTGAGCATTATTATAGCCTGAATATTCTTTAACTGGATTATTATTAATGAAATACCATGAAGTCGGCATTGTAAATCTATTTCCAGAACTAAATAATTGAGTAATACCAAAGTTCCATTTGGAGTTCAGATCATACATTCCTACAAGAGAAAGATTATGGCGTCTGTCATATTTGGCAAAATAGGTTTTACCATTGTTGAGTTCATCAAAATTTCTGTCAGACCAACTTAAGGTATAACTCAGCCAACCGCTAAACTTTCCATTACTCTTTTTGAGCATCATTTCAAGTCCGTACGCTTTTCCTTTCCCCACATACATATCATTTTTAAATGTTGTTATTTCATTAAACTGGGTAATTCCGTATGGATACTCTAATAAGTTTTTCATCGAACGATAAAAACCTCCTAATGAAGAAGTCCAGTTTCTTGTTATGTTCTGACTGGAACCAATAGAAAATTCATTAGACGACTGTGGTTTAATACCATCAGAACTTGCAATCCAAAAATCTGTCGGAATCCCAACACTTGATGTTGTTATTAAACTTAAATATTGATATTGCCTGTTATAAGATACGTAAAATGAGTACTTTTCATTTGGCACATAATTAAACACCACGCGAGGCTGAAAATGCAAATAAGAATCTGCCCCAGATGCATAATAATTAATGCGAAGTCCTAAATCTGCCGTAAGATTTTCAAATATTCTAGGTTTTGCTGTAGTAAAAACTGCAGCATCATTGGCATTTATAATATCCTGAGAATTATTATTTATAGTTGTAAAATTTTCCACATTTACTTTTTGTGGCTGTAAATTGTGGTAAACATACTGAAATCCAGATTCAAAAGGAATGTTTTTAAAGGAATATCGAATTGAATTTGTAAATCCAAAATCTTTTACAAACGACGAAACGTTAAACTTAATTGTCGCCTGTTCCATGCTTAAATCATTAGAATATTGGCTAAAATAAATTGCATTTGACATGCTTACTTTAGGCGAAAGTGTTGTAATAAGCGATGGGGATAAGGTAAAATTACTCCAATTTAAACTAGTTCGGAGCGCTAGATTTTCATCTTTGACTTTCAATTCATCTCCACTAACAAAAGCATCAATAACAAACAAATTATTTTTAGAAATCTGAGACAAAAACGTAAAATTTCCATCCGAAAAACCGTATTTCATATCCTTAACATCATTGTTTTTTGAACCAGATTTCATGATTGGCCCCACAATTTCATCGATATAAGTTTTTCTTCCAGAAATATAAAATCCTGTTTTATTATTAAGAGGAACAGCAATAGTTAATTGAGAAGCCAAAATTCCAACATTTCCTTGAATACCAAATTCAGAAGGCAGTTTTTTATTTGAATTCAATAACGTTGTTGAACTTAGCCTTCCTCCATATTTTGCATTCGAACTTGATTTATCAAATTCGACATCTTTGATGTGATCTGCATTATAAAAAGGAAAAATTCCTAATAAATGTGACATTCCGTAAATAGGAGTGTTATTGTACAATATTGCATTATGCCCAGGATCTCCTCCTCTTACATAAAAATAGCCATTTGCATCTCCAGAATTCTGAACACCGGGAGTTAGCTGTAAAACTTTCAAAATATCTGTTGTTCCTAAAATACTTGGCACGGCAGATAACTCTTTTACATTAAAGGAAAGTTTTCCTCCCGAAAGATTTTTGACAGGATTTTTTTTATCATTCGTAATTACGACTTCTTTTAAAAGCGCAATATCTTTATCTAAAACAATTGAAAGTAAAGTGTCTTTTTTAAAATCAATTTCAAAGTCCTTTGAAAGATAGCCTGATTGAGTGACTTTGATTTTTACCTGTCCTACCGGAATATTTGCAGAAAAATTTCCAGAAACATCAGTTGAAGAAAAATTTTGAGAATCTTTTGAAGTAAGAGAAATATTTACTCCAATTAAATTTTCATTTTCAGAAGATTTTACATTTCCCGAAATAATTGCTTTTGACTGTGCAAATACTCCAGAAAAACAAAGGAAACAAAAGAAAGCAAAGATTTTCGACACTATATTTTAATAAGAAAAGTGCGAAATTAAACAATTATAACCCAATTATCTCAGGTTATAATTGTTTTAATTTGAATATTACTTCAATTTATTCAGATACATGTTTACAGTATTATCCAAACCAAGATAAAGTGCCTCTGAAATCAAAGCGTGCCCAATAGAAACTTCTAATAAACCAGGAATATTTTGTTTGAAAAATTTAATATTATCTAAGCTTAAATCATGTCCTGCATTGATTCCTAAACCTAATTCGATTGCCAATTCTGCAGCTTTAGTGTACGGCTCAATTCCTTTTTCGTTTCCTAAACCATATTGGTGTGCAAAAGATTCTGTGTACAATTCAATTCTGTCTGTTCCTGTTTTTTTAGCGCCTTCAATCATTTCTAAAATCGGATCAACAAAAATCGAAGTTCTTATTCCGTTTTTTTGAAACTCTTGGATAACTTCAGTCAAATATTCTTGATTTTTGATGGTATCCCAACCTGCAGACGAAGTTATTGCCCCAATTGCATCTGGAACTAAGGTAACCTGATCTGGTTTGCATTCTAAAACTAAATCAATAAAATTATGCTGCGGATTCCCTTCAATATTATATTCTGTTGTCACGACTGCTTTTAAATCGCGCGCATCTTGATAACGAATATGACGCTCATCTGGACGCGGGTGAATTGTAATTCCTTGTCCGCCAAATCGCTGAATATCTGCAGCTACTTTTAATAAATCGGGAACATTTCCGCCACGAGCATTTCGAAGCGTTGCTATTTTATTGATATTAACACTTAATTTTGTCATATAAATAGATATTAATTCTAGTAATCTTATATTTGTTACGACAAAAATACAAAGTAAAACAGAGCGGTTTTCGGTATTTTTTGATTATTTTGCATCAAATATCCTCAATTGATTTATGACAGAAATTACAAACTATATCACAAACGATTTCAGAGCGATTGACAGTCAGGAAACGATAGCTTCGATTCAGGACTTTTTTGTCGATGTAAATTTTTCTCATTTTCCGATTTTAGAAGACGGCGTTTTTATTGGAAGCATCTCTTCTGATGATGTTGAAACATTTGACATTGATAAAAAAGCTATTGATTACAAATATACTTTGGAACGTTTTTTTGCCCGAAAATCTATGATTTGGCTAGATGTTCTAGAGGTTTTTGCAAAGAATCACACCAATATTCTTCCTATTCTTGACGAAAACAATACTTACATAGGCTACTATGAAATGGAAGATATCATGAAATTTTTTCAGGAAACTCCATTTTTAAAAGAACCAGGCGCGATTATTATTGTTCAAAAAGGACTTTTAGACTATTCTATGAGCGAGGTGACTCAAATTGTAGAAAGCAATAATGGAAAGGTTTTAGGCTGTTTTGTTTCTGAAGCAGACACAGAAAATGTTCAGATTACTGTAAAAATTGGCTTAGGAGCAATCAATGAAATCATTCAAACCTATAGAAGATATGGTTACGAAATCATTTCAGAACATCAGGAAGACAACTATATTAACAGCTTAAAAGAGCGATCAGATTATTTAGACAAATACCTTAATATATAAGTTATGAATGTGCCAATGAGAAAATTAGTTAATTAGATAATTTTCGCATTTTCCAATTATCTAATTGACACTTTGACAAATTCTCTAATTTAACAACGAATGAAAATAGCCATTTACGGACAATATTATCAGAACAGCACTGAACCTATTATAAAAGACATTTTCAATTTCTTTAATGCCAACAATGTCGAAATGGTAATCGAAGAAAATTTCCTAAACATGCTTTATGAAAAACAACTTATAAAAAAAGAATACAAAACTTTTTCTCCAAGCATTGCTTTAGACAATAGTTTCGAAATGCTTATTAGTATTGGAGGCGACGGTACAATTTTAAGAGCCGCTGCTTTTGTTCGTAATTCGGGGGTTCCTTTGTTAGGCATAAATGCCGGAAGACTTGGTTTTCTTGCCAAAGTTCAAAAGGAAAACATTGATATTTTACTCCAATATGTTATTGATCAAAATTACACAACTTCAGAACGCACATTATTAGGAATTACATGTGAACCTTATAATGAAGCTTTCAAAGAACTTAACTTCGCCATGAACGAAGTTACTGTGAGCAGAAAAGATACAACATCGATGATCACAGTAGAAACTTATTTAAACAACGAATATTTAAATTCGTATTGGGCTGACGGACTAATCATTTCAACACCAACTGGTTCAACAGGGTATTCTTTAAGCTGTGGAGGGCCAATTTTAACGCCAGATGTCAAAAGTTTAGTTATTACTCCAATTGCCCCTCATAATTTAACTGCCCGACCTCTTGTTATTCCTGACGACACCGAAATCACACTGCGAGTAACAGGAAGAGAAGATCAATATTTGGTTTCCTTAGATTCAAGAATTTCTTCGGTGAAAAACGAATCAATTTTAAAAATTAAAAAAACAGATTACAAAATTAAAATGGTTGAAATACCAGGCGAAACTTTCTTAAAGACATTGAGAAATAAACTGCTTTGGGGAGAAGATAAAAGAAATTAAACTCTTTTCTGATTCTTCACTATACGATAATACCACATTTTCTCGTTCTGCATGTAGTGAATCATCATTAAATTGCTCAAAATCATAACATAAAATGAAAAAAAAGCACATTTAACTAAAGGAACTTTGATTCGTATTGATAATTATTATATTTGCACGCAATTTTGAATTAAATGAAGAAAATTTTTAATTTATTGTTATGTTTTTTCCCCTTTATTACACTTAATGCTCAAATCAATGAGCTTGGTGTTTTTCTTGGCGGAAGCAACTTTGTAGGCGATGTTGGAAAAACAACTTATATCGCCCCAGAAAAACTAACCTTTGGAGTTCTTTACAAATGGAACAGGAGTCCGAGACATTCATGGCGTTTCTCTTATATGCAGTCAAATGTTAGCGGAAATGATTTCAAATCTGATGAGACAGGCAGAAATCAAAGAGGTTATCGTTTTGACAACAATATAAAAGAACTTTCTGCTGGTTTAGAATTCAATTTCTTCGACTTTAATCTACATGAAGATCGCACAAAGATAACACCGTATGTGTTTACCGGTTTAAGTTACTTTTTCTACGACAACTTATACAGATATACTACAAGCCCTAATACAGTATACGCTCAAAAAAACCAGAGCACAGCAGCCATACCTATTATATTAGGTATAAAATCAAATATAACACCACGCTTCATTCTAGCTGCTGAAGTTGGCGCACGTTATACCTTTACTGATAATATTGACGGAAGCAATCCAAATACAAACAATCCAAATATCATGAAGTTTGGAAATTTAAATAATAATGACTGGTATATTTTTTCTGGTATGACTTTAACGTATACCTTTGGAAAAAAACCATGCTATTGCGCATACTAAAAAATGAATTTAATAGAATCAATAGATCACACAAATTTACCTAAACACCTAGCCATTATTATGGACGGTAACGGACGCTGGGCAAAACAACAAGGCTTTTTGCGCGCGTTTGGTCACGAAAATGGCACAAAATCTGTAAAAGAAATAATCAAAACCTCAGCTAAGCTTGGAATTGAGTATCTAACTCTTTATGCCTTTTCTACAGAAAACTGGAATCGCCCAAAACTTGAGGTTCAGGCGTTAATGAAAATATTGATCAATTCATTAAAAAAAGAACTAGTAACCCTTCAAGAAAACAATATTCGCCTTAATGCAATTGGAAATCTTGACAAATTACCAAAAACAGCCCAAAAAGAACTTTTGGATGTTATGGATAAAACTAAAAACAATACTCGCTTAACCCTTACGCTTGCTTTAAGTTATGGCTCTAGAGAAGAACTGGTAAATGCCGTAAAGTCAATTAGTGATAAAGTTAAAAATAATATAATTTCAATAGACACTATTGACGATTCAATTATAAATGAGCATCTTTACACGCAAAATTTACCAGACGTAGATTTGTTAATACGAACAAGTGGAGAACATAGAATAAGTAATTTTTTGCTATGGCAAATCGCCTATGCAGAATTGTATTTTACTAATGTCTTATGGCCAGACTTTAAAGACCAAGATTTATATGAGGCTATTATTAGTTATCAAAAAAGAGAACGTAGATTTGGAAAAACCAGTGAACAAATTAAATAATTTTTTAGTGTTGCAAAAAAAAATACAAATAGTCCTTACCCTTTTACTTTTGGGTAGTTTTTCACAAATTAAAGCACAAGAAAGAGTTCCTTTTGATCAAGGAAAAAAATATATTCTAGCTAAAGTTTCTGTTGTTGGTAAAATAAGCTTCAATGAGCAGACTGTTGTAACCTTTTCTGGACTTCAAAAAGGTCAAGAAATAACCGTTCCTGGAGAAGAAATCAGTAGCGCAATTAAAAAATTAGGTAAACTAGGTTTATTTGACGAAATCGCTTTCTATGTTAACAAAGTAGAAAACGATAGCATCTATTTAGATTTAGATATCGTTGAACTTCCTAAATTAAATGAAGTTAAAATTGTTGGTGTTAAGAAAAGTAAAGTAGAAGGCTTAATTAAAGATAACAATTTGACTAAGAACAAAATTGTAAACGAAAACTTAATCACTACGACAAAAAATTACATTGAAAATAAATACAAAAAAGAAGGTTATTATAACACCAAAGTTACTATAACTAACACTCCAGACACTATCAATGGGCATCAAGTAAATATGCTTGTTAGAATCGATAAAGGAGATAAGGTAAAAATAAGCAGCATTGACTTTATTGGCAACAAACAACTAACAGGCAATCAGTTGCGCGCCGCAATGAAAGACACAAAACAGAAAAATTTCATTCGTGTATTTAAAGCATCCAAATTTATTCCAGAAAAATACAAAACTGACTTAGAAAAAGTAATCGCAGCCTATAAAGAAAAAGGATATCGTGACGCACGTATTATTTACGATTCTGTACAGTACAATAAGCAAAAAAATGCGCTTGCAATCAAGATTAATGTAGAAGAAGGAAACAAATACTACTTCGGTAACATCAAATTCTTAGGTAACACTGTTTATTCAGATCAGCTTTTAAGCCGCTATTTAGGAATTAAAAAAGGAGAAACTTATAATGGAGTTTTACTAGAAAAAAGAATAGCTGATAAGACAAAACCAGACGCAGAAGATATTACAAATTTATACCAAAATAACGGTTATTTGTTCTCAAATATCAATGCTGTGGAGGTAAAAACAGTTAACGACACGATCGATTTTGAGATTAGAGTTACTGAAGGTCCTATCGCTTATTTCAATAAAATTACCGTTGTTGGAAACGATAAAACAAATGACCACGTTATTTACCGTGAGTTAAGAACAAAACCAGGTGAAAAATACAGTAAAGAACAATTAGTTAGAACTATTCGTGAAATTGGTCAATTAGGTTTCTTTGATCCTGAAGCAATCGATCCTAAATTTAAGAATGTAGATGCTGGAGCTGGAACAGTTGATATTGAATATAATGTAGTTGAAAAAGGATCTAGCCAAGTTGAACTTCAAGGAGGTTATGGCGGTGGAGGTTTCATTGGTACATTAGGACTTTCGTTTAACAACTTCTCGGCCCGAAAATTATTTGACAAGGAAGCTTACAAGCCTTTACCAATGGGAGATGGACAAAAAGTTGCGCTTCGTTTACAAGGAAGTACATATTTCCAAACCTATAGTTTATCTTTCTCAGAACCTTGGTTTGGAGGAAAGAAACCAGTTCAGTTTAGTTCATCTATTTCATACAGTAAGCAATTTCTTAACAATTACATCACTAGAACTGTTGATAAAAGCAAAAGTTTTAATATTTTTACAGTCCAAGTTGGTTTAGCAAAAAGATTAACCGTGCCAGATGATTACTTCGTGTTATCACAATCTGTAAGTTATCAGCACTACGACTTGAACAATTATAACACAGGTTTATTTACTTTTGGTAATGGTGCATCAAGAAACTTAGCATATACTATTGGACTTTCAAGAAGCAATAAAGGGGTAAATCCTATATTCCCTACTTATGGTTCTGAATTTAGTATTACAGCAAAAGTTACACCTCCATATTCATTATTTAATGGAATTGATTACGGAGATTTACAAAACCAAAAGGACTATAAAACACAATATACAGGAACATCTGGAAGTGGTATAGACGGAAAACCGCTTAATAATGGTGATTATGTTAAAACAGAAACTGTAAATGGTCAAACTGGTTACGTAAGTGTTGGATCTGATTATTCAAGCGCTGATACAGATGTAGCAAAAGTCGATCAGAAAAAATACAACTGGTTAGAGTATTATAAAGTTAAATTTAAAGGAGATTGGTATACTAAGGTTTATGGAAAACTAGTATTAAGAACCCTAACAGAGTTTGGTTTCTTAGGAGCTTACAACCAAGAAAGAGGTGTAATTCCGTTTGAGCGTTTTTACTTAGGAGGTGATGGTATGGCAAACTACTCGATGGATGGTAGAGAGACTATTCAATTAAGAGGTTATCCAAACAACTCTTTGACTCCTGTAAATGCAAATGGTGATGCAATTGGAGCAACGATTTACAACAAATTCTCTATGGAATTACGTTATCCAATTACATTAAAAGCATCGGCTTCTATTTTTGCATTAACGTTCTTAGAAGCAGGTTCATCATATCCGACGTTTAAAGATTACAACCCATTCGACTTAAGTCGTTCTGCTGGTGCTGGTTTACGTGTATTCATGCCTGCATTTGGATTATTGGGTATTGACTTTGGTTACGGATTTGACGCTCTTCCAGGACAAACAAAAGCTAATGGTTGGGAAACACACTTTATCATTGGACAACAATTTTAAAGAAATAACGTTTGGTTAAAAATCATCAAATAAAGTTATGTTATGAGAAAACAATTTTTATTTATATTTTTAGCCTTGATTGTAGCAAATACAAGTCAGGCACAAGGTAAGACGACTCGAATTGGCTACATCGACATGGAATATATTTTAGAAAATGTTTCCGATTATAAAGAAGCCAAATCACAATTAGAGCAAAAAGCTCAAAAGTGGAAACAAGAAGTTGAGGCTAAAAAATTAAATATAAACAATTTGAAAGAAAGCTTAAAAACAGAAAAAGCTTTACTTACAAAAGAATTAATAGAAGAAAGAGAAACAGAGATTAAGTTTCTCGAACAGGAAATGATGGATTATCAGCAGAAACAATTTGGTTCTGATGGAAATCTAATGAGACAAAAAGCAGCTTTGGCTAAGCCAATACAGGATCAGGTTTTTACTGCCGTACAAGATATAGCAGAAGCAAAAAATTATGATTTTGTTTTTGATAAATCATCAGATCTTACCATGCTTTTTAGCAATAAAAGATTTGACATCAGCGATCAAGTTTTAAGAATTTTAAACCGTACTGAAAAACGTGAACAGCTGACTAAAAAAGAATTGAAAGCGCAAGAAGCTAAAGAAAATATTGAAAATGCGATTGACGAGAATCCAGCAATGGCTGACCGTCAAAAAGCACTTGACGAGAAAAGAGCTGCGAGAGAAAAGCTAATTCAAGACAGAAAATTAGAGCAGGAAGCTAAGAGAAAAGAATACGAAGATAGAAGAAAAGCCTTACAAGAAGAGAGAGAAGCGAAAAAAAATGGCACGGTTTCTGGAACAGCTACACCAACAGCCGTTCCTGCTGCAACTGCGACAACGGGTGGCGATGTTAAAACAAACTCGACTGCAAAAACTGCAACACCTGCTGCCACTGGAGAAACAACTCCCGCTGAACAGCCTGCAATGACAAAAGCTGAAGAGAGACAATTACTCTACGAACAACGTAAAAAAGAATTGGAAGAAAGAAGAAAGAAAATTTTAGAAGAAAGAGAAGCGGCTAAAAAAGCAAAAGAAGCCGAAACACAAAAAACAAATACGACCAATAATTAATTAATATTTTAAAAATGATGAAACAAATCAAAACTTTACTAATTGCTGCAATTCTTATTTTAGGAGCAAGTAACACAATGAACGCGCAAGCGAAGGTAGCTCATGTTGATGTAAGCGAGATCATGTCGAAAATGCCTGCTATGCTAGATGCTCAAAATCAACTGCAAAAATTAAGTGGTACATATGATGCTGAATACAAAAAAATGGTTGACGAATATCAAGTAAAAATCAAAAAGTACGAAGCTGAAGCTGCAACTGTAACTGATGCTGTAAACGGTGAGCGTTCTAAAGAGGTTCAAGATATGCAAAAGAGAATTGTTGACTACAGAGACAATGCTCAAAAAGAATTACAACAAAAAGAAACTGATATCGTAAAACCTTTAATGGAAAAAGTTAGAGCTTCTATCCAAAAAGTTGGAAAAGCTAAAGGTTTCCAATACGTTTTAGACGGTTCTACTTTATTATTAGCTGATGGTCCAAACATCACTGCTGACGTTAAAAAAGATTTAGGATTCTAAGAAATTAAATCTCGATAATTAAACTGCTCAATTTATCCAATTTGAGCAGTTTTTTTTTACAAAAAATTAAAGCTAATCTTTGGTATTATTTTAAGATTTCACTTAACTTAGAATATCGAATTTTTATTAAAAAATATTAAATTTGCTTTATGACAAACAATAATCCTATAGGCGTTTTTGATTCTGGTATTGGTGGAACTTCCATCTGGAGCGCCATTCATGAACTTCTTCCTAATGAAAAAACCATTTATTTGGCCGACAGCAAAAATGCACCATATGGCCAGAGAAGCAAAGATGAAATTGTTGCATTAAGCAAAAAAAATGTAGAGTTTTTACTAGAAAATAACTGCAAACTAATTGTTGTTGCCTGCAATACGGCTACAACAAATGCCATAGTAGAACTTCGCGCAGCTTATGATGTTCCGTTTGTTGGAATTGAGCCTGCCATCAAACCTGCGGCAAACAATTCTCAAACTCAGGTTATTGGAATTTTAGCTACAAAAGGAACACTCAATAGTGAACTCTTTAATAAAACTGCTGAGATGTTTCACAACACCAAAATCATTGAACAGGTTGGGCATGGACTTGTACAACTTATTGAAGATGGCAATTTGTACTCACCTGAAATGACACAATTGTTAGAGTCATATCTTCAGCCTATGATTGAAGCCAATATTGATTACTTAGTTTTAGGATGCAGCCACTACCCTTATCTGATTCCTCAAATAAAAAAAATTCTCCCAGATCATATTAAAATAATAGATTCAGGAGAAGCTGTTGCACGCCAAACTAAAAATCTGCTTAAAGATAAAGTTGGCTTTTCTGAAAGTACAGATATTGATCCTGTATTTTATGTCAATTCTGATCCTAAAGTTTTAGAATCAATATTAGAATATAAATATCCGGTAATCAAAAAGGACTTTTAAATTATTATTCAAATTTTCGCTTGACGAACCAAATTCCGTCCAGCGATAAATTGAATGATATTTTATGATAGTTTTCTTTTATTAAATCATTTGCAATTCTACCTTTCTGTCCGTAAGAATAGGAAATATTAAGTGACGAAAATGTGTTATCAATTGGCAGATTTAATCCAATAGAAATAGATGCACTATTTACACGCTGTTTATCGACTTCAAGATAACCATTGTCAAAATTTAAACCTGCTGCATACCCCACTCTATCCCAATATCTTCTTACATTCTTATTGGCACTATAGGTCAATCCTAGTGCAAAACGATCTTGATTTACAAATTCGCCATAAAGATCAGACTGATTGGTATTCTTCCAGAAGCTTTTTTCATAATCTAAAGTCACATTTAAATTGTTTTTAAATCGCTTGCTGACTCCAAAACCAATTTCTAAAGGCATATAATAATCGTCGGTATCTGAAGCCTGGTCGGTTTCTATAGAAGATTCTACTTCATCTGCAATACTTGTTACAGATTGTACTTTGGAAGCGTTTATCCTTGTTGGAACCTTAAGCGTTGTTCCTATTGTAAATGTAGAATCTATTTTAAACTGAGCTCCTAATGTTGCACGAAGCCCTCTATAATCTGTTTGCTTATGAACGGTAGTAATAGCATTTGAAATTAAAAAAGCACGATCATCAACTGTGTTGCCAAAAAGTACCGTTCCGGTTGCTCCCACTGTCAATTTTTTTCCAAATCGATATCCGTATGAAAAATCCAGATTATTCAAACCTCCAGATCCTTGTGCCGTTACATAGTAATATTCTTGGCTATCGGCAATTGGAAGTTTTAAATTTGAGATTTTAAATACCGAACTTGAATATGGACGAAGTGCCAAACTAAAACCCGAATTTTTAGTAACGGGAAAAGCAAAAGCCAAATGAGAAAACTGAAAATTATTTCGTTTTTCTGTTCGAGTATTACTCTGATAAGTTGTAGCAATAGCTTTTCCTCCAATATCAAAAAGAAAATGATTTTGATACATAAACCCTAAAGATGCTGGATTTAAATTATTGATAAAAGTATCTGAAGGCAAAGCAATTCCCGAACCGCCAATTGAAGGCAGATAACCAAAATCTGATTCATACAAACTTCCAACACCATAGAGTGAATATGGAGAACTTGAAATACTTTGAGAAAACGAAGTCAGCGACATTAAAAGGAAGCAACTCCATAAAACAATTTTATTTTTCATTTAGTAAGAGATGTAATAAATTTTCAGCTGAATTTTATTGTTCAAGTGCTTTTGATCACCTAAAACTATTCGGTTAACAGACTGTGCAATCCCTGGCAAGGTGAGAATAAGTGATGATTTCGAATCGGATTGCTTTAGCATTTCTTTCTGCAGAAATGTTCCCACAGAAATGTAATAGCCAACATTTTCATTAAACTCATCACTCTTCTGATTCAATTTCCCATAGACCGAAGTTCCTGCTGCATTCACTAGAGTGCCACTTATTCGATTCAAATTATCACCAACATAAACAGTGAGAGAATCTGCTAATGGATATTTCTCTGAATAAGAATTATTGACAGGTTTCAAAATCAATTCGGCATCGACAATAGCTCCATTCGTCGAAATATTTTTAAACTGTTTAATATTCGGAAAATCGACTCGACAAGCTACTCCAGTTCCAGACTGAATGTAACCTTGATTATTTGTTAAAGTACTAGATAATTTACTAGACGAAACGGGAAGATTTTGGAGAATAGTTCCCGTTTTATCTGACGAAATAGAGTTAAATTGTTTTGTAGCATCCAAAATTTGAAAATCAAGAATATAGGGCACCTCTTCAACATCTGCCTGATATTTTGAATAATACATTCGAACTTTACTTGTTGAAACGCTAAAACCAATGGCACTCGAAGAATTTGATGTTTCGGGCACAAGCACCAATCCTTTTAAATACTCTGTAAAACTATCAAAATCGGTAACTTCTCTTTTCTTTATTTTCTGAAAAAGCGCTTCTCCAAATTCTTTACTCATTTGTATATTGATCGAATCTTTATCCTTAGGCCTCGGTTTATAAGATATTGTCCCCAAACTTTCCGGACTGTAAGACAGCGTCGAATTGTTATAGAAATTATTATCTTCACTATTTGGCTTAACCTTTTGAATTAATCTATGTATATTAAATGTCTGTACCTTTGTTGTATCTCCGTAGTAATAACGATCGTATTTAAGAATCATAGAAATGGAGTCAAACACATAATTCACAGACTCTGTATCTGACCCCACACTAGACAAAGCATAATTACTAGTAGAAAGCTGAAAGTAACTATCCGATTTTACTTTCCCAAAAATAGGATCATCGTAATTTCCAATTAATATTCTGCTTCTATTTGAAGTCGCGAGGGAGTCAAAATTTATAGTTGACATCTCTACTGTCACAGTATCTATCATGATTACTTTATTGCTTAACGCGAGATAATCTGATCCAACAGTAAATTCTCCAGTGTCGGTATCTGTACCACATGAAAATAAGGTAAGTACAGAAAACAGTATCAATATAAACTTGTGCATAATTAATTTTTTGGACAAATATAAATTGCCTGCTTTGGCAACACATCATAACATATACTACCGCGCTCTTTTAAGCTACAAATTCTACAAAACAATCTATAATCTGAATTCTGCTGCCAAATTTTAATTCGACACGAAAAATGGCGGTTTTGTCTATCAAAACACGTCATATATATATCTTCTTTTTTTAAAGGGGTTCATCCATCTAATTTTGAACCAATAAAATAAATAATGAAAGTAAGGTTTTTAGTTTGTTCTCTTTTTTTGATTTCATTTTTAGGTTTAAAAGCTCAAGAAAATTTTAGCGCTGCTGTTAATTTTAAAACTGAGCCAACAGAAAAGATAAATTTTAGCGAAACAAACATTGCTGTTTTTTATCAGAAGCAACTGGGAACAAAAAGCAAAATAGCGAACACGTTAGAATACTCTAATCTGAAGGTGAATTACGAATTCAATGCTTATAACATGTATGCGGATGAGGATAAATTCAACCAAGTTCAAAACAAGTTTGAGTATTCGTCTGAAATAACAGAAAAGACAAAATGGCAACTTTCTATTATTCCGACAGCAAATTTTCAAAGTAAATTGGATTTTTCAGATGTCACTGTTTTAGGAAGTTTAGAAATCAGCCATCAGCTTAGTTCAAAACTAAATGTAATTGCTGGAGCGGGTCGAACATCCATTTTTGGAGCGCCAAAATTTACGCCGATTGTTGCTTTTGAGTATAAAATAAATGAAAAAGCCAATTTTAGAATAGGATTTCCAGATTCTAAAGTTTCATATTCCAATAATGATCGAAACAAATTTAGTCTGACAAATAGTTTCAATGGTAACTTTTATCATTTAGACGAAAAAAATACAGATAACAATGCCGAAAAAGCAGTTTTATCGCAAATGACATCGGCTTTGGAATATGAAAGAAATGTTGGGAGCAATTGGTTTTTAAATTTTAAAGCTGGTTACGATTTCGATAAAAAATACAATTTAATAGACAGTAGTAACCATAAAATATACGACTATAATACCGGAAATGGTTACGTTTTAGGAATAGGGATCAAATACAAACAATAAATAATAAATACACTATGATTAATCTAAAAAAAGGAATTTTATTCACAGCGCTTTTTTCAAGCCTCTTTTTTATAAGCTGCAGCAATGATGATGACGATGATGATTTGGTAGGAAACTGGATTAAAAAATCAGCCTTTGATGGCCCTGCAAGATCTAGTGCTACAAGTTTCGTTATCGGAGATTATGCTTATGTAGTAGGCGGATATACTGGAGATGTTTATTTAAAAGATCTTTGGGTTTACAACTCAAACGGAGATTATTGGGAACAGAAAGCTGATTTTGGCGGTATTGGAAGAAGTTCTGCCTCTAGTTTTGCATTAAACGACAAAGGCTACGTAGGTCTTGGTTATGATGGAACAAACAAACTGAAAGACTTTTATCAGTATGATCCTTCTGCAAACAGCTGGACACAAAAAACAGATTTTGCAGGAACTGCACGTTATGCTGCTGTAGGTTTTCAAGTTGGCGGAAAAGCATATTTTGGAACAGGTTATGACGGAAACTATTTAAAAGATTTTTATCAGTACGATGATCAAGCCAATACTTGGACTCTAGTAAATGGCTTTAGCGGAAACAAAAGACGTAACGCGACTGTTTTTACAATTGCAGACAAGGCGTATCTGGTAACTGGCGTAAACAACGGTGTCTATCAGGAAGATTTCTGGGAATTTGATCCATCGACAGATGTTTGGACAAGAAAACGTGATATCGATAAAGATACTGATGACGATTATAGCTACAACGACGATTATGCTATTGTACGTTCTAATGCCTCAAGCTTTTCTATGAATGGTTTAGGGTATGTTGTAGGAGGCGAAAACGTAAAAACAGTTTGGGAATACAACCCAGCAACTGATTTATGGACAGAAAGAACTCCAATGGAAGGAGCTACAAGAACAGATGCTGTTGGTTTCTCAATAAATAACCGCGGATTCTATATGTTAGGAAGAGTTGGCTCTACTTACTTTGATGATGCTTGGGAATTTAAACCATTAGACGAACAAAGCGACGATGATAATTAATATTAAAAAATTCTTCTGGAGTAATACCCAGAAGAATTTAATAGTTTTTATACTTCTTTTACTTTTTACTGCATGTGCAAAAAAAGAAGCTTTAACGGCCACGTCTTTTAAAACAAATTCTGGATGGGGATACACAATAGCTTACAAAGAAAAAGTTTTAATCAAACAGTCAATTATTCCAGCGATAAGTGACACGAAAAGTTTTCAAACAGAAAGCGATGCTTTAAAGGTTGCTGGTCTTGTAAAGCAGAAACTCAAACAAAACTTATCTCCTACGGTAACCAAAAATGAATTAATTTTATTAAAAATAAAATTGTAAATGCAGATCGATACCATTAAAAATACAGGCTACAACAAAATACTATTTCATTTTATGATATGGATTTTCTTTATTTTGACTTCTCTAATTCAATTTTACGAAAGTCCATTTAAGCTCGACAATGATTTTTATGCCCAATGGCTTTCAGGAATTTTATTGTTTTATCTGAACTATTTTTATTTGGTTCCAAATTACTTGCTGCAAAAAAAATATTGGCTTTATGGTACATTTGCTATTGGTCTGATTGTTCTATTTATGGTAATAAGATTCAATTATTTTGTTCCCGAATTTAGACATTTAAGACCCGAAAAAATGATACATTCTGAAACCATTATTCGTGACCCACATTTTTTTCCGAGAGATGGCAGAATGCATCACAGAATAGAAATGAGACAGCCTCTTTTCTTTAAAATTGCGCCATCATTTTTCTATATTTTGATTATTACGATTTCTGCCATTATTAGAACATTAACTGAATTTTATAATAATCAGCAAAATAAATTGATTGCCGAAACCCATAGAACAAATACTGAATTGATTTATCTGCGTAAGCAAACCAATCCGCATTTTTTATTTAATTCTCTAAACAGTATTTATTCTCTGGCACACAAAAAATCTGATTTGGTCCCTGATGCCATCGTAACCTTGTCTGAACTTATGCGCTATATGCTTTATGAGACAGATAACAAAACGGTGGCTTTAGAAAAGGAAGTCAATTATATTCAAAATTATATCGAATTGCAAAAACTGCGATTAAACAATATTGAAGACATTGTGATTAATGTGCATGGCGATACTAAAAATAAATTTATTGAACCTTTACTGCTGATTTCTTTTGTAGAAAATGCTTTTAAATACGGAACCGATTATAAAGGCGCCGCCCATGTAAAAATCAAGATTCTGATAACAGATCACAATCTTGACTTTTGGATCGAAAACACCATTGAAAATTATGTGAAAGATCCCGAAAATTCAGGTATTGGATTAGTAAATATCCAAAGCCGTCTTGATCTTCTTTATCCAAACGCACACGAACTGACCATTACTCAAGATAATGAATATTACCGAGTTCATTTAAATTTAAAGTTAGACGAAATAAAAACCGCAATACACTAAAGAAAAACTGATTATGGACAGAAAAAAATTCATCCGAAATGGTATTTTGGGCATTGCATCATTGGCAACAGCTACAAAATTATTAGAATCTTGTTCTAAAAATGACAACGACGAAACCGACACGAGCAATTCTGGAGACGGAAGCTGCACTGTTTCTCCTTCAGAAACAAAAGGTCCGTTTCCTATAAAAACACCCAGTCAGTTGGTTTTAGAAAACATCAAATCTGACCGTGTTGGAATTGCGTTATTGATTAATTTAAAAATTGAAAACAAAAAAAATAATTGCGAACCTCTTTCAGGAGTTTTAGTAGATATCTGGCATTGCGACAAAGACGGAAATTATTCTGAATATGGCGGCACACAAATGCAGCAGACTGATTATACTTCTGTTCATTTTCTGAGAGGAAGACAGACTTCAAATACTAATGGTGAAGTTTCTTTTATCTCAATTTATCCTGGCTGGTACCAAGGCAGAGCACCGCACGTACACGTAGAAGTTTTATCAAGTGCAGGAACTTCTTTGCTCGTAACTCAGATTGCGTTTCCAGAAACAATCTCGAGTCAGGTTTATTCAAGTACCAATTATGTGGCACACGGACAGGCAGATACCGCAAACACAAAAGACAATGTTTTTGCGGATAGCTTAGCCAACGAACTGGCTACAATTACAGGCAACTTAACAGATGGCTATACGCTAACAAAAACGATAACCGTTAACGCATAATTTTGATTTGTAAAAACCAGTATTTTATGAAAATTTTAAAACTTAATTTACTGGTTTCAAAGTACTTTTGACTGCGAAATAAATTTTAAAAAACTAATTCAGAAAAGATGAAATGTGTAATTATTGATGACGAACCTTTAGCTGTAGATCTATTACAGGATTTTGTCCAAAAAGTAGATGCTCTTGAGCTGATCAGCACTTTCAATAACGCTATTGATGCCGTTTCATTTATCAATCAAAATAACGTCGATTTAATTTTTCTGGATATTCAAATGCCGCATTTTTCTGGAATTGATTTTTTAAACACCATAGAAAAAAAGCCTCTAGTTATTTTTACTACTGCTTATTCTGATTATGCTGTAGAAGGATTTAACCTCGGTGCGGTTGATTATTTGGTAAAACCAATTCCGTTTCATCGATTTTTAAAAGCTGTAGTAAGAGCACAGCAAGTTTTGCAGCCTGTGGCAGCTCAAGCTCTTACAGAAAACAACAATACTCCAGAAATTGAACAGGATTTTATGTTTGTTAGAGCTGAATATGAAAATGTAAAATTGAATTTTGCTGATATTCTTTTTATTGAAGGCCTTAAAGATTATGTCAAGATTTACACCACAGACAATAAATTTACACTGACTTTAATCAGTTTAATCAAGCTTGAAAATTTGCTGTCAAGCAAAGGTTTTGCAAGGATTCACAGATCGTATATTATTAATATCAAACATGTAAAATCGATTCAGAAAAACAAGGTTTTAATAAGCGATAAAAGAATTCCAATCAGCGAAAGCTATAAAAATACTTTCTTCGAAAAAATCAACCTCTGATTAAAAAATTTCAAATAAAAAAATTCCAAATTCCAATTGGTTTGACCTAGATTGGAATTTGGATTTTTTTTATTTGGAATTTTTTACTTTTATTCTTCGTTTTTGAACCAGCTAGAATACATGACGTAATTATTTGAAATACGTTCTATTTCACCTGCAAAATCAGATTGATCGATGTCTTTTACTTTTTTAGCAGGAACTCCAGCATAAATACTTCCTGAAGTTACAACTGTATTTTGAGTTACTACGGCTCCGGCTGCAATTATGGCGTTACTTTCTACCACACAGTTATCCATAACAATTGCTCCCATTCCGATTAAAACATTATCATGAATCGTACAACCATGTACAATTGCATTATGACCTATTGAAACATTATTTCCTATAATGGTGGGATGTTTTTGATATGTACAGTGAATCACTGCCCCGTCTTGAATATTTACTTTGTTTCCTATTTTAATAAAGTGGACATCTCCTCTAACAACAGCATTAAACCAAACGCTGCAAGATTCTCCAAAAGTAACATCTCCTACAATAGTAGCATTTTCGGCCACATAACAATCCTCTGGAATAAGAGGCGATTTTCCGTTTACAGATTTAATAAGCATAATATAAAATTTAGTTTACTGCAGGACAATTACAGTCGTAACGTTCTTTTTTGCAGAATAAATTAACTCCTAAAGTAATTTGATGAAAGCCGCCTGTGTCAAACTTAACATCTCCCATTAGCTGAGTATAGGTATAAGCAAACATAAAGTTCTTGAAATTAACCCCAACAATTGGTGTAAAGTATTGTATTTTTTGAGATGACACTCCACTTCCAGAAATATATTGCGCGCCATCAAAACCTCTTCTATATGATAAAGCCGCCCATAGGCTTCCAAAATCCATGCTTTTGTAGGCTTTCATATTTAAATCGAGTGTTTTTGCCTTTGTCTGATCAAATAGCTGAAAAAGAATAGAAGGCTCCCAAGTCCAACTGCTGTTTTTTCCAAACACATAACCAGCACTAAATAAAAACTTTCTAAGATTATCACTTTCATAATCTGTATATAGTTCTCTTCTAGTTTCTAACAATCCTTGAACTGTTGCGTGCGCATAGAAATCCAAATAATTATACGAAGCTCCAATATCAAGATTAAAATAAGAATCTTTCTGAATCGATCCAAATACAATTGGATCAAAAGTTCCTCCAAATTTTGTTTCGTCCAATTGGCTTTGTATTAAGCCTCCACTAATACCAAAAGACAACTGATTTAAATCTAGTTCATCTCTCGAAAACATAATATGATGCGCATAAGTCAATTTCACGCCTTTTTGAGAATGATATCCGTTTTCATCGTTAAAAAGAATTATACCAGCTCCAGAACGTTCCCCGATTCTTCCGTTAAAACTTAAAGTCTGCAGCGATGGAGCTTCTTCTTCTCCAAACCATTGTTTTCTAGCTGTTAGTCGTATTTTGGCACAGTTAGCCGCGCCAGCCATCGAAGGGTGAATCAGATAATAATTATCAGACAAATAATCCGAATAAACAGGTATTCCCTCCTGAGAGTAAGAGTGAAAAGCAGTAATGAGAAAAATTAATAAAACCTTGATTTTAAATTTCATAAAGACAATATTGTTTCAATATAATTTTTACTCTTGCAATTTAACACGATTTATTTGAAAAGAGTCTTAATTATTTCATTAAAAAATCAAATATAGCCATTAGTAGAAAATAACTTTAGTAAATTTGCGAAAAATATATTACCATGACTAAAATCACTATAAAAGAAACCCAAAACCCAACTATATTAAAGTTTGAGTTTGAGGATTTCATTACTCAGAATCAAAACTTTGAGTTCAAAAATATTGATGAAGCACAAGCTTCTCCTCTAGCACAACAATTATTCTATTTACCGTTTGTTAAAACAGTTTATATCTCTGGAAATTTTATCGCTATTGAAAGATATAGCATTGTTGATTGGGATGATGTAAAAGATGCTGTTGCAGAACAAATCAGTGCTTTTATTGACAAAGGTGGCGTTATCATTAAAATTGATGAAACAAAAGCAAAAAAACAGCCTATTACAGTTTACGGAGAAACAACTCCAAACCCATCTGCATTAAAATTTGTTGTAAGCAGAATGTTAACTCGCAATGCTGTAGAATATAAAAATATTGACCAAACAGCTTCTTCTCCATTAGCTCAGGAATTATTCAAATTTCCTTATGTAAAAGAAATTTTTATTGATGAAAATTATATTTCAGTAACAAAATATGAGATCAATAATTGGGATGAAATCACTTTAGAATTAAGAACTTTCATTAAACAATTTATCGAAAACGGAGGAACTGTTTTAGACGAAAGTTTAATCGAAACTAAAGCCAAAAATGAAGCAACAAAAGATGAGGCTTTTGATAAACTAGATGTTACTTCACAGCAAATTATTAACATCTTAGAAGAATACGTAAAACCAGCAGTAGCTGCCGATGGCGGAAATATTGCTTTCGAATCTTATAATGAGGAGGACAAAACAGTAAAAGTATTATTGCAAGGCGCTTGTAGTGGATGTCCTTCTTCTACATTTACTTTAAAAAGCGGTATCGAAAATATGCTGAAAAGCATGCTGAATGATGATGCTATAAAAGTAGAAGCATCAAATGCGTAAGCTGACAAAACTATCATATAAAGCGTCTCAATGAGGCGCTTTTTTTATTATTAACCACTATATATCAATTATTTATCATTAAAAAAACCAGTAATTCTATAAAATTAATTAATATTGTATTCTTAACCAATTAATTAAAAACCATGGGATTATCTTCATTTTTTAAAAATTTATTTGGCTCAACCAAAGAGTCTGTAACAGAATTGGCAAATAATGCCGAAGAGACTTTTGAGCAAGCTAAAGAAGCTGCTGCACCTTATATTGAGAAGGCTGAAGCTTTTGCAGAAGAAACAATTGAAAAAGTAAAAGAAGCTTCGGAACCTATTATTGACCGCGCTTCAGAATATGCTGAAAAAGCAAAAGAAACTGTAAGTGAGTATGCAGATAAAGCGTCTGAAGCGATAAATGATGTAGTAGATTCGGTTAAAGAAAAAACAGCTCCCCTGGCTTCTGAAACCCCAAAAACTATTACTGAAACAGTTGTCGATTCAGGCGAAAAAACTGTTGCCGAAGTAGAAGAGTCAGCTGGCGACGACACCGAGAAAGCATAAAAGCATTTTTTTAGGATAATGCAAATCTTTTTTATATTTGCACTACTAATATACCTTCTCATTTGAGAAGGTTTTTTTATTTTAAATCTATGAATCTTAGTCCAGAACAAGTCAGTAAATACGCTAGTCGATTTATTGACATCTTAGTTGATTATTCGCCAAAACTGATTTCTGCATTTTTAATCTTATTTGTTGGTTTGTACGCCATCAGACTGATTAATCGAATTATTAGAAAAATAATGATTAAGCGAAATCTTGATCCGACGCTTACCAAATTCTTATCCGATATTTTATTATGGGCGTTGCGAATATTATTATTTGTAACCTTTATTTCTAAATTAGGAATAGAAACTTCTTCGTTCGTAGCTATTTTAGGAGCAATGGGTCTTGCTGTTGGCTTATCATTACAGGGATCGCTATCTAATTTTGCTGGCGGAATGCTTATTATCGTTTTTAAGCCATTTAAAGTTGGTGATACAATAGAGGCGCAAGGCGTTGTTGCAACTGTTCTTGAAATTCAGATTTTTGTAACCAAAATGCTTACCGCAAATAACCAGACTGTATTTGTTCCTAATGGCTCTTTGTCTAATGGAAACATCATTAATTACTCGATGCAGGGAGAAAGAAGAGCCGATTTAACTTTCGCTATTTCATACGATTCTGATATCAAAAAGGCTAAAGAAATTCTTTTAGATGTTCTAAACAAAAATCCTAAAGTCCTAAAGAACCCTGCTCCAGAGGTTTTTGTAAAAAATCTATCGGCAAGTTCTATTGATTTTGCGGTTCGTCCTTGGGCAAAAAATGCTAATTATGGAGCTGTTTTCTCTGAAACATTAGAAAATTGCAAAATAGCATTGGATGAAGCTGGAATCGCAGTTCAGCCGTATACTATTCAGAAATAATCTTATTGTTTCTTTGGAGGAGCAATCATAAAATCTTTTAAATAATAAGGTTCAAAATAAGCGACATCTACAGTGTCGCTTTTTTGATATTTATCAAAACTGATTTTACTCATAGCTTGCGCAGAAGGATATTTTATGTTTTCTAAAAACACAAAATTCTCTTTAGTCAAAACTGGTTTACACTTATCGGCACAATCGCCAACAAAGTAAAGTTTGTCTGTATATTCCTGAAATGAATTTTCGTCTATAATTTCGGCTTTTATAGCTCTTTCCAATGTTAAATCTGAATTAAAAATTGCGCTGTAAACTTCCATACGACGTGCATCTAACATTGGTATAATTTTTCCGTCTGCAACTCCTGCTTGCGATGCTAAAGTCTGCATGGTATCAACAGCAATCAACGGAATATTTAAAGCATAACACAAACCTTTTGCTGCCGAAACGCCAATTCTCAAACCTGTATAAGATCCTGGCCCTTGACTCACAGCAACGGCTTTTAAATCCTGTGCCGATATTCCTGCCTTTGCTATTACCTCTTCAATAAAAACATGAAGTTTTTCTGCATGCGAATATCCTTCATCTGCCAATTCGCTGCAAATAATGGTCTGACCATCTTTTGCAATAGACACAGAACAATTTTTAGTAGCCGTTTCGATATTGAGAATAAAAGACAAAATGCGTAGTTTTAAAAATTAATTATTAATGTCAGGCTGAGCGAAGTGAAAGCTCCAAAACTAGGCTTCGACTTCGCTCAGCCTGACATCTGTTAAAAGTATTATATTATTTCTTAGGAGCTTCGGCTTTTTTAAGCTTTACTTTATCTCCAGAGTTCAGATCTTTAGAAACTGTTGTATATGGCCCTGTAATAACAACATCTCCCGGTTTTAGTCCAGACGTTACTTCTATATTAGTATCGTCTTGAATTCCAGTTTTAATGATTCTAATTTTGGCTTTGTCTCCAACTTTCACAAAAACACATTCGAATTTTTTATCACTTTTTGGAGTTGCTTTTTTATCTTCATTTGGATCTTCAACCTTAAAATCTTTTACAGCAGTAGTATCCGACTTTACTACAACAGAACTAATTGGCACTGCCAAAACATTATTTTTTGTTGTTGTAATAATATCAACCGTAGCCGTCATTCCTGGTCTAAAAGGAGAATAGGTACTTGGTTTCCCTTCTAACAAATCTTGGTAGGATTCTTTTAGAATACGAACCTTAACTTTAAAATTCGTTACCTGATCTGAAGTCAAAGTTGTACTTGCAGAATTAGAAATACTGGTTACAACTCCCTTAAATTTCTTTTTCAAATAGGCATCAACTTCAACATTTGCTTCGTCGCCAATTTTAATTTTTACAATATCATTTTCATTCACATCAACTTCAACTTCCATATTGTTAAGGTTAGCAACACGCAAAAGCTCCGTTCCTGCCATTTGCTGTGTTCCTAAAACCCTTTCTCCCAATTCTACATTTAATACCGAAATGGTTCCGTCAGCGGGAGAATAAATTGTTGTGCGTCCTAAATTGTCTCGGGCTTCTGTTACAGATGCCGAAGCACTTTGAACATTGTAATAAGCGCTTTGTTTTGTTGCTTTAGCTACCTCAAAAGTAGAAATAGCTTTATCCCAATCCGATTTTGAGATTACACCTTTATCATACAATATTTTATTACGCTCATAATTTGCTTTTGCCTCTTTAAAACTAGCGTCAGATTGAGTAAGGCTAGCTTTTGTTCCAGCTAAATTTGCAACAGATCTTTCTAATCCTGAGGTATATAAATCGGGATTTATTTTTACTAATAAATCGCCTTTTTTAACTACTTGTCCCTCTTTTACATTTAACGAAATAATCTCGCCCGAAACCATCGAAGCAATTTTAACTTCAATTTCCGGCTGAATTTTACCTGTGGCTGAAACAGTCTCAACAATTGTTGAAGCTGTTACTTTTGCAATTTCTACCTCCGTCCCTTCGTCTTTATTTCCTATTATTCCACCATTTTTAAGAGCCACTAAAGCAATGATGAGTATTAGCACACCACCAACTAAGAAATAAACTGTTTTTTTTGACATAATAAATTATTTTGTAATAATTGGAACAATTGGAATTCCGAAATAAAACTCTAATATTTTAATTTTAAACATGTAATCGTATTTTGTTCTAATAACATCAGACTGTGCATTAGTCAATAATGTTTGAGCTTGTGTGAAATCAAATGAATTCATTAAACCAACATCATACTTTTCTTTGGCATAATTGTAAGCCTGCTGCCTTGCTTCTAAAGTTACAGTAGAAGATTCGTATGTATTTAAAGCTCCTCTTGCATCTGTAAAAGCGGTGTAAACGTTACGTTGCAAATCTAAACTTTTTTGCTCTAAATCTATTTTAGATTTTTCTAAACTTACTTTATTACGCTCTACATTATTCTTAACTGAGAAACCATTGAAAATAGGAACAGAAAGCTGAAATCCGAAAGATTGCCCTTTATTATCATTAAACTGATCTAAAATTGGATCTGCTTTACCTAGAACAGGTGTATAATTATCCTGAAGAACTGCCTGATTTGTTCCTTCAACATATCCAATCTGTGAAGTAGGATTTGCTGTATTTGGTGTTGTTCCTATTATTACATCACTATAACTTGCTCTCGTATTAAAGTTGTAGAAAGCACTTAAAGTTGGCTGAAAAGCTCCTTTTGCAATAGCAACATTTTTCTCAGCAATCTCCAAATTGGTTTGAGCCAATTTTAACTCTGTTCGGGTTTCTTTAGCTTTATTGTAAATATCAATTGGACTCTGAGCTAGGATATTATTTTCGTCCATTACATTTGTATCATCAACTACATCAAAATCTGCAAACTCTTTTAATTGTAAAAGCTGAGCCAAACTCAATTTAGAAATCAGTAAATTATTTTCAGAAACTGCAATATTTTGTTTATCTGTTGCAACAGTAGCTTTCAAATCGAACAAATCCCCACGCGGAATAGTTCCTGCATTTACCATTTCTTCAGAACGAGCATATCTTTTCTCATCGATTGTTAACTGTTCTTTTTTAACTTTCAAATCTTCTTTATTAGATAAAATCTGCAAAAATGCGCTTGCCACATTCAGAGAAATATCTTCTTGCATTTTTAACAGCTGATATTGAGAAGAAATGATTGTTAATTTCGCTTTTCTCATGGTATTTTGATTCTGCAGACCTTTGTAAATATCTACACCAGCACTCAAACCAACAGAAGAATATTGTGTTGTTTGATTACGCAAAATACCTGTTGTAACATCCTGGTTTAAACCAACGTTCCAAGAGTGAGAAGCATTTCCGTTTACAGATGGCAGGTAATTCCCTAATGCTGCTTTTTTGTCTATAGAAGCATTTTTCAAGTCCAATTCCGATTGTTTAATCGTGATATTGTTTTCAAGTGCATATTTCACACACTCTTCCAAAGTCCATTGTTTTGATTGCGCCTGTCCAGTTAATCCGAATCCGAATAACACTGCAAAAACCAGACTATTATATTTATTTATTTTCATATACTTTTAATGAAGGCGCAGTAAACCGAACTACGCAAATTTAACATTTTTAAAACCAAAAAGATCCTTAACCTTTCAAATTAGCTTATTTTTTTTCTTTGTCCCCTTCGTTAATCAAGCCTTGATTCCAGATTTTAATTTTATCTGTATCATTTACACCACTTTTAACTTGAACGTAGATTCCGTCGCTAACCCCAAGAACCAAATCTCTTCTTTGAAATTTCTGTGGAGCCGTTTCAACTTCTACATAAGGCTTTTGTGTTTTTTTGTCAAATTGAACCAAAGATTCTTTTATTGCTAGAACCTTCTCTGCTTTTTCTAAAATAATAGAAGCATTGGCACTTAAACCAGCTCTAATAAAAGTATCATCTCTGTTGATCATTTGCGCTTTTATTTCAAATTGAATTGCACCGTTTTCTGTAACTCCTTTTGGAGCAATATAATTTAAAACTGCATCAAACTTTTTATTTTCGATTGCACCAATTGTAATCTCAATTGCCATTTTTTCTTTGATTTTTCCAACCTCAGATTCATCAATTTTTCCAATAAAAATCATTCTTCCAACATCGGCAACACTTGCAATTGTAGTCCCTTCATTAAAGTTATTACTTTCGATAACTTGGTTACCTACTTTTACTGGAACATCTAATACCATTCCGTTAACTGTAGAACGAATTAATGTGTTAGCGTAATTCCCTAAAGATGAAGTGGTTCCTGTCTTAACAATATCCAATCCTTGTTTTGCTGCTAAATAATTTTGTTTTGCTTGATTGTAAGCCAGCAAAGCAGCATCATAATCATTTGCAGAAATTACATCTTTCTCAAACAATGTTTTCTGTCTTTTATAGATTTTTTCTTGATTATCTAATGCTATTTTAGCAGTCTGTACTTGATTTTGAGAACTGCTTACATTCGAAACATTTGCTACAACTCTAATTTTAGCAATCATATCACCAGCTCTTATTTTTTCTCCAGCTTTGATGTACACTTCTTCAATAATACCTGAGATATTTGGTTTGATTAGAACCTCTTCATCAGGCTGAATATTACCTGTCGCAATAGTATTTTTTACGATGGTCTTTATTTCTGCTTTTTCCGTTTTAAATACAATTGGCGATTCTTGGTTTTTAGCATACAAATAGTAAAGCGCGCCAAAAAAAACAACTGCAATAAATATTAAAATGGTTACGGTTACTCCTTTTTTCATTTGTTCTTGGTTTAATCGATTTATTTTGATTGATAATTTATTCTGTTCTTAATGCATCTACAGGTTTCACATTGATGGCGGTCTGCGCTGGGATAAATCCAGCGAGTAAACCAGATCCGACCAATATAATTAATGCTACAAATACAACTCCCAAATCTACAGTTGGATTGGCAAACATAGTATTTTGATCAGGAGGCATCGAATCTAGCACCATATTTAAAACCGCTATAATTCCTGTGGCAACAGCAATTCCGAGCATACCCGAAATAATAGTTAAAAATATAGACTCCGATAATATCTGCCCTCTAATTGCTCCAGGTGTTGCGCCTAAAGCTCTTCTAATTCCGATTTCTTTTGTACGTTCTTTAACCACAATCAGCATGATATTCGAAATTCCGATTACACCCGAAATCAAAACTAATGTTCCTACGAAATACGCAATTACTTTTAATATATTAAATAAGCTTTGCACTTTATTAAACTGCTCGTACAAATCAAAATTTCCAACCGCTCTCTCATCTGTCGGATTTATAGAATGTAATGATTTTATGATCTCTAAAATTTTCGGCTTTAAATCGGTTATTGAGGTTTCATCTTTTGCCGTAAGCGCCATCCACCCCACTTTATCTCCATAATTAAAAGCCTGCTGAAACGTTGTAAAAGGAATAAAAATATTCTTTTGTTCCTGTTCTGCATTTCCTCCTTGCTGTTTGGATTTATAAACCCCAACAACCATGAAATTAATGCTATTAATTTTTATATAAGTTCCAACGGCTTCCTCTTCTTTTCCATAAAGTTCACTGATTACACCTTTTCCAATGACGCAAACTTTTCTTCTTTGCTCAATATCCTGCTGATTTACAAAACGGCCTTTAATAATATCCATTGGCTGTTGCTTAATCAGCTCTGGGTAATCTCCATAAACTGTAAAAGCAGAAGTTTTAGTTCCTCTCACCACGTTATTACTTCCATTAAAATCCCCTAGCTGATTTCTAGGCGAAACATATAGCAAATCCGGAAGTGCCGCTTTTAAAGCTTTTACATCACTATTTCTAAAGTCATAACGTCTTGTTTTTGGCAAACCTTTATAAGCTTTTGAAGTAGTCTGGCTCCACATAAACATGGTATTGGTAGCAATTCCATCAAAACCTTTTTTAATGCCGTTTTCCAAACCATTACCAGCAGCAAGTAAAATTACCAAGATAAAAATACCCCAGAAAACACCAAAAGCTGTCAGGATAGTCCTGAAAGGATTGGCAGTTAAGGCCTGTAAAATCTCGTCCCAATTATCTTTTTTAAACATAATTATTCGTCTCTAAGTGCTACAATAGGTTTAATTTTGGCTGCTCTGTAGGCGGGGAAAAATCCTGCCATTGCTCCCGCAAAAACAAGTAATACCAAAGTAGTTAAAGCAACACTAAAATCTACTTCAGGATTTCTGAAATATTCACTCTGAACCATTGGTCCAACAAATTCCAACAAAGCAAGACTGGCCAATAACCCGACAAAACCTGCTATGGTCGTGATAAAGATCGATTCGTGAAGAATCATCGTGATAATTGAAAAAGGAGAGGCTCCAAGCGCTTTTCTAATCCCGATTTCTTTTGTTCGTTCTTTTACAATAATAAGCATGATATTACTTACCCCAACAACTCCAGCAATAATAGTACAGATACCTACCCACCAGAAAAAGAGCCTAATGTATAAGTTTAAATCGTAAAACTGTTTGGCATCTTTAACCGAATTATAAACCCCTACACCACCATCATCTTCAGGAGCCACGACATTTTTACTCTTTAATAAGTCTTTTAAGTCTTGGGTAAATTTTTCTGACTGAGCCAAGGCTTCATCATAATCTTGAGTCTTTTTTAAAGTAAAAAACAAGTTGCTAATTTTATCGCCGCCGCCAAATGTTTTCTGAACTGTAGTCAAAGGCAGATAAGCGCGAGTCTCTTCTCTTTCTCCTCCTGGGTCTGTAAAAACCCCAACCACCTTAAAGTTAATATTGTTAATTAGGATTTCTTCTCCTATCGCTTCTTTATCTTTAAGAAGATCAGTTTTCAATTTCATTCCAATAACAGCCACTTTTGCGTTACTTTCCAGATCCTTGACATTTATATAACGCCCCTGAACTATGGTTAAATTTTCTATTCCGCCATAATCTGGATTTACACCTCTAAACTGATAACTTCCTGATTCTTTACCATAAGCAAAAGCTTGCCCCCAGTAATTATTTGTGGAAGCTCTTAGATCTAATTTGTCTTCAAATTTCTGTACCGATTGATTGTAATCGCTGTTGCGAAATTGAATCTGTCTTCCTGGATTTAGTCCTTTATATTCTTTTGTAGTTGTTCCAGACCAAACCTCAATGATTCCAGCTGCATCACGCTCAAATTGTTTTTCGATTCCGTTTTGCAAACCTTTACCTGCACCAAGCAGGATTACCAAAATAAAAATCCCCGAAGCCACAGAAACACCCGTTAAGAATGTTCTTAAACGGTTTTTAGAAATGGCTTCAAATATTTCTTGCCAGCGTTCAATATTAAACATAAGACGAAGCTCTAACTTGTTCTACTTTTTTATCATCGATAATTAATCCATCTTTTAGGACTACATTTCTTTTGCACATTGCTGCAATATCCGGCTCGTGTGTAACAATCAAAATTGTTTTTCCCTCATCATTAATTCCTTGAATAAGCTCCATAACTTCATAAGACGTTTTAGTATCCAAAGCTCCTGTCGGCTCATCGGCAAGTAAAACCTTCGGATTTGATGCCAGTGCTCTTGCAATTGCCACACGCTGCTTCTGACCTCCAGAAAGTTCATTTGGCAGGTGGTGAACATGAGAACCTAAACCTACTTTTTCCAAATACTTCATTGCTATTTCGTAACGTTCCTTTCTTTTAACACCCTGATAATACAACGGCATCGCGACATTGTCTAGTGCTGTTTTGTAATTGATTAAATTAAAAGACTGAAAAACAAAACCTAAAAACTTATTACGGTATTTTGAAGCAATTGTTTCGTTTAGTTTTTTTATTGGCGTTTTATCTAAAATATAACTTCCAGAATCAGCTTCATCCAGAATTCCCAAAATATTAAGAAGTGTCGATTTACCAGAACCAGATGATCCCATGATCGCAACCAATTCTCCTTCTTCTATATTAAAATTAATGCCTTTTAATACGTGTAATTCTGAACTTCCCATCTTATAGGATTTGTGTAAATCTTTAATTTCGATCATGGTATTGTTAATTTTTTTAGACAATAATAACATTTTTATTAAGTAATTTATGATAATAAAAAGTTAATAATTGGATTGCATATTTAGCATTAGACTGCCTTTTTTAGTTATTGTTACACTTTTTTTTAGAAAATATGATTGTTTTTATAATTTTACCTTGTCTAAAAATTCATATTAAAATGAAACTAACTTCCCTTATTTCAATTTTTTCAGTACTAGCCGTATTAACAAGCTGCTCTTCAACTTCAAAATTAGAAACTTTAAAACCTGAGCCAGACGATGCAAGTCCTTTAGTTTATGATAGCAGTCCGTCATTTATCAATCTTCCGATTACAATAAAATTAAAAGATATTGAAAATCAAACTAACACTCTCCTCAACGGACTAATTTACGAAGACAATAATATCGAAGATGACGACATTGAGATGAAAATCTGGAAACAGGCTCCAATTAAAATTCAAAATGACCCATCAAATCCCGATAAAAGAATAAGAACTATTTTACCGCTTAAAGCGAATATCAAATACCGAATTGGAACAAAAAAGCTGGGCGTAGAATTATATGATGTAAGAGAATTTAACCTTAACGGGGTTATTACCTTATCTAGCGAAGCAGTTTTGACCAATTGGAAACTAACTACAAAAACAGAATTCAAATCTCTAAATTGGAACGAAAGCCCAACAATGACCATATTTGGCAAAAATATGCCAATTACTTATTTGATAAATCCGGCGATTTCTATTTTTAAAAGCAAACTTGAAAAGGAAATTGACGGTGCAATTGAAAAATCAATGGATTTCAAACCAAACGTTCTCCAAGCGGTCGAAAAAATATGCACTCCATTTCAAATGAGCGATACTTATGAAAGCTGGCTTCGCATTGTTCCAATTGAAATTTACTCTACTAACGCCAAACTTAAAAATGATTCATTTTTACTTGATATGGGCATGAAATGCAACATGGAAACCATTGTTGGAAAACAACCCGAATCAAAATACAATGCCAGCAAGATTACGCTAAAACCAGTTGCAAAAATCCCAAATCAGATTTCTGCAAATATTGCTGCGATTTCAAGTTATGTAGATGCTTCAAAAATTATGACCAATAATTTTGCAGGTCAAGAATTTGGTTCTGGCAGTAAAAAAGTAACTGTCAAAAATGTTTCTATCTGGCATAAAGATGGCAAAATGGTTATTGCACTAGATGTTTTAGGATCTATAAATGGAACACTTTATTTAAATGGTTTCCCTTCATACAATGCTCAGACAAAAGAAATTTATTTTGAAAAGCTAGATTATGTTCTGGACACCAAAAGCAAGTTGATGCGAACAGCAAGCTGGCTTGCACAAGGATATATTCTTAAAAAAATGGAAGAAAGCTGTCGCTATTCGATTCAGCCTAATTTGGAAGAAGGCAAAAAAAGCATGGCAGGTTATTTAAAGAATTATTCACCAATGCCAGGTGTATTTGTTAACGGAAAAATGGAAGATATTCTGTTTGATAAAATACAGTTAACCAATCAAGCCATAATAGCTTTCATCAAAATAAACGGAACGGTAAATGTTGCAGTAAACGGACTTAAGTAACAAAAAAAGCAGTGTAAATTACACTGCTTTTTTCTTTTTAGAATACATTCGGTATATTAAATATCCGATTATTAATACGAGTAAATATGGAATGACCATTAAATAAACAATCCCATCATTTACAGCTTCTGCTTTTTTAGTATTAGAATCTCCTGATAATGCTGCGCGACACATAGCACACTGAGCATTGGCGGAAATTCCAATTAAAAAAATACAAATCCCAAATACTATAACTTGGAATTTGGATTTTAAAATTTGAATATTATTTTTTTTAGTGTACATAATACGGAGATATCATTAAATAAACAATCACTCCCGTTACAGCAACATACAACCAAAGCGGGAAAGTGATTTTGGCAATTTTTCTATGTCTATCAAAACGTTTTGCAAGCGCTCTTACGTATGTAATCAACACAAGCGGAATAATTGCAATTGACAATAAAATATGCGTTATCAGAATAAAGAAATATACATAACGCAACGCTCCTTCTCCTCCATATTTTGTAGAATCTGAAGTCATATGATACGCTACATACATAACTAAAAACGCAACCGATAATGCAATAGCAGAAGTCATTAATTTTTCGTGTAACTTTTGATTCCCTTTTTTAATTGCTAAAACAGCCAAAACTAGCACAACAGCTGTAATACCATTTGTAGTTGCGTAAATTGGAGGCAAAAATGATAACGGCTCTACATCAACACCAAAATCTTTTAATTTAACTCCAAACAAAATTGCCACAACAACGGGAATTATTATTGAAACTGCTATAATGAACTTACTGAATTTTTTCTCTAAAGTATTATCTTCCATTTTTATTCTTCTAATAAAATTTTAATGTCTTGCTGAATATCACGAACTCCTTTTTTATCTAAACCATCATAATAAATATTCGGGTTTCCGTATTCATCTTTTCTGCATCGAATGTTTCCGTCTTTGTCAATTAAGGCAAATAAACCAGAATGCTCAAATCCGCCGCTTACTTTATCATTTTCTCCTGCATAAAGATTAAATCCTTTATTAGACAAATCCATAATTACGTTTCTATCTCCAGTCAAGAAATTCCAGTTTGAAGATTTTACACCTAACAATTTAGCGTGATCTTTTAAAACCTGAGGTGTATCATGTTTTGGATCAATTGTAATAGAAACAATCCCGAAATTCGGATTTCCAAAAAAAGTCTTTTCAATCTCCAGCATACTCATATTCATCTTTGGACAAATAGAAGGACAAGTCGTAAAGAAAAATTCCAAAACATACACTTTCCCTTTATATGTTTCATTAGAAACTTTAACATTATCCTGATTCGTCAATTCAAATTTTGGAGCTGGACCAATTGTCAAAAGTTTCGCTTCCTTTGAAGATTTAACTCCAACATTATCCAAACGATTTCCTTTTACAACGTCACCGTTTTTTACTCGATCAACAATTTTTGGAATGGCGTAAATCCCAAAAATCAAAATGACAAACGAGATTCCGATATATGATTTGTTCTTGAACATTATAAATGATTTTTAAAGTTGCTTTGTAGCGTTATGATTCTTCTTTAAAGCTGCTCGGTATTCATAAAGAATAATCTTGAAATCATCAAGCATTTCATTGCTCAACTCAGATGGATGAAAAGTATCATAACCTTCCTTATACTCTTTCTGATCTTTTCTTCCTCTTAGATTACGCTCTTTATCGACAATATAAACATTAGAAGTTCCAAGATTCTCGTTAAGTTTTTCTTTTAAATGCAATCCGTCATAAAATTTCTGGATTTCTTCTTTTGAAGCAAAAACGAAATTCCAATTTTTAACATCTGTAAAAGGAGATAAAGCATCAACAATTTTTTGAGCTTCTTTTTCAGTTCCTGTCGGACACAGCACCACAAACTGAAGATCTTCAAAACCGTTATAACGTTTGTAGATCTTTTCATTTAAATTAAAGTAATTTCCTCTGTTTGCTAAAATGTTTGTACCAGCAAAACCTAGCACGGTAATCTTTTTATCAAGGGAGATTTTTTTTCCGTTTAATGAATTCCAATTTCCAAAATCGGCCACTTTTGGTGTTATTACAGGAAGTGTTGTAAAACTATTTACACCTGAAGCGAAAAACAAATACGCTACAATTGGCAATACAAAAAGTACAAAGAGAACTATATTTTTTTTCATTGTATTAACGGAGAATTATTGAGGTACAAAAATAAAAAAATCCCGATGTTATCGGGACTCTTTTCGAATTAATATCATGTTAAAAATTCCATTTAATAGTAGAATCTTTAAAAACCCCATAAATATAATGTCCTTCTGTTAACAGAATAAACAATAAATATAAAACTAGGAAGATAACAGGAGAAACTACAGACCATCTAAGGCTGCTTTTTTCACCTTCCATGTGCATAAATGCCCATACAATATAATATGCTTTGAAAATTGTAAGGATATAGAAAATCCAGTTTAACAAATTCAAACCAACGAAATGAGTAAACTCTAATGATGCAGGTTTGTAGATACCCAAAATAACTTCTACTGTAGTTACTACTGAAAGTAATGCGAAAACAAACCAGATTCTTTTTGTATTTGATACGTGCTCGTGTGACATAATAATTAAATGCTAAAAATTAAACTAGGTAGAAAACTGTAAATACAAATACCCATACTAAATCTACGAAGTGCCAGTATAAACCAACTTTCTCTACCATTTCGTAGCTTTTTCTCTTCTCGTAAGTACCTAATAATACATTAAAGAAAATAATGATATTGATAATAACTCCAGAGAATACGTGGAATCCGTGGAAACCTGTAATGAAGAAGAAGAAATCGGCAAATAATTTATTACCGTACTCATTTCTGATCAAGTTAGCACCTTCTACAACGTATTTAGCAGTCGCTAAATGTTTTTCAGATTCTTCTCTTGACAAGATTGTCTTTTTCTTTTTATCTGTAAGTTTTTCTGTTCTAATTAAAACTTCAGGATGCGCTTTAAATCCAGCCTGAACTTCAGCAACTGTGTAAGTTGGAAGAGACTGTGCATCTTCCATAAACCATGTAGAATGGCTTCTTGTTAAAGCTTCTCTTTGTTCTGGCAATTTAACAGCAAAATCAGCCAAAGCTACTCTTTTACCATCTTTATCCACAAACTGAAGTAAACTACCTCCAGCAGTTTCAACTGCACCATATTCTCCTTTAATGAAGTTTTTCCATTCCCAAGCTTGAGAACCAACGAAAATTAAACCTCCAATAATAGTTAAGAACATATAGATTGCAACTTTTGTCTTTTTCAATTGGTGTCCTGCATCAACAGCTAATACCATTGTTACAGAAGAAAAGATCAAAATAAAAGTCATTAAAGCTACATAATACATTGGAGCCGCAACACCATGCATAAATGGGAAGTGAGTGAACACTTCATCAGCCAAAGGCCAAGTTTCAATAAATTTAAATCTAGAAAAACCATAAGCTCCTAGAAATCCAGAGAATG
>RCUK01000404.1_pt1 | contig 40572 bp, 35 predicted proteins | sample 2166381 | NCBI WGS metagenome assembly RCUK01 (sample SAMN09932809, study PRJNA488358) | compost metagenome | isolation source: compost soil in an enriched community | place: Germany: Experimental Botanical Garden | reverse complement strand
CGATAATATCGGGAAGCTTAGCCTGTGCCGATGTAGTCGGTATCGAAGGATCTATTTGATATACCTGATATTAGCCCTTGGTTAAAACCGAGGGGCAATGAATAGCACACCATACGTACGGGCGAAACACCTTTTGCCCGAGACCATGCAACTTGTACCCGTAACTCATAACCCGCAACCCATTTCCCCAACTAAACATATTTCCTGTTCGTTTGTTAAACTGATAGCTAAAACATAAACCATGACCCATACAACTCACAAAATTACCGACCAACCTGCTGCTCGAGATGGCCTAGATAATACAGGCACACAGGGTAATGATTCCTTAAGTGACGATGCTTATACCGGTGCCGTAATCACAGCTGAGCCAAGCAGCAACGACTCTGATCAGCATACTCCAATTACCATTAGCTCGCCACCTCATGAAGGTGAAAAAATCATCTTCGATGTGTTGATTAACGAGAAATTAGCCCATGTGGTTGTTATACAGGACGGATCGCACTTTCATATCAACCTAGATGGTAAAGATATAGGGCGGATTGAGCTAAATGAACATGGTAAAATTAAACGTTTCCCGCAACCCAAAAGTGCCAATATAGACGATGATATTTATTTTGACCCTATTGAGGAAAAACTGAAGGCGTTAAATAAATTAGCATAAGATGCGTATTTAGTTGCCATTTCCATCATCCCCTAAGAGTACGGGTAAAACATCTTTCGCCCTAAAAACATTAGAAAATCAAGGGCTATGAATGTCGAGCTTGCAAAGCAAGATCCCAACACTTCGGAAAATATCCCACCGCCCATTCCTAGATCGTCATGCCGGATTTAGTCCGGTATCTTAGTGCGATAGTATGAACTTTCTTGGCATTAGCCCAAGGTTTTTAACCTTTGGCTATAGAATTAATTAATATGGATTATGTGCACACTCCAATGCATAACGTTTTACATTCTGTAATTAACTTTATCTAGTCTTTTTGGTGAAGCTCAGCTCATATGGGAAAGATATGCCGTCGGATAATTGTCCATTAGAAATTTGGCTATTCACGATCGACGTCATTTTTAATGCCCTATCTTTGATAAAGAGTTTTACGTTCACATAATTTTTCGTAATTGGGTCCTGATAACCTCCTGAGTAATTGACACCGTCAACAGTAAGCAGCTCTATAGGTGCGCCTTGGAAATGATGAGAAACATTTTTCTCTCCCTTTTCAACTTTTTCAAAGGACATTCTTATGCCATCATAGTAATAATCTAAAGCTGCCTTTCCTTTTTTTACATGTTTTTTTTCAAAGACAATGGATACGCTATATTTTTTATCAGATGATACCCAAATACCCGAAAGGTTTTCTTTGTCGGGAGTACTGATATAGGTTTTTGAGCGAAGTGTCGTAATAGAAGCTTTCTCTTGTGCTATAGATACTTGCGCAAATAGTATGTTAATGATGATGATTAAATATTTTTTCATGATTAAATATTTATATGAATTCATACACACCATGTTTTTGTATGAGTTATAACGTCGCTAAAATTTGTGTGCTAGAAATGATAAGGCGGTTAATTTAATGTTGATTTTTAACTAATGATAATGAAATAATTCTGAACAATCAATAGCTAAGATTTGAATTTTTTAAACTTCCTGCTATCTTTAGGCGATAAAGTACGGGCGAAACATCTTTCGCCCGCCTTTTAAAAAAACAACCAATTGCTCGCTCTCCAAAAATACACCAAAGCCTTTTCAGGCCTTAACCGTGGCCAAACCAAATATGGACTAGCACCGCATAAGCCTATTCTGTTGCTGAGCATTATTGAGCTGATAGAAAAAGACATTGTTACTGATAACCGTGTATTTGTAAATAATGAGTTGATTAGCACTTTTAAAGCAAACTGGCAGTTATTGGTTACTACAGCCAATGTTGAGGACCTTACACAACCATTTTACTATTTGCAAAACGATACCATAGCGGGGAAAGCTTTTTGGTTGCTTTACCCTAAATTTGGTTATCAAATTACCAAGCCTATTAAGGCTTTAGGTAAATTGGCGGAGGTGTGTGCGTTTGGTGCTTTGGCTGAAGAGCTATGGTTGCTTTTGCTAGATGCCCAAAACCGTGAGTTTTTGCGGCAGGTATTGTTGGATACTTATTTCCCTGAACAAGTAGTTTTCTTTAACGCTGCAAAGCAGGTTGGCGAAGCCTATCTGCGATTACAGACGCAAAGCATTTTGAATGATGCTGCGCCAAAATATGGCAAAAGACGTGTATATACTATGGAGGAAGTTATTGTGCGTGATGGATTGTTCCAACGTTGGGTAACGAATGCTTACAAATACCAATGTAGTTTTACTGGAATGAAGTTGAGCAATTCGTTTAACTATAACTTTGTTGATGCCTGCCATATTGTTCCGTTTGCTGTGAGTTTTAACGATAGCCGTACCAATGGCATTGCGCTTTGCCCTAACATGCACCGTGCTTTTGATCGTGGCTTGCTCAGTATAGATGAAGATTACCGCATCTTAGTATCCCAAAATGTAGCAGAAGATAAAACCCATCCTTATGCGCTCAACGCATTAAAAGGAAGAAAGATCATATTGCCTAAACAACAAAATCATTACCCAGCACAGGAAGCCTTGGCTTGGCATAGGGGAGAGGTGTTTAAGAAATAAATAAAGCCAACATAAATGCCAAGAATAAAGCCGAAGAGTTGGGAAGAGATATTTCTGTACAAACAACAAATACGATTGAATAAGATAGATGGAAGTGAAATGGAAAAAAGAATAATTAGAAAACCTGCAGCCTATCCAAAAACCTCATTGACCGAACAGATTTCTGCTGATATCTTTCACAAACTGGTGGATAGACGCTACATACGCGGAAATGTTACCGTAATGGATAAGGTGCCAAATACTGATGGCTTCTTGACACTTTTGGACGATCAACAAATTTCAATTGGACATTTTGACGTTCAACTAAAGACGCTTACAAAAAGAAAGGCTAAAAGTCCCAGATTTCAATGTGATATTTCGTTGATGGCGTACGCATTAGATTCTATCTTGCCTGTTTTTCTGTTGGTTGTAGATCAAGAAAAGGATCAGGTTTATTGGATGCATCTAGATCAGAAATTGGTTAAGTCTATTTCGCCAAATTCTACTGCGAGAACTTTCTCTCTTTATTTGGATCCTAAACAAGTCATTACTGGTACGGATGGTTCATATATTTCCGAATGGAAAAAAATTATACTCCGGATAAAAACAAAACTCCAGGATTTTGATGATATTGAAAAACAAAGGCAGACTTTTTTCAAACTGTTGAGAGGTGCTAATCCAAGACTTATTCCAGCCTATAGCATAAACGAGTTAGCTTTTAGGGAAATTCATCTTTTTTTGGATGTGTTGAATATTAGCTTAGATACGGAATTTAAGACTATTAAGGATATCCTTTTTCCGAATAGTTGGAAACTTGCGATCGCCTTGATGATGTACGAGAGAGGTAGCTGTAACTTCTTTATATTGCCAATTCCATTGTCAAGCAACAGCCCCCTGATACTGGAAGTTGCCGATAGTGAGAGCATTTCAATGGATGAGGTGTTCCAAAAAGATAAAGCTCTGCTGATGATGGCACATTACCAAGACAATCCGATTAGAGAAAATCCAAAATTACTTGCTATAAAATTGTTGCAACAGGAAGTGTTTAAAGTTATAAATAACAAGAGGTTTGCAATGGATAGCATCTTTTTGGCCAAAGAATATGTTTTTAGTTTTGCATTTAAATTTCGCTTCGTATTGGGGTATAAGAACAAGCCTTTGGAAGTAGATATTAGAGCTTTAAAAAGGATTGTGTTTGTTCTTATGCCAATTATAAGGGAGCTGGAGTGTGGTCCTTCAACAGGTGATATTAGCCACTATATAGATCACTTCGCTGCAAATAGGAGCCAAGAATATTTGACGATGTTGCAAAAAGCTGAAAAGAAATTGAGTGAAGGATTTATTCCCAATCCAAGATTGAAGATGATCTCTCGCTTGTTTGATTTGGAGCTGTTAAAGTATTATCTAGATTTTTTAGAGCAAAATGGATTATTAATGCCGAAAGGCGATTTATTACCTATGATAGATAACAATATCGTAGCGAGTTTGGTGTGGGAAAGTTGGGTGCTTCCTAATATGTTCGATAATTTAAAGAAAATATTACTTGATTTTCCAAAGCTTTACCAAGCATTAATCGATCATCGATTCCCATTATTAAAAAAAGAACTTGATTTTTTTGGGGAATACAGCGTAATTCTCTTTTTATTCGTTCCAAAGTATGAAAATGATGAACCTAGCTTGCTTTATTTTAAGTTCTCGACGAAGGAAAAGCCATTACGACAAATCCTTCTTTTTCATGCGAATGAAGAAAATTGTCCGCCATTGATAGACGATGATTTTGAAAAGATATGGGATAGGTCGTTCGATTTTGACTCATGTTTACACAATCTTCAACAAAGAGGAGGTTATCCGTTAGAATTTCTAATTACGAATACTCCTATGCATAGGTTGATAAATGATATTCTTGGCAAAAAGATTGATGCGTACTTTAAGAAACAAGGTCTCGAAAGCACCGATTATAAGCCCTTTCAATGGCACAATGTAAATTACGGCTAGTAATAATGATCGAGAAATTTATTGAAGATTACGAGCGTAGGACAGGATTAAAAGAGACCTACGTTTGTCCTATTTGTTTAAAATCTTTTGCGGTTAAGAACATGACAAATGCTTCTGGACTCACACGCGAACATGTGCCTCCACAATCCTTAGGTGGTAAAGTAGCATGTTATACATGCAAGGAGTGTAATAGTGGCGCTGGTGCGTCAATAGATAGTGAACTTTTAAAGGGTATTCAGTTTAATAAAAAAACTTTTTTAGAAACTATGGATGAGCAGAAGGCTAGAGTGAGTAGGGATGGGAAAACTATGCAAGCCACTGTAAGTAGTAATGGTAAAAATCTAACTTTAAAACAAAGCAGAAAAAATAATCATCCACTAGAACTAGAAAAATTTGTAGGCGAAACAAAAAAAGGAACGAAACTGTATATTAAATACATATTACCTAAGTTCAATCAACATCTATTTAATGTTGGTTTACTTAAAACTGCGTATTTAATGGCTTTTGAAAACCAAGGTTACGAAATTGTTGATGATGCGAATTACGATGTGGTGCGTCAGCAACTGATGAATCCAAATCAAAAAATATATCCATTTCATAATTCTATACTGAGGGACGCATTTCCAGAAAATAAAGAGGGGGTTTACATAGGTGAAATGGATGGAAGAAAGGTATTGGTTTCTGTAGTTAGGTTAAACTTTAGAGGGAGAAACCACATTTTTGGTGTCCTCCTTCCTTACAATCACCATCAGTTGGTAGATTTTACGTCAGCTGCTTCATCTCTTTTATCTTTTAGTAGTGATAAAGTTGTAGAGACGTCCAGATACATTTATAATGCTTATCAAGAAAGACTTTCATGCTTGTTTACTCCTCTGCCACCAAAAACATAGGGAAAATCTGAATCTACTTTGCATCAAACTTTTTCTCTATTATAATCAAGGAATACAAAGAGTTAATTTGTAGACAACGCAGAGTTCAGGTACTGTGAAAGAATAATTTAGCAGGTGCTATTATTCAAGTTCATTTTATAGAGTGCTCGAATTTCAAAAAAAAAAACTGTTTTATGAACTATTTGTACAAAAATGCTAATTTTTGTGCCTTAGTAAAAGAAAGATGAAAGGCACCAAGAGATCATGAGCAAGAAAGGAAATAACGTAAAGAAAGGTACAGGAAAATTAGAGGAGGATATTAGGTTTATTGATCTTTTTGCTGGAATTGGGGGCTTTCATATCGGTATGCATAGTGTTGGCGGCAAATGTGTTTTTGCCTCTGAAATTGACAAGTTCGCTCGGGTAACCTACGAACATAACTACAAGAAATGGTCACCCGAAGTTTTTGAGAACAATTTATTCAATCAGGATATCACCGATCCGAGTTTAGATTACAAAAACATACCAGCTTTTGATGTGCTATGTGCAGGTTTTCCATGTCAACCTTTCTCACATGCGGGGCTAAAAAAAGGATTCAGCGACACAAGAGGTACACTGTTCTTTAATATTGAACAAATCGTTCAAACTAAAATTGATCAAGCAAAGAAAAATAAAGACGACAGCTTAATACCAAAGGTTCTCTTCTTAGAGAATGTGAAAGGGTTAAGAAATCATGATAAAGGCCATACCTTTGCTGTAATTAAAGCTAATCTCGAGGAGTTAGGCTATGAGGTCAGAGCGGAGGTCTTAAACAGTAAGAACTTTGGGGTTCCGCAGAACAGAGAAAGGATTTTTATCATAGCTTGGTACAAAAAACTTGTCAAAGCTGATGATTTCAGGTTTCCTTGGGGTATAGATGCTGAAGGAGAGGTGATCTTTGACAAATCAAAGAAAGATACACTTTCAATGCCTACAGCATTAGGTAACATCTTACTAAATGAAAAGGAGCTTTCTAAATCTGAGCAAAAAAACAATAAAACCTATACCATTTCAGAAAAGCTTTGGGAAGGTCATTTAAGGAGAAGAAAGGAGCATGGCGAAAAGGGCAATGGCTTCGGTTACTCCCTATTCAAAGATGATTCTCCATACACTAGTACTATTTCTGCAAGATATAACAAAGATGGCTCGGAGATTTTAATAGATCAAAGCCTACTCGATAAAAGACCAAGAAAACTACATCCTATAGAAGCCGCAAGACTACAGGGATATCCAATAGGTGCAAAGGATAAAAGCGAACGTTTCGAGATACCCGTTTCAGATGCCCAAGCTTATAAGCAATTCGGGAATTCTGTGTCAGTTCCTGTTATAAAGGTGTTAGCAAAAGAAATTTCCAATCAATTATTAACGCAAATCAAATGATAAAAGAACTACTAAAAGATCTAAATGTCTTAAATGATAAATCTAAATTCACTTTAGATTTTTTTACCTTAGGTGGATTTATAGAAATTCACAACACCTCTGGAAAGGTTTTTGTTCTAGGGTTAAAATCTCTGATTTCGATATTCGAGGACATATTAGAAGACCTTCCTGAATTTTCAGGCAGTGAAAATTATGATGAGAAACAATGGAGAGATTTGGGTGCCGATTATTTTGAAGATAGGGCTTCAAATGCAATGATTACCGTTCAGACAAAGCCTCTATATACTGCCTTGGCTAAATTTGTTGCTATTGCGAATAAAGAATTATCATCTTACGACGATAGTCGAATAAATTTAAATGAAGATAAACTTAAGAAGACTATATCATATCTGACAAAGCTTGCTAGTTTATTTCAAGTCGACATTGAAGAAAATGATGAGGAAATAGATTTGGTAGTAAATTTAAAAGATGATTTTGCTACTTGGTTGCATGCGAGCAATACCAATAGTTACTTTGAAAACGTCTTGACTAGAGTGAGAAATGGACTAGATAGATACGAAAAAGAATACAACAGCGAATTTTCTGACGAGCTTTTTGAAGTAGATTTAGACAATATAGAAGGAAAGTTACAAGTAATTGAAGAAAATATATCTAACAAGGGAAGTAAATTTTATGAATACAGTGATTCTAAATCTAATCACCAACCTAGAGCTATTTTAGGTAAAGAGAATTACCTTAAATTTTTAAAGGAATACCAAAGACCTACAGAAATATCTGCAAAACTAATACTGGGATATAATAAGATATATTTTGGTGCTCCCGGTACTGGTAAGTCCTTTGCCGTTGCGCAGTTACTTAAAGAAAATAACGTTAGAGAAAGCAATATTGAAAGGGTAACATTTCACCCGGATTACGACTATAGCTCTTTTATCGGTGGCTATAAACCCGTTACCGAAACTGATGAAAAAGGTAACGAGACCGTGAAATACAAATTCGTACCTCAAGTATTCGTTAACATTTACGAAAAGGCATGGCGTAACCCACGCCAGAATTACTATTTGATTATAGAAGAAATTAACCGTGGTAACTGTGCCGAAATTTTCGGTGATGTTTTCCAATTATTAGACAGAAATCCAGACTATACCATCACACCGTCCGAAGACCTCGCAAAATATCTTGTTAAAAGAGATGAGGTTGCTGCGAACAAAAGCTTACATCAAGGCAAGTTAGTCATGCCAAGCAACCTTGTCATTTTGGCAACAATGAATACTTCCGATCAGTCGCTGTATCCAATGGATAGTGCCTTTAAGCGAAGATGGGATTGGGAATATGTGCCTGTTAAATATCCGATTGATGAAACTGACAGCAGCTGCCCATCTTTTGGCTACAAAATCAAGTTAGATGAACATCATCATATCAATTGGATCGATTTCGTGAAGAATATCAATGGTCACATCATGCAAAACCCTAGTCTTGGCATGGACAAATGTTTGGGTAACTTCTTTGTTAAACCAGATCATCGTGGAGAAATTACCATCGATATGGTAATTAATAAGGTAATGTTCTATTTATGGAATGATATATTTAGAGATGAGGAAAACGAGATTTTTTCAGATCACAGCTACAACGATTATTTCCCTATTGATACTAACGGTAGGACTCAGTTTTATTCATTGTCCAATAAATATGACCTTATCCGTGAAAGTGTAATAGCTGCGGGTCGAAAAGACTCCTCTATAACTGAAGAAGAAACTACATCTTAAACATCTTGCGATGAAGATACTCATTGAAGGTGAGAAATATCCCATTGAAGATTTGGAGAGGATATTCAAGTCAGCTCAGTTTTACTATCCTCAAGGCTATCAGGGTATTGTAAAGGCTGTGGGCTACTATCACTCTATGGAAACCAATGAACTGGTATTCATGCTTCCCAAAGTGTTTATGAGGGATGCCGAGCAGACTGTATGGGGCATTTCTAAAGAGGAGCTGTGTCAAATGGGAGAGCGTAGTACGTCAATTAAGCATGATGAACAGTTCGAATGGCTAAGGAATCTTTCTGTGTTCTTTTATAAGAGCTTGGTTCTCTTCAAAAAGAAGTTCCCAGAGTCTGAGTTGATCAACTATTCACCAACTTACCAGTTAAAGGGATTACGTACTACGCAGCAGTATTCTTACTTAGATATACTGCTAAGTTTTGTTTCGTTCTACAAGAAAAATAGTGGTTATATCCTTTATAAACATATTGATGCCGTACACGCCAATCCGAAGAAACCAAAGTGGGAAAAGACGGTAAGAAAAGGTAGTCCTATTTTGATCGATAATAAAACTTTTATCTACGATCGAGTAAGAACAAAAAGTAAGGCAGTAGATAATGAGGAGGAATTGATTATCTACTTCCTTTCGATCATCAACTATTTTAATGAGCAACATAGTTTAGGATTGCACTTGGACAAAATCTATCCAATTATAAAAGGCAAACGTTTTATTGAACTAAAGAAAAATGGCCTGCAGAAGCTGAAGAAAATCAAGTATAGGTATTTTACCGATATGCTTAAATCTATGCACAGTCTTTGTATGATATTCTTCTCGCAATATGATCAGGCTAATTCAAAAGTACAGGAAGATTTTATCACAATTAGCAGTTACAATATCGTCTTTGAGGAAATGGTAGATCGCTTGTTTTCTGACGAATTGGAAGAAAAGTCGGTTGGCGGCGTCACTCTTTCTCAATTAAAACATAACCGAGATGGCAAAGTGATAGATCACCTTTTTGACCACACCTCTCTATTCGATGATTCTCGTATCTTCTATATAGGCGACTCTAAATATTATAAATCAGGAACCCAAGCACATGACCTTTCAAGGTATAAGCAGTTCACTTATGCCAAGAATGTAATCCAATATAACATTGATCTGTTAAATGACGGAGGTAGAACCTATAAACCTAGTTTACGCTATCGGGATGAGCTAACCGAGGGATATAACGTAACACCTAATTTTTTTATTTACGGTTATATCGATAAGCCTAATGATTATTTATTGAATGAGCTCATACCTAATGGGGAGATTGTTCCATCTTTCCATTTCAAAAACAGACTGTTTGATAGGGATACGCTATTCGTGCATCAGTACAAGATCAATTTTCTTTTTGTACTAAAGGCTTACGTTACATTTAGTACTGATGCCGTATCAAAATTTAGGTCAGAGGTAAGGGATACATTCAGAAAAGAATTTGTAACCTATTTCTTAGATTCAACAAAATGTGGCTTCGAATTTTACCGCTTAAAAACAGAGATAGATTCAGAGGCTTTTATTAATCAACATTTTAAAATACTTAATGGTAAGGTTTATACTACAAGTAATAACGAAATCTTATTAGCTTTAAGTAAAGAAGAAGAAGACGAAAAGATCAGAGCTTTACTTAAATACTTTGGAAAGCACTCAATATCGTAATACAATTAAATGCATATTGTCAAGCTCTACCAACAACAATGCAGCTTTACAGGTATGAGCCTCAGCAGCATTTACAAGCATAGCTTTATAGATGCCTGCCACATTGTGCCTTTTAGTCGTACTCAAAACGATAGCGTAACCAATGGCATTGCCCTTTGCCCTAATATGCACCGAGCTTTCGACCGTGGCTTGCTCAGTATCGATCAAGATTACCACATCTTAGTATCCCAGCATGTAACAGAAGATAAAACCCATCCTTATGCGCTCAATGCATTAAAAGGGCGACAAATCATATTACCTCAACAACAAAACCATTACCCAGCGCAGAAAGCTTTGGCTTGGCATAGGGGAGAGGTATTTAAGGATTGATAAGTTTTTATTCTGCACTTTGTCGTAGTTATTGTGCAGCAAATTGCTTTTTTACCATTTTAAAAAGCGTCTCTGTAACTAATTAGACAAAAGTTATACTACTTGTGTTAATTGTCATTAATGGAATCGTTATCCTATGGCTTTGGACTTTTTGGGGTAACAGCTACTGCAACTACAATTGAAGCGATCAATGCTGCAACAGCAACATAAAATGGCACAATTCCTGGATAATGTAATATCCAAAGTATTGCCGTAATAACGAATGGAAACTCTGCGAGCCAGCTATATTTAAGTTTGTCTTTTCGAATGATCAACAACCTAAGGTTTGTAAGACCAAGATACGACCAAAAAGCAAAGCCACCCTTTTCCCAACCACCCTCAACGCCATAGGCACTAAGATCAAACCACAACGAAACTGCAACAAAAGTTAGGCAAAGGACAAATATTACGTTAAAGATTAAAGTAAAAAACTTTTGAAAGTTTTTATTTTCAGAATTTCGATACACATAAACAAGGTTCATGTTTAGAACGGTATTATACGGAATACAAAATACAGCGCCGGGAATATCTCGTGTTTTAACCTCTATAGTATTCCCATTTTCGTCTTTTATTTGCTTTAAAGCCTGTGCGTTTGTTAAAAAGATGTTTTCAAGATTGTTATCGTCTTTATTTACAGTATACTGAGATAGTATACCAGAATATAGCTTTGTCTCACCGCTAATTTCGCATAGTACGTCAGCTTTAGTAAAGGCTAATTTTTTATTGCCTGGGTTGTTATATAATATTTTTCCGCCATGAATGTAGTAATACCAATAATTCTTAAATCTAAACAATGGCGACCAAACATCTAACCTTAAAGTTCTCACCAACCAATGTAGGGTTAGGCCAAACAGACAAGAGAAAAAATAGATCAGCCCAATAATAATTAACAAGTCCTTGTAGGTTTTGTATATAATATCCTTCTGCGGTATTTGATTGTTGGCAATTGGTTCTGATAGCTGATTTATCGTTTCGTAGCTTAACGATTTAAGTACTTCAAAGCCAGTAAGGTTTCCAAATAGGTATATCAATAAAAACGTTAAGCCAATACTTATGCCACTAAAGAAGACATTCCATAACAGTTTGTCAAATTCATTTGATTGATTGAATTGTTTAGTGAATTCGCCAGTGTAATAGCATTTGCGAAATATAAAACCCGGAAATATCGCCATCATCACAGCGATTACTGTATTGAGAGCGACTTGATCCATTTATTATGCTTCTACCAAGAATTTAATTTCTTTACCTTTAATATTCACGGTAACTTCACCAGACTTAGGATTGTCTATGATTTTTTTGTAAAGTTCATTACGTGCCTCTTTATCATTTAAGATTTCTTTAGTTTCATCACTAACCAAAGGTTCTTCCGTACTAAATTGGGTAAACATATTAGACGCAACCCTAAATAGATTATTTATAATGTTGTCTTTGCTCATGTTATTCCATTGTTTAAAAAGGTTGGCAAAAGTATAAATATTTATAGATAATTATTACTACAACTGCCTAATTAAACACCAATTTATACTTTAAGTTTGATATAAACAAGTAGCTAAAGCTGTTGATAAAGCTAAAACTAAACATGGTGTTCTTACTCGTGCTCATGATGCTGATGCATCAAGAAATGAAGAAGAAGATGCTTTTGCTGCCCTAGGTTGAGTTTTTAAGGGCACTGCTATGTCGCGGCATTGAAATTCAAATAACGCCATTTAAACGCAAAATATTTGAAAGTATATTTTTAAAAATAATTTAAAATATTTTTTAATTGTTACATAAAATAGACATGCAATTTGCTTCGAAACAGGTTGTTGGGCTATTTCGACAAATCAAATATTACCTCTTTGAAGAAAATCTAATAATTCTGCTCAACGTAGTCCACAGATAGTTATGACAGCTTAGGTAAGGTTACCGGAAACCGTAATCTCTTTTCGTCAGAAATAACAACATTTGTTAATGTCGAACTGACACTTTACCTAAATAAGCGGATTCTAAAATTACTGCTTAGTCGGACTAATTGTCAGCGATAAAATAAAATTTAATTTTTACTAAATATCTGATTGGGGAATTTTATTAGGTGTGTATTGTGGAATTAGTGAGAAATTGTTTTCTCACAACTTACAGGAGTGTTAAAACAGGCAATAGACATCAAAAATGATACCTGTTTTTTAGAAAAATTGATTGCTAAATTATTGGTTGGCAGTCTTTTGCTTGTTGGCACAAAGTTTATAGAAGTTAAGCGGTGGCCTGCAGAAAGTTTTGCCGCATGATGCAGGCCTACCATATAGTAACAATAGCTGGATAGCTATCATTTGGTTTTAAATCGCCGCAAAGGTATAAATGTTTTTGGTACTTCCAAACGTCTATCACCAACGTCTCTTAATACTCCCGAATGTTACTCTCCACTAGTGTTAATTTAAATTAACGCTGATGCTTAGCATTGGCTATTTGGTAATCAAAAAATTGAGAGGGAAAAGTATGTTTAAATTATCTCTTGGAAAATTAGAGCAGGCGAAGAATAATCCTGTGCAAGCAGCAAATGAACTGAAAGCGAGCAAAATTGGCGGAAGTAGTAAATCTTACGTGGGCAGTTTTAAAAAAATTGTCAGGGAATATCATGAAGATAAAAGCGAGGTGTCTACTGCTTTAAATAGACTTTCTGATAACTTAGAAATAACTTTCAAAACTACAAATCAAAATGTGGTAAAGAACAGCAAGTTCTGCGACAGTTTCTTAGAATATGCAAGTGAGTTTGAAGAAAAATTACTAGCAGTTGATAAATTTCAGATTAATCTAAAATGGGAGCTATTGCCAAAATCAATGCTTACAGGTCATTCTCCTTTTTTATGTTCAACACCTACAGGAAATATAGCCTATTATTTTCAAGAGAACGGTAATGACTGGGAAGGGCAATTGAAATTTCCTTTAGTACAAATTTATTTGGCTGAAAATTATTATAAATGCGAAGTCGGTCAATTAAAAGTTGGTATTTATAATATCCTTGATAAAAAGTTTGAACTTAAATCTTTTCAAGATTTTGAATTAGACAATGCTCTAGAGGAGACTAAGTCAATCTTTAAAAATGTGAAAAGTATTTACGATAGATTATAAAGTTTAATGTCATGGGAATTTTCGACGATAAAAAAGGTAAGCAAATTGAATACTTGGAAGAAGAGAGAAAAAGGTTATGGGATAGAGTGGTGGCCTTAGAGAAGTCATATAGAGATTTGCAAAAAGATTTACAAAAGAAAGCATCGGACTCAGAAAAGGAAGCTGCTCAAAGTTCTAAAAAGGCCGCTGAATTTAAGAATAAAGCCGAGCAAAGATATGAGGAAGCTGAAAGGCTCGCTAACAGTATCAAAATTAATAGCGAGAATATTCAAAAGATTAATGATGAAGTCTCGGCGATAAAAGTTGGTCTTTCTGAAAAGCAGAAGGAGTATTTTGAACAAGTTGAAAGCTTAGAAACAACAATTGAAAATCTAGATAATTTTTTAGAAAAATATCCAGAGTTGGATAGTCAGCTAGAAGAGGTGGAGGAGAGCATTATTAAGATTGAACAAAATGTGCAAAAGGCGTCAGTTTCGCTTAATTCCATTAACGGTAAGAGAAGTGAAATAGACGCTATATATAGAGAAATACTGGGCTACTCAGAAACAGATGCAGAAGGTAAGGTGACAAAAATAGAAGGCCGTAAAGACGAGCTCGAAAGCGCTTATCAAAAGATATCTGATGATCTAGAAAATGCGCAATCAAATATTGACACAATTGATGGAACTTACAAAACTGCTTATGCTAATTTTGAAAAACAACATGAGAGCAAATATAGAGCAATAACAGATGAAATAGCTTCGCTACTACCAAATGCTCTTACTGCTGGTCTAAGTGCGGCCTTTTCAAAGAAGAAAGACGAGGAGGTTACATCATCCGCAAAACTGCAATCTACTTTTTCGAAAGGTATTTATATGCTTATAGTTGTAAGTCTTTTCCCATTTATTATCAGTGCTGTTTTTTTATACCAAAATATACCATTGGAAGAGGTTATTAGACGATTACCAAGGCTAGTATTGGCAATAGTGCCGATGTATATACCTGTTTTATGGTTTACCTATTCTGCTAATAAAAAACTTAATCTTTCAAAACGGTTAATTGAAGAATATGCTCATAAGGAGGTTTTGAGTAAGACTTATGAAGGTTTAACAAAACAAATTGCTAACATTTCGGATGAAGAACAATCAAGCGAATTGAAATTTAAATTACTCTCAAATTTCCTTCAAGTGTCATCTGAAAACCCTGGGAAATTGATTTCTAATTATGAAGCATCTGACCACCCCATAATGGAAGCTTTAGAGCAAAGCTATAAATTTCAATTAGCCATTGACCGTTTAGAAGGTATTCCTGGCTTAGGTAAGGTTGCAGCAATTTTAGAGAGTAAATCAAAGAAAAAAATAGAAAATCGGAAAGAAGTAATTGAAAAGGCATTGCATATAAAAGAAGAGGATGAGGAAGAAAAAGAAGCTAAAACTGGTTGATTATAGATTACATCTAATTGGTTTAAACTGTCGAACCCTAATTAGTTTCAATTTTGTAATTGAAAATGCTATTAAAAGATGATGAAATTATATGTTAACTTATTCACGTGAACAGATTAATATTAGTTGGTAACGGCTTTGACCTTGCTCATGGTTTGAAAACAAGCTATAAAGATTTTGTTTTTTGGTATTTGGATGATTGTTTCGATAAAGCTGGTATTTATCCAACGACACCTTTTGAAAACGAATTTGTTTATGTAAAGGTGCTAGACCATTATAGATTGACAATTCTATCACATATGATAGGCCAGCAGAGTTTTTGTAGCTTTTTACACAGTAAAGGGATTTTACATGCATATTTAAATTCTGAGCTTAATGAAAATTCAGGCGGTCTTACTCAAGATCAAAAATCTTTATATCACAAAGTATCAAATGTTCTTTCCCATGAAGTAAAAATCAAATCTAACTTTCTTGAACGTTTAATTTTTTGCTGTATTGAAAGCAATTGGGTTGATATTGAAAATGAGTATTTCGACCAGCTTAAAGCTTGTAAGACTAAAGATGGTTCATTTGATAAAGAGAAAGTAAGTCAATTGAATAGCGAGTTTACTTTTCTGAAGGAAAAACTTGAAGAGTATTTAAAAATACAACAAGAAAAGGCAAATACTAAAGTTATTCCAGAACTTTTAACTGCAATTAAATCTAATTTCGATATTTCAGACTTTGATTCTCTTATGTCCTATAGTGACGTAAGGATAAAATTAGGATATGATAAAACAATCGAACCACAAATACAACATCAATTGTATTTCCTCAATTTCAATTACACAAGTACTTTGTCGAAATATACAGAAGAGTTATCAAGCAACTGTTATAGTTTTATTGTGGATAGGGTTAATCATATTCACGGACAGTTAAAAAAAACTGATAATCCCATAATCTTTGGTTTTGGAGATGAGCATGACAAGCAATATGTAGAATTTGAAGAGCATCATAACGATGAGCTATTTGAGCATATTAAGTCTTATCAATACTTGCGTACACCTAATTATCGTGATTTACTGAGGTTCTTGAATAGTGGAGACTACCAAGTATTTGTAATGGGACACTCTTGCGGTTTGTCAGACCGTACCATGTTTAAAGAAATTTTTGAACACGAAAACTGTAAATCTATTAGACTATTTCATTACAATGGGGACTTTCATAAAAAAGCCATTAGCGTGAGTAGGTATTTTAGCAATAAAGGGCATATGCGTAAACTTATAGTCGATTACAAAGCTTCAGATGCTTTTCCTCAAAGTAATGTAAGCGTTGAGGCTTAGTTGGAAACATCTAAAATAAACTAAAGATACACAAGCAAATGCTTGCGCTAGAATGGAGCTTTCAATTTCCTAGTTATTGCTGAGGCACCGTATCAAATTGATGGAGCAAGTCGAATTGGTGTATGAAATCAAATTGATGAATTAGATCGAATTGATGTTGCAGATCAAAAGCATGCATAGCATCAGCTTGATGAAGCGCTCTAGGACCATAGGGGGTGTATTGAATATGGTTACAAGCTATTGGATGTTGGCATGGCATATTGTGTTGACACGGAATGGTATGAGTGCATGGAGTAGAATGTTGGCACTGCATTTTATGCTGACAAGGTATGTTTATCATCGCGGTTTGACTAGATTGAGGATTTGAAAAACTACCATTATCTGATCCATTTGCTCGATTCCAGCCCCTTGCAATCGCTTCTAATCGACTAGTTTTGCTAGGATGCGTATTTGAGCCGTGATCACTACCTATTGTGCTCATTGCTATCTTTGCTTGTGTTAAAGTGGCGCCCATTTTTCTTAGTATAAAGCCTGAATATTCGTCCGCTTCAAGCTCTTTATTTGGTCTACTACCTAAGCCATCCAAAGTATGGCCATTTAAGTGATGCCCAACTTCATGAGCTAGTATACTTATAGCACTCCAATTAGTATTAGTAGCATTTATCACCTGGCTCATGAAATTTCTATTATATGCAATATATCTAGTTCCATTGTTGGTAAATGCAGAAGCGTTGGGGACATCTCCTTCTGATACAGTAAAATTCGGCTTTAGGCCGGCTTTAGAAACCATATCTTCAACTATTTTGGAAGCTTCATTACTTGAAGAGAACGAGTTGCTAGGCAGTAATCGAATAATCGATGGGTTAGATAGTCCAAAAAAGTCACAACTACCATTATTATTCAAATAGATAGTTTGAGCTTTAGCACAATTGGATAAAAATATTATGCATGCTAGTAAGTGAAAGAATCTCATGTAGTTAAGCGTTTTTATTTTCATAAATTTATTTATTTTTTTATAAATTTTATAAAAATTATTAAGCAAATCTTCAATGACAATCATTCATTATATTTAGTAGCCTAACCTATCTAACTATGAGAAGAAATAATTCTTATGATAACCTTTCTATTTTATCACAAATAGCCTTAGCGATAATTATCGGCTATTGCACCATTTACGGAATATTGTATTTTATTTTTGATATTGATTTGAATGAATATTTTCGAAAGCTCTAAGCTTGTATGTTTTCGTAGTCTTCATTAAAGAAATCAGAGAGGCTATAACCAATTTTTTCTAAAATTTTGATTAGAGAGCTAATCCGTAGATCTTGTGAACCAGCTTCATACTTTCCGTATTGTGCTCTATCTAGATCATAATGAAGCGCAAACTTATCAGAATTTCCAAAGTTTAAGGCTTTACGGATAGCTTTAAGCCTAAGTCCTATTTTCTTAATGTCCGCGGGTAAGTTTTCTTTCGCTTTATTTTTCGCCATTTCTCTCACAAAAACCTAAGCTGAAGAAAAAGTTAATTTTATTTTACTCTTAATTGAGAGTATTTTGTATATTTGATTATTAATTAAGGTTTTAACTAAGAGTCTCTCTTGACAAATTCTCACAAAATAGAGCAGGGACAATAGATTAAAGCCTATAGCGATATTTTGCGTACTTTCGTACACACTATACGCTATGGGCTCTATTGTAAATCCATGCTCCCGGCCGTGAGAAGCCTGTCAAGATGGTATTAGAGCCCAGCTATAGTGTTCTTTTATCATAAAAGACTCGTATGACCAAATACGAGCCATGAAAAACAACCGTTTCATCCATTTGTACACCAAGCTGATCAGTTTGGTAAAGCGTAATCCAGAGTAGTTTGCCGTTTCCCAAACGGCAGCGGTTTAGGTAATATGGTTAATGATTAAAATTTAGCTGCCGTTTGTTTTTTGAGATTGCTTCCCCCAATATTCGGGATAAATTGTTCCTCGCTATGACAAGAGAGCAGGGGCGACGAAGAGGAAATCAAACTAAACAACCAAAAACCCAAACAACAAACCAACTACATCATGATTAACAAAACAACGATATTCATCGTACTGGCTGTGCTTTGCCTAAATTTTAAGGTATTAGCGCAAGTGCCAGTAGCCGAAATAAAACCCCTACGCGTAGGCAATACGCTACCTGAAACCTTTTGGAACCAAACTTTTTACGTTTACGAGAACGGCAAATTTGCTCAGCAAACTCTAGCTGCTTATAAAGATAAACTACTGATCCTAGAATTTTGGGCTACTTGGTGCAGTAGCTGTACCGGAAAATATAAATACCTCAACAACTTACAGCAAAGCTACGGAGGACAGTTGAAGGTGATATTGGTAAACAGTGTAAGCACTAGGGATACCAAAGAAAAGATTGCCAAGAATGCCGGGCGATTGGGGAAAAACTATTGCACTATCGTATTAGATACTACACTTTACAAGCAGTTTTCTCATACTACGGTACCACACTTTATCTGGATCAATAATGGCCGCTGGTTGGCGGCAACGGGTGGAGATTTTGTACAGCAAGCAAATATTGATGCCGTTTTAGGCAAGAAACAGCCACTAAAAGCAAGCGTTCAAACCCATTGATCTGATGAAAATGAAACAGTTATTAATCATTTTTTTGTTGGCAATTGGTTTATCGGCCAATGCCCAACAGCTGGTATTGTTTAAAGGAAAAGTAACCAGTAGTGCCAATGGCGAGGCCATTGCAGGCGCAAAATTAAAGTTAGCAGGTGTGGAGCAGGTAATTATTACTAACAGCGATGGTGGTTTTGAAGTGAGGCTTGTTCGGGGCAGCTACACACTCAAGGTAAGCCATGTAGGCTATACGGTACTAGATACTTTGGTAAAGCTGCCCAATGCCGAGTATGCCATTAGCTTAACGCCAGCCGTGAAGCAGCTAGATGAAGTGGTGATCAATACGGGCTATCAGAAAACGAGTGTAGAGAAACTGACAGGTGCGTACCAGCATATTTCGGCCAAGGTATTGGAAGAGCAGGTGGGTTTTGATCTGTTGCCAAGGCTAGAGGCTGTAGCCAATGCGTTGAGCATAGATAGGGAAAGTAATGAAAGGGGGCGAATTAACATTAGGGGTGTAAGTACCATTAATGGGGCCAAGCAGGTGCTGGTGGTGTTAGATAACTTTCCCTATGAGGGCGATATAGAGAACATTAACCCCAATGATGTAGAAAGCATCAGCATTTTGAAGGATGCGGCGGCCACTTCTATTTGGGGCAGTAGGGCAGGTAACGGTGTCATTGTCATAACCACCAAGAAAGGGAAGTACAACCAAGGCCTTAAAATTTCGGGCAATTTTAATACTACCATTAAAGAACGGCCCAATCTTTCCCGCTTGCCACAGCTAAACAGTAGCGATTACATAGACGCGGAGTTGTTTCTTTTCAATGCAGGGCGCTACCTGAACGATTATAACAATGTGGCGAGGCCAGCGGTTACGCCAGTGGTAGATTTAATGTACAGTAATTTATCGGCGGCCGAAAAGACAGCGAAATTAGATGAATGGCGCAAGCAGGATGTGCGTGACGATTTTAACCGTTACATGTACCGCAATGGCTATACCTCGCAGTATTTTTTGCAGGCAACGGCAGGTGGTAAAGGCTATGGCTGGTCTTTATCTGCAGGGCATGACCGGGTAACAAGTACCTTGGATGCCACCAACCGAAGAACAAGTTTACGTTATGCGCTGAATGTAGACCTTATGCCATCACTGAAACTGAATTTTGGTTTGGCTTTGTCTGACAACAATGCCGAAAGTGGGAAGTCGGGCTATGGTAATATTACCTCGGTTGGCGGGGTGTTGTACCCTTATGCCGCTTTTGCAGATGTCGATGGCCATGCGTTAGCCATTCCCAAAACCTATCGCATCAGTCATTTGGCTACGCTAGATAGCAGGTTGCTAGATTGGAAATATTATCCGCTGAATGATGATAGCCATGGGGTATTGCGCAGCAAGCGGAACGATATGGATGTTAATGTTGGCTTAAATTACCATTGGGCCGGATTTACGGCAAGTGTATTGGGCCGCTTTGAGCGCCAATGGGGCAGCAATAACCAATTGTATGATTTGGAAAGCTTCTATACCCGCAACCTGATCAATAGCTTTTCGCAATTGAGCGGCACCAATATGCTGTATAAGGTGCCTTTTGGGGGTATAGACGACCGTGTGGCCAATCATTTACAGGCCAGCGATTTGCGGGCACAGTTGGCTTACGATAAAAGTGTGAAAGCACATGCCTTTAGGATGATGCTTGGCGCAGAGCGTAGGGAACTGCTGAACAACAGCGAGCGCTTTAGGAACTACGGTTATGATGAAAGTTTGATGAATACTACTCAGGTAGATTATGTTAACCCTTATCCTAATTTTATTACTGGTGCTACAGCTAGAATACCTTATCTGCAAAGTTTGGGTGCTACCAATAACCGTTATGTAAGTGTTTACGGAAACTTGGGCTATGACTACGCTAATAAATATCTACTGTATGCTTCGGCCCGTAGGGATGCTACCAATTTCTTTGGTGTAAATACCAATAACAAATGGCGGCCATTATGGTCGGTAGGTGCTGGTTGGATTGTTTCTAAAGAAAGTTTTTACCGATGGGCTGCGGTGGAGTATTTGAAGCTGCGTATTAGCTATGGGCATAGTGGCAATGCCAATCCTACGCAAACGGGTGTGACGACTATTATGTATGGTAGTGTTTCGCCGTATACGCAAAGTCCCGATGCCAACATTGACAAGGTAGCTAATCCGGAATTGCGTTGGGAAAAGGTAACCACCACTAACATTGGTCTTGATTTTAAGTTGTTGGCGGGCAGGCTTTCTGGAAGTATCGATTATTATCAGAAAAAGGGAACCGATCTGTTTGGTGTTTTTCCGATAGATTATACTACTGGCGTGGGTAATTCTATTTTGCGCAATGTGGCTTCTATGTTAGGCAAGGGAACAGACCTGCAATTGAACAGCATCAACTTAAATGGGGGCTTTAAATGGGAAACGCAGCTTAACCTGAGTAACAACAGAGATAAGGTGATCGATTATTATTTTGAGCCTAGTAATAGCTATGAGTATGTGAGGCCGGGACGAGCGAATATCAGTGGCATTGTAGGGCGTCCTGTTTACAGCATGTTATCTTTTGAGAGTGCTGGGCTAGATGCCAATGGTAATCCGGTAGGCTATTTAAACGGAGAAAAGAGCTTGGATTACATCAACATTACCCAAAAAGGAACTGCGCTAGATCAGTTAAGGTTTCATGGTGCGGCCTTGCCTACTTGGTTTGGTAATTTGCAGCAGCGATTTAATTATAAGGGCTTTGGCTTGCAATTGAGCTTAAGCTTTAAAGCTGGACATTATTTTAGGCGCAGCAGTATCAATTACACCAATTTCATTAACAGCGGACAGGGGCATAGCGATTTTAGTCAGCGTTGGCAAAATCCTGGCGATGAAGCCAAAACGAATGTGCCAGCTTTTATCTATCCTAATAATGCGTCTAGGGATGTTTTCTATGCCAGTCAATCTTCTTTGGTGGCACGTGCCGACCATGTGCGCCTGCAATACGTTAACCTTAGTTATACTTTGCCGAAGATGCTGCTGAAAGGATATGTTAAGCAGGCGAGCGTGTATTGTAATATGGCCAACTTGGGTATGGTTTGGCGGGCGAATAAGTTGGGGCTAGATCCGGAGATCAACGGCTTGACCAATTTTCCGGCAGAACGTACACTTTCATTTGGGGCTAGGTTAAGTTTTTAAATTTTTAGATGATGAAGAAATTATATGTTTTTATGCTGTTGGGGGCATTAGGGATTTTTGCCTCCTGCAAAGAGTATTTGGATGCCAGACCAGACCAATCGCTGGCCACTATAGAAACGGTGAAGGATATGCAGGCACTGTTGGATTTTTTTAATACGATGAACAGCAACGACCCCGGAACCGCGAATGCCTGTGCCGACGATTCTTATGTCACAGCAGATGTGTTTAATGCTAGGGACGAGTACGATAGGAATTTATACCTGTGGCAACCTGCCCATGTTTTTAAGCCTTTATCTAATGCGTGGAAAAGTGCCTATGATGTGATTTATGTATGCAATGCCGTATTGGATGCGGCAAAAGCAAAGGAAGATGATATTGCAGACCGAGAGGGGCTTAACTATGTAAGGGCGCAGGCTTTGTTCCATAGGTCGAGGATGTTTCTCAATATTGTGGGTGTTTGGGCAATGCCCTATGATAAGGCAACGGCCAGTAATACGCTTGGCATACCCTTAAGGTTAGATGCCGATTTCAATAAGGTATCAAAAAGGGCAAGCTTGGAAGAAAGTTTTAGACAGATTGTTACCGATCTGAAGGCGGCATTGCCGCACCTCAAAGCGCAAGATATTTCTCCGGTAAGGGCATCGAAGGCGGGTGCTTATGGTTATTTGAGTAGAACGTATTTGCAGATGCGGGATTATGAAAATGCTGGCTTGTATGCAGACAGTGCCTTACAGATTGCCAAAACGCTGATGAATTATAACACCTTAAGCACCACTGCCAATTTTCCAATTTTAAGACATAATGTAGAAGTATTGTTTGATGGTAGGGCACCTGCTCCTGGTACGGCATCACAGGCGAGAGCCTTGGTTAACCCCGAACTTTATAACTTGTATGACGCTAATGATCTACGCAAGTTAATTTTTTACAGGGCAAGTGGTAGCGCATATATCTTCAAGGGCTATTATGCGGGTGCTGCTTTAATATTTACGGGTATCGCTACCGGAGAGCTGCTGCTCAACAGGGCGGAAAGCTATACTCGAGCTGGCAGGCTGGAAGAAGCAATGGCCGATATCAATTATTTATTGCTGAACAGGTACAAAACAGGAGCGTTTGTTCCGCTGAACAGCTTGACAAAGGCCGAGCTATTGACGGTGGTAAAAAAGGAGAGAAGAAAGGAGCTTGCCTTTAGAACCTTGCGTTGGAATGATATCAAGAGGTGGAATTTGGAGGGTGATGATTTGGTGCTGAGCAGAACAATAAATGGTGAAACCACCGTTCTGCAGCCGAATAGTCTGCGTTATGCCTTGGCCATTCCGGAAGATGTGATTGAGCGATCGGGTCTACAACAAAATCCTAGGTAGCACAAAAAGGCCGCTGTTGGTGCAGCGGCCTAAAATTCTAGTCTTGCAATTTTTTGTAAATGGCATGATCTACAATGTCCTGATCGGAAGGGAAGGTCGTTAGATTGTTTAAGTAGGCATCCAACTTGCCTTCATCATCAATTGATTCGTCTACACGCAGTACACAGGGAAGATCTTCGCCTGATTCGCAAGGTTGCTCTATAGGCTCTGCAATGGGCGTATAGTTGCTAGCATCACGTATGCCAGTCATTGTACCTGGTTCGTATTGCCAGTAAGTGAAAGATTTAGTGCTTGTTTTGCTTTTAAATGCACTTGTTGTAAAAATTAGGCCGAACGCAATTACTAGCGCTGCAAGGCCAAAAAGAATTTTGTTTCTTTTCATGGTTAATGACTGCTATTTTACATTGAAAAAGCAGACGAAAAAGTTTAGTTGATAGAATTAGGTGCCATAGCTTGGAGATTGCCGCGTCAGGCCTCTCCGATAAATCGGAGTAAACTCTCGCAATGACGGTAATTATGATAGCCACTTTGGTAGGCTGCAACACCTGTGGTAGCCAACTAGCCAAGCTAACCACCACATTTTATTTGATCTTCGTCTTAACTCCTTGTTCCTTGTCCTCCCTCAACACATACCGTTGCAGTTTCCTATCATAGTTAATAGCATGTCCCTCTTGGCGTAGCCGTGCAATACGATATTTCAAAGTGCGTACACTACAACCTAATTTTTTGGCACCATCTTTCGGCTTGCGCATTTGCTGAAGCTTGATTAAAGACAGGAGCCGATCTAATAGTGGCCAATATTTTTTGTCGCCATACATAAACGATGTTTAGCACTAATTTAGGCGCATTGGGTGCAATGCACATTTACCGTTTTGGTAAAAAATACATCGGCTTGTTTTACCTTTTTGTTAAACTTTCGTGGAGGATACGGCTTAGCGATTGCTGGGTAATACCTAGGTACGAGGCAATATCTTTGCGCTTAACATACCTATTGATATTCGGATAATTTTGGCAGAGGTATTCGTATCTAGAGGTAGCATTGGCCCATCGATAGAGGTCTCTTTCTTGATTGATCAAACTGAGGTAATGGCAGATTAGCTGTTTGTATAGTGAAGTAAATTCTATGGTGATGTCCTCCAATGCCATTAAGTCGTAGTAATTGAGGGCGTACAGTACGCAATCTGTTTCGCACAAAATACCCTCTTCACTTTGCCGCTGTGTAAATATGCTGTCTATAGCGGTGCAGAAATGCCCTTGGCATACAAAATCTGTGGTGTATTCTATATGTTCTGACATCTTGAAGTGTCTTAAGAAGCCCTTTTCTACAAAATAGATATAGCGGCAAACCTCGCCGGGACGTAAAATAGCGCTGCCTTTGGGGAGCCATTCTTTTTTAATGCGAATTTGCAGCAGTTTCTCTGCATTTTCTGATAAGCAATAAGTAGTTTTTAATAAATTAACAAAAAGAGAATTTTCCATAAGCGTTTTTTTATCTAAAGGTGCTTGTGATAGAGTGGTAGTGTTGCCTAATTTGTGGTTCTAAGCTAATACCTATGCAAAAAGAGCTTTTCAAATACCTCGATACCATTGTGGCTTTACAGCAACAGCTGTTGGACGCCTTATTGGGAGCCAAGCCATTTTCTCAAGATGAAGAGTGGTTGGATAATGCTGATATGAAGCAACTTCTAAAAATTAGTGATGCTACTTTATATCGCCTGAGAAAGAGCGAACAACTATTGTCGAAAAAGATAGGAGGTAAATGGTTTTACGCGAAATCAGCGATGATAACGGAAATCAAGCAACAGCAAAAGCCATCTTTATGACTTTTGCTGCTAAGCGTGGGCTTATACTTCGGTATAACGGATGTAAAAAGTGAGTGTGCCAGTCGCTTCGAAATGATCAATGCCAGCTTGTGCCTTTAAGCTACTTACATTCCAGATGATCTTGCCCTGTTCATCCTTGTCTTTCTCTTTGTCGAGTCTAACGATTAAGCGATTCTCTACGGCAAATGCCGTTTCTGCGCCATACAGCGAAATCGCCGAGGGGTTGATTTGCGCTAAAAAGGATTCTTGGCGACGGCTTAATTCGAAATGCGTAAGCAGCCATTGGCTAAAGTCTGCCCTGATCTTTGCTGCTTCCGCTGAAAGCGCTTGGTCATCTAATTGTTGAAGTTGTTTTTGTAACTGTACAAAGCCTTCATTGGTAAATGGATACTTCATGGTTTTTTAGGTTAATGATTTATAAAAATGCCAATATGGAGCGTTTAAACCATTATTGCAAAGCTTAGGGTCTATAAATTAGACGAATGGATATTCGTTTTTGACGAGTGGTAAATTCTAGTATGATGACGATCACCTAGATGATTTCTTGACTTTTTCGTAAATTGCTTTGATCTACTAAACCTCTTGTTTATGAAACCATCATGATGTTAAAAACCACACGCTAGGACAAATTATCCTGAAAGTTCTAGGTCTTGAAAAAAAAGTCAGTTTAGATTCTAGTGAAATCTCATTGCTCATCACCTATAAAACACCTTCTCTACTTATGAAAAAACCTATTTTAGGTAAATTCTCCTACTTTGGAAGAATTGCCAGCCTGTTCATTGCAGCAGCAGCCACTTTCTGTTTGCTTGTTTATGTCGAAAATCCGCCGTTAGTATTTCTATTGACAAAAATCAACTTTTACCTGGCTTGGCTGCTCAATACCATTATTGCTTACGCAGTAATTAGAGGCAGTATATGGGGCACTCGATGGCTTGATAACCATCATCCATGGCAACGTAGCTATCGTAAAAGGTGGCCTCGTCAGTTATTACTGGCGGTATCCATCCCTTTATTGTTCTGCACGCTTGGGGTGTCGGTGTATTTTTTGCTCTATCAGAAAAACATCTTCGAAACCAATTATTTTACACGCTACCTATTTTTAGATACGCTGGCCATTTTTCTGCTAAATGGGGCGCTTTTCTTTATGTACCAAAGGGAGCTGAGCAGACGTAGCAAACCCGAGCGCAAGTCTGAGGTAGACCAGTCATTAGACTTCCCACTACCCTTGGTAGAAATTGCCTATCTATATGCCGAAAATAAGTATTGCTATGCGGTAGGTTTTGATGGCATTCCCGAACCTATGGAAATTTCCCTGACCAAAGCCCTTACTGCCTTGCCGGAAAAGCAGTTTCACTTGGTAAGGCGTTCGCATATCGTAAACCGCAGTGCCGTAATGGAGCTAATTAAAAGGAACAATACGATACAGCTTAATTTGCTCATGCTGTTACGTTTGAGTATTCGGGTAAGTCGTAAGGAGATGCACGCTTTTAACACTTGGTGGACGGAGGTTGAAGCACAGCGGCATTGGGAGTCAAAAAAGCTTGATTAATTGGGCTGTGCTTGTGTTGTCTAGGTGCTTTCTTCGCTAAACCTTTGCTTAAATAGGGTTTTTAGCGAAGAACTAGCGAAGAAGAAGCGAAGCCGATACCTCTTTGGGCTCTGTTATTTCCAAGCTATCCTCTCTCCCTTTGAGGGGGAGAACCGTAGTGAAACCAAGCTTATTGATACCAGTAAAACCAAGCATCAAAAGATATCAATAGATCGCACAGCGTAGCGAGGAGCTCAAACTCATATCGCTTTCAAAAGCAGTCAATTACGATCAAAGCTATTCAAATCAATTCATAAGGATTTGAATGTGAGGTATCTATATATTTTTCCCTTTCCTTTGACTCAACATTTAAGCAAAGGCCTGCGCAGAAAATGGAAACAAATTTTCTAACATTTTAAACTTTTAAAGATATGGCAACATATAAAAAGGGAATACTAGGCGTATTCAGTGGAAAAGTAGGTACCGTAGTCGGCAGTAGCTGGAAAGGGATCAGTTACATGAAAAGTTTGCCCAAGGCGAGCAGTAAAACACCAAGTCGATTACAGTTGGATCAGCGCCTGAGGTTTGGGCTGGTGACAAGTTTTCTCAAACCTATTCAAACACTCACCAATATTGGTTATGGTTCGGTAAAAGGTAGTCTAACTGCTTACAATGCGGCAGTTTCTTACCATTTAAATGCGGCAGTTGTTGGAGATGCATCAAACTTCGAGATCGATTATCCGAGGGTGATCTTCAGTCGAGGGGAGTTGCCTAGCCCTGCAGTGCCAAGTTTGGTAGCAGGAGCGGGTGCCGAGATCAACTTTAGCTGGGCAGATAATTCTACGGCAAATTTAGCCAAACCTACAGATCGAGCGGTACTATTGGTTTACAATCCAGTAACCAAAGAGTTCGTATTTGATGACACGGCGACTAGGGTTTCGGCAGGCGCAGTATTGAGCTTGCCACCGAATTTTATCGGAGAAACCTTGCATGCTTGGATGGCTTTTTTTGCGAGCGATGACAAGCAGGTGTCTACCAGTATTTATTTAGGTACAGTGGTAGCAAATTAATCAAATTTAAGGTGCCATCTCTAGCGCAGCAATGTGCTGGAGATGGTTTTTACCCCACTTAGCTCGCTTATGCCAACGTCCCATGACGGCAGAGGGCTGGAAGGGATAGTACAAACAAGCTATGACTTTCCTAAAACCGGTGACGACATAACTTATGCCGATTTTATCGGTAGAGGATAAAAAATACCAATTACGGTATTACGATAAGCTGTGTCGAGCACTTCGTATCTCCCTTTTTAAAAGGAATAACGAATAAATATTTTTAAAAATAAAACTAAAGAAAATGAAATCACTTATTTTATATCTAAACAACCGATTAAAACCACTGCCAATACGATTTTGGCACATCCTTTCAATAACCATCATCTGTTGGTTGGCAATGCCCTATCTGTTTGGTGCATTTGGCACGATAGCAGGCTTTGTAGATTTCGGCATGCTGCACGTCATATTATTGGCTTTCTGTTGCTGGCTGTTAGCTGTTGTAAGTTCATATCTGCTATTTCGCCTGCTGTTATTACGCATGGGGATGCCTGACATTAACGAAATGATTCATCACTTTAAAATATTAGATTTATGGGAACAACATCTTATCTATTTGGCTTGCTATGCCTTGTTGCTTTGCTCGGCCATTGGCGCCCTGATCGCGATTTGTTAGTCGTCAATGGTTCTTCGCCTTTCGTCTTTAGTTCTTGGAATATGGTCTATCGATCAACCAAAAAACAAAACACCCAAAAAACCAAACAACTGATTTCCATTGCAAAATCCCAAATCGGCATGCGTGAAGCCACAGGCAAAAACGACGGAGCTGCGGTAGAACAATACTTGGCTTATACTGGCAACAAAAAAGGCGAACCTTGGTGTGCTTCTTTTGTTAGCTGGGTATTTGGACAGGCGGGTTTTAAACAACCTAAAACGGCTTGGAGTCCGAGCTTGTTCCCCAAATCACGATTGCTAAGCAAAGCAATGCCTGCTAGTGTTTTCGGTATCTATTTTCCTGATAAAGGGCGGATTGCCCATGCAGGTTTGGTAGAACGGCAACAGGGCAGTTGGATCTACACCATTGAAGGCAATACCAATATGGCAGGCAGTAGGGAAGGCGATGGCGTGTACCGCAAGCTGCGGCATGTAAGAACGATAAAGTGCTATGCCGATTGGATCAATACGAAAGGAGGAGCAAAATGAAACAATTAATTTATGTATTGCTATGCTTAATGTGTAGCTGTTCTGCCAAGCGCAAGCTGACCTCAACTACAAGAATGGATACGGAGAAGCTTACAGAGTTGCAGACCCTACGGACACGAAAACAAAGTGCGCAAAGCTATCTATTCAGCTTGGACAGCTCCAATGGTTCGAATTGGCTGAAGGTTTACCCTAGGGAGGTGTTTACGGTTAATAAAGATGGCTTTATTGGAGCGGCAGATAGCTTGATTTGGTATGGCAATAGTCGGCAGTTCAGCATGCGTACCCAACAGGATAAGCAGGATCAAGAACAATCGCACAGCGAGGTCGCAAAAAGTAAGGAACTTAGCTCGATATGGGAGCGGAAAAGCAATGTTTTAAAAGCAGGAACTTCTATTTGGTGGATGCTAGGAGGTGGTCTGCTGATTGTCTTAGTCGTTGTTTATTATCGGAAGGTCTTGCATAGGTGCGGTGTTTGAGTTATGGGTTTTCAGTTACGAGTTATGGGTTACGGGTTGCGGGTGTTGGCCAAATCAATGGCTGCGGGTTTTAACCCCAGCTGGCTGGTGTGGAGGGAAATATTAGGCAATTGCAGGGTTATTCATAGCCGTGGGTTTCAACCCTCGGTTATTTAAATGTATTGTTTCAAACTTCGGCTAATCGAGACATAGTTTAAAGATCCCTCCACTACGGTTAGCCTGTTCCGATACAATCGGAAGGAAGACGGCATAGGAGCGAACAGCAAAACCATTAACTATCCACTATGAGCCATTAACTATTAACGAATAACGACCAACGAAAAATTGCATAAATTACGGGTGTTGGACAGGTTCATGGCTGCGGGTTTTAACCCCAGCTGGCTGGTGTGAGGGGAAAGATTAGGCAATTGCAGGGATTTCATAGCCGTGGGTTTCAACCCTCGGTTATTTCAATGCATGGTTTCAACCCTCGGTTATCTTAATGTATGGTTTCAGCCGAATTAACGAAAAACGACCAACGAAAAGATTTTGCCAGATTGATTTTTTACGTAAATTAGCCAGACCATATATAAACCATGTCGGATTATTCCAATCAGAGTGACTTGCAGCTGATCGTCTTGTTGCGTAGCGGAGACGAGGGGGCTTTTCAGGAAATCTATTTGAGATACAATAGCTTATTACTCGCTTATGCCTATAAAAAACTACAGGATCTGGAAGGAGCGAAGGATGTTATTCAAGATGTTTTTATTTATTTGTGGGCCAATAGAACCGATTTTAATTTAGAGACTACCTTAGCGGGCTACCTTTACAAGGCTGTTTTGAACAAGATGCTGAATATTTTCAGACATCAAACTTTTTGTGCCAAGTACGTAGAAGAAATCAATACGTTAATGACCAATCATACGGAGCGTTCAGATTACCTGATCAGGGAAAAGGAAATTGGGGCATTGATTGAAAGGGAAATTGCAGCTTTACCACCTCGAATGCGACAGGTATTTGAATTAAGGCAGAAAAAATACTTAAGTAACAAAGAAATTGCTGAGCACCTGAACTTATCTGAGCACACGGTGGCCACACAAATGAAAAAGTCTTTAAAGGTATTAAGGACCAAGCTTGGCAATGGTTTTCTATTCAATATTTTCTTCCTTTAGACCTCCGGAAATTAACATTTCTTAAATTTTAAAATATTTTTTCGTTAAGGATACCCGATTGCCTGTTTACAAGTGTCATTGCTATAACCAGATATCAAATGATAGCTTAACCATGGACGAAAAGCAGGCAGAAGAACTTTTAAGGAGATTTAAGAAAGGTGAGACCACGCAGCAAGAAGAACGCTTGTTAAAGCATTGGCTGCACCATCATCGATTGGATGTGGATACGAACTTGGACGACGCTGCTTTCGCAAAAGCGGAGCGGGAAATGTGGGATGCCATTTCTACAAAGCCGAAGGTTATTCCTTTCTACAAACGCTACAGGTCTATCGCAGCAGCAGCGATCTTATTGTTAGGCGTCTCTTCTACGATATATTTTTTTAGCAATTCAAACCCAGATAGGGCGCAAAAGCAAACCATTACGGCAGCTAAAAAAATTGAACATGGCGGCGATAGGGCCATCTTGACTTTGGCTGATGGTCAGAAAATAATTTTAGATGAGGCGGCAAATGGAGAACTGGCCAAAAGCTCCGGAATCAAAATCACGAAAGCGGCCGATGGTAGATTGGTGTATACCGTTACCAATGAGGAACCCAATGACTTAACCGTAAAATACAATACGATTGAAACCCCTAAAGGCGGGCAATACCAGATCAATTTGCCCGATGGTAGCTTAGTCTGGTTAAATGCCGCATCGAAACTTACCTTTCCAACTAGGTTTGTGGGCGAGGCCAGGTTGGTGACTTTAGCTGGAGAAGGATATTTCGAAATCTCAAAAAATAAAGCCATGCCATTTAAGGTGAAAACCAGTAGGCAAGAGGTAGAGGTATTGGGTACACATTTTAATATTTCCGCTTATACCGATGAAACTTATACCAGAACGACTTTACTGGAAGGCGCTGTAAAAGTGAAGCTGTTAAATGAACAGCAATCATCTGTATTGAAAATTGGCGAACAAGCTGTTTTATCGAGTAATAGCCTGACGGTAGACAAAGTAGATGTGGAAGCTGCTGTTGCTTGGAAAAATGGCTATTTCAGATTTGACGATGAAGCTTTGGAGACGATCATGAACAAAGTGGCCAGATGGTATAATGTAGATGTGGTTTACGAGCAACCAAAACTGAAAAGCGAAAAGCTTGGTGGGATCACCACTCGATTTAGTGAGGTGTCTTCGCTGTTAAAGATGTTGGAGCTGACGGGAAAAGTAAAGTTTAAAATAGAAGGGCGGCAGATTACCGTAACAGCACCTTAATAAAGCAAACAACCTAAATAACATAACCAAATAAAACGATGAAAGACCAAGACAACTTCCCTTAAAACGATGGCGAAAATTATTGGGTTTTTACGAAAAATCAGGAGCATCGCAACTGCCCCTGATTTGAGACTGTATCAACCTAAATTAGTGTAGATAAACTATTTATTCATTTCAAACAGCCTATCAAATGTACAAAGATTTTACAAATTATTTTTGTAACCCACCCGATTACATCCGTAAATTTTTCCTTATCATGAGAATTGCTACAGTAATAATTTTCTCGGTATTAATGCAGGTAAGTGCCAACGGAATGGCACAGAGACTTACGCTTAACCAAAAAGGTGCCACGCTAAAACAGATTTTTATTGAAATTAATAAGCAAACTGGCTATAACATCTTGTGGTCTACCAAAGAAATTAAAAATGATCAACGCCAAAACGTCAATTTTAATAATACATCACTAGTTGATGTGCTGGACATGGCGCTAAAAGACTATCCTTTAACGTACGTGATTAAGGACAAGACCATTGTGATTAGAGAGAAGGAGAAAGCTTTGCCTAACCTTATGCCCCAGCTCCTGCAGAAAATTAAGGTGCAGGGTAAAGTGGTAGATGATTTAGGCAAGCCGCTACCGGGAGCATCCATCATGATCAAAGGCACTACTAAAGGCGTAACCTCATCAGACAACGGCGATTTTACGATTGAGGCCGAAATGGGAGAGGTTTTGGTCGTTTCGTTTACTGGTTTTATAACCACCGAAGTTACCGTAACCAAGCAAAGCGCCTATACCATTGTGCTAAAAGAAAGTGCAAATACCCTTAATTCTGTGGTAGTTACCGCTTTAGGTATCAAAAAGCAAACGAGGGCATTGTCTTACAATGTGCAAGAGATCAATGGCGATGAAGTAAGCAGGGTAAAAGATGCCAACTTTGTAAATAGCTTGGTGGGCAAAGTTGCTGGGGTAACCATTAACGCCAGTTCTTCTGGAGTTGGTGGCAGCGCAAGGGTAGTGATGCGTGGCACAAAATCTATTTCAGGAAATAACAACGCATTGTATGTGGTGGATGGTATACCCATGCCTTCATTAACCAGTACCCAACCTAATGATTTGTTTACCGGCATGGGACAAACTGGAGATGGGATTTCGAACATCAATCCAGATGATATTGAATCTATCTCTGTGTTAAGTGGCCCATCTGCTGCTGCCTTGTATGGCAGCGACGCGGCAAATGGCGTAGTGATGATTACGACTAAAAAAGGTTCAAAAAATACTTTTTCAGTAAACTTATCCAATACAACCAACTTCTCGCAGCCATTTGTAATGCCAAGGTTCCAAACTACCTATGGTTCAGATCCTGGCAACTATTACAGTTGGGGCGAAAAACTAATTACACCCAGTACCTACGATGCAAAGGATTTTTTCCAGACGGGATTAAATATTACCAACAACATCAGTTTATCTACTGGAAATGACAAGAACCAAACTTATTTATCGGTTGCCTCGGTAAATGCCAATGGGATTATCGACAACAATAACCTAGACCGTTACAATTTCAACGTGCGTAACACGAGCAAGTTTTTGGATGATCGATTAGAAATGGATCTGAGCATGATGTACGTGAATACGAAGGAGCAGAATATGCTTTCGCAAGGTCAGTACTTTAATCCGTTGATCCCTATTTATTTATTTCCAAGGGGCGATGATATTACGAAATATCAAACATTTGAGCGTTACGATCCGACCAGAAACTTTAAGACGCAGTATTGGCCGTATGGCGATTTAGGCTATCAGATGCAGAATCCATTTTGGATAACGGATAGAGACTTGTTCATCAATAATAAAAACAGGTTTCAGCTGAGTGGCGCATTCAAATACAACATCAACAGCTGGATGAATGTGACGGCGAGAGCTCGTACCGATAGAAATACGGCGGTGAACGACAGAAAATACTATGCTTCTACCTCTGGGCTATTTGCCGGTGAGGCGGGTGCTTATCACAAATATAACTTCAGTACCAGTCAAATTTATACCGATGCGATATTGAATATCAATAAGAACATCAAAGACTTTAGCGTTACGGCAAACCTAGGTGCCAGTTTACAAGACGTAAGATACGTTGAAAATAAGTTTGGTGGCAACCTGCTGAGTGTGCCTAATCTATTTACGTTCAGCAACATCAATTTATCGCAAGCAGAAACTTTAGAAGGCGGTTACCACGATCAGACCCAAGCGGTGTTTGCAAGTACCCAAGTTGGCTATAAAAATCAGATTTTTATCGATGCATCGGCAAGAAATGACTGGGTTTCGGCTTTAGCGAATACCAAAGCGAAGTCTATTTTCTACCCTTCAATTGGTTTATCAGCGGTAGTTTCTGATATTTTTAAAATCAATTCGAAAACGCTATCTTTTTTAAAAGCGAGAGTGTCTTATAGCGAGGTAGGTAATGCGCCACAACGCTATGTTTCTATTGCCACTTATCCTATCATCAACGGATACCCGCAAACCAGTACCTTTTTACCGGCTACAGATTTGGAGCCAGAACGTACCAAAGCTTACGAGGCGGGTTTAAACATGGCTTTTTTCGGGAACAAAATTAAGTTGGATGTTACGGCTTACCAATCATCAACTTATAATCAATTGTTCAATCCATCGCTATCTTCAAGTTCTGGTTATAGCAGCTTTTATGTGAATGCGGGCCAGATCGATAACCGAGGTATCGAACTATCTTTAGGTCTGGAGCAAAAATTGGGACCAGTGAATTGGAGATCAAATGTGATCTACTCGTTGAACCGCAATAAAATTAAACAATTGTTGCCAGCCTATACCAATTCGCAAACCAACGAAACCGTTTCATTGGATAGTTTAGACATGGGCGGCTCTAGCAGTTACAAAATGATTTTGGTTACAGGCGGTTCCATGGGCGATATCTATGTGAATACGTTAAAAACGGACGAGCATGGATATATAGCCGTTGATTTGGCTTCACAAGGGGTAACGGCGAACCCGAACAGGTTCATCAAGGCTGGTAATGCCAATCCGCTTTACAATATCGGTTTCCGAAATGGCTTTACTTACAAGGGGATTAATTTAGACTTCTTGGTAACTGCTAGAATTGGTGGGGTGGGCGTATCGGTAACACAGGCCGCTATGGATGCATTCGGCGTTTCGGAAGCCTCTGCAATTGCCAGAGATCAAGGCGGTGCATTGGTGAACGGCTATAAAATTCCTGCGCAGCAATATTACCAAACCATTGGTGGTGGTACTTCTGGTATTGGGTCTATGTACGTGTACGATGCGACCAACGTTCGTTTGGGCGAGGTTTCATTAGGGTATGAAGTTCCCATTACCAAGTATGTTAAAAGCATCAAAGGCTTGAATGTATCCGTAGTGGGCAGGAACTTGTTGATGTTCTACAATAGGGCTCCATTTGATCCAGAAGCTACCTCTAATACCGGAACTTATTATCAAGGTATAGATTATTTTATGCAACCGAGTCTAAGAAGCTTTGGCTTTTCGGCCAAGGTTCGTTTTTAACTATTCAAAACATGAGAGATATGAAATCAAACCAATGTTTTTCTATATATAGGTTGTCGATCTTAGGGGCGATCTTTAGTCTGCTATTCAATAGCTGTACCAAGAATTTCGAGGATTTAAATACAAATCCTAATCAGGCTACAGACGAGTTGTTGCAGTACGACAATTTATCTACGGGATCATTTTTTGTTCAGATGCAGAAAAATGTATTCCCCATTGCGCAACAGCCAGACTTTGGCGATGAAGTTTACCAGACTGTCCAAAATTTGGCAGGAGATATTTATTCTGGTTACATGGGAGCCAGTGGCCTGTGGTTTTCTAATGCCAATAACACCACCTATGCCATGACACCAGAATGGTACAATAGGGCTTTTGCCAGAGGCTTTGTGGGGATCATGTCGCCTTGGTTGTCTATCAAAAGGACAGCAGAAACGCAAAGCCCACAAGCTTTCGCTTTGGCTACCATTGTTAAGGTAGAAGGCATGCACAGGGTTACCGATATGTATGGGCCAATCCCTTACCTTAATTTCGGGAACGGTGCTTTACAGAACAGTTACGATGACCAAAAAGAGGTGTACTATAAGTTTTTTGAGGAATTAAATAATGCGATTGCGGTTTTAACAGATTTTGCAGCGAAGAACCCAAATGCGACTACGCTAGCGAAATACGATTTCATTTACAATGGCAATGTGCTGAACTGGATCAAGTTTGCCAATTCATTAAAATTGAGGTTGGCCATGAGAATTGTATATGCTGATGCTGCCAAAGCCCGTTTAGAAGCCGAATCGGCCGTAAGCCACAGTGTAGGTGTGATGACCGATGCCGCCAATATTGCGCAATTGCAACATGCCAGCAATTTAGCCTACAATCATCCTTTGTTTATCATTAGCAATAATTTTGGTGACATAAGAATGGGCGCCAATATGCAGTCTTTCTTAACAGGATATACTGATCCGAGGTTACAGAAGTATTTTAACCCATCATCTGATGGAACTTACAGGGGTATTCGTAATGGAATTGCCATTACCAATAAAAACGATTACTCTGCAGGTCCCTTTTCAACGCTCCAAATTTCGGCATCTACGCCAATTATCTGGATGAATCCAGCAGAAGTTTATTTCCTAAGGGCAGAAGGTGCCTTACGTGGTTGGAATATGGGTGCTGATGCAAAAACCTGTTATGAAAATGGGGTAAAAACATCCTTTGCCGTAAGTGGTGTGAGTACTACAGCCGATGCTTATTTGGCAAATGCGACAAGTTTGCCAGCAGGCTATATAGATCCACGAAATAATGGAAATAATGTGGATGCTACTAGTGCCATCTTAAGTAAAATAACCATCAGATGGGAGCCTACGGCACTATTTGAGGCCAATTTGGAGCGAATCATTACCCAGAAGTGGATTGCGATGTTTCCTGATGGACAGGAAGCTTGGACCGAGTTTAGACGTACAGCCTATCCAAAGGTGTTTCCGGTAGTGGTTAACAACAGTGGTGGTTTGATTAATACGACAACGCAGATTCGTCGCTTGCCTTTCCCGAGCACAGAATATCAAAACAATGCCAATGGGATTGCAAAAGCAATTTCACTGTTAGGCGGTGCGGATAACGGTGGTACTAAACTTTGGTGGGACAAGAAATAACATGGCATAAACAAATTAATTTTTGACTAAAATTTGATTCCAATGAAAAAAAATATAATCAGATGGTGCTTTTTGAGTTTTGCTGTCCTGCTCGTTTTAGCAGGCTGTGAAAAACAGAATATGCCCAGAGCACTCGAAATACAGAAGCCATTTAAGTATACTGATAAGTATTATGAGAACTTAAGGGCATACAAAAAATCAGACCATCAATTGGCATTTGGTTGGTTCGCAGATTACTCTCAGTCTTTTTCTTTCGGCCTACACTTTAAGGGTTTGCCAGATAGTATCGATATCGTAAGCTTATGGGGAGGTATCCCATCCATGAGACAAAACGATCCCAAAGATTCTGTGACCAGTTACAATCCGACAGCCTACGAAGAAATGAGATATGTGCGTGAGGTGAAAGGGATCAAAATGGTGGTGCCCGTGATTGTACGTATGGAGGAGAAAAAATGGACCAAACTTACCGATGAAGGGATCATTGCCTATGGCGATTGGTTGAAGGGGATGGTTTTTGATAACGACTTGGATGGTTTAGATTTAGATTATGAGCCAGAGGGAGATTGGTTGCAAGGTGCTAACTTCACCAAATTGGTAACTTATTTAGGTCAATTTATGGGGCCAAAATCTAGTAATCCCGAAAAGTTACTGATCGTAGATTTTTACAACCAGTTGCCACCAGCAGAAACAGAACCTTTCGTGAATTATTTTGTAAGGCAATCTTATAATGCTGCTTCGGCTACCACTTTGCAGAACCAGTACAACGGAGTGAAAGCTTGGTGTCCGGTAAATAAGTTTATCGTTACTGAAAATATTGGAGATAATTGGCAGAATGGTGGCGTTGCTTTTACGGAAGCTGATGGAAATAGGTTAACCAAGGAGGGCAAGCAATTGTATTCTTTGGAAGGCATGGCGAGATGGAATCCTGTGGAAGGAAAAAAAGCTGGCTTTGGTGCATTCTATATGCAGAGAGACTATAACCTAGATCCACCCTACAAAAATTTCAGACGTAGTATACAGGCGGCTAATCCAGCTGTGAGGTAGTTTATTTTTAAATTTTTAATGATGAAAAAATTATTAAACCTAAAATATAGCCAAAGCGTAATGATGTTTTTGGCGGTTGGCTTCATGCTTTCATGCGATAAGACGGAAGCGGTGAATATAGATGGAGATTCGACCAATAGGGTTTTCCTCCATGTAGGCAATAACACCGTCAATAATTACAATGGATATAACTTTTTGATAGAGCACACGCCGATAGGCCCTGTTGGTGAAGTAAAGGCAAATTTCCCGATACGTTCTACCCAGCCTACCGCTTCAGATGTAAAAGTGCAATATCAGGTAGATCATAGTTTGATCCAAGCCTACAATCAGGCTAATAAAACTGATTTTGTGAAACTTCCAGAAGGAATTTTAACCATTAGTGCCAACGAGTTGGTGATTCCTAAAGGTCAAACTACCTCTAGTGAAGCCTTAGAGTTGGCTATTCCTACAGCTAAACTTCCAGAACTAACGGCTCCAGCTTATTTAATTCCTTTTAAAATCACCAATGTAACAGGGGATAACAATACGGTGATTAGTAGTAACCAAAATACCATTTACTTAGTGGTTAGAAATAACACGACCAATTTGTACAATAATACCGCTGTGGCTAGCATGACCGGTACATTGGTTACTCCAAGAACAGGTTGGAGCGCAACTTTAGATGTTCCAGTGACCAGTGGAGCTTTGGCCAATCTTTTTGATGCCAGAACGAATACAAATTTTGTGGTGTCGCCACCAAGAGTAAGCAACCTAACGGTTAACTTAGGGACGGTGAGAAATAACATTTCAGGGATTCGTATCCATACCAGTAGTACCGCCAATGCATTAACTTCTGTTAGGGTGTTAACCAGTGTTGATGGTATAAATTGGACTTCACAAGGTATTTCTGCACCAGCATTAACCGCCTATCAATACCTAAAGTTTTATGCGCCAGTTAACGCGGCTCAAATCAGGTTGGAGATATTGGGATGGAGATCTGCCACACAAATTTTGTTGACTGAGTTTGATCTATACGCTTTATAATAATTTAAATAGAAATTATGAAAATCAAATTTATATACGCTGCTTTATTGCTGATCTTCAGCTGCATGTTGGCCTGCAAAGAATCTGCTCCAAATCCAGATATTTTATTTTTTACCGGAACAGAGCAATCGCCAGAAGTAAAACTTACGCTCGATGGTCCGGGAAGTATAGGACTAACGGTAACCTCATCCACTAAAGTTAACAGAAATGTATCCGTTAACCTAAATCTTCGTCAAGATTTACTGGATACCTATAATCAAAAAACAGGCAAAAGTTATGCTTTGCCACCAGAGGGAAGTTACAGTCTCTCTGCAAACAACGTAATCATTCAAAACGGTACCCATGTTTCAGAAAGTGCAAAACTTTCTGTCACCTCTACTGATAAGTTTGAAGAGGGGGTTACTTATTGTGTGCCTATTTCCATTACCGGTACAGATAGTGGAATTGGCGTGCTTGAGCCATCGAGAACTATTTACATTGTTATCAATAGAACCATTATTACAAAAGCTGCAAATATCTCGAACAGTAATTATTTTACCATTCCAAGTTTTGCAACAGATCCAACGTTAACAAGCATTGGCGAGCTGACGATGGAATGTAGGGTTTATGTGAATGCATTCCAGTCGGCTAATCCATTCATTAGTTCGGTAATGGGTATTGAAGAAAACTTTTTACTTCGTTTTGGAGATGTAAGTATTCAGCGAAACCAATTGCAATTGGCAGGAGGTTTGGTTGATAACAAGAAGTTTCCTGTGACCAGTACTACTTTGTTTTCTACTGGAAAATGGTACCATGTGGCGGTAGTTTATAATGGCTCATCTAATACCATTTATGTAGATGGAAAACGCGATGGTACCACCGAAGCGGCAAAGGGCTCGATTACCTTCACTGGTCCTAACGGGACGTATATGGGTGGTTTTCACGTAGGTTTTTCTGAACGTGGTAGATACCTGAACGGTTACGTGAGCGAAGCCAGAGTTTGGACAAGAGCGCTAACACCAAATGAATTACAAAATAATTTATGTTACGTAGATCCAACAACAAAGGGTTTATTG